>Ga0182030_10019017_pt1 | contig 13117 bp, 8 predicted proteins | sample 812S3MmetaG_FD_121299 | JGI IMG/M metagenome (GOLD analysis project Ga0182030, IMG submission 121299) | Permafrost microbial communities from Stordalen Mire, Sweden - 812S3M metaG (Illumina Assembly) | ecosystem: Environmental > Terrestrial > Soil > Wetlands > Permafrost | place: Sweden... | reverse complement strand
CCGGAGTTCAACCTGCTGTGGAAGGACCGCACGGATCGCTATTGGCCCTTGGTCGACGGCAAGAAGAAGCAGGAGTATATCCTGATCGGCATCGACGTGGAATGGAGGCAGGCGACAGGAACAACAGTCGCGTTTGGCGTGGAATTACGCTATCACTCATCTCAGACTATTTACGCCATTCCGAGCGGTGGGTGGGAGATATTCCGCGATTACGAGCAACGCGGGGACTTGCCAAGGATTGCCTATGTACCGCCATTTTCTGGCCTGGAGCCTACGGAGAAGTGGCTGGATGAAGCCCCAATCCGCCAGCAAGTCGGAAAAGGACAGCCTGGCAGCGTGCTGCGCAATCTACTGTTGCGGGTGTGTCCTTCGCCTTCCCGAGGACCGGTTGGGCGCGCCGCAAAGGGTTATACACCGCCCGCGGACTGGAAAGAATTGGCTGGCATCATCAAGCGTTGGTTCTCGGTCGAGATACATGAGCCGGGATACGACTCGGCCAAGGATGTCTACATCACTGTCGAGTACCGTCAGAAGGACAAGGATTTCGATATCATCGCCGGGGGGAGCGGGTTCCACCAGGCGTTGACCCTGCTGGCTTTTTTGTACGGTTATCGGCCGACAACCATCCTGCTCGACGAGCCCGATGCCCACCTGCATGTGAACCTCCAACGCGAGATTCTCGATCACTTTAGGCGAAAAGCCGTTGAAACGAACACGCAGTTCTTGATCGCCACGCACGCCGAGGAGTTTGTGCGCGGCGTGAATGCCGGCCAGATCGTGTCCCTTTTAGATCAAGCGCCGAGGCGCGTGCAGTCGGCGCCTGAGGTGCTGCGCGCCATGTCGGAGGTCTCGAATGAGGAGATTGCGCGCCTGATGGCGTCGCCATACATCCTCTATGTGGAGGGGGAAAGTGACGAACGCATCCTGCGTGCCTGGGCGAATCAATGCGGCGCTCAAGCATCCATGGACAAAGTGTGTTTCAAATCGATGGGCGGCGGCGACAAGCAGAGCATGAAGACCAGGGCGGACGAGCACTTCGCGGCGCTTAGACAAATTATTCCGGAGGTCTCAAGGTTGATGCTGCTCGACTACGACGATAGGGCCACCTTTCATCCGGAGCCGGATAACCCCACCTTGTTCGAGTGGAAGCGCAAGAACATCGAGAATTACTTGCTGGCGCCGGATGCCTGGAAGCGGGCCGCCCAGCGATTCGGCGAGGGCGAACTGTTTGTGCAGCCGGTCTTGCAGGCAATCGACGACTTCTTCGTGGGGCAGAATCTGACTCTGCCGCCCGGAAGAACGTGGCGGAATGTGACGGCGAACGTGTTTAGCGCGGTGGACGGCAAACGCATTTTGTTCGAGGACGACAACTCGCTTTTTCAGCAACTGCGAGCCGGGACGCCCCCGGTGCAATTGATCCGGGAACAGATCGCAGGCAGTATGACCGCCGGCGAGATCCACGACGATGTCCATCGGTTCATCGGCAAGCTTGTCTCAATGACGGACACTGGCCCAGGGAAGCCGGCATAGGAGATGGAATTCCGTATCGCAGATACGCTTACGGACAGCCTCGCCAAACTCAACGGCGAGGAGCAGAAGGCAGTGAAGACCACAGCCTTCGATCTCCAATTGAACCCGGCTCATCCGGCGCTGCAATTCCACAAGCTTGACCAGGCGAAAGACCCGCACTTCTGGGCGGTCCGAGTGAGTCTCGACATCCGGCTGATTGTGCACAGGACCGAAGCCGGCTTGTTGCTGTGCTACGTTGACCACCACGACAGCGCTTCGAGGTTTTCGATTGCCAGGGGACGAAATCAAGGCGGTGGGCGACTTGCTGGCGGCAAGGGCCAAGGAAGGCGTCGCGCCGCACGAAGTAGGCGTCTTCGTTCGCTCCCAGGCGGAGATGAGCAGAGCCAGCGCCGCAGCCGAGCGCGCGGGGCTTCCTGCCAACGTTCTCGACGATAATGTGGAAACCGCCAGCGGCCGGGTTTCGATAGGCACGATGCATCTCGCGAAAGGGCTGGAGTTTCGCGCTGTTGCGGTCATGGCTTGCGACGATGAGGTCATTCCGCTGCAGGAACGGATCGAAACCGTCACCGACGATGCAGATCTGGAAGAAGTCTACAACACGGAACGGCACTTGCTTTACGTTGCCTGCACCCGCGCGCGAGATCACCTGTTGGTGACGAGCGTGGCGCCGGCATCTGAGTTTTTGGACGATCTGCGGAATTGAGGTTTCGGATTCGTCCGGCGCGCACTCGCGGCGGAGGGTACGTAGGAGGGGCAAAAGAGTCGTTTTGTTGTTCGGTTTCGGCTGGCGCGTTGCGCGTCACAGCGCATTCCCCGTAAGTTCTATGAAAACATACCCATCCGCAAACCGCGCCATAATGAAGATGGCATGCGGCGCGCGCTCCTCCTTGGCTGCTTCTGTGTCTGCCCGTCCCTGATGGCGGCGGACCACTGGGTGCGCTACACCTCGGGCCCCTTCGAAGTCCTCACCGACGCCGGCGAAAAGGCCGGCCAGGAAACCATGGTCCGCTTCGAAGAGTTCCGCCACGCCCTCGGCGAGATCGTCGGCGAACCGGACCTCGAGACGCCGCAACCCGTCCGCATCCTGGTCTTCAGGAACTCCAAGGGCTGGACGTCGCCCGCGCCCCTCACCCTGGGCCGCGACCGCTATGCCATCGTCCTCGCCGACAAGATCCCCGTGCCGACCGCGGTCTTCGGCGAGCTCACGCGCCTGCTGCTCGACTCCAACACCAATCGCATGCCGGCGGCGTTCGAGCATGGGCTGGTGGAATTCTTCTCCACTTTCCAGGTGACCGGCATCCACATCACCGTCGGCGCGCCGCCCGCGCAACCCGACCTCGATTGGGCGCGCGTCCATCTGCTGGTAGCGGCGCCGGAATATTTCGGCCGGCTGCGCATCCTGCTCTACAACCTGCGCAAGGGCGTCGACGATGACGCGGCCTACCAGAATGCGTTCGGCAAATCGGCCGCCGACATAGAAGCGCAAGCCAAGCGTCATTTCGCCGCCGGCAACTTTCAGACGGCCACTATCTCCAGCCTCCCCATGGCCCCCGGCGATTTCCACGAGAAGCCCATCTCCGATGCCGACATGCGCCTGGCGCGCGCCGACCTGCTGGTCGGCGAGCAATCGGCCGCCGAATACCGCAGCCTGCTCAACGACCATCTGAAAGTCGCGGAGGCCGAAGAGGGTCTCGGCCTGCTGGCCCTGCGCGCGCATCGCAACGCTGAGGCGCGCGGCTATTTCGAGGTCGCCATGGAGGCCGGATCCACCAGCGCGCGCTGCTATATCGAGTACGCCCGCCTGGAATCCGATGACGAAAAGGCTGACAAGGCGCTCCTCCGCGCCGCCGGCATCAACCCCAAGCTCGCCGAGCCGTTCGCCATGATGGCCCAGCGCGATACTGACCCGCAAAAGCGCCTGGCGCACTGGAAAACCGCCGCCGAACGCGATCCGCGCAACGCCTCGTACTGGCAGGCGCTGGCCGAATGCTACCTGGCCGATCACGATTTCACCGAGGCGGCCAAGGCGTGGCGCGAAGCCGAGCAGGCCTCGACCGACCCGGCGCAGCGCGACCGCATGCGGCAGGCGCGATTGTTCGTCGAAGGCCAGCGCCTGGATTACGAGGCGGCGGAAAAACAACGCCAGGCCGAAGAGGATGCCCGCGAGATCGAACAGCTCAAGGCGCAGGCCCGCGCCCACCTGCACGACGTGGAGGCCAAGTACAACGGCGACCGCAAGCCCGCCACCGACGCCGTGCCCTGGTGGGACGGTCCCCATCCTTCGGGCAAGATCGTGGGCAACCTCAAGCAGGTGGATTGCCTCGGCAAACAGGCGCGCCTGGTGGTGGAAGGCGACGACCACAAAACCGTGAAGCTGCTGGTCAGCGACCCCGGCAAGATCGTCATCGCGGGAACCAACCACGCGCAACTGGGATGCGGCGTGCAGAAGCCGCGCCGTGTGACCATCGAATATTTCCCCAAGGCCGATGCCCGCCTGGCGACCGCGGGTGAAGTGGCAACCATCGAGTTCCAGTGAAGCCACCCATCGACGCGGTCCGCTACCGTTGGTGGATTCTCGCGGTGTTCGTGCTCTCCTCCGCCATCAACTATCTCGACCGCCAGTCGCTGGCCACTCTGGCGCCGCTGCTGCGCGCCGATTTCAACCTCTCGCGCGAGCAGTACGGTTGGATCCTGGGGGCCTTCTCCGTCACCTACGCGGCCAGTGCGCCGTTCGCCGGCCTGCTGATCGACCGCGTCGGTCTCACCCGCGGCATCGGTATGGCGGTGGGCTTGTGGTCGTGCGCCGGAATGGCCACCGGCTTCACCCGCGGCCTCGGCGGCCTGCTCGGCTGCCGCGCGGTGCTGGGCGTGGCGGAAGCCGGCGGCATTCCGTCGGCCGGCAAAGCCATCCACACGTATCTGCGGCCGAAGGAACGCGCCGTGGGCAACGCCGTCAACCAGGCCGGCGTCAGCCTGGGCGCCATTCTCGCGCCGCCCATCGCCACCTGGGTCGCGGTGCGCTACGGATGGCGCATGGCCTTCGTTCTCACCGGCGTCCTCGGTCTGCTCTGGATTCCGGTCTGGAATTGGGCCGCCCGCCACGCCCCGCCCGCGCCGCGAAGCAGCCTCGTTCTGGACCACCGCGCGGTGCTGTGCGACCGGCGCCTGTGGGCTTTCATGGCCGCCAATGCGCTCAGCATGGTGGGCTATTCGCTGTGGACCAACTGGACTACCCAGTTTCTGGTGGACCGGCACCACCTCACCGTGCCGCAGGCCGCGTGGTACGCCTGGATTCCGCCGCTCGCCGCCATGGCCGGCGGATTCCTCGGTGGTTGGCTTTCGCTCCGCCTCATGGATCGCGGAACGGCGGCGCCGGCGGCCCGCTTCCGCGTGTGCCTGGCGACCGCCGTGCTCTCGCTGGCCACCGCCGCGATTCCGCGGGCGCCCACCCCGGCGTGGGCCACGGCCGGCATTTCGCTCAGCATCTTCGCGGTGTCGGCCTTCAGCGTCAATACCTACACGCTGCCGCTCGATGTTTTCGGCGGCGCGCGCGCGGCGTTCGCGGTCTCCATGCTGGTGGCTTCTTACGGCGCCATCCAACTGGTGATCTCGCCGTGGTTCGGCGCCATCATCGATCGCCATGGCTACGCGCCCGTCACCGCCATGGCGGCCTTTACGCCGCTGGCCGCCTGCGCGGTGCTGTGGGGCACGAGGGCCGCGGAATGACTCCGATGGCCGCTTTGACGCCACGAGACCTCCCATCGGAGCCGCGACCGTTAGGGAGCGGTTTTGCGCGTCTAATCCGAGTTTCGCGGCAGAAACCATGTGCGGTGCTGTGGGGCACGAGGTCGGCGGAATGAAGCATCGCCCCAAACAGCGGATCGACCACTCCCTGGCCGCTTTGACGCCGCGAGACCTCCCATCGGAGCCGCGACCGTTAGCGGGGCGCGAGGCCGGCGGAATGAAGCAGCGCCTCAAACAGTGGATCTTCCGGCTGCTCGGCAAGGACCCCGAAGCGGTGGTGGTGACCTTCTGCAGCGGCAACGCGGAGCTGTGCCGGCGTATGGCCGAAGAAGTCCACAGCCTCGTTCCCGAACGGCGCCATTTCGTCGCGACCGATGAGAACTGGGCGGAATTGCGCCGCCAGTTGAGGAAATATCGCATCGGCCTGGCGCCAGTGATGCTCACACACGAGGCCAGCGCGTTGCGGCGCGCCGCGTATCGCCTGGCGCCGCGCAAAATCCTGGCCTATAATTCGCGTCTGGAGCGTCACCACCTGCGCCTCGACCTCGCTTCGCTGCTGTTCTGGCGCGGCGTGCCGCTCGACCGCATCTACCTCCGGCCCTGGTGGTGGCCCTGGCCGCAGCGCGAACGATCGTCCACGCCTCGCGGCTATCGCGTGCTGGAAGGCCGCGTCTGCTCCCCGGAACGCCGTCGCGTGGCCGTGCTGTCACCCTATTTCCCATACCCGCTGGCGCACGGCGGCGCGGTCCGCATTTTCCACTTGCTGCGCGAGACGGCGCGCGAATTCGACGTGGAGCTCTTCACCTTCACGGATGGCGAGGAAGAGCCGGAGACCGCCCCGCTGCTGGAGATCTGCGCGCGCGTGGTGCTGGTGCGCAAGCGCCGCTACCGCGAGCCGCGCTGGTCGAGTCTGGCGCCGCCCGAGGTGCACGAATTTCTTTCGCCGGCCATGGACCAGGCGCTCGCCGAGGAACGCCGCGCCTTCGGCTTCCAGGTGCTGCAGATGGAATACACCCACCTGGCGTCGCACGGCGGCGACATCCTGGTGGAGCACGATGTCACTTTCGACCTCTTCGGGCAAATTGCGCGCCGCGAGCACACCCTGGCGGCATGGTGGGATTTCGTGCGCTGGCGCCGCTACGAAATCCGCGCCATCAGCCGCTATCGCCGCGTGGTGGCGATGTCGCCGAAGGACGCCACGATCCTCGGCCCCGGCGTCCCGGCCACGGTCATCGAAAACGGCGTGGACCTGGACCGTTTTCGGCCGGAGCCCGAGCGACCCGGCCAACGGCTCCTGTTCATCGGCTCGTTTCGCCACTTCCCCAACGTGTCGGCCTATCGCTTCTTCACCGAACGCGTGTGGCCCCTGCTGCGCGACCAGTTTCCCCAGATGACGCTGACGGTGGTGTGCGGCCCCGACCACCTCACCTACTGGCGGGCCTTCAGCGACTCGCCCGAGCCCGCGGTGGACCCGCGCATCCGCATGTTGGGGTTCGTCGCCGACGTGCGCCCGCTGTATTTGGACGCCAACCTGGTGCTGGCGCCGACCACCGTCTCGGCCGGCACCAACGTGAAGGTGTTGGAAGCCATGGCGATGCGGCGCGCGGTGGTGTCGACCGGGTCGGGCTGCGCCGGGCTCGGCCTGATTCATGGCCACAGCGTGTGGGTCGGGGACACGGCCGAAGCCTTCGCCGCCGGAATCGCCACTTTGATCGGCGATGCGGAGCGGCGTGCGCAAATGGCCCGCGCCGCTTACGATCACGCCGTCCGCCATTTCGACTGGCGGGCCATCGGCGAAAAACAGCGGCGCTTGTTGCGAGAGCTGCTGTAGAACCTTCAGCCAGACAGGCCGTAGGAAGTCAATCGCCGCGCCCTGACGACCGATGGGCACGGGTACGGCGCGATTGCCAGAGCGGTAACGCCCGGCCCGCCCGGCCGGAACAGAGCAGTAGCACCTGTCAAAGATTCGTGCTACCTTTAGCGGTAGCACGAGTTTGACTTTCGTAATATCACAGGAGCCGAGTGACCAGTCGATCGAAATTCGTGTCCGGGAGCCTCCTGGCCGCCTTGCTCTTGGCGGCCGGGAACGGGTTGGCAGCCCCGGCCGGCAGCGTCACCGGGCGACTGACCGACCCCCAGGGGGAGCCGGTCGCCGGCGCCACCGTCAGCGTGTTCGAAGCGGGCGACGCGCGGCTCCAGGAGACCCATACCGGTCCGGACGGGCGGTTCGGATTCTCGTCACTGCCCGCGGGCTCCTACAAACTGGTGGCGGCGGCCGCGGACTTCGTCGATGTCAGTCAGCCCGTGAACATGACAGGGGGCGCGATCACCGTCAACCTGCGGTTTGTCCGGCTGGCTCCCCACTCCGATAGCGTCACGGCCACGGCCGACGTCAGAGACCAGAATATCCAGAATCCCGATCCGGCCGAGCGGGTGCTCATCCGCGAGGAGATCCTGGACGCCAACCCGGGCCGTCCGGGCGCGCCGGTGTCCATTCCCGGACTGCCGGTTGAGACCGCCTCGAGCGGCATCAAAGCGCCGCAGTATTTTGCTCCCGGCGTGGCCGGCGACCACGGCGAGCCGATCGCCACGTTCATCCAGGTGGGCAGTTTCCCGATGCCCAATAATTTGAGCGCCAACGCCCACGGCAACGGCTACTCCGATCCCAACATCCTGGTGCCCGCGGTTATCGAAGCCGTCGAGACCGACGGCGGCGCGTTCAACGTGCGCGAAGGCGATCACTCGGTGGACGCCGCCGCCATCTACGCCATTCGGCCGAGCATCGAACCCTTCGCCACCCTGACGGGCGATTACCGCGATGCCGACCTGAGCGCGGGATGGCGATGGCTGGCCGTCGAGGCATCCTTCGGCAACGGCTTCCTCGATACCCTTGAACACCGCCAGCAATACAAGGCCAACGTACTCAAGGGATGGAATTGGGGCGCGCATTCGCTCACCGCGCTCTTCATCGGCTACTACGGCCAATCGAAAATTCCCGGCCTGGCGCCGATCGACGTTCCCAACCTGTACGACACCATCGACCCGCGCCAGCGCGACCAGACATCCACCGGCGAGATCGCGCTGAACGACGTATGGCATCTCACGCCCGCCAGCGAACTGCAGCTCGCGAGCTTCTTCCGCGTGTATAACCTGTCGCTCTATTCCAATTTCGGCGACGGATTGATCCGGCAAAGCGAGTTCCGCACGGTGGCCGGCGGGAACGCGAATTACATCCGCCGGTTCAGCCGCCATTTCTCCCTGATGGCGGGGCTGGATTATTTTCGCGAAGCCCCGCGCCGCGACGATCTGGATCGCTACCTGTCGGCCGACCCCGCGGTGTACGGACCTTTCGAAAGCGTGACGGCCAACAACATCACGCTCAATTTCGTGACGCCGTTCGTGGCCATCGACGGCAACATCGTTTCGTGGCTGCACTACAACCTGGGCTGGCGGCGCGACCAGATCGGTTTCGATAATACCGACCTGCTTCACCCGGAGAATTCCTTCAACCGCTGGCAGGGCATCAACTCGCCGAAAGCCACCCTCGCCTTCGTGCCGCCGGAGAGAGCAGCGCTGCCTTCCGTCTCGCTCAGCTTCGGCCAGACTTTCTTCACCAACGACCCGAGGATGGGCACCGGAACCCAGCAAGGCAGCCTCATCAGCCAAGCCCACGCTTACCAGTTGGTGGTGGGCAAAACCGTGCGCCACACCGATTTCCGGGTAACTCTGGGACACGTCACGCAAGAAGCGTCGCTCGCCAAGATCGATCCCGACACGGGCCTGCAGTTCGACGAGGGTCCGAGCCGCAATCGATATGTCACCGCCTCCGTACGGCACTCCTTCCGCTCGGGATTCCTGCAGGCGTCGGTATCCAAGGCCGACGCGCGCGATCTTTCCGACGGCACGCCTGTGCCGGAAGCTCCCCGGCTGATCGTGGACGTGCTCGGAACGCTCGACCGGCTGCCGTTCGGACTGCGCGCGCGCGCCGAGTTCGAGGAAGTGGGGCGCAAGCCTCTCGGCGACGGATTCGTGAGCGTCCCGGTGCGCGAATTTCGCGCCGCGCTGGTGCGAAGCTTTCAGAACGGGAAAATCCAGGCTGGCATCCACTTCCAGGTTGCCAGCGGCTACACTGGCCAGACTACCGAGGTGCTGGCGCTCCCCGGCGAAGGCGACCCATTCGAGCGAGTGGTGGGCGTCTTCATCCCCTCTTACGTGACGGCGTCCGTCAGTTACCGGTTCGGAAAGCAGGAGCATCGCTGAAATGAAACGTCCCTATGGATATCTACGGGTGCTGGCCGTGGTTCTTTGCGGCCTGCGTCCGATGGCCTCGCAGGCGCCGGCACGCCATGCTTTGGTGCTTCCCTTGGCATGCGCCAGCGGAGACTGCGCGCTGTTACGGGGCGCGCCCCAGACAGCCGGTATGCGTAGCGGCTTCGTGCGCCTGAAACCGGGCCAGTCGGTTGGCTGGCACTCCACCGCGCAGAATGAGGAGTCTTTGATCATCCTTCACGGCGCCGGCGACGCATTGGTGGAAGGCGAGGCGAACCGCAGTTTCACGGCCCCGCAATTCCTGTATATTCCGCCGGCCACCCGGCACAACGTGCAGAATACCGGGCGGGAAATTCTCGAATACGTCTACGTGGTGGCGCCGGCGCGCTGACCGAACTCGCACACCTACTTCGCCTTGGGGAGCACCTTGATGTCGCCGGGCAGGGTGAACAGGTTGTCTTTGAGATCGTGGTTGATCTCCACCTGGTCGGCGAACATCTCGTAGATCTTCTCGCCGTTTCGCTCGCGGCGCACGTTGCACGGCCACATGACTCCGCCGCCGACGTTGCGCCACAGCCCGTAGAGGGTCACTTCGGTGTCGAAATCGTGGAATTGCTCGTTGCGGCGGCGGAACGTCTGACGCACCGGCAGTTTGCTGCGCTGGTCGAAATAGACGGTCACGGTGTCGATGGCGGCATCGGTGATATCGACGATCTCCACCGGGCGGTTTTCGAACATGTCGGCGCCCTGCGAGTAGAACGACAACCCCGGTTCGTTCAGGCGCTGCCGCAGGATATACAGAATGTCGCGCAGGGTGCTGATTTGGAAGTTGGCGTAGCGCTCGTCATCCAGCGGACGCGCTCCGCGGAAGGTAATTTCCCACCCGCCGGATTCCGTCAGCAGGATGCCGCTGTCTTCCTTCACCCCGAAGTTTTCCCGCTCCCGCTCTTCCACCTGCCCCGGCAGGGGCGCCAGGTAGCGCGTATAGATTTTGGCCGTGGCGAGTCCGGAGATCTGTTGCCGGTAGAAGGAATAGGCCCGCCCGGTTTCCACGCGGTCGTTCATATGCAGGAAGGCGTCGCCGCCCAAGGCCTGCAGAGCTTCGTGGACCACGCGTTTGCCGCGCTCGGCGGCGGTTTCCGCCGCCTGCGCCACGCCCGCGAGCGCGCAGCATGCCGCGAGGAGCCAGATGGTCTTCCTTTTCATGGCCGTTTTTCCAAATCTTCCACTTTCAGCCCGGTGTTGAGCTGGATCTTGTTGACGGTCAACTCCTGATACTTCTTTCCGGACAAGGTGATGGAGTCCTTAAAAGGAAGTTTCAACCCGTCCACGTCGCGGTAGTCGGAATAGGCGTCGATCACCGGAGCCGGGCCGTTGGCCGTGGGGGCATCGTAGATTACGTTTTGGATCAGTCCGGTAGCGGGGTCGAGGACCACCTTGGCGACCAGGCCGGCGGCGTCGCTGATTTCCACGGTGTTGCCGTCGAGCGCGTTCACCTTCCGGCCGGGCGCACGGTCGCTCAGCAGGAGCGGGAAAAAAATCCGGAACATATCGCTTTGCACTTGTTTCAATTGCACGCCTTCCAAGAGGGTCGAGTCCTGCGCGTTGGCGACCCACCCCGTTTTGCCGTCGCAGTAGACCGACAGCTTACCGCCAGGAAGGGTGGTGTCCTGGCGCAAGTAGCCGGAGGCAATCCAGCGCTCCGTCATGCCGGCGTGCGCGCCGCCGGCGCTGGCGTCGAATTGGTAGCTGAGGTCCTGGACGTAGTCGGCCACCGCCGCCAGTTTGGCGGCGCCGCCCATGGCCTGCTGCACGCGCGCCAAGATCTGCTTGCCGTGCTCCCGGGTGACCGCATCGCCCAATTCCGCTTCCGGCTTGGGTGGCGGGATGGTGAGGTCGACGGGAATCACCGGCGAGCCGCCCAGGGATTCCAGCGGGGCCTCAAATGCCGTCGGGTTGGCCACCACGACGGTGGTCATTTTGGCGGGATCCAACCGCTCCCGGGCGACGCGCAGCACGTCGGCGCTGGTGACGTCCTCCAGAGCCTTCTGGTGCTGCTGAATGAAGTCGTCAGGAACGTTGAAGTAAGCGTATAGCGTGAGCCGCGGCAGCATCGACAACTCGTTACCGAAAGCGAACACCATGCTATTGATCGCCGCGGCCTTGGCTTTCTGCAACTCTGGCTCGGACACCTCCGCGGTGCGTATCTTGTTCAACTCCTCGAAAACCACCTGGAGCACCCGCGTGGTGAGGAATGGGTTGGCGACTTTTCCAGTCACCTCGAACAATCCGGGGTGGCCTAAGTCCGGGGTCCAGGAGACCGACAGGCCCTCGACGGCGCCGGCTAGCCGCTGGTCGAGGCGGCCCCGTGACTCACCGCCCAGGATGCCGGACATAATCTGCAGCGCCGGGTAGTCCTTATCCAGCAAATCGCCGCCCAGTTGGCCCACTGCGAAAAACGACTGCGAGAGGCGTTTGTCCACCGCCAGAAATTTCCCGGGTGCGCTGGCGCCGCTCACTTTGGGGAATTCCGGAACGGCCGGCTGTTCGGTCTTCCAATCGTCGAACAACGCTGCGATCCGGTCCTTCATGGTTGCTGTGTCGAAATCGCCTTCGAGCGACAAGATCACGTTCTTGGGGAAGAAATAGCGGCGGTAAAAGCTCACCAGGTCGGCGCGGTTGATCCGGTCGACATCGGCGTATTCCACCTGGGCGCCGTAGGGCGAATTCTTTCCGAACAGCGTGGCTACGAACTCGCGCCCCAAAACACCGGCGGGGGCGTCGTTGCGATGGGCGATGGTGTTGCGCATGTGGATCTTCGCCAGATCGAGCCGATCCTGCGGGAATTCGGGCGCGGTGAGGCAGTCTTTGAGTGCGTCCAGCGAGGCCTCGGCATTCTCCTTCAGAGCCGAAAAGGAAATCGCCAGGCGGTTTTCGGAAACGCTGCCGGAGACGTCCGTGCCCAGGTTTTCCAAGCGCACGCCCAGGCCTTCCGCCGGACTGCCGGCGGCGCCGCCTTCCAGCAGCACTTGCCCGGTGATCGCCGCCAGGCCGATCTTTTCGGGAGGATCGAACGCGGTTCCCGTCCGCACCAGCACGGTCCCGTCGATCAGCGGCAGTTCGTGATTTTCGAGCAGCATCAGCCTCATGCCGTTGGGCAACGTGACGCTCGCAATAGCGGGGGACGCGATGGGCCGCAGTTCCGGGTACTTGAGTTCGCTATAGCTCGGGACACCCGCAGAGGGCGCCGGCTTGCGAGGCGCGGCGGGCGCGGTCCTGGGGCGAGTGGGTTGGGCCAGCGCCGTGGCGGCCGCGATGGCGAGAAGCGCTGCGCCGCGGATCATGGCCGGCCTCCGGGGCTGGACGCCGCAGCGCCCTGCGGCATGGGCATCATGTAGGCCTCGGTCCGGTTTCCGGGAACGAAGTACTGCAAGGCGACGCGCTGCAGATCTTCGGCGGTGAGCCGGTTGACCTGGCTGGCGGCGGTAAAAAGCCTCCGCCAATCGCCGTAGTTGACGGAGTAGAAGGGCAACAAGGCGGCAAGTTCCTGGTTGCTGCCGAGGACCCGCAGGAT
>Ga0182030_10019016_pt1 | contig 13117 bp, 10 predicted proteins | sample 812S3MmetaG_FD_121299 | JGI IMG/M metagenome (GOLD analysis project Ga0182030, IMG submission 121299) | Permafrost microbial communities from Stordalen Mire, Sweden - 812S3M metaG (Illumina Assembly) | ecosystem: Environmental > Terrestrial > Soil > Wetlands > Permafrost | place: Sweden... | reverse complement strand
TGCAGCGGCTCCAGCGCCCGGTACGTGTCCCACAGCCAGTTGTCCACGTAAAACGGCCGGCGGTCCGCGTGCACCTGATGATCAAACGCGCTGTAATATTTTCCGTCCTCGGTGATGTTCACCATCCGCTCATAACAGCGATAGAGCGACGTGTAAAAAACCCGCTTCTGCTCCGGCGTACCTCCTTCCACCTGGATTTTTCCCAGCGCCTCGTTCCACCGGTCCCGCGCCTGGGCCTTGACTCCGTCAAAATCCCAGCCCGTAATCTCCGCCGCCAGGTTCCGCTTCGCCTGCTCGATGCTGATGAACGAAATCCCGTATCGGAATTCCAAAACCTTCTGCCCCGCGTCCCCCGTCACCGTCAATCGCTGGCCGTTGCCGCTCGCGGTGCTTTCCACTTCCACCGGCGCGTTGAACTGGCCGTACACATACGCGTGCATCGTCCCCGGCGTCACCGAGCTTTCCGCCACGATGTCCTCCACGCCCGATATGCTGTTCTCCCCGTCCGCCGTCAGAGTGCCCCCCTGCCGGTTGGCCAGCAAGACCACCGGCTTGCCGGCCGGGAAGCTGAAACGAAAATACCCGCACCGCGCCGTCGGCGTGAATTCCGTCCGGGTCAGCGACGCGTCAAACCGTGCCGAGTAATAATAGGGCGTCTCGATTTCCTGGTCATACGTCTGCGGGTTCCATTCGCCCGCCGCACCGTCCCCCGGCATCAGCCAGAATAATTCCCCCAGCCGGTGCGAAATGATGGTCAGCGGAAACGAATGGATCTGGTCGTCCAACTGGTCCTTGCGGACCGGATAAACCCGCACCAGGCTGTTGGGCAGCGACACCGTCGCCCGCGTTGGCTCCAGCATGAATCCCTGTCCGCCCATGGCCGGATCAACATATTCCACCTGCGCTGCCGCAATTTTCACCCAGCCCACCGCCAGAATTAATAAGCCCAGTCGTTTCCCAAGGTTTTTGTTCACGGTATAAAATGAGGGTGCGTTCAAGTTGTGGTAAAAGTTCGCCCCACCCTATCGAAACGCGCGCCCAAAGAACATCCCCGAAAACGAGGAGCCCCCGCGCGCCTTTTCCGCCGGCGCACCTCGGCATTATTCTGATCCCGCCAACAAAAATGGGGCAAGGCTCCGCCGAGACACTGGGAGCGTTTCTCCCTCTCCTCGGGGGGAGAGGGCCGGGGTAAGAATTTCCCGAGCCATTTCGCGCATTGAACCCCTGAACCACTCGCCCATCCAGCGTCGCGCCATCGCCAACACGCGGAAACCGTTTCTCCCTCTCCTGGGGGAGAGGGCCGGGGTGAGGGCGAGCTTCCTTATACAAACATTGCCTTTGGGGGTTCATGGGGAGTCCCCTGTTCCAATTGGACCTGCTCACGGCCCATGAACCTGAAATCCGTAAGTGCTTGGAAATCAACGAATGCATTTTCAGGTTCATGGGAAGGGCGAGCTTCTTAATACTAACATTGCTTTCGGTTCATGGGGATGGCCGGGGTGAGGTGCTCGTTTTACCATCTCTTTCGTCATGCGTACGAACCGCCCCCCGCCCTCGAATTTTGTTCGACAAATCATCGGAACGCGCCAAATTGCAGTGCAGACCGGCGCCTTCGAAGCCGGAACGATTTAGTGGAAAAATGAATTAACCACAGATGGACACAGATGAACACAGATTCGAAACCGGAACTGGTTGGTCCAAAGCGGGGTATCAATTGATGAGTGGTCCGCGTGCTCCAAGAAAGCCCCGCCCAAGCCCGTTTTCATCTGTGTTGATCTGTGTTCATCTGTGGTTTAAATGAACCGTACCGGCTTTATGTGGAACTCCACATAACCGGCGAAGCTGGCCCGCAGACAAAAGGTTTTCCCATGAAATTCTCGCTGCAAGACAAATGGGTGCTGATCACCGGCGCCTCCAGCGGCTTCGGAGCCGCCGCCGCCGCCGCGTTCGCCGCCGAGGGCGCCCGATTGCTCCTCGGAGCCCGTCGCCTGGACCGCCTCGAACAAGTCGCCGCCGCCGCCAAAAACGCCGGCGCCCCGGAAGCTCATTTCCATAAACTTGACGTCGCGCAAACCTCCAGCGCCGACGAGTTCATCGACTGGGCCGGCAAAAAAATCCGCAGCCCGCAATCCCCGGCCGCCGCCCTCCATGTCCTCATCAATAACGCCGGCGGCGCCCACGGTCTCGACACCATCGCCGAAGGCAAGGACGCCGACTGGGAAGCCATGTTTCAGAGCAACGTACTCGGCCTCCTCCGCGTCACCCGGGCCGCCTTGCCGCTGCTGCCTCACGATGACGGCGCCAGCATCCTCAACCTCGGCTCGGTCGCCGCCCGCTCGGCCTACGCCGGCGGTTCGGCCTATTGCGCTGCCAAGGCCGCCGAACTGCAGATCACCCACGTGCTCCGCCACGAACTCTTCGGCACCGGCATTCGCGTCAGCACGGTGGACCCCGGCCTCGCCGAAACCGAGTTCTCCATCGTGCGCTTCAAGGGCGACACCAAAAAGGCCAGGGAACTTTACGCCGGCACCCATCCCCTCGTCGCCGGCGACATTGCGGATATCCTCGTCTGGATCGCCACCCGTCCCCCGCACGTGAACATTGATGAATTGGTCGTCAAACCGGTGGATCAGGTGGACGTCGGCAAGGTCTTCCGCCGGCCGGTCTGACCCGGCGCCCGCAGCCGGGAACGATGCAGTTGCCCTGCGCCCGGCGCGCGGCCTTCAGGTCGCTTCACCGCGGAGCGTGACGAAAACGGGTGGACCATTCGGATGCACCGTTCGGCGGCCGCGTTGCAGCGCCATAAATGGCGCGCGCCGCCACGCCAGCGCGCCGGCCCCGATTTTCCGCTCCGATCATCACTGCATCGTTCCGGCTCAAAGCCCGCGGTTGGCCCGCCAGAGCAGGGCGGCGCCGATGCCTTGGAAGAGGAAATTCGGCAGCCACAAAATCAGGTAGGGATAAAGCTCCGGCCGCCCGGCCAGCGAATCGCCGAGCATCGTGAAGCCGTAGTAGACAATCACCAGGATCAGCGCCAGCGCAATACCAATGTTCGTCTCCCGCCGCTGCACCCGGATCCCCAGCGGAATCCCCACCAGCGTAAAACCAAAACACGCGAACGAAAACGCGACTTCCCGGTGCATCGCCACCCGCACCTCGCCGATCTGCTGGCCCCGGATCTTGCCCGCCTCCCGCAGCAGCGCGCTCGTCTCCTCCGCCGACGCATTGGTCTTCACGGTCAGGTTCAGGTGCTCCAAATCCATCAGCGCCGCCGGCGACTTGAGGTTCGCCGGCGTCAGTTCGCCCCGCCGCAGTTCTGCCATTTCCTCCAGCAACTGCCCGAATGTCATGTCACTGATCTTGGGCTTGATCGCCTTGTTCGTTGTCCCGCTAAGATCCACAGTCAACGGGAACCGCTCGACAGTCGAGGTGGCGGCTTCGCCGCGATGAATGATCAGCACATCTTCCAGCGCCACCGTCAGTTCGTTCGGCGTGCGATTGGTGAGAACTTGTCCGTGCGCGGCGTGAATCAGGGCGTCCCAGTTGGTTTCATTCTCCATCCGATAGACGTACACGTCATCCAGGTTCCCCTCCTGGTTTTTCCCCACGTAGAATTGGTAGGGCGGAAAATTGACTAGTTGTCCCGCCGGAATCTCCGCATTGGCCACGGCGTGCATCAGGTCATACTTCAACGTCAAAAATTCCACGCGCGAACGCGGTCCGATTTCCAGGTTGAACCACGCGCTCAGCGCGCAACAGAGCAGGCTCAGCATCAACACCGGCGTGATCAGGCACAGCAGGCTCACCCCGCTCGCCCGCATTGCCGTCAGCTCCTGGTCCACGCTGAACCGGCCGAACACCAGCAGCGTCGCCGTGATCAGTCCCATCGGCAGCGCGTACACGCACGCAAACGGCAGCAGCAGTCCGACCGCCTTCGCCACCAGCCGCAGCGGCACATGCCCCCCGAGCAACAGCGGCAGCACGTCGTGCAACACGTTCACCAGCAGCACCACAAATGCAAACACCCCCACCGTCAGCACCAACGCCGCCAGCACCTGGCCGGTGATATATCTGTGCAATGTTTTCAAATAATTATCCCCTGAAAGTGACGAATTTGTCCCCCCGTGCAAAGCCAATTCATTCGCGCCGCGCACCGGCGGGCGCCGCTTGACCCGGTCCTTGACAGCCCGAGCGCGCAAATCATTCCAAGCCTGCTTCGATGCGAACGCTGAAGCGGGCTGAAGCCCGCGCGCCGGCTATGGGCCGCTCACCACCCCGCCAAAATTCGTTCAAAAATTTCCCCGAAAAATTCACCGCGGCCGCCCGTTATTGGATGATTTTCTGCTTCTGCGCAACCTTGGTACCACTACGGTTACGGACGCCCTGCTTATTGGCATGGCGGCTGGCGTCGTTGATGCGAAATTCTGCGGCCAGCCATACACAGGGTGGTTCCTCGACGTATTGAATGCGTAAAGCCAAGACAGTGGGTCCTCAAAAAACAGATCGCGGCTTGGCGCTTAGAGACCCCCTTCCCCCTCATCCTAGCCTTCTCCCTCGGGGAGAAGGAACGCGGGTGGTGGCCGGCGTGGAAATCGAAAACGGCTCCCACTAATCCCGCTGCAGGTTTTCTTTAACCGCCCGCAATGTGACGTGGCTGTGGACGTGAGTCCACGGCTGATTTCCACCGCTCTGAAAGGCCCGCACAAATCAAAACCACCGAATGGTTGTCTTTCGGATCTGTGTTCATCTGTGTCCATCTGTGGTTAATTCATTTTTCAACTGAATCCTTCCGGCTTTACGCGTACAGCGCGCCAAAATTCGCGCACGCGCGATAGTCGGCACTCTCCCCGCACTGCGTGCCAAAGGCTGACCACGCGCTGGGCCGGAAAATCCGCTCCTCCGCCACGTTGTGCATGAAAACCGGAATTCGCAGCATGGCCGCCAGCGAAATCAGATCCGCCCCAATGTGACCGTAGCTGATGGCCCCGTGATTGGCGCCCCAGTTGTTCATGACCGTATAGGCGTCGCGGAACGCCCCTTGGCCCGTCAGATTCGGCGCAAACCAGGTCGTCGGCCAGGTTGGGTTCGTCCGTTGATCCAGCACGTCATGCACCTGGCCCGGCAAATCCACCGTGGCGCCCTCCGCCAGTTGCAGCACCGGACCGAGCCCCCGGACGAGATTCAGCCGCACCATCGTCACCGGCATGCCTCCCCGCGTTAAAAAGCGCGAGCTCCAGCCGCCCCCGCGGAAATATTCCGTGATGCTCGGGTGCCACGTCGTGGCCGCCAGGCATTTCTTCACTTCCGCTTCGCTGATTTCCCAGAAGGGTTTCATCGCCGGCTGGCCGTTGCGCGATTGCTGGCCCGAGCCGTCCAGCGTGGCCGCGCCGGAATTGATCAGGTGCAAAATGCCCCCCGCCGCCGCCCCTTCCAGCGTGTGCCCTGTCACCCGCTTCACCGCCGCCGGGCTCCAATAGGTCCGCACGTCTGCAAAAATCTGCGCCGTGTTCGTCAGCAGGTACGACAACAGCATCGCCGCTCCGTTGAGCGAATCATTCTCCGTGGCCAGGAGGTGCGGCGCGCGCACGCCGTTCCAGTCAAACGAGGTGTTGAGGATCGCCTCCAGAAAATCGCCGTTGGGCTGGTGATCCGTCCATTGCCGCTGGCCTTGGAAGCCCGCGCAAATCGCGTTGTGCCCGTGAGCTTCCTCGCCAAAACCCAGCTCCGTCAGTTTCGGGTTTCCCACCATCAGGTCGCGCGCAATTAACGCCATCTTCACCGATTTCTCCCATTCGCTGTTCAGTTGCTTCCGCGACCGCGTCATCTGCGGCGAGTTGTAATCCTTCCCTTCCTGGCAATTCTCCTTCGTCCATTTCAGCGCCGTCTGGAATTCCGCCGGGTCGAAGATCGCCTGGTCAATCCGCCGCAGAAATTCGGTCATGTCAATCGCCTCCACCCGCATGCCCAAGTGCTTTTCAAAAAACGGCTGGTCCACGATCGAGCCCGCGATGCCCATCGAAACCCCGCCCATGCCCAGGTACGATTTTCCCCGCATCAGTGCCACCGCCAGTCCCGCCCGCGCAAACCGCAAAACCTTCTCCTGCACGTCCGCCGGGATCGTCTTGTCGTCGCCATCCTGCACGTCCCGCCCGTAAATGCCAAACGCCGGCAGCCCCTTCTGCGAATGCCCCGCCAACACCGCCGCCAGGTACACCGCTCCGGGGCGCTCCGTCCCATTGAACCCCCACACTGCCTTCGGAATCAGCGGATCCATGTCCATCGTCTCGCTCCCATAGCACCAGCACGACGTCACCGTCAGCGACACCCCCACGCCCGCCCGCGCGAATTTCTCCGCGCACGCCGCCGCCTCCGCCACGCCCCCGATGCACGTGTCCGCAATCACGCATTCCACGCGCTTGCCGCTGGGATAATACAGGTTCGCCGAGATCAGTTTCGCCGCGGCCTTCGCCAGGTCCATCGTCTGCTTTTCCAGGGACTCGCGCACGCCGCCGAGCCGGCCGTCGATTGTGGGCCGGATGCCGATTTTGGGAAGTGCGCCGTTAAATATGGATGCTTTCATATGCCAAGTGTCTGGGTTGTTATCTCTTAATCCTCTCAAATCGCCGGACCCACGTCAGCGGTTTTGCTTTGGACGGGACACTGAAATCCTTGGATTTATCACAGGTTTTCGCTTCGTGGCTTTAAGCATTAGGCCCAAGCGGGTTATGCGGAGCCCCACCGAAGCGGCTGAACGCCGGCGCCCGGCAGCCAACCCGGGCCGCTTGCTGGCGATTAATTCTTCACATGGACAAAAAGCTGCAAAGCAGCGCCACCGGGGAACTGTCTAAAAAAATTCACCAGCCATAAAACCCTTGTAAAATCAGGCTGAAAACAATTCCGCCGAAATGAAATTTTCGGTTGGCACCGGCGTTGCTAAAGCGAACGCGAGTGCCAATCACAACCAGAACTGGTTGGGTTCTATCTGTCCGTGGGTGCGGCGGAACAGAATAGCGCGGATTGCGCGTGGTTGGCGGAGGTCGTTTAAACACAAACAAACCATGAAAAAAATAGAAGCGATTATCAAACCGTTCAAACTCGAAGAGGTCAAGGACGCCTTGAGTGAAATCGGCATCGAGGGCATGACTGTCAGCGAGGTCAAAGGATTCGGCCGCCAAAAGGGCCATACGGAAATATACCGGGGCAGCGAATATACCGTGGACTTTCTGCCCAAAATCAAGCTGGAAATCGTGATCGCCGACGGCCAGAAGGATGCCGCCGTCAGCGCCATCATCAAAGCCGCCAAGACGGGCAAAATCGGCGACGGCAAAGTCTTCGTCTCGACCATCGAAGACGCCATCCGCATCCGGACCGAAGAAAAAGGAGACTCGGCCGTCTAAACCATTCCCACTCAACCTCACTCGAACCATCGAACTAAAAATGAAAAAATACTTCTTAACCCTGGGTTTGATTGCGCTAACCGCTGTCGGCACCTCCGCACTCCGCGCCGCAGACACCAACGCGATGGGCACCATGGCTGCGGCGACGACCAACGCCATGGCTGCCGCAACCAACGCCGCGCCGGCGGGCACCAACGCGCCAGCGGCGGCCAACGGGGCTCCGGCCTGGGCCAGTCTCACCAACGCGCCCTCCACCGAACAACGCCTCGAATCCCTGGAAGCCTATTTCCAGAATGGCGACCCCACTGCGCCCTACACGGACACCAACGGGAATTGGACCGTCAACTTGGCGTTGGGACCGACCATCATTAACACGAACCTCTCGAACAGCACCGCCCGCAATTTCGGGTACCCCGGCGCCGGTCATAACGCCTGGCTGCTTACGAGCACGGCGTTGGTGCTCTTCATGACCCTGCCCGGCTTGGCCCTGTTCTACGGCGGCCTGGTGCGCAAGAAAAACATCCTGTCGGTGTGCGCCCAATGCTTCCTGATCACCGGCCTGACGACGATCCTGTGGATCATCTGCAGTTACGGCATGATCTTCGGCGGCACGGGCGGCCTGCACGGCGGCGCCACGCCGGGATCCGGGATAGTCTGGGGCATGACCTTCACCCAAGGCGAGGCCGGCCACGACTGGATCGCGGGCATCATGGGCAATCCAGCGGTTTGCTGGATGTTCAAGGGGGTCACCTCCGCGCCAAACCCGGGCTACTCCTACTGGGTCTCTGAAAACGTATATTCGATGTTCCAATTGATGTTCGCCATCATCACCCCGGCGCTCATCGTGGGCTCCATCGCCGAGCGCATGAAGTTCAAGGCCATCCTGGTGTTCATGACCTTGTGGATTCTGCTCATCTACAATACGCAAGGCCACATGGTCTGGGGCGTCAACGGGATCATGAACGGCTGCTGGAACGCCGACGCCAAGGTCAAAGGCTTGGACTTCGCCGGCGGCACGGTGGTGCACATGTCCTCCGGTTGGTCGGGCCTCGTCCTGTGTATCATCTTGGGCAAGCGCCTGGGCTTCGGTAAAGAGAACTTCGCGCCCCATAGCGTGGTGCTCACCTTTATCGGCGCTTCCATGCTCTGGGTGGGCTGGTACGGGTTCAACTCCGGCAGCGCCGTGGCCGCGGACGTCATCGCCGCCAACGCGTTTACCACCACGACCATCGCCACCGCCGTCGCCTCCTTCGTCTGGCCCATGTGGGAGTGGATCGTCAAAGGCAAGCCCAGCGTGGTCGGATTCAGTTCCGGCGCGGTGGCGGGCCTGGTGCTCATCACTCCGGCTTGCGGTTACGTGTTGCCCTCGGGCGCACTCTGGATCGGCCTGATTGCCGGTACCATTCCGTGGTTCTTCTGCTACAAGGTCAAGGGCTGGCTGGGCATGGACGATGCGCTGGACGCGTGGAGCGTTCACGGTATCGGCGGTACCTGCGGCGCCCTCCTGACCGGCATGTTCGCCCGTCAAGCCGCCAACCCGAACCTGGCGACCAACCTCAGCAAGTACGTCACGGACAGTCTGTTCCAACCCCAATTGTGGGAGCAGATCAAGACGGTGCTCTTTTCGCTGGCCCTGTTCATCCCCGGCACGATCATCATTGCCTACGTCACCAAACTCTTGGTCGGGCTCCGTCCGACCGAAGATGTGGAACGCGCCGGCTTGGACGAGTACGAACACGGCGAACCCGGTTATCACGAATAATCTCGCTTAGCGACCTCACCGGCGGGCAACGCAAGTTGCCCGCCGTTTTTGTTTTTGGGATATCCAGTTTAGAGCACCCGCACCACCAGCGCCGTGGTATTGTCGCGCCCGTCCCCCTTCACGGCGGCCTCCACCAGCGCCCGCGCGGGATTGAAGCCCGGCTCGCTCACCCGGAGGAGTTCCACAATTTTATGGTCGAACAGGCCCTCACTCATGCCATCGGAGCACAACAGAAAAACATCGCCGCTGGCGCAGTTCATGGCCCCCACCTGCGGATCCACGTATTGATTCTCGCCCCCCAGCGCCTTTTGCAGCACGTTCCGTCGCGGATGCGTGCGCGCCTCGTAGTCCGTGAGCTTGCCATGGCGATAGAGCCAGCCCACGTGCGTATCGTCCTCCGTGAGCTGCCGCAGGGCGTCCCGGCCCGGCGCCAGATGGTAGATCCGGGTGTCGCCCACGTGCCCGAAACACATGCGGCCCGGCGTGAACCAGCACAGGCTCATCGTGGTCTGCATTCCGTGGCATTCCTCGTAGGCCCAGCCCAGGTAAACCAGTGCCCGGTGCACCTGCGAGTACAGCTCCGCCAGCACATCCGGAAAGTCCTGGTTCATCCCGCGCGCCGCGTTCCGGAACGTCCGCGGCAGCAGCGCGATGATCTTCTGCACCGCGATCTCGCTGGCGTATTCGCCGGCCTTCGCGCCCCCCATGCCGTCACAAACGGCAAACGCGAAATCGTGCTCCGCCATGAGGGCCTCGCCGTGCTTGCCCAGATGGTGCGTCTCATCCGCATTGAACCGCAGGCCCAGGAAGGCGTCCTCGTTGTTCTTCCGCACCCGGCCGATGTCCGTCCACCCGAACCATTCCAAGCGGGCGGGCGGGGTGGCGGCGGGGGCGGCGACAGTGGGAAGCGGTTTGGACGTGCTCACGATTTCGATTTGTCCGGCAGAATGGTGGCGAATTCAAAATCAATCAAACAAAACCGTCCGTCCGAAAACCGGTACGTGATGTTGCGCGGGTCCGCGTCATCGTGCCGCACGCCGAAGGGCAGCAGCTCGGCAAAGAGCTGCGCGGCCCGCTCCGCATCGATGTTCTCCACGCGGGTGCCGCAGTTGGTCGTCACGATGCGACCATTCGCCTCGTCGGCCTCCAGCAGGCGCGGCACGAAGTTGCAGCCTCGCGTCTCCAGGTGCCGGAGCACCCGCACCTCGTTGGCAAACCGCTGGGCCGCGTCCGCCCCGTGGTAGGTCTTGAACACCCGGCCGTCGAAGCTCAGGTGCACCGTGGCCCGCAACGTGTCTTTGACTTTGAGCATATACCGCTTCGCCGCTGTGGCTTTCTATGCACTATTGTGCGATTTCCCCCAACATGCAAGTCCGGCTCCAATTTGCCCACGCGGGCCAAAATTCCACAGCAAATTTCCTACCGCGCCCCGCGGCCGGAGCCCCGCTTCCTGGCGACCTGATATTAATAAACCATTGTCTGGCGCGGCGAAAATGAGTTTCCCGCATGCCGCCAGCCAAAGTTCTTGCGATGTGGCATCCGCCCTGCTAAAACAATTTCACACTAGGTCCCCCCCGGCGCACCAACGCATCCGGGCGGGACCGGTCTATAACCAACAACACATCACCACTCACATGGCTAAATACAAACTAGAATACCTCTGGCTAGACGGCTATGAACCCGTTGCCAACCTCCGGGGCAAGACCCAAATCAAGGATTTTGCCAAATTTCCAAAATTGGAAGAACTCCCCTTGTGGGCTTTCGACGGCAGTTCGACCCGTCAGGCCGAAGGCAAAAGCTCTGATTGCATTTTAAAACCCGCGGCCGTTTATCCGGATATTACCCGCAAGAACAGCGCCCTCGTGATGTGTGAAGTGCTGCTGCCCGGCTCCCTCGAGCCTCATCCGAGCAATTCCCGCGCCGGCATTCCCGATGATCCCGGCGCCTGGTTCGGCTTCGAGCAGGAATATTTCCTCTATAAAGACGGCCGCCCGCTGGGCTTCCCCGAAGTCGGCTTCCCCTATCCCCAGGGCGAATATTACACCGGCGTCGGCTTCAAAAACGTCGGCAACCTCGCTCGGGAAATTGTGGACACCCACCTGGAGCTCTGCCTCGAGGCCGGCATCAACCACGAAGGCATCAACTCCGAAGTCGCCAAGGGCCAGTGGGAATTCCAGATCTTCGGCAAGGGCTCCAAGAACGCCGCCGACCAGGTCTGGGTGGCCCGTTACATCCTCATGCGCCTGTGCGAAAAATACAGCGTGGACGTGAACTGGCATTGCAAACCCCTCGGCAAGGACGTGGATTGGAACGGCTCGGGCATGCACACCAACTTCTCGACCGAATACATCCGCGAGACCGGCGGCAAGGAATATTTCGAAGCCCTCATGGGCGCCTTCGACAAGTACAAGAACGAACACATCGCCGTCTATGGCCCCGACAATCATCTGCGCCTGACGGGCCTGCATGAGACCCAGTCCATTGACAAGTTCAACTGGGGCATTGCCAATCGCGGCGCCTCCCTGCGCGTCTCGCAAAAGTTCATCGACAGCGGCTATCGCGGTTACCTGGAAGACCGCCGCCCCAACTCGCAGGCTGACCCCTACAAGATTGCGGGCCGGATCCTCCAGACCATCGCCTCGGTGCCGCTGCCCAAGAAATCGCGGAAAGCCGCTTAAGGAATCTACACGCCCAAGAGAACCAGGAACAAAACGGCGCAGACTCTGGTCTGCGCCGTTTTTTTATTCGAGGCGAAACGAAATTCTCTTAAATCACCGCAGAGGCGCGGAGACGCAGAGGAATCGCCGGGCCAATCTGTTTGTGAATTTCAATACAGGCGCCAATCACCTGTTCGGTGATTTCGTTAAAACTCTGCGTCTCTGCGCCTCTGCGGTTCATGATCCGATCTTAATGGTGCGGCGGTTGACAACATGTCCCCTGCCCTTACTCTCTCGGCTCGGCAGGTTTCGCCTCCGCCGTCGGCTCAATCTTCGGGGCCGCTTTCAAGGCCGCCGTCATCTGCCGCGCCAGCCAGTGGGCCTCGGGCTGGTTGTTCAAATTCTTCGCCAGCAGGAATTCCTTCCCGTCCCGGGTATAGGCCCGCAAATCATGGTAAATCATATGACCGGCCGTCGCCCCCACGTCCGCAGCGATGTTCCGGATGGCCTTGGCGGGGATCTGCTCTTGCTGCTGGAATCCGATCCAAGCCCGTTCCACGGACACGCCCTGGGAGTTCACCACCACCCGGCTGCGCCGGAACCAGAGGTCAAATACATACGCCACCATCAGCGCATCCACCGCCGTCAACACCAGCAACAGCGGCGCCGGCGCATGCTTCCACGCCAGCAGCCCGATGATCACCGTCCAAATCAGGCAGATCACGCTTGCCCCCGAGGCAAAACCCGGGTTCCGCGCCGCCGGAAACTCAAACGCCTTTCCGCCCCCCGCCAAATCCTTCACCTGCACCAGCGAGCGGATTTGCTTCTGCAGTTCGTCCAGCGACAACTGGCAGGCCAGCGTGGGATCCTCCCCGGCCGCGGGCGTCTCCGGCAGTTTGAACACCGGCACGTCGAACAGCGCGTTGAAGCTCGGGCCGCGCAGCTTGGCCGACGCTTCCAGCTTCCAGTGGATTCCGTCGCCGGTCGCCGTCCCGGACTCCGGCAGGCCGTCCGGCAGTTTGAAAAACACCGGGACGCGCGTCGTCCCGGCGCCCGTTTGCGGCAGGTCGGCACGCAGCCAGCGCTCATCCTCCCAGAGCACCTGGTCGCTCGACTGCCGGTTGTTGGAGGCCCCCGTGACAGTGCGCCGCACGCAGCTCAGGCGCACATGCCACCCGTGCTCGGGCCGCAGCCGCGCCGGCACCTCGATCGCGCCGGCCAGCGTGCCGCCCGCCGGCGCCGGAAAAGAGCCCATGCGGAAAATACTCCGGTTAAACCGGCGCCAAGCCCGGCTGGTGCTC
>Ga0182030_10019015_pt1 | contig 13119 bp, 12 predicted proteins | sample 812S3MmetaG_FD_121299 | JGI IMG/M metagenome (GOLD analysis project Ga0182030, IMG submission 121299) | Permafrost microbial communities from Stordalen Mire, Sweden - 812S3M metaG (Illumina Assembly) | ecosystem: Environmental > Terrestrial > Soil > Wetlands > Permafrost | place: Sweden... | reverse complement strand
CTAGGTCCCTTGCCAATAACTGTTTCCGTGGCGAAGGTGCTCCACCTGGGCCGCCGGCGTCGTTAGTACGATCTCGGTGCTTGATATCGTGCCGGTAAAATGCAGTCCGCCCAGTGCGCCACCCGGCGGAAGTGTGAATTCGACCTTGTTACCACGAACTAATAACGAGACCACGGTGCAATACGGAGGACCTCCCTCAGCAAGTTGAAAGAAGGCGTTCCAAGTCAGGCCATTCTTGTCCTCACCGGCGGGAATGACGAGCAGTTCCATCCCGAGCAAATCGCCACCCCTCTGCGTTATAGCTGAGGTCGGAGTAAATGCCGGAAACCTTCAGCGGCGCCACTGGCGTCCCCGCCCAAGACATCTGGGACGCCAATAGTAGGAATAGACCAAGGTGAAGGCATTTCATCAGTCGGGACCTCATTACTTGCTGAGCGACAGAGACCTCGTACAACCGCGTCATGCCGCACGGTCGCGCTTAACGATTTCAAGGACCGTATTCTTGCTCAGTCCGAGTCGGTGGCTGATTTCCCGGTAAGACTGTCCTTCGCCGACGAGTTTCAGTACTTTGGGCGCGAACCGGTCAGCTTTGATGCGCTGACCAGGGCGCCGGCCGAACACGACGCCACGCTTTTGCGCCGCGGCGATACCCGATCGGACTCGCTCTCGGAGTAAATCTCTCTCGAACTCCGCGAGAGCTGCCATCAGCGATGCGATCAATTTACCTTGGGCGCTACGCAGATCGAACTGTAAGCCGGTCTGGGCAACGAGTGAGACGTCCCAGGATTGCAGATCTTGGAGGGTGTGTAGGAGATCGAGCATCGAACGGCCCCAGCGGGTGAGCTCGGTGACCAGGATCACGTCGATCTCGCGAGCTTGGGCCAAGGCCAGGATTTTCTTGCGCTCGGCCCGATCATCCTTGGCCCCGGAGCCGGTCTCCTTCCAGACCCCGAGGATTTTATAGCCGGCCTTCTTGGCATAGGTGCGCAGGTCGCGCTCCTGGCGGGCACACGTTTGGTCAGCCGTCGATACCCGGCAATAGAGTGCTGCAGTCTGTCCCAATTGAACCCTCGGCGCCAACCACCCCGGAAAAGGCGCTTTTCCCGTGGTAGAGTGTTGCTCTGTTCAAAGTGTACTTCAACTGGGACAGGTACTGGGTTTAGGCTGCCCCCTCTCAACCGGGGAGGGGCTATGCGACGCATCCATTCCGCGTATCTAGGGCGCACGAGCATTCCGCGCGATCTGACCGATTTTGAGTTGAGGGAATTCTTCACGCTGAGCGCCGCCGACCGGCGAGCCATCCGGGTAGCCGTGCGGAAGCGCCTGAGATTGGCAATGGCGCTTCAACTGGGGTTCCTGCGGATGACGGGAGCGACGCTGGATGCCCTCGACTACATCCCCCGCGAGCTGCTCGATTTGCTGGGTAAGCAGCTGGGCCACGATGCACCCATGCTCGCAACGCTGCGGAGCCTCTACCGCCGGCGCATGTCGCTATTCCGGCATCAGTCATGGGCGCTGGAATACCTGGGCATGCATCGCTTCGGTCCAGTAGACCAGGCGGCGGCCCTGGAAGCCTTGGCGTATGTCGCCCGATCGACCGTGGATCGCGACCGCCTGGCTTTGCGCGCTCGGGAATGCCTGTACGCGCGAGGCTGCTGCATTCCTGGGCGCCGGGTCGTGGATGACCTGGCTCGTCGCGCGCTGCGCGAGGTGGAGCAGGCAGATGCCGAGGCGCTTCGCGGAGCTGTCGGAGAGTCTTCGGCCGAGAAGTGGTATCAGGACCTGATGCAACTTCGACCGGACGGCATCTCCTGGCTCGAGTGGCTTCGCCGGCCTCCCGGACGTCGATCACCTAAGACTTTGCAGCGCGCGATCTGGAAGCTGCTGCACCTTCGGGATTTCGAGAAACTAACTTGTCTCCGAGACGCCGTGCCACCTGAGCGGCTTCGTGCCTACGGTCGACGGCTTCGGCGCCGCAAGCCTGCACACCTGAAGGCCATTGTGGAACCGCGCCGGTCGCTGGAAATTGCTGGGTTTCTCTCCTCAGCGCTCGCAACCGAAGCCGATCGCGTCTTGCGGCTGATTGAGATGCGGATCGCGCAGATTTGGCGGTGGGCCCACACGGTTGCAGAGGAGCCCCGAGCCGAGAGACCGGAGCCTTTGGCGCTGATCGCGGATCTGTCTCGCGCCGCAAATGATCCAACGCTGACGGACGTGGCGTTCAGAGAGTACGTCCGGAGGAGTTTGCATACCTGGACCCTGGAGCACTCTCCGGGACCCTCGAGTCGGGCCGCCCAGGTGCGCGAGGTGCTGACCGGCGACACGCGGCGTATTCGGCGTCTGTTGAAAGATATTGTTCGGCTAAAGCTTGAGGGGCCGGAGCGCGACCCTGTCATTGCAGCACTTGGCGAGCTTGACTGTTGCTATAAGCAGGGGTGGTGCGATCTCTTCAAGGATGCCACGGTCCTCTTTGCTCCAGCCTGGCAAGCGTTGGTCGATGACGAGGATCGGGAGCGCGCCTTCTGCGCTTACGAGGCCGCGACCCTCTGGGGCATTCGTCGCGGATTGCGCTGCGGTACGCTGTTCCTGAGTTACGCGCAGGAGTACCGCGGCAAGGAGCGGCTTCTCCTGCCCATGGCTTCGTGGAACCAGCGCCAGGCACAGTTCTGTCAGCGCCGCGAGCTGCCATTGACCGCTGAGCCGTTTCTCGAGCGAGTCCAAGACCACGTGGCGGCCGGTGTGCGTGCACTGGAGGAGGCGGTCACTGCCGGTGCCGTGGAAGTCGACCAGCATGGCGTTCACTACAAGGACGATCCGGAGTGGTATTGCGAGCCGATTGAGGCCGAGGATCTGCGCAAGCGGCTCTACGCCCGGGTCGGTCACGTGCAACTCCCGGAACTGCTTCTGGCGGTCGACAGCGACACGCATTTCTCCTGGCAATTGCTGGGCCGGGAGCCTCAATCGGCCGACGAGCTGGTCACGGTCTACGCGGCCGTTCTCGCCGCGGCCAGTAATCTTGACGCGACCACCATGGCCATGATGATCCCGGGACAGCGGCCGTCCTCGATTCGGCGAGCGATGGGATTGCTGCAGGAAGAGTCCGCGCTGCGCCGAGCCAACGAGGCCGTCATCGAGGCGCTCCGAGGACTGCCGATCGTTAGCGCCTGGGGTGACGGGTACGAAGCCTCCTCAGACCTGGTCAGCCTAGATACCTCCAGAAACCTTTGGGCGGCCCGCGTGGATCCGAAGCGCCGGCGCTTCGCCGTGGGCACCTATGCCCATGTGCTGAATCAATGGGGCATCGTGTACGACCAACCCCTGTTACTGGCGACGCGGCAATCGGGGGCTGCTATTGAAGGCGCAATTCGCCAGACCGTGACGCGCATTGAGCGAGTTGCCGTCGATACGCATGGCTACACAGATTTTGCGTTGGCCTGTGCGAAGCTGCTGGGGTTCGATCTGTGTCCGAGATTACGAAGCATGCGGGACCGCAAGCTCCATTTGCCGCGTGGCTTCGCGGTACCGGCATCGATCGCGGCGCAGACTGTTCAGGACGTTTCGGTTCGCAGCATCGCCGAACACTGGTCTTCACTCTTGCGAGTGGTGGCGACTATAGATGAAGGTTGGGCCAGTGCCACGCAGCTACTCGAGCGGTTCGGCTCCGCAGCGCGTGGTGAAGACATCTACCGTGCGGGTACATCGCTCGGTCAGCTGCTGCGAACGATCTATTTGTGCGACTACTTCACGCTGCCGGAATTCCGACGCACCATCCATCGCATCCTGGACCGTGGCGAGTCGGTGCATGCGCTGCAGAGGATCATTCATACAGATTCCATTCCAGCTGCTCGTGGTCGAGACCCTGCAGAACTCGGAGTGATCTCCGGCGCACTGACGCTGGTAACCAACGCCGTGATGACCTGGAATGCGAGCCGACTGCAAAAGGCTGTCGATGCGGAGGTAGCGCAAGGTACCGAACGCACGTTATCGGTCGAGGCACTCAGCCACATCGGGCCGGTGGCTTACGCGCATATCAACTTTCGGGGCACGTACCGATTCCCCGTGGAGAAGTATGCGGCAAGGCTCATTCGGGTGGCGGCGTAGCGCCGCATATAGAGAGTGAGGAGCCAACAATCCAACAAATCTGCGAGTTAACTTAATTACTATTATGCGTATAAGTTACTGATTATTATGCGACCCACGATAGCAGAGGACGGAGGGCAGCGCTAGCCTCGCAAAAGCAGCGGATTAGGCAGCGCGTGAGAAAGCGCTACTTTCTGCACGAATCTGACCAGTACCCCAAATCCGGCCTTGACGTAGATTTCCAGCTCCCGGATGAGCTCGATGCCCGAGCCGTCCGTCCCGGCGACAATCTGGATTTTCGCTCGGTGCATCAGCGTCAGCAGTTTGAGCATCTTGGCCCAGCTGGCACGGTAATCGGCACGTGTCAGATCTTTGGGCACCGCAAACCCGCTGCTCCTGAACCCACGCTCGGCGGCCGGCGGCAGGGTTCCCAGGAACGGTGCATACGCCGGCGCGAGATCGCCGCTCTCAGGGACGTAGATCTGCTCGAACGCCGTCATCGTAGGATCACTGTAGATGTGATCCTGGGCCATCGTGGCGATGAGCGTCTTGATCGGCGCGGTATTGAGATTGACATCCTTGGCATAACGGCCCGGACCCTCGAAACGCGCCGCGCTGTTGGAGGCGTCCACGACGCTCTCAGGCATGGCCTGCATCATGATGAAGTTGATATGCGTGATTTCATCATAGCCATCGTTGATGGCATCGAGTGGGCGAATGCCCGCTGGCACATCGCCGTGCACATGCAAGCCCAGGCGATGCGCCTCGGCAATGGTTGCCGGCAGCCAGTCGGGATTGAAGGTGCCGTAAAACATTATGGCGGTGAATCCCTCGGCCTTCGCCTTGTCCACCAACTCGAGGGCTTCCACCTGACTGGCCGCGACACTGCCGACCTGCGCCGTGTAGGGCCCATGCCCGTCGATCAGCGCTGAGGGGTAGACATGCGGAAACAGCAGCTGACCGGCCGCAGCACGCACGCGCCGATCCAGCGTGAGCGTGTTGAGGTTGCCCGGATCGCGCACCGAGGTGACGCCAAGGGAGAGTTCCTGCAAGCCGGTGAAGTCATTTTGCACATGCAGGTGGCTGTCCCACAGTCCCGGGAGCAGCGTCATGCCGCGACCCGGAATGATCCTGGCGCCGGCTGGTGGCTTCACGGTGGCGATCGGGCCCACGGCGGTGACGAGGCCCTTTTCGACAATCACCGTCTGGTGCGCGAGAAAGCGCAGGTGCTCGGCATCGAATAGACGCACATCGACGAAGGCAAGCGCTGTGGTCGGCATTTCCACCAGAGATTTGGCCAGCGCTGCGCTCTGCAGGGCGATGGCCGCGGTCTGCGCCTGCTCCAATCGCTGCTGCTCACCGGCGAATTCTGCGGGCAGCCAGCCGAGGCTGGTGGTCAGGGCAAAGAACTTGCCGTGCACATCGGACCACATCGGCATCGGTGCGGTATCTAGGCCACTCACCCCCCACAAATTAATCGTCTGGCGCGTGGCCGCGCTGTCGCCCACCTCGAGGCTGCCCAGCGCTGTCGCATGCGCTCGGCCAGAGGGCAGCAGATCCATGGACTTGTCCGGACTGGTCAGCAAACGCTCGAGAAGCCAGCCTGTCGCGTCGACCGGACCGCCTTCGGGGAGATAAAACGCGCTGCCCGGATTTCGCGCACTGCCGGCGTCCACGGGGCTCTTCCAATGGGCAATGCCGTCGCTGAGGCTGAAGGTCTCGGCCACATCCCCTTGCGGTGCGAAGCCGCGAACGTTCAGGCTTGAGGGTGTGCCATCGACCCCGACGGTGGCGCTGTAATCGCTGTCCCAGAGCTTTCCGCGCACATCCAGGCTCTCGCGGCCCATGCGCGTACCGTCTGCAGCAATCCAGCTCCACGAATCACCGTGCTTGCCGCCCGTGGATTCGATGACGAAGTGGCGCGCATCGCCCGGCGGCTGGGCAAGCTCGCTGGCCGGCTCCTGCGCCATTGTTGCGGCACAAATAAGGAAGGCGCAGCAGCCTAGAACGGGTTTGCCGTACACGGCCAGGTAACTCCTTCGAGGGAAAAGGGCCGCATCCCGACGGCCCGTCGGTCATTGTGATCCCGGCCTTGAATCGAATCAATGAGCGGTCCCGATGCATTACTTGCACAGCTTGGCAGGGATGCGCTGCCTGTACTATCTGCGCAGGACATTGGCAATGACAGGCTAGGCGAATTGGATCAGCTGCAGGATTCGGCCGATGCCGTACCCCCAACGCTTACGCGTCCGGGCGCGGCCGGATTTTGGATGGCAGTGGCTTTGACTGGGCTCAGCGCCGGCATTGCAGCCGCCGTGCTGACCCGACTCCTGCAACTCATACAGCATCTGATCTGGCCCGGGCCCGATCTGCTGCAGGCCGCCTCAACGGCCAGCGCCTGGCATCACATCCTGGTGCTATTGGGCGCGGGGCTCTTGACTGGTGCGGGCCAGATTGTCATTCATCGATTATCGAGCGCGAACGGCATTGATATCAGTGAGGCCATCTCCTTGTTTGCCGGTCGGTTGCCCACCTGGCGGACTCTGGCCAGCGCGCTGCTGTCCGTACTGGTGGTCGGCATGGGCGCCTCGCTTGGCCGCGAGGGCTCACCCAAGCAGGCCGGCGCCGTCATGGCCAATGTGTTTGCGGACCGCGGCGCCCTCTCGGATGAACAGCGGCGGCTACTGGTCGCCTGTGGAGCGGGCGCCGGCATGGCAGCAGCCTATGGCGTGCCGCTCGGCGGTGCGCTATTTGCCCTGGAAGTGCTGCGCGGTGTGCTGGCCTTGCGACTGGTCCTGCCTGCACTGCTGGCCTCGGCGATTGCCACCGGCGTGTCCTGGCTTGCGCTACCGAACGCGCCGACGTACCTCATCCCCTCCTATCCGCTGTCGGTGTCCATAGTGATCTGGGCGCTGCTTGCCGGTCCGATCGCGGGCCTGGTCGCCGTGGTGTACGTGCGCGCCATAGCCTGGGCGGATCGCAATAAGCCCACCGGCTGGCTGCGTGTGCTCGCGCCGATCATGGCGCTTGGACTGATCGGTGTGGTCTCGATTGCCTACCCCCAGATCCTCGGCAACGGCAAGGATATTACGCAGCTGGCCTTTACCAATCAGGTGGCACCGATGCTGCTCCTTGCGCTCCTGGTGCTGAAGCCCGCTGCCACACTCTTGTGCCTGGGCAGCGGCGTCCCCGGCGGCCTGTTCACGCCCTCTCTGACACTCGGGGCGCTCCTTGGCGGATTGCTGGGATACGCATGGGCCGGGTTTTGGCCGGGTGTCCCGCCGGGACTGTTCGCGCTGATCGGTGCAGGCGCGGTGTTAGCCGCAAGCACCCACGGACCGATATCCGCAGTGGTGCTGATGATCGAGCTCACCGGTCATGATCGATCGTTCATTCTGCCGCTGGTGCTGGCGGTGGGCACCGCGACGCTGGTGGCCCGCACGATCGAGCGCCGCTCGATCTACGATGCGCGCTTCACCGAGAAGAAACTCGTGGAGCTGCAACAGCAACGCGCACCCTCAGCCTCATAGGCTGCACGGAGAACAGGACTCGGGAGCCTCAGGAACCGAAGCATGATCAGCCGTCGAGAGTTTCTCCTTGCGACCGCGTGTGCGCTGCCGCCGCTCCTTCAGGGTGCAACGCGTCGCTTTGATGGCCTCGCCGCTGCGCTTGCGCGGCTGGAGCGCCACAACGGCGGCCGTTTGGGTGTTTCAGTTCTGGATACGGCAAGCGCTGAGCACGCGGGCTACCGGGCGGATGAGCGCTTTGCGATGTGCAGCACCTTCAAGTTCTTGCTTGCTGCAGCAGTCCTGCAACGCGTGGATCGCGATCAGGAAAACCCCCAACGACTGGTCTCGATCCCGTCCGCGCCACTCATCGCCCATTCGCCACTGAGCGCGCCGCACGCTGGAGGGGCGATGAGCGTAGCCCAACTGTGCCAGGCCATCCTGATCCAGAGTGACAATACGGCCGCCAACCTGTTGCTCGAATCCATCGGTGGCCCTGCGGGCCTGACAAACTTTGCCAGATCGCTGGGCGATACCGTGACGCGTCTTGATCGCTGGGAGCTCGAGCTCAATGAAGCGCTTGCGGGCGATGTGCGGGATACCACCTCGCCTGATGCCATGACGAGCGATCTCAAGGCGATTCTTCTGGGCGATGTTCTGAGTTCAGGTTCCAGAAACCAGCTCACCGAGTGGATGGTCGCGAATCAAACCGGGCTCGACCGCCTGCGAGCGAATCTGCCGCCCGCGTGGCGTGTCGCCGACAAGACCGGGAACAATAGTGAACATACGAGCAATGACATCGCAGTGATCTGGCCTGCCGGCAAGCCGCCGCTGATTGTGTGTGCCTACATCACGCAGTGTCCGGGCCCGGATGCGAAGCGGGCCTCGATGCTGGCCAGGATCGGCGAATTGGTCCGACGCTGCATTCAGTGACAGGCCTGCGGACCGTGGCAGCTCTGTTGCCCGGCGCAATCGGCTGCATTGGCGACAAGCTTTCTTCAGATCATCCAAAGCGCGTTCGAATCCAGGCGCGAGCTCACCTCATATAAAGAAGCGACTCTGCCGGTCCTTCTTATAGGACCTACGGTTCGCCGAGCCAGTAATCGACATGATCGGCGACGCGCGTAAAGTGACGCAAGTCGCCGCCGTAGGCGCCTACCTTCTGGGAATCGGGGTATTCGCACACTTCAGCTGTCATTTTGGTGCTGACCGACAGGTAGGCCAGATCGGCGTCCGAGTCGTTGATAATCTGGTGGGCGGTCTCCGGTCCGCCAGTCGGACAACAGATCACATCGCCGGCGCGAATCTTGCGCGTCTCGGTACCGAAGCGCAGCGTCCCAGTGCCTTTGAGAATGAAGAACATCTCCTCCTCGGCCCGGTGACTATGGAATGGGCAGGAGCGCTTGCCGGGTGGCACCAAATCATAGGAATAGCCCAGATCTTTGGCGCCCAGCAACGGTCCGATACGCGCGCACCTGCTTTCGTAGTGCTCGCCCTTTTTGAAATCCTCCAGCTTCAGCTCCTCAAGATTCACGACCTTACTCTCGATTCTGCTCATCTTTCACTACCTCAAGACATGTATCGCGGTTGGCGAACTTTCTGCGGCGCCAATTAGAGCGAAATCGAGCCCCGATAAGAAGCTCGAGGCACTTCCCCTGCAGCCTGCGGCATTTAAGTTTAATAGATTCAGAGGCTTATAGTTGACGCTAGCGTGTATGAAACCGCTGCCTCAGACCTTGAGGTGGACATTTGGCGTGGCAATTTCTACCCTCTGGTCAGGAACCAGACTGTCGCGAGATGGTGGAACTCAGGCTATCGCACGCGGTCCGAATCATGCATTGCGCCAGCGGCGATGCTTGATGCTCTGGGTTGCACTCATCGTCCACTGATGCGCGAGCGTTGATCGAAGCTTACAGATCTCAGTTTTTAGTCTCACATGGAGTTAGCGGTATGAAGGCCAAAGCGCTCGCAGATTCAGAAGAGCTTGCATTCGAATTAGCGCTGCGGATTCGCCATCCATCCATGGACCCTGATGAGCTCTCAAGGGAGCTGAGCCTGGAGCCCACCCACACCTTTCGTGCCGGGCAATTGCGTGAGCCGCGAAGCAGTGCGTCGCCGGCCTCGGTACACGCCGAGAGCTATTGGCTGGGTACATTGGATCCAGGCGCGTGGTTGTCAGATATTTGGCCGGGGAAATTTGCGGGTCTTTCCACTGCCGTCAGAAGTTCGCTCAAGACGACGGTCTGGAAGAATCTGGGCTCGGCACTGGATATGACGGCGAGAGTTCTGTTCCGCGCGCATATCAGCCTGTTCGAACGGATCCGAATGGAGGGCGGTCAGGCGAGCCTGCTGGTCTCGCTGTCTCCAGTTGCCGTGGACAGTTTCAGCGTCTCAGCGGAAGTCAGCCAGATCTTTGGCGAGCTGGGCATCACCATTGAATTTGAGATGGCAAGCGACTGAATACAGCTACAGGTCGCTGCCCATCGGTTCGCTGCGTGCCCGACGGCGCGGCAAAGAATGCCAAGGCGCTGGTCGATGAGCTGCGTCAGCTCAGTCCGGAGTCCGATTCGATGTCGTATGACAATGATGTCGGCAGCAGCTACCGGGACCTGACCCAGTACGCGCATCACCCACGCGCAGGCACCATTGCACTGGACTACACTTCATTCGCGGTCGGTGGCCGCCCCGATCTGGGTCTTGTGATCTACAACCCGGCCACGCCAGCCGATGCCGAGCGAATCCGCTCGCTGCTGAGCCCTGCGCCTGTGAGCGAAACAGCGCGCGTGGAACAGCTCCACCTGGGCGTGCCGCGGCCAGCACCGAATGCGCAACGCGAGCGCGCAAGCTGAGCCGCTGCCCGCGGACTGCAACTGGAGGAATCGCGCATGCTGGCCCATTATCTGAGACTCATCACATTCGCATTCGGGCTGCTGATCGGCATCCAGGTCCCCGGTTTCGTCGATCAGTATGCCAAGCGCGTGAGTGCGCACCAGCTCGAAATCTCGCAGGATTTCGCCGGCTTCCAGGAAACCGCGAACCAGTACTACGGAGGCGATGTGGAAGCACTGATTTCGCATCATGCAGCGAGCGCCGATGCGCCGTTCCGGGATGAGGCCAAGACAATCCAGGCGATGTATCAGCGTTTGAAAGACCTGACCGCCGAACTGGCCGCGCTGCGCGGGCCGCTCATCAAGCAGATCTTCCACGTGGCGCTGCGCCCGAATCGGGAGATTTTTGCCGAAACGCGCAGCGCCTACTCCTACACGGTGCCGCTGAATCTGCCGGCGATCGAAAGTGGCATCATCATTGCGGTCTTGCTGGCCGCGCTGGTCGAGGCGCTGCTGGCAGCGATAACCCACTTGCTGCGGCCGCGGCATCACCGCTTCCCGCTCACGCACACCCCACGCCAATAGGCCAGCGGCGATGCGCTGCGCGGCGGGATCAGGGGTGCTGCACTGGAACATCGGCCGGGCGTCAGCCGCCCTCCTGATCTGGCACAGACGGCGTGGCCGATGCTTGCGACGCGAGAGTGCGCGGGGCGAGCGCTACGGGCGCAGTTGAGACTCGGCAAACCCGAGGCGGCTGGGGCGAAGTTTCAGATCGGGGGCCGCCCGGCCCAAAGTGTGCGCTCGAAGCGCTTCGGCCAGCGCATCGACATGCTGGCGCAATTCGCCCACGGCGGTCGCTTCCCAATGTCTGGCGCGTAACATCGGGCCCAGATAAAACACCTGCTGCGCCGCCTCGCCGTCGCCGTTAATGAGCGCGCCGTGTTTGCCGGTCCGCAACCCCAGGCCGTTCGGATCACTGCTGGCGAGGCCTGTATCGATCAGCTGGCGCAGCAGCGGATCGCGTGTGCGCAGCACGCGGCAGTCCGCGCCGCTGCAATCGATGATGCGATCCACGCTCAGCTGCCGCAGCTCAGTGCTGCCCCGCACACTCCATTGGACCCGGATCCCCGACCCCTCGGCTGCCAGGTGCAGGATCCGGCCGGCGTGGACCCGAAGCTGTCCACTGGTGCGCAGCTGCGCGATGCGCGCTGCGATTTCCGGGGCCAGGCGGTGCCGGTGGATATCCCAGTAGGCGCGGGCGTGTCGCAAAAATCTGCTGCGGTCGGCCTCACCAAGCCCTTCCCATAGAGCTGGAACGTGCTTGCGCAGCGCAACCAGCGCATCGCGCCAGTCCACTCCCTGCGCGTGGATAAACTCCAGGTAGCTGCGCACACTCGATACGATCTGGCGGAGCGAGGCGCCGGGCGCCATCTCAAAAGCCGAGGTGTTGCCAGCAACGTCAGGCGCACCGGTGCCTGGGATCTGCGGCTGCGGCAACAGCCCGTGGCGCGACACCGCCACGAGCTCCAGTTGCGGATGTGTGGTAACCAGGGCAGCGGCGATATCCGCCATCGTGGGACCGGTACCAATGATCAGCACCCTACGGTTCCCGGGCTGCGTCAGCTGCGCATCAAAGGGCTGGTAAATGTACGCCGGATGATCCTCAACCTCGGCCGCATAACGCCTCGGGACTGGCGGCGGGTCACCGCAGGCGAGAACGACCTGATCGGCAAGCCACTGTCGGTGCTGCGCCCGGATGACGACCGAACCCTTCAGATCCACGGGCTGCAGTGCCGTGACCTCGCACCGCACCCGCTCGAGTTGAACATGCGCCGGCGCGGCTGCCTCGGACTGCGCCAGATGGTGCTGCAGATACTCACCATAGAAGGCGCGCGGCAGATAGCTCTCGGCGTTCACCTCAGGCAGGTGCTGGCGGGCGTAATGGAGCAGGTGATCCGGATCCTCCGCGACCGCTGACATGCGCCCGGCAGGTACATTGAGCAGGTAAGGAAAAGGATGCGCGGCGTAGGCTACACCGGTGCCAATCGGCCGCGAGCGCTCAAAAAGAATCAGTCGTGTCGGTGACCGCGGCGGGTATCGGAGCAGGCGTGCTGCCAACGCGGTGCCGCAGAAGCCGGCTCCCACGATGGCAATCGTGCGCGCTTGTCGAATCATTCGTGCCTCGGCGTATTCCGTAGCGGGAAGCGAAGCGGCCAAGCTGATGCATCAGGCTCGCGGGCGGCAGTCTAGGACTTTCGCTATGGCGAAGTCAGTCGGATTCCGGTGACATTTGCGTGACCGGCTAACGGAGGCGGCTCGCCTCGCTTCAATGGTGGTCGCCCGAGCCCGTGCGCACTGACTCACATCAGAGCTATGAGGGGGATCTATGCTCGAGCTGGAAGCGGCACGGGTCGGGGACCGAACTTCACGATAGCGCTGCGCATGAAAAGAGTGAAGCGCTTGTCGGATATATCCTCATGCCCCAGGAGCCTGAATAAAATTTTCGCCGGTGTCTATTTTGCGCTGCAAGCGAAGCGCTGCAGCAAGTACACGCGGCGCGATGCAAACTCCAAGATTGAAAACAATGCCGCAACCCGCGCGATGAATTAGCAGTGTGCTTTAGCCCGACTGCTGTCAGTGAGGATAGGATGTCTTGGCTGATGGGATGCGCAGTGACTCGAGGCGCTGACATAGCGCTGCTCGCG
>Ga0182030_10019014_pt1 | contig 13119 bp, 12 predicted proteins | sample 812S3MmetaG_FD_121299 | JGI IMG/M metagenome (GOLD analysis project Ga0182030, IMG submission 121299) | Permafrost microbial communities from Stordalen Mire, Sweden - 812S3M metaG (Illumina Assembly) | ecosystem: Environmental > Terrestrial > Soil > Wetlands > Permafrost | place: Sweden... | reverse complement strand
GCATAACAACGCCCATTTGCGCGTTTATTAAATTGCTCTGTCGAGAGTTCGCGTTCGCACTTTGGGCAACGTTTTGTTTCATTACTCATGGCAAAGCCATGTTATCGAAACGTTGTGCCAACAGTGTGGCACTATACGAAACGTCTAGCGCGTTTGTTGTTTTCGCAACTCGTGTAGCAGTGCGGAAACTGCGCGGCGGCGATGACTTACGGCATTCTTCTCCGTGGCGGATAATTCGGAGAACGATTTTTGCGCGGCCGGATACACGAAGATCGGATCGAAGCCGAAACCGTGTTCACCGCGGTCAGCGTTTGCAATCGTTCCGTCGACCGACGCATCCACCGCCGTCTCCGCGCCTTCTTCATCGATGTAGTGCAGATAACACACGAAGCGCGCGCTGCGATCGGGATGCAATTGCTGCCCGAGCTCGTCGAGGACGTACTTCCGGCGCTGTGGCCATGATAAGCTCGCACCGCCGTAGTATGCGGTGATCACACCCGGCCGGCCATCAAGTGCGTCGATCTCGAGACCAGAGTCGTCGGCCAACACCGCCGCCTCGATCCCCGCCGAGAGCAACTGCTCGCGCAACGCGCGGGCCTTCAGGGCCGCGTTTTCGGCATAATCCGCTTCGCCTTCGACGACGTCGCGATAACCCGGAAAATCCAGCAGCTCGATCCCCGTGCCGGCTAAGAGCGCCTTGAACTCATCGCGCTTGCCGGCGTTTTTCGTTGCGAGGTAGACGCGCACCGGAATGGGCGACCTACGGTTCGTCGAGTTGGAGCACGGCCATGAAGGCCTCTTGTGGGAGATCGACGCGGCCGACCCGCTTCATGCGCTCCTTGCCGACCTTCTGCTTCTCCAGCAACTTCCGCTTACGCGTGATGTCGCCGCCGTAGCATTTCGCGAGCACGTTCTTGCGCATCGCGCCGACCGTTTCGCGAGCCACCACTTTGCCGCCGATGATCGCTTGAATCGGAACGTCGAACATCTGACGCGGAATCAGCTCCTTGAGCTTCTCGGTCAACGCCCGGCCACGGCTCTGCGCCTTGTCGCGCGCCACGATGAACGAGAGCGCGTCAACCGGCTCGCCGTTGAGCAAGATCTCCAGTTTCACCAAGTCGCCTTCGCGATAGCCGATCAATTCATAGTCGAGCGAGGCGTAGCCCTTGGTGCTCGACTTCAGCCGGTCGAAGTAGTCGATGATCAATTCGATCAGCGGCATTTCGTACGTTAGAATCACGCGTCCGTCGATCAGGTATTCCATGTTGGCCAGCGTGCCGCGGCGGTTCTGCGTGAGCTCCATGATCGCGCCGACGTAGTCGGGCGGCGTGATCACCGTCGCCTTGACGAACGGCTCTTCCATCAGCGTGATCTTGTCGCGCGCGGGCAGCTTCGCCGGGTTGTCGATCAGCTCGACCGTGCCGTTCGTGAGCGTCACGCGGAACACGACCGAGGGGGACGTTGCGATCAGATCGAGATTATAGTTCCGCTCGAGCCGCTCTTGCACGATCTCCATGTGCAACAGACCCAAGAAACCGCAGCGAAATCCGAAACCGAGCGCGATCGAACTCTCCGGCTCGAAGTGCAGTGCCGAATCGTTGAGCGCGAGCTTCTCGAGCGCATCGCGCAACTCCGAGACCTCGACGCCCTCGTTCGGATAGAGGCCGCAGTAGACCATCGGGACGATTGGCTTGTAGCCGGGCAACGCCTTCGGCGCCGGATCCGCAAACGTGGTGATCGTGTCGCCGACGTCCATATCCCCGAGCGACTTGATGTTCGCGATCACATAGCCGACGTTACCGATCGTCAACTCTTCGGTCTTGCGCATCTCGGGCTTGAAGACACCGACCTCGGTCGCTTCGTAGACGCGCTCGTGCGCCATCGACATGAACTTCATGCCCTGACGCAGTTCCCCGTCGACGATGCGCACGTACGCTACGACGCCGCGATACGAATCGAACTGCGCATCGAAGATCAACCCGCGCAAGTGGTCGTTGTTACCCTTGGGCGGCGGGATGCGCGTAACGATCGCCTCGAGGATCTCCTCGATGCCGATGCCTTCTTTGGCACTGCAAGCGATCGCATCGCTGCCCTCGATGATCAGCAGCTCCTCGATCTCGCTGCGCACGCGCGCAACGTCGGCCGACGGCAGATCGATCTTGTTGATCACCGGGATGATCGTGAGGTTCTGCTCGAGGGCCAAATGATAGTTGGCGAGCGTCTGCGCTTCGATCCCCTGCGCCGCATCGATCACGAGCAGCGCGCCCTCGCAGGCCTGTAGCGAACGCGAGACTTCCGATGAGAAGTCGACGTGGCCCGGCGTGTCGATGAAGTTGAGCTCATAGGTCTGGCCGTCTTTGGCGTGATAGGTCAGCGTGACCGGATGCATCTTGATCGTGATGCCGCGTTCGCGCTCGAGGTCCATCGCATCGAGCATCTGCTCGCCCATCTCGCGTTCCGCAATGGTGCGCGTGATCTGAAGCAGACGATCGGAAAGCGTCGTCTTGCCGTGATCGATATGCGCGATGATGCAGAAATTGCGCACGTTCGCCGCACCCTTCGGTACGGCGAGTGGCGGCTGAGATTCGATCACAATTGTCCGGTCGTTAGGATTATGAGCAGGCTCGCGCGATATTCAACGCTTGGCCGGCGACGAGCTGAATCAGCAGGATCACCACCAAGAACGAGAGATCCAGGCCGCCCATGGGCGGAATGATTCGCCGTACGGGCGTCAGCACCGGCTCCACGAGCATCGCGATATACTCCGTCCACTTGCCTCGGATGCTTGGCACCCAAGAGACGAGAGCGTACGCCAGCAAGATCAGCGTATAGAACTGGAGCAGCTTGCCCACGACCAGATAGAGTTCACACATCGCTTATTGTACGCGCGGGGAGCCAGGAAGTGTCGCCAGGACCTTGGCCGGCACCCCGTTGAGATACGGCGCCGGATCGATCGCCTGACCGGCCAGCATCACCTGATAGTGCAGATGCGGTCCGGTGGCGTCGCCGGTCGCGCCCACATACGCAATCGTCTCGCCCTTGCGGACGCGCGTTCCGGGGCCGACCGCAACGCGCGAGAGATGCGCGTACCAGGTGTGGTAACCGTTCTGGTGATCGACATCGACCTTGATGCCGAACCCGCCGTCCCACCCAGCCGACCGGACGACGCCGTCGGCGGCGGCATGAACCGGCGTGCCGTAGTCGGCGGCCAAATCGAGCCCACGGTGAAACTCCGGCCACGGATTGACCCGCCAGCCGAATCCGGCCGTGATATAGCCGCCGTCGGGGTTGAGCGACGGGAGCGCCGCGATCATCCGCACGCGCGCCAGGAGGGCCAGCCGGCGCAGGTTGAGCACGCGATGTGCCAATTGATCGAGGCTGCGGCTATTGGAGAGCCGCAGTTCCGAGGCGTGCACGAGCCGCGCGAGACGCGCTTGAACGAGGGCCACGGTCGTTGCACCGGCGGCCGGTATGAAGGCGTGCGTCGGATGCACCTTGATTGCGGGCGCGGCGCCGACGCCGAGTAAGTGCCGAATTTCGGCGTCTTGCCGCTGGATGTCACGCAGTTGGCCGGCGAGCGCCGCGGCTTGAAGATCGATCGCCTGGAGTTTCTCACTTTGCGCGGTCGTCGTGGCTTGCAACGCACGCACGTCATCTTCGGCGAGGTGGAGCTGCCAGGCATGGACACCGAGTGCCCCGGCCAAGAGAGCGACGAGTGCCAACGCGATCGCCACCGCCGTCGTGCGGCTGAAATGCAGCCGGTAGACGTTGTAGCCTTCCGGCGGAATAATCTTGATCAGGAAGGCGTTGTTCGTCACGATGTGGCCGCCTTGGCCTTCGCGATCGCATCGCGCTCTTCAGCGGACGCTTCCTGCGAGGTCTGGTACTTCATCACGGATTTCCCGTACGTCCGGGTCTCCTCGCGCGAGTAGATGCTCGAGAGCACGACGCCGTCCCCGTCCCGGGTAAGCAGCGCCAGCGCATACGACTGATCCGAACCGACGTCCGCAAAGGCGTTGTAGCGCAGAAAGCCGATGCGCGGGGTCTCACTCTGGGCAACCTGCTCTAGGGCCACGATCCGCCCGGCCAGTTGGGCAAGTTCGCGTTCGCCCGAAGCCGCCGCGGCCTCAAGGGTCGCGACGCGCTGGGTCGCCGGCTCGGCACCACCCCCGCCGAGCAGCCCGTCGTGGGTGCCCAGCACGGTCCGCACGCGGCGCAAGCGCGGCCCGGCCACGAGAAAGTGGTACCCGGCAAGTAGGACGAGCGCGCTGCCAAAGCCGGCGAGCACGGAGGCGGTGAGATCCTGCACGTTCCTCCTAGAAAATAAACCTTGACGAGGGCCAGGTGACTTGCGGCACACGGGAGTGACCGCTTACCGTTGCTCCCTTCCGGTCCTGGCGGGGTTCACGGTTTTCCGTTGCGCGAGGCCCAACCCTCGTCGAAGGCACTGCCATCCTACCATACGGGTGAAGCCAGGCTCCTCCGCCGAAGGTCGAGCCCCCATGACGATTGCTGCTTTTTCGCTGCGCTGGCTGACCGCTTGCGGCACGGCCCTGACCCTCGTTGCCGGTTTGCCCGGCGCCTCGGTGGCCGCCCCGCCGCGCACGGTTCCCCTGATCGTCAAGTGGGACCTCACGCCGGCCCAGATCGCCACCTCGTGCGCCGGCCAAATCTCGCGCGTCAAACTGCGCATCGACGCGATCGTCCACCAGCGCACCGCGCGCACGTTCGCCAGCGTCATCGAGGCGCTCGAAAATGCCGAGTCCGATGTCAACGATAACCTGGCCGCCCAGCAGATGCTCTTCCAAGTTGCCCCGGACGCCGCCGTGCGCACCGCATCCCAGAAATGCGGGCTGGATGTCGGCAACGTTTTCAACGAAGAGCAGGCTCGGCCCGACGTTTACGCGGCAGTCGTCGCCGCCAAGAACAGCCACACCGCGCGCGGTACGGTGCAACTCAAACTGCAAGAGTACTACGTTAACGGTGCGCAGCGTTCGGGGGCCGGCTTGGGTGCCGCGCACCGGCGCGAGTTCGTCGCCCTCGAACAAACCGTCAACGACCTCGAAAACCGCTTCAACGCAAACCTCGCCAACGATGCCACGACGATCACGATTACGCCGGCCCAAGCGGCGGCATTGCCGTCCGCGTTCCTGGGCACGTTCAAGAAAGATGATGCGGGTAACACGATCGTCCCGGTCAACGAGAGCACGATCGAAACGTTTCTTGCCAACGAACCGGACGGCGATGCACGCAAGGCGTTCTACGTCGCGTACTACCGGCGCGGCGGTCAAGCGAACGTCGACCTCCTGCAACGTGCGCTAACCGCGCGCGCGCGCATCGCCGCGCTGCTCGGCTTTCCAAGCTTCGCCGCATTCGTCGCCGCCGATCGCATGGCCGGCAACCCGCAACGCATCGCGACGTTCCTCAACAATCTGGATGTCGCGCTCTTGCCCAAAGCGCGCGTAGAACGCGCGGAGCTTTCCGCGGCAAAGGGCTCGCCGGCCGATAATTGGGACACCGGCTACTATCAGAACCAGATACGCAAGAACAAGTACAGTGTCGATGCAGACGCGATCAAACAATACTTTCCGGCACCGCACGTCATCACTGCCGTGCTCCACATCTACTCGCATTTGCTCGGCATCACGTTCACACCGGCGCCGAACGTGCCGCGCTGGGCCCCCGAGGTCATGGCCTACAACGCCACCGATACGAAGACAGGCGCGCTCCGCGGAACGTTCTACCTCGATCTCTATCCGCGGCCGGGCAAATACAGCCACTTCGCCAACACCGGCCCGACGGCGCGTCGCATCATGCCCGACGGAACGATCCGCCCGGTCGTGAATTCCATCGTCGGCAATTGGCCCTTACCGGCCAACGGTAAGCCCTCGCTGCTCTCGCACGGCGACGTCGTGACATTTTTCCACGAGTTCGGACACAACGTTGCTGCATTGCTCGGCAACACGCCCTACGAAACGCTCAACGGCGGTTACCGGCTCGACTTCGTCGAGGCGCCGTCGCAAATGCTCGAGAACTTCGTTTGGAATCCGGCGATTCTCAAAGAGATCTCGTCCAACGTCGATACCGGAGCTCAGTTGCCGGACGATTTGATCGCGAAGATGATTGCGGCCCGGTACTTCGATGAAGCCACGTTTACGGTAACGCAAGCCTTCTACGCAACGATCGACCAGCGCTTCCACACGCTGCGGCCGCCCGTCGACACGGTGGCGGTGTGGAAAGCCTTGTACAACAAGATGACGCCGGGCACGTTCGTGGACGGTACGTTTCCGGAATCCGGATTCGACCATCTGATGGGCGGCTACGAAGCCGGTTACTACGGTTACCTGTGGTCGAAGGTCTATGCCCAGGACATGTTCACCGCGTTTAAGACGGGCGGGCTTGAGAACCCGGCGGTCGGCGCGCGCTATCGTAACGAAATCTTAGCACCCGCGCGTAGCATCGAGCCGGACGTCGAAGTGCGCAATTTCCTCGGGCGGCCTATGCATCCACGCGCATTTTATCGGGAGCTAGGCATCACCAGCAAGCCCTAAATGCGGCGGTAGTACCATCCGATAACATCGTCATGAACAAACGCTCGTTCGCCGACCTTATGGTTGGCGTGCTGGCCTACGTCTCGCTCACGGGCCTCGCCGCCATTGCGGCCGAGCCGGCCGTGGAACGGCAGCCGCTTCCGGACGAGCGTTGGTCGCTGCCGGTCAAGCGCCGGCGGCGCCGCGTTCGCGAAGATGCTTGCCGTCACTGCAGCGGAAGCGGCCAGTGCGACGCGTGCATGCCCCAGACGTGTCGCGTCTGCCGCGGCACCGGCCTGCAGCCCCGCGACATGACACTCGTCCCGCGCCTAACCGAACTCTGGAACGGCGTTAGACCTTAACCGTCGCTTTTGCGCGGTCGACGAAGCGGTTGTCGTAGATCTTCGCGGGATCGATCGTCGCATCGTTGTTGAGAAAGAACGCGTTGGTCTCAATCACGGCGCGCACGCCTTCGGGCGGGATCTCGCCGTTCTTCGTGTAGGCCGGCGCCGAGTGGACGTAGCCGGGCGTCCACGCGTCCTTGGCGATGCCGCCCCGGAATTCGTCGGTTAATGCGCCCGAGATCTCGTCGGCCGCGTGTACTTGCATGTACTTCTGGGCGCGCACGAGCGCGTTGACGACTTTCTGCGTACGTTGCGGATTCTTTGCGATCACGTCGCCGCGCGTCAGCGCCCCGGTGAAGCAGTAACTCGAGAACCCGATCGCTTTGCGCACGTCGGCTGCGTGAAATAACTCGATCCACGCGGCCGCGCGTCCATCGCGAATCATCTGCGTCGCGAACGGATCGTTTCCCATCGCAGCATCCACTTGGCCGCCGGCGAGCGCGGCCGGCATCGTCGCGCCGGCGCCCACGCCGACGAACTTGATGTCATCGCGCGAAATGCCGGCTTGCTTGGCCATCCAAACGCCCAACACGTGCGTGGCCGAACCCGGCGACGTTACGCCGATTGTCTTGCCCTTCATGTCTTTGAATGACGTGTACTTACCCTTGTCTTGCGGGCGGACGAGCAACGTCACGCCCGGTTCGTCCATGAAATCCGAAATCATGACGAGGCTCTTGCCGCGCTGGGCCGCAGCGATCGCATGATCGATGGCATTCCCCGAGTAGTCGACGCTGCCCGAAACGAGTGCCTCGGCTGCCTCGGAGCCGCCCTTCATATAAATCAGTTCGACATCCAAGCCTTCACGGTCGAAATAGCCGAGCCTCTGCGCGAGATCGAACGGGAAATACACCAGCGCGTGCTCGCCGCCGACCGACATCGTCAGCTTCTCCTTCGGGTCCGCAGCCATGACGATCGTCGGCACCCCGAACACGGTCGACGCCCCGAGCGCCGCGGCCCCAATGAGAACATCGCCGCGCGAAACGTTACGTTTGGTCGAGAGTTCGTTCATGGCTGCTCCTCCTAAGGGTGGCGAACGCTACAGCGCCGCCGGCTTCCAATTGATAAATCGGCGTTGGATGGCGCGAATTCCCGTATCGACCAGGAAAACCAGCGCCATCAAGATGGCGAGACCACCGAAGACGCCGCTCGTATCGAGTTGCGACTCCGAGGCTTGAATGCGGTAGCCGACGCCCGCGTTCGCGCCGAGGTACTCGGCCACGACCGCGCCGATGAGCGCGAAACCCACCGCCGAACGCAACGAGGCAAAGATCCACGTCAACGCGCTTGGCACGAGCACGTGCCGCACGACGTCGATCGGCTTCGCGCCCAACACGCGCGCGCTCGCGACCAGCGCCGGGTCGACGTCTTTGATGCCGGCATACGTCGCGAAAAAAACGACGAAGAGCACGAGGACGATCGCGCCCATCACCTTCGACCAGATCGTAAACCCGAACCACAGGATGAACAGCGGCACGAGCGTGACGCGCGGCATCGCGTTGAGCACGACCAGCAGCGGCTCGAAAATTGCGCCGAGCCAGCGGTTCGATGCCAAGATCACACCGAGTGCGATGCCCGCAAAGCCGCCAATCACGAGGCCCAACAGGGTCTCTTCCATCGTGACCGCGATGTCGTTGATCACGTAGTTGTGACTCCACCACTTGGCGATCGATGCGCCGATCTGCATGGGGCTCGCAAAAAAGAACGTGTCGATGTGACCCGTGTTCGCGCCCCACTGCCAAGCGGCGAGGAAGCCGAACGTCAGCGCGATTTGCGCCGCGAGCACGACGAGCTTATTGGGTGGCTTGGCGTGAACGCTCATAGCTCTCCAGAACTTCGTCGCGCAGGTCGTTCCACATCGCGGCGTACAGATCGACGAAGCGCCGGTCGAAGCGCACTTCTTGGACGTTGCGCGGTCGCGGCAAATCGACGTCGTAGGTCGCCTTGACGCGCGCCGGGCCCGCCGTCATCACGACCACTTCATCGGCCAAGGCGATCGCCTCTTCGAGATCGTGCGTCACGAAGATCACGGTCTTCCCCGAGCCCTGCCAGAGCGCCAGCAGTTCGTCTTCCATCAAGTTTCGCGTTTGCACGTCGAGCGCCGAAAACGGCTCGTCCATCAACAGGATCTCGGGATCGTAAACCAGCGTCTGCGCGAGCGCGACGCGTTTGCGCATGCCGCCCGAAAGCTCGTGGGGATAGCGCTGCTCGAACCCGCGCAGTCCGACGCGCGAAATGAAGTCGGCCGTCCGCTCCGCCGCCTCGGCCCCGCGGACCCCGCGCAGCAGCAAGGGGAGACCGACGTTCTCGCGGACCGTCTTCCACGGCAAGAGCGCGTCACGCTGGAAGAGGAAGCCGACGCCGTTGCTGATCCCGGCGACGGGTTTGCCGCGAACGGTGACCGTCCCGGCACTGGGCACGTCCAGCCCGGCGATTAGGGCGAGCGAGGTGGACTTACCGCAGCCGGACGGCCCGACCAAGGCCACGAATCGGTGCGGACGGATCGCCAAATCGACGTCCCGTAGCGCGGTGTACCCGGTCCCGAACGTTTTGGTCACGTGCGAAAAGCCAATGATCGGCGCAGTCACACTTCCCTCGGAGGTCACAGGGCGCGAGTTTCGCGAACCCGTCGGAAATGCTTTCGTTCGCCTCATCGCCGGTCGTCGATGCAGTCATGCTGGAAGCCCGCGCCGCCGACTTCTCCAAGCGGTCCTTGAAGCGCGAGGCGAAGCGGGCCGCGATCGATCTGGCGATTCGCTGCATCGATCTCACGACGCTCGAGGGCAAAGACTCGCCGGGCAAGGTGCAGTCGATGTGCGCCAAAGCGGTCTTTCCGGGTTTTGGGGCGCCGTCGGTCGCCGCCGTCTGCGTCTACCCGAACATGGTCGCGGTCGCGAAGGCGGCAGTGGCGGGCAGCAGCGTCAAGGTCGCCTCCGTCGCGACGGCGTTCCCCAGCGGCCTCTCTTCGCTCGACGTCAAGCTGCGCGACACCGAAGCCGCGCTGTCCGACGGCGCCGATGAGATCGACATGGTGATCAACCGCGGCGCATTCTTAGCCGGCGACGAACAGCTGGTCTATAACGAAGTCGCAGCCGTGAAGCGCCTCTGCGGTGACGTCCACGTCAAGGCGATCCTCGAAGCGGGCGAATTGGGTTCCTACGATGCGATCCGGCGCGCCAGCGATCTGTGCCTCGATGCCGGCGCCGACACGATCAAGACGTCGACCGGGAAGATCGGCATCTCGGCAACCTTGCCGATTTCGCTCGTGATGTGCCAATCGATCCACGCGTTCTACCAGCGCACGGGCGAGCATCGCGGCTTCAAAGCCGCCGGAGGAATCCGTACGTCGAAAGTTGCGCTCTCGTATCTCGTGTTGATCGACGAAGTGCTCGGCGGCGATTGGCTCGATCCCGACCTCTTCCGTCTCGGCGCGTCGTCGCTGCTCGACGACTTGCTGCTGCAACGTGAAAAAGAGCGTACCGGCCGCTACCCCTCGCCCGACATCATTCCGAAAGACTAGAACGGCCTTACATGATCAAGAGCAAACCGGCCGCAGCTTCCGCCCGTAACGGCAACGGCAACGGCGCCCAACGCACGTCTAAGCGTCTGCAGTACGCGACGTCGCGCGAGTCGACGCCGGCTAATATCGCCGCCTCGTACGGCCATTACATCGGCGGCAAATTCGTGCCGTCGAGCGGCGGCGAAACATTTGCGACGACGAACCCTGCGACGGGCGAGGTGCTCTCGCGCGTCGCCACCGGTACGCCGGAAGACGTCGACCGCGCCGTCGCGGCGGCGCGTACCGCCTACGAGAAATACTGGAAGCCGTTGAGCCCGGCGCGCCGCGCCGCCTACGTGTACCGGATCGCCCGGGCAATCTCCGAGCGCGCGCGCGAACTCGCCGTCCTCGAGACGCTCGATAACGGCAAGCCGATCAAAGAATCGCGCGACTTCGACGTTCCGATGGCATCGGCACACTTCTTCTACTATGCCGGGTGGGCCGATAAACTCGAGTATGCGGCGCGCGGCGGCCGCATGCCGCATTCGCGCGGCGTCGTCGGCTCGATCGTACCCTGGAATTTTCCGCTGCTGATGGCGGCCTGGAAAATAGCGCCGGCATTGGCCGCCGGCAACACGATCGTTCTCAAGCCCGCCGAAACCACGCCGCTCTCGGCGTTGCGGCTAGCCGAGATCTGCGCCGACGCCGACCTGCCGCCGGGCGTGCTCAACATCGTGACCGGCGACGGCGTTGCCGGCGCGGCCCTAGCCGCGCACACGGGGATCGATAAGATCGCTTTCACCGGCTCGACCGAAGTGGGCAAAGCGATCCAGCGCGGCCGCGCGGGTTCGCGCATTCCGATCACGCTCGAACTCGGCGGCAAAGCCGCAAATATCGTGTTCGCCGATGCCCCGCTCGATGCGGCGATCGAGGGGATCGTCTCCGGCATCTACTTCAATCAGGGTCATGTCTGTTGTGCCGGCTCGCGCTTGCTCGTGCAAGAGTCGATCCACGATGAAGTCGTCGCGCGCTTGACCGAACGGCTTGAAACGATGCGCATCGGCGATCCGCTCGACAAAAATACGGACATCGGCGCGATCAACTCGCAAGCGCAACTCGACCGCATCAAAGAACTCGTCGCAAGCGGCATCGCGGAAGGGGCAACGCTGCACAGCCAGACGGCGGCGCTGCCCGAGACCGGCTGCTTCTTTCCGGCGTCGTTCTTCACCGGCGTTGGGCCCGGGATGCGCATAGCGCGCGAAGAGATCTTCGGACCCGTCCTTTCGATCATGACCTTCCGCACCGCCGATGAAGCGATCGAGAAGGCCAACAATACGCGCTACGGCCTGAGCGCCGGCGTGTGGACCGACAAGGGCTCGAAGAGCATGTACGTCGCCGGCAAACTCAAAGCCGGCGTCGTGTGGTGCTCGACGTTCAACAAGTTCGATCCGAGTTCGCCCTTCGGCGGCTATCGCGAATCCGGTTTCGGACGCGAGGGCGGCCTCGAAGGCTTGCGACCATACCTCGAGCTCGATCCCTAGCTATTACCGTGCGCACGTCCTTTCCAGTCCCTGAGAATCTCCTTCAACTCTATGTGGAGAACAGTCCGCTCGCGCTGATTCAGTTCGGCACCGATTTACGCGTTGTCGCTTGGTCCGAACGCGCCACCGCGATGTTCGGTTGGACGGAGGACGAAGTCCGCGGCAAAACGCTCGATGAGTTCGGCTTCGTCTACGAAGAAGATCGCGACGGCGTGGCGAAGCTCTTCGCCGATCTCGCCGGCGGCCCGGTCAATTGGCAGGCCCACGACAACCGCAATCGCCGGAGCGACGGCGCGATCGTCCATTGCCGCTGGTTCAATGCCTATCTCGTTTCCGAACGATTCAACGGCTACGTTTCGCTGGCCGAGGACGTCACCGAAACAACGCTGGCACGCGAGGCCGCACAGGCCAGCGAAGAGCACCTGCGCGCGCTCTTCGACGCGACGCCCGATGCGCTGACGTTCTTCGATACGGCCGGTAAGATCACCGACTCCAACCCAGCTTCGGAGCGCCTGATGGGCGTCGGCCGCGCCGAATTGTTCGATCATCCGTTCAGCGATTTCATTATTCCGGACGAGTTAGCGCGCGCGGCCGACCTTATGAGACGGGTGTTGAGCGGCGAGACGGTGACTGCGGTGCTCACCGTGCGCCGGCTCAACGGTGAAACGTTCCCCGTCGACCTCGTCGCCGGCCCGCTGCGCGAACATGGGGTCATCACCGGCGCCTACTGTTCGTCTCGCGATATCACGGAGAAAACCGAAGCCGTAGCGCGCCTCGAGGCGAGCGAAGAACGTTTTCGTTCAATCTTCGATAACAACCCCGATCCGATGATCGCGTTCGATGCCGACGGTAGCGTCACGCGCGCCAATGCGGCGGCCGGACGCGTGCTGGAGATCGATCCCGAAACGCTCGTCGGTCAGACGCTCGGCGACGTAGCTACCGACGGCGACGTCACCGAAGCCCTGGCGTGCTTCAACCGCGCGCTCGCCGGTATGGCCGGCGGCGTCGAACTGCACGTGCGCCATGCCCGCGAACATTCGTTACCGGCGTTCGTTACGATGATCCCGATCCGTTTCCGCGGCGTCGCTGCCGGCGTGCATCTCCACGTCCGCGATCTGCGTGCCACGATCGCCCAACAGCGCCAGATC
>Ga0182030_10019013_pt1 | contig 13119 bp, 8 predicted proteins | sample 812S3MmetaG_FD_121299 | JGI IMG/M metagenome (GOLD analysis project Ga0182030, IMG submission 121299) | Permafrost microbial communities from Stordalen Mire, Sweden - 812S3M metaG (Illumina Assembly) | ecosystem: Environmental > Terrestrial > Soil > Wetlands > Permafrost | place: Sweden... | reverse complement strand
TTCCGCTCGTGATTTCGTCTTTTCCACATGACCAGCATGATCCCTCTTTTGCCAAAAGGCCAGAGCCTTTTGAACATCTTGGAAATGAAATTTCCCTCACCAGGGGCTGGCCGAATACTTACTAGCTCTCTGGTTTGTCGCCGAAATAATCTTTTTACGGCAAAATATTGGCTTTTCAATTGCTTGTAAATTTGCGGGTTAATTACTAGATCATAATGCCACTACTGGCGATGACTATCTGGGCAATTTTTTTTTGTTTGAAAGGCGCGCATCAGCGACACCCCTCAAACAAAAAAATAATCAACTCAAGACAACGACAGAAATATTCGAGGTTGAAGAGAAGAAAGAAGCAGCAGAAGAAGGACTTTCGAGCTACGAAAGCCCTTCTTCAATAAATCGATCGTCGAATACCAGTGTGGCAATCGAAAATCAATCGCTGCAAGTTTTACGCAGTGGGCTCGACCCGTGGCACGCCGTTGGTCTCATGACGGAGCCTGGAAATCGCCTGATAGACGGCGCGCCGAGCCCTGTTGATGTCGCCGAGAGGTTCGTGCTGCGGCAGTGCATGCCATGGAGTAAACGACAGATTTTCATCGAACTCGCGACGCTCCGGCGTGTCGAATTCCTGGGCACCGATGATCACCGTCGCCACCTTGATGAACGGCGAATCCGACTCGCTCCAACGAATCCGCGGGTCTTCGATTGGCATAGTGCGAGCCGAACCTTGTAGTTGCACCATGAAATCGAGCACCACGTCACCTGTCGCCAACTGTGCGACAAGAGTCTCCCTGAGCCGGTTATCGCTCTTCGGAAGAGCCGGCACACTCGGCACCGAACGAGGCACCACAGAATATTTCACGGCGGTGCCGCCGAAACGATAAGGGGTCTGGCTCCAGTACCGAATTTCGGTCGGACTGGGAATCGACTTCAACAGGCCGTTCGCCAGATTCCACACTTCCCGCAGCCGCCATTTTAGCGGATTCAGCTCAGGGAAAATGAATGCCAGCGGTTTGCCGTTCATGAAGTTGGACACGAAGGACACGTAGTCAGCAGCATCCTTCACGAAGAAAGAATGATGGTTACAGACAACGAAATCCTGAGTCGTCGCATCGATTTCGTCTTCGAGCAACTTCGTTCCAGGAACGCCCATCACCTTGATCGCCATGCCTCGAACATCGGGACGGCTGTCCGGTGCCTGAGACGGTGCACCGTTCGAGTAGCGAATCCAGGCGTCGTACGTTTTGGCAATAGCAAAAAGTCCGACACGAAGATAATCCGGCAGTTGGTCGGAGACGATGATTTTCGCCCGCACACAGCCGTGCGACTTCGGATGCGCATCACGACGCATTGGACCGCTTCCAGGCTTGTACCCCTCGAGCAGCTTGGCTCGTGTCAGCGATACGATTTTTTCAATCAGGGCAGTTTCCTGAGCCGATTGAGTGTTGTCCACCGCAGGCGCACAACGAGTTTTTCCCATAACCATTTTGTAGTTCCTTTCTTTTATCGAGATGTTCCTCGTGCAGGAACAGCCGCACATCAGGGATAGGCGACGATAGTTCGAGACCGCGTGTATTTGGAAAGCATTACGAGACTCAATGCAGTAGAGAGAGCGCGCGCGCGAGAGAGCGAGAGAACTGTTGACTTCATCCGCCTCGCAAAAATTGCAAAAAACCTGCTTGAAAAAATAGTAGAGATGTAATTGAGCTTAGCGAATATGAGTTTCTTTAGGCTTTTGGAATTGTTTGGAAGAACGCATTCATACTCCTACCAAAAAGAAGCAAACACAAAAAATATACCTCTCTGATTGGATAACTTTTGTACTTTACATCCGCATACAACCAGGTTGATCCCAGTCTCAGGCGAGCCAGCAGCCGAAACCGGATGTCGACATATTGGAGCGCGTTTAAGAAGGCCCGTCAAAGATAAACTTCGCCCAACCGCACGAGCCTGAATTTCCATCGCATTTTCCTGGACTAATGGGCAAACAATTTTTCGGAGCAACAAAAGGTGAATCGCGAGATAAGGCAACCCGAAGTACCCTGTTTTTAGCCGCCTGCGCTAGCAGCACCAGATATTTATTAAGACTTTCAGAATGATCACATTTTGCAACAAGTGGTGCCTAATGGCTAAAGCGCCAGTACGGTGAGCTCTAGAGGTTCAAATATGTTTATGCTTTTCGAACATACTTCTCGACTTGTTATTGAAATATTCAGATTTTGTATAGCTTAAGGAGCTTTCCTAATCACCCTTCCCATCAACCACAACTCCGAAAACAGAACTACGCGCGTCACCTCTGTACTTTCCACCTGCCTCTCAGCAGACAGAGTCTTCACGCGTCATTTTCTCAATCGGTACAGGAGCCAAGAGCATGCTTGAATATTCCAGATTTGAAGCCGGGGAACGCTACCAGCGCGACCTTTTCAACTTCGTCAATCACACCGACACTGCGCCGACATCTTCCTCCATCAAGCCTGCTGAACGGGAGCTCATTCTTTTGCGCCGAACAGTGCAAGAACGTCTTCGGTTGGGAAAATATCAGTTGCAGCAGAGCAAACGCTTTTCTCCAGCTGATCTCGCCGGGATGGACTATGTGCTCTTCAGCTCGTCGTTGAATCGCATGCACTTCATCGACGTCACCATCGATCCCGCCGTGAAATGGTCACTCCCGAGATTGCGGCGAGACTGCCTTTTCCAAATAGACCTCGACGATGATTCCGAATCAGTATCTCTCACGTGCAAGCGTCAGTTTCTGGAGCGGTTGCTCGAACTCATTTCGACACCCTCTCTTCTCACGATGAACGAATGCTGGCACCCAACTATCGAAGGAGCTATCACGCCACGCGAAGCGGCCACCGAACTCGACAACTTCCGCACCCGACTCAGGGCTCGCGCGGAGTTCTTTCGAAACCTGGCCAGGTCTTGCCCAGAACAAGCGGCGGAGCACAACATGAGCGCCGAGCTGATTCGCGAATACTGGCTCGACATCGAACGGTTGAAGACTTTCGCAAAATGTGAGGACCAACGACAGACTGATCCCGTCATTCTCGTCCAGCAAGGTGTTTTCGAAGCCTGGGCCGGGGCCGCAGCAGGAACTGCAATTCGGGAAACGATCACACCCGGGTCGCAGCCTTTCCGCACTCGCCAATCAACACACACAGCGGAGTACGAAGAGAGGCGGGACCAGGTCGTGCTCTTTGTCCAGGGAAAGCGGTACAAGCTGACGAATATCACAGCCGCGATCGCCAGGGCAACAGAGAAAGTTTGGAGCACGAAAAAGATGCGCCCCGAACTTTATCCACGAAAGACTTACTCGGCATCTGGCTCAGGACAAAAGCAGTCGATCGAAAATCTCGCTCGGCTGATTGCAGTCACGCCACTTTCCGTTCTGCTCGGCGATACTTTCACCATCCCCGCACCGCAAGCTCCAGTCTTCAAGCCTGGCAGCAAGCGCTTCCCCGCGGGACAACGTCGAGCCGGCTGATACAAAAACGGGGGGTGCCGAAGGGCATCTCCCGTTCTTTTTTCCCGTTTAACGCATATGAATTTTTTTCGCAGAAACTTAACCATAAAAAGATTATTTACGCAAAGCAGAAATCAACAAAAATGCGACAAAAAGATAAGCCCAAAACTTATCTAGCGACCCAGCCACCATCGATAGGGAAACTCGCACCGGTAATTTGGTCCGCAGCACTGCTGCAGAGAAAAACACAGAGTTCTCCAATCGCTGATGTTTCAACAAACTCCTTACTTGGTTGTTTCTCGCTCAACAAATCCAGCACCGCCTGCTCTTTGCTCACGCCGGATTTCTGAGCCAGGGCATCAATCTGCGCCTCTACTAGCGGCGTGCGAACCCAACCAGGGCAGATGGCGTTACAAGTGATACCGGTTTCTGCAGTCTCGAGCGCGACAACTTTAGTCAAGCCGATCACACCATGTTTAGCCGCTACATATGCCGATTTCTGACTCGAGCCCACAAGCCCATGCACCGAAGCAATGTTGATTATGCGTCCCCATCCGCTTTTGCGCATGTGAGGCATTGCACTCTTGGTGGTATGGAAGGAGGACGAGAGATTTATGGCGATTATGCTGTCCCATTTGTCATCAGGGAAGTCTTCGACAGATGCAGTGTGTTGGATGCCTGCGTTGTTCACCAGGACGTCGATGGAACCGTGGGTCTTCACGGTGTGTTCAATAAGATCACGTATTTCTTCAGGCTTTGTCATATTGGCGCCGTGAAAGGAGACTTTGACACCAAACTCTTTTTTTATATCAATACTGATGGTCTCAATAGTTGGCGCATCAGCGATCCCATTCAAAACGACGTCATAGCCAGCCTTCGCGAGCGACCGGGCGATGGCAAGGCCTATACCGCTAGTAGAGCCTGTAACGACAGCAGAACGTCCGTGAGACATAAGCACTCCTTGTTGATTTGGCCCTGGTAAGTTGCACACGAATTGAGAAGTTTAGCATCGAATCTCAACCATCAAAATGAGAAAGCAACTGCTGCCAAGTACACCAGCAGGAGTATGAAAACCCGCTAATAAAGAACATCTTGAGCGGCGCTTCCTGTCAATAGTTTGCACAAGCTCTTGCACCATATCAGACACCACCAATTAGCTACCGCCATTGCATATCACGACCCTATGGTGTGCACCATAGATATGCGGCAGAAATATCAGTCGCTATAAAGCCGGCCAGTTCAGGCTCTACAAAACACCTGCTGACAACATACACCACATATAGTGACTACGGCAACCTTAAATCTCTCCCGCACCGCCAGCGGTGAAAATTGCAAACCCTTGAACCTGGGAAGTTCTTCGAGATCGGTCTTGGAAAAGCAAGTGATGTGCCACCAAATTTTTCTTGCATCCAAACGCTACCGGTAGTATGTTATGAGTTATAAACTTTGTTGAGGAGTTTGAACTCCTGATCGGCGAAAAATAAGACCTCCAAAAAAGAATAAGTCGAGCGCACAGTTGCACTGTGCGTGCCTTTACACACATGCACGGTCGAGCCCTTTTAGTAAGGGTGTTGTCCGTGTTTCATCACGCACCCATGGAAAGGACACTACAATATATGTTCACTGTTCCGACTCAATCAACATCCTCCACTCAGTCCACGACTCCGACAACGACGCCGACTGCGCCTGCTGAACAGCAGCTAGAAAGGGTTGATTACAGCAGCCGCTATTGGGACTCGACGCAAGAGACCCTCGTCGGCCTTTACGGTAAACGTGACTCCACGGGCCAACCTATTGAAACAATAAATGAGATCATCCATCGTGTTGCCGATGCGGTTGCGGTGGCTGAAATGAAATACGCGATGACTCCACAAGAGCTTCTCGAATTGACACTCGAAGACGCGCTCGAGCATCCACGGACAATCCAGTGGAGGCGAGTATTTGCCGACAGTATCGGCAACCAGAAGTTCTGGGCGAATACACCGGCAAACATCAATGCCGAACCTGCAATTTCCCTGAAAGTCTTGCAATATTGGGCTCACGGCAAACTCGCCGGCATGAAGGAAGACGAAATCTGGCTTCGATCCGAGGAGCTGCGACTGGCGGTCACACAGGCTAAAGAAGGACTTACAGATCATGAAGCAGCAATGGGTGCTTTGTCCGGCTCCTTGCGTGGAACAGGATGCCTGGCAGCATGCGGTGTAGCTTACGTAGTCGACAGTCTCGAAGGCATACAAGATGCGGTTCGCATCGAAGCACTGGCAGCGAAAGCTGCTATGGGTATGGGATTGAATACATCCAGCCTGCGCCCCTGGTCTTCGATTATTTCTAATGGTGCGGCAGCGTCCGGTCCTGATCGTTTCTATGAAAAGACAATTGCAAAAGCCGTTGAAGCAGTAGCGCAAGGAGGAAGACGCGGCGGAGCTTTGATCGAGCTGCGAAATTCAGACCATCCAGATATCTTATTTTTCATCGAGAAGAAGAAGTTGGTGCCACCACCAAGCCTTTCATCTGTATTTAAAGATGAGATGGCGAATGCGAAGCAAAAGCCGAATGAAGATGGAACAACCCACAAAAAGAGAGTTCTGGCCGCTGCTGAACAAAAATATGGAGAACTTTACGCACAGTACATCGAAAAACAAAACTATCTGAAAAACACGAATGTAACTGTTCTCGCCATGCCAGGATTTATGGAAGCAGTCGAATCGAAGAAATTTGTCCCGGCAAGCTTCGACAAGAAAATGTGGAACGGACCTGTTTACGATCCACGTAGAATTGAACTCGACGCAAAAGGTCAACCCAAAATCAATAAATTGACTAAGGAAGCCGTATTTGAAGAGTATTCCGTTGAGATTACAAAGTTCCCAGAAGCATTAGAAGCAGCAAGAAAGCTGCCCAACGCTGTTGTTGAAATAACCGACAAACAGGTCAAAGTACGCGGTCACTTCTATGCTCCAGAAGTATTCTCACGCATCGTAGAAGGCATGAGAGATTCGGGCGAGCCGGGCATCGCCTTCTACGAAACCGTCAATGCTGCAAACGCAAACAACCATGCTTATGCTCTAAATACGTGCAACCCTTGCGGCGAGCAATTCTTGCCGGCAGGTCCTGGTCATGACGGCAGAACTTATATGGGCAACTGCAATCTCTCCTCACTGCATGCAGCTCACAATGATTTCTGGAATCCGGATGGCAGCTATAACTATGCAGCCATGCGGTCGGTTTGCAGAATTCAACAGCGCTTCATGGATAACGTGACAGACGTCAGCTGGTATCCGATTCCGGCACAAAACATGACAGCCAGATTAGAACGACGCAATGGCGGTGGGTTCGCTGGAATCGCAGAGTACCTCTCACGACTCGGCGTGCGTTTCGGCGAAGCAGATTCCTCTAGAGCAGTGGAAGACCTTTTCCGACACTACACCAAAGCCAGCTTTGAAGCTTCCTCCGATTTAGCTAAAGAACGCGGCGTTTATCCGCTGTGGGAAGGCAGTCGCTTTCACAAGAAAAATCAGAGAGTGCGCAACAGCTGCATGACCAACAATGCTCCTACAGGCACTCTCGCTCAGGCTCTACAAACGAGCTGGGGAGTTGATCCGCATAATGGCGTCGTCTTCTCCCGCAAGGTGCGATCACGGTTCGTCGACTTCGTTGCACCAGGGTTCAAAGAACTCATGCAAAAACATGCCGCATGGCCGGCTAGCGAAGATGGCGAGCAAGCCTTGATGAAAGCAATTCGTGCAAACAATAAATCAGTGCAAGGGCTAAGCATGGTACCAGAAGCCGTGCAAAGAGCGTATCCAATCAGAGTAGAAGTTGACCCCGAGCAGTACATTCGCCACCTTGCAGCCATCCATAATGGCGCGAACGAATACCCCGAAACCTTTAACTCGGTTTCGAATACGTGTTCGATTCCGCTCGATTCTGATAAGAATGCGGTTGCCGAATCTGCAATGCTGGCTTGGAAACTTGGTGTCAAAGACATCACGTTCTATCCGGATGGCAGCCGATTGAGCCAACCTGTAGAGAAAATCGCTAGCCAGGAGTACGAACGAGAAGTCGACCTGCTGAGACAGCTGGGACATCAAGAACGTCGCAGCATTAATGCAGAGGAGACTACCGGCTCAACCTACAAAGTTCGAGTTGGATCACCCGAAGGTGTTTCCACTTTGCACGTCAGTCTCAATCATGAAAATGACAGGCCGGGCGAACTTATCGAGGTTTACGCCCGCATGGGTAAACCGGGTGCGGTAGAAGCAGGTCTCTTCGAAGCTGTCGGCAGACTAGCTTCAGCATTCCTGCAATACGCTGCTGAATTCGGCGAAGATGAAAGAGTGAAAGCTGAAGATTCGATTATTCATCAGCTCGTGAATATTCAGTCCGGCTATCCGGCATTCTTTAAATTCGGAGACAGCGACAAGGCAATCGTTATTCAATCACCCTGTGATGGTTTAGCGAAAGCGATACAGCATTATCGCGCCAACTCGGCGAAGGATAAGGCGCCTCTGATCAAGTCGATGCTCACCAATTCTACGGTGAGTAACTCACTGGTCAGCAACTCACTCGTTGATTTTTCACCGGCACCTGAGGCCACTCTTGCCATTAAAGATGGTGGCGGTTCGCTACTACACCGCCCCTCGCCGACTTGCGGCAAGTGCGGCAGTGAATCATGGATAAAAATCGATGGCTGTCTGGTATGCCAGGGTTGCGGCTTCTCCAAATGCGGATAGGCACACGGCGATAGTCCCCCTAAGTGGAAAGAGAGGGCAGGTCGAAAGACCTGCTCTCTTTCGCACGTGCACCACATTTGATGTGCACTAACAGCAAACCTTGTGTATTATGATGAACCAAAGCCCTTTGTAACCGCAAGCGCCGTTTAACCACCAGCTAACCACCAGCGCTCTTTGAGACCAAGCGCAAGCAATTAAGAATTTGCCGCAGCGCTACCTGTTCAAGATTCTGCAGACCGGACAAGCACCGAAAATGGAAAGACCGAGAACGTCTTATAGAGACTACTATTACATCTTAGGTCTAACTGTGGGCGCTTCCCATGCTCAAATTCAGGCGGCTTATAACGAGCTCCACGACAAATTTGGTCCGCACGTCGGTGCCGAGGAGCTAGATCCAGATGCAATGGCGAAGGCCTTTCGCGATATTTCAGAGGCGTATGAGGTCTTGATGGATCCTCACAAACGCAAGGAATACGACAAAAAAGCTTACGAGAACAAACAAGTTTCAAACGATTTGCGTGATCTGTGGCTTAAAAAATCAGGGTTGAATGCAGCCGAGGCAGCCGCCGCACAAGCAGCAGAAGAACATAACCCATCCTCCTGGATTAAGAGAACAACGACTGGCAATCATCCAATCTATGAAGATGATAAAAACCAGACCAATGCGCAAAGGACAAGCTCAGCTCGGAATCCGGCATTCAACCCGACTGCCAGTTCACAACGTAATCCCGTTTTCAATCCGACCGCCAGTTCACCGCGCAATCCAGTTTTTAATCCAACCGCAAGTTCGCAGAGCAATCCCGTTTTCAATCCGACCGCCAGCTCACAGCGCAATCCGGTCTACAACCCCACAGCAAGCGCAAACAATCCCACCTTCAATCCAGCTGATGACAATACCTATGGGCAGGAGTATCAGACTGAACAGCAATATGGTGGCGTCGATCCAAATGGACAGGGCTCGAATCAAGTGGAAGGCTATGGAACAGCTGGTCAGGACTCATCTCACGGCAACTCAAGCTATGCCACCACGATCAATAACGGATACGATTATCAATCGAACGATGGCGTACAAGTGTCCAATCATTCCCAAGCACTGTCCCTCGAGCTGGACTTAACTGTTACGTTGAAAGAAGCCTTTAAGGGCACTACGCGGGAAATAGTGATAACCGATCCAGTGGCGTGCCACGAGTGTTCCAACATGAAGCCGGTATTGCGCATGCAGTGCCACCAATGTCGTGGGGTTGGCACCTACAACGTCGATCGCAAAGAAGAAATTGTGCTGCCCGCAGGCATGTACGATGGAATGGAGATAAGCAAACCAGGGCAGGGTCGTTATGACATGCGCGTGGGACGCAATGGTGATTTGATAATGAAAATCAAACTCGCTCGACACGCTCTGCTTGGAGTAAGTGGCAGAGATGTCACTTGTACTGTTCCTGTGACCATTTACGAGGCAATGCTAGGTGCGGAAATACAGGCACCTTGTGCGACCGGGAAGGTGACGTTGAAAATACAACCACTGACGCAGCCAGGCCGCGTCTATCGATTGAAAGGGATGGGTCTTTGCGGGGCAGATCAGTTAGTGACCATAGAAGTCGTGCTGCCGTCTCGACTATCCGGAGATGAAGTGGCAATGTACAAAAAATTGCGTGACTCATTCCAGGAACCAAATCCTCGCGACAAGTTTTTTCAGCAGAGCTAGGTTCGGGAAGCTGCCAGTCGGAGTTCGCACGAAGTACTTATCAGGCAGTCAATTAAGTGCCTTCGAGAGTCTGTGGTGCTGATCATGGAAGTGAATCTTCAAAGTAGCACATGAAAGCGTTCAGGTAGCGGGAAGCGCCTTTTCGAGGGTACTCATTGATGCAGTTCTCGCGACCAATATAGCCATTCCAGGCGCCCCGAATATGCACATGCGCTAACTGCGCGAATACGTATCCCGGAAGGGCTAAAACCCCTACCAGCTAGTGCTTCACGGGGCTCAGCTAGCCAAGTGAAGATTCTTTGCGAGGCTGCGCAATTTATCACAACAATCCAGGAAACCCTCCATTTGACAAGTATTTCAGGGCGCGCGATCGCTTGAAAACCGTTATTTTGGGGCACCCGTGGCATTTTCATCTCTTGAAACCCCCACGGGGACGGGCATTCGGGTCAAAAAATAGTTCTTGCTCGGCGCCAACCTTAAGACTAGGTTCAGGGAGTAATCCGTGCGTTCCCAAAACCCCCCTCTATAACATCACCTTTTAAGGACCATTGACAGTTTCGCCAATTCCTTAAGCTCCCACAAAGGGTTGTAACTTGGATTCGCCTGATTTTTGCGTACCTGTGCGTCACCTCGAGACTTCGTGTCCACAGGTGCGCTAATCACTCACGACCTCGATCGGCAGAGGTTAACCTCAAACCGCCTCCATCGAGGCAAGGAGTCCCATCATGGAAAATGTAAAAGCTAAAAACCTCCGAGTCGCTACAGCGAAAATCGCCAAAGCCACCGGTTTCTCTCGCAAGGTCATCAGAACTGCCATCAAACGTTCGAAAGAAGAGCAGGCGCTGCGTAAGCAGATCCTCTCCGGCATCCGCGTTGGCAAAATGGACCTCAACTCGAGCTATCTCACCTTCGACGGCTTGCTCCCTCTGGAGTTGCCTGATGGTGTTCGCATCGTGGTTCTGCCAGACCTTCATGCTCCGGCACATCACGAAGCCATCATGTGGGCCGTGAAGCAATTCCTTCACGACTACCAGCCCCACATCTTGATCCTCATCGGCGACGTCTGCGATGCCTTCGGGCTCTCAGCGTGGCCAAAGGGTCCCCGCGTTCCCAGTGATCTCAACAACGAGCTCTGGGAAGCCCGCAAACTTATCGATGAACTCATCGAGATTTCCGGGTGCGAGCGCTGTTTCATCATCATGGGCAACCATGAAGATCGCGCACGCCGCTGGCTGATGAACTATGGTGCCACCATCTCGCGTGTCACTGGCGCCGCCTCGCACGAGCCCATCCTCAGCTTCCACGAGATGATGGGTTACAAGCCTGGCGACAAGGTCACGTTCATCTACGACATGCAACAGGGCGGCGGGTTCGGTGGTGGCTTGACCATCAACGATGACCTGAAGTTCCTGCATGGCTACATCGTGCGTCCGCGCCCTGGTGCAAGCCCGCGCGCTGTCGCAGATAGCAACCTGACCAGCATCGTGCATGGTCACACTCACCGCCTGGGTGCGAACTTCCGCGAAATCCTTCGCGGTGTCGTTCGCGCCTACGAAATCGGACACCTGGTGAATCCGATGCATCCGATGATGGCCTACGCAAACATGCTGAACAACTGGCATCCAGGTTTCCTGGCCGGCGAAGTTGTGAACGGCAAAATGCAGGGCAATCTGGTGCCGATCATCCAGGTCGAACCCGAGCCGAACAGGTGGAAGTACGTGTTCATGTACGACGGCAAACTGTACAAGGGTGCCGACCGCGGCTAAGCAGAAGGGCGCGTGTTCGGGCTGACCGGTTGGAATTCCAGCCGGCGGACGAACACGCCCCCACAACTTCCCTATTCGGGAAAAAGGAGATTATTATGACAACTCGAAATAGACAGAAGAAGGCTGCTAGCCGTCGTCAGGCTCTACCGAACCTGCATGCCTACTGGCCGCCTTACAGCATCATCAACGCATCCGCCGACGAGAAACATGTCGCCGTCGTCGCGTTCGACTTCGACGAAGTGATCGCAAGCTGGATCACCAAGTTCGCCGAACATGCGAAGAAGATGTATCCGCATTGCAACCTCGAGCCCTCACGGCAGCTCTACTATCACCCGGGTTTCGACCCTTCGGTGAATATGACGCCGCGGGAGTTCGAACATTGCTTCGACACCTTCCTGCCACTGGCGCGGGGCGGCTATGGCGACCTGGAACTGATCGGCGACATCAAGTCGCAGATGCAGCAGATCGTCAAGGCCGGCATTCGCATCAAGATCATCACCCACGTCCCGGGGCCTTCCAGCCTCTCGATGACGGATGGGATCCCTGTACACACTGGCACCGCCAGGCGCGTGCGCATGGAGATGATCAAGGCTATGGAGCTGCCCATCGAGTCGGAGAACGACGTCGAATTCATCTCGCCGCACGACAAGCGCGGCTGGATGGCTCGGAACTACGTTCCTCTGCTCATCGAGGACAGCATCGCAAACGCTGCCAGTGCCGCCGAATGGGGCATGGCCGTGTTGCTGGTGCCCACCTCATACAACCGGGGGTTCAAGTGCCCCAATGTCAAACGGTTGTCCAACCGCAATCAACTGGCGCAGTCCGTCATCGAGTTCTACGGAGAACTCGCTGATCGTGATCTGCTGCGCTTCTAAGGAGGCCTACCATGGCTAAAATAAACGCATATAAACCGATCGTCGTCAAAGAACACCCGGTCCAGTCCGTCAAGGAAGCCGGCTTGTTCGAAATGACGGTGCCCGACGGTACGCGCGCCGTTTTCATCGCCAATGCAGGCTTCCCGCACTTCGACAAGGGGCTCAGGGACGTTCAGCTGCGGCACATCAAGGACGTCCAACCGGGCGTCATCTTCTTGATGGGCCACATGGGCGATTCCGGCGCATTCCAGGCGATCATCGAAAACGAGAAGAACTTCCTGCATACGTATGCTGACTCGGAGCCGGTAACGGCTGCTCGTGAGCATCCGTTGTACGAAGGTCGTGTTCGTTCGCTCGGCGCCGCCTTTGGTGATTTCATCAAAGGTTACGCAGAAGCGGCTCCGAACGCGACTGTCATCTGGATTCCAGCCTGGGTCAAACTGGGACTGCCGAATGAACTGGACATCCTCGATTGGGTGCACCAGAAGAAGCGGTTCCTGGACTCATGGGTCAGCAATCACCCGGACAGCGTCGACGCTCCGTCGAATCCGTTCGATTCGTTGCCCGAAACCCTCGAGGGTCTGTT
>Ga0182030_10019011_pt1 | contig 13119 bp, 1 predicted proteins | sample 812S3MmetaG_FD_121299 | JGI IMG/M metagenome (GOLD analysis project Ga0182030, IMG submission 121299) | Permafrost microbial communities from Stordalen Mire, Sweden - 812S3M metaG (Illumina Assembly) | ecosystem: Environmental > Terrestrial > Soil > Wetlands > Permafrost | place: Sweden... | reverse complement strand
GTGATCGGCTCATCTTTCCGCTTCGGGCGGGTCATGGTATTCCTTTGTTGGTGGTTTTTGGCTTAAAGCACCAAACCACTTATCATGATCCGCCTTTTTGCTGAACTTTTAAGACACTACCCTCTTACCGGCAATTTTTTCTAGCCTATATAGGGGAATGTATTTACCTCGAAACCGCCATCCGTGCTCCATCTGGAGTGCATGGCTCCATGGAGGCTAAAACCGAGTCGCTTAGTGGACCGAGCGCTGCCGTTATTGCCCGCGCTGACGCCGTGTCGATCCCTCCGCGCTCGCACCTGGCGGCAGCGAGCCGTCGGCGTTTGGGCTGTATTGTCGCCCGATTCGGGCGCGGTCGCATTGATCACTCGAGGTTTTTTGTTCAACGGGCCCAATCATGAAGACTCCAGCGACGTACCTCCTTTCTGCAAATGCATCAGCCACCGTATTAGAGAACCTGAAGGCCGGTGCTCCCGTCCGTACGGCAATCAACCGGGTTCTCAACGAAGCCTTCACCACGCAGCTCGCCTCGGCGCTCAAGGCAGCCAAGATGGATTCGCTGGCACAACTCGTGGCCAAGTTCCGCCCCGCAAACATCGCGGAGAAAAATAGCCTTTCTATCCGAAGCTTCGTGCGGGAGCAGCTTGAGACCCTGCGCAATGTAAAGCCGGCTACCGCAAGGTCAGCAAAGGCTGAGGCAGCCAAGCTTTCCCAAGCCACGACACTTCGGACCGCGCTACAACTCAATCTGGCGCTTGGGTCCCATCCTCTTTTCCAGGCGGACATCAAGCGCGCCCAAGTGTTTGCGCTGCTCGATACCTCGCCCGCCCTGGCCTCAAAGAAGCTCCAAGGTCACTTTGTCGAAGCGCTGCTCGCGAACAAGGGGCCGATCGCGGCATTTTGGCAGCAGCTTGCGCAGAATGACGAGTTCAAGGCGCTCGTTCCCGCAATCCAGCTAACGCTTCAACTGGGCGCCCTGACATCGGACAACATTCCCCTGGTTAAGGCCCTTCAGGGTGTGGCCCTGAAGCGCGCCTTTGTGACCCTGCAGGACTTCGTGCGGGTGGACGCGGCCGATTGGATCACGCTCATCACCACTCCGGTGGACGGCCAGAAAATCGCGGTCCCCTCCGGCACGGCGGGTTCGACGCCCGCAGAACAGGCGTCCGCCTATGCCGGCGTCCTGTCCAGCGCGCTTCGCAGCGCGTACCCAACGCATGCCCTCGCCGCCGACATCGCGGTATCACCAGGCATTGACGCAGGCCTTGTTCAGGCCGTCCTCAAGGCAAACCCCGGCCTGGACCCCAGCCAACCGATGCCGGTGACGGCATTGCTCTCAGGCGTTGCGGCCCCCGACCAGCCGAAGGCGCTGGCCTCGATGGCCGCCCTTCGCGCTGAGATCAACATCTTCCCGACATTCGACTACCAATCCGCCCTTGGATTGAACACCACGGGCACGCAAGGCGCCGTTCCCGCTAGCTTCGTCAACTCCGTGCGCCAGGCGGTGGCATCATTTCTAACGAACGCCCCGGAATTCGATTTTCAATCCGACAATGTCGACGCTTTTTTGGCCGCCAACTCGGCTGCCCTTGCCCAAGTGCCCCAGGCAGACCGGGCCGCGTTGGTCGCCCAGCTGAAGACAATCCAGAGAGTTTACCGGATCACCTCCGACTACCCAACACTTTCGATGCTGCTGACCGAGGGGATCGATTCCGCCTACGCAGCGGCAAGAATGCCCGCACAGGCGTTTGTTCAGCAATTTTCGGGCCCACTCGGCGGCGTGGACGCGGCCGAAGCCGTCCAGTCAAAGGCCAGGTACATTGATTCGCAAGCGGCCGCGCTCTTTCTGCGGATCAAGGACGGCCTTGGCCTAGTAAACCCCAGCACCATCGGGCTCTTTGGAGGAAACGTCCAAACCGTCCTTGAGCAGAATTCCATCAACTTCCCAAATTGGCAGACACTCTTTGGCCCGACCGGTTATTGCGAATGCCCGGACTGCATGGCGGTCGACGGGCCCTCAGCCTACTTTGCCGACCTGTTGCAGTTCCTCGGTAATTCCGCTCCGAACGTTCCGGTAGTCCCGCCCAACAGCACAGGGTTCACCCCGCTCGATGTCCTGATCGGCTATGCCAACAATCCCGCCAACGAGGGGAGCACGGCTCCGATGGTCGTGCCGCTGGGGCGCAGGCCCGATCTCGCCTATCTCAAACTGGACTGCGAGAACGCCGAGACGCTGCTTCCATATGTGGATCTTGTGAACGAGGTGATGGAGACCTTCGTCGTCAATGCCAACGGCTCCCTTCCGCCGCGGTCAAACAACACCGAGATCGACGCAACCGCCGACGAACTCATCGTCAATCCCGAGTTCACGCTTCCCGCCGCCTATCAGGCACTCGCCCAGGCGCCGTTCCCCTTGACGTTGCCCTACGATCGATCGCTGGCTATCGCTCGCACCTATCTAGCCAACCTTGAGACCAGCCGCGCGCAGGTTAAGCAGCTGTTTAGCACGACAGGGGTCGCCGCCAATCCTTCCATCGCCGCCGAATCAATCGGCCTTTCGAATGTTGAACGAATGATCGTCACCGGGACGGCGGTCCCAGGTCCAGGCGGGTCGGCGGTCACGCTTGCACAGTTCTACGGGTTTCCAGCCGCGACCGCCGAGCAGACCTTGGTTCAGACGTCGGGCGGCGGCTTGGGCCTGGTTCAAAATTTTCTCGCGGCTACGGGGCTAGCCTACGCGGATTTCCTTTCTCTGATCGAGACGCAGTTCATCAATCCCGGCCAAGCCATAACATTGCAAACCCCGGCAAGCGCGACGGTGAATGGCCAAGCCCAGCCCGTCAGCGCCTGCGACCTTTCCCAAACCACGCTCGTCAACCTCGACGCAAACGGCACGGCCGCGCACAACTACCAGGACGGCACGTTAGGCAGGGCACACCGTTTTATCCGCCTTTGGCGGAAGCTCGGCTGGGCGATGAGCGACCTGGACCTGGCCCTGCGGGTTCTGGGCAGCGGGGACATCTCCAACGTCCTCATTGAGGACCTTGCTGACGTGAACTGGCTCACATCGGCGTTGAGCATCACCGTTGAGCAGGTTCTGAGCTTCTGGTCGAACATCGACACGGACGGCAGGGATTCCGCGTACGTCGGCCTATTCCAAAACAAGGCCGTCACAAACCCGGTCGACCCATCATTTCAGCTGAAGTATCTCGCAACGCTGAACCTGGCCTCGGTTTCGCACCCACCGGCGGGCGCGACATTTGACTCAACCCATCGGCTGCTCGCGTTCACCGGCACAATGACGGACGACCAGCAGCAGGAGCTAATTGCATGGGTTTCCCGGCTTCCGGGCCCCGACCAGGCAGCGGCGGGTGTCGCGGTCCAGAACCTATACCAGGAACGCTTTCATGCGGGCACGGACGTGGCCGAGCCCCTAGAGCCCCTGTCTAATCACGTCGACGCAGTCCTCGCGGCTCTGCAGGTCAGCGCGCAGGACCTTCAGGTCATCCGGAACGCAGCCGGATTGGTAGACACGCCCAACCTCAAGGTCGGCCTCAACGTTGCCAACCTGTCGACGCTTACGCGTTACGCCGTCCTTGCCCAATCGCTCGGCCTCGGAGCGTCGGATCTGGTATCGCTGCAGGTACTGACAGGCCTGACCCCGTTCAACCTCGCGACACGCGGGGCCCAGACCAAGCCGATGGTGGATTTCGTAAAGGCCGTGAAGGGGGTCCTCGGATCCGCATTTTCGGTGGCGCAGCTCAACTACCTCTACCGGAACGCCGATTCGACGGGCGCCGTCGCGCCAGCCGAGTCTGAAATCCAGGTGTTGCTCTCCGGGCTTGGCTCCGGGCTCACCCAGATCGCGAGCGCGAACGCCCTGGTACCCGACCCGCAAGGAAATCTCCTGCGCCAACAGCTGGCCGTCGTGCTTGGCTCGGCCGCAGCCACTGCCGCGATGAGCCTGATTTCCGGCACCGGATCCTATTCGTGGCAGCTGGCCTCACTGCCACCCCTGACGCTACCCGGACTCTCTGGGCCGCTTTCCTTCAACACTGCGGCGGGGCAGCTAGTCTACGGCGGCGGCGCCCTGACGCCCGCCCAAATCACCCTTTTGCTTGAGCTCTCTTCAGATCCATCGTTCCAGGCTGCCGTGACTGCGCTGGCGGCGTCGGGCTCCACTCCCGCATCGGCGCCCCTCGCTAGCCTTCCCGCCCTTGTGCTCTCCTCCAGCCCGCTGCTCACGTTCGATCCAACGGCGGGGCAGCTGACGATCGCCGGGGCAATGACCGATACCGAGCGAACCGCGCTCCTGCAATGGTCGAGCGACCCTTCCTACCAGGCGGCCATCGGCTACCTCTGGCAGCAGCCCAGGGACCTGATCAATCCCGTCGCCGTCCAGACCCTTCCGTCGACGCCGGCACTGTCGTTCCCGCCGCCGCCGAGCAACACGATCTCGTATGAGACGTCGACCGCCTTCCCCCAGCTTGTGTTCGCGGATGGCCCCATGGTCCCCAGCCAGCTGACGCTGCTGCTGAGCCTGTCGACGGACGCGAGCTACGCCAGCGCCGTCAATACGCTGTTCAACGCCGGGATCACCACCGCCGCGGCGCCGCTGACCAGGCAGCCCGCACTTGCGCTCCCTCCGGCGTCAGCCAACCAGGCGCCGGGCACCCTCGCATACGACGCCGTCGCACAGCAACTGCGCTACACTGGCGCGATGAGCTCGGCCGATCAGGACCTGCTCCTCGGGCTCAGCGGCGACCCGTCCTATCAGGCCGCCATGACCGCGCTCGCGAGCTCGGCCAACCTATCCCTACTCTTTTCCGACCCGGCATCGGTGATCGAGACCCTGATCAACAATCCGCCGCCTGCGGCCGCCGACCGCTACGCCTATGTGCTAAAGAGCCTATTGGCATACCTGACCGCGTCCCAGAGCCGCAGCTTAGTTAAGAAAACCCTCAGCGGAAACCTGGCCGTTGATTCGGCGACGCTGCAGCTCCTGATTGAGGGCACCCAGGATCCCTTTCGGGATGCGATCCTGAAGTCGCAGGCCGACCCCACGCAGCCGGCGATCGGGGATTTTCTCGCATTGGGACAATCGGCATCGGGAGCAACGGCTACGGCCCAGGCGTCCTATGAGCTGCTTTTCAAGGCGGCCCTGATGATCAACACGTTCAAGATCACAGGCCCTGAGCTCGCCTATTTGTCCGCGCACCCTAGGGACTTTTCAGGCACGAGCTACAATGATCCTGGCGCTGAGGCCATTTTCAACCTCAACGCCCTCCCACAGGATACGGTGTACAGCTACGGCCTTCAATGCACCATCACGTACGACCCGGTTGCCAAGAGTCTCGGATATAGCGGCGGGATGCTGAGCTCCGCCGATGCGCGGATCCTCGCGGGATTGTCCACCAGCCCGGCTTTCCAATCCACGGTCCAAGAGCTTCTTCAAGTTCCCTCCGAGTCCGCCGCGCTAGAGCTCGGGGCGCTGCCGCCCCTGACATTCCCTGCGCCGCTGGGCTGCCAATTGGAGTACGACCCTCAGCATCACAGGCTTATCTTCACGGGCGGGCCGATGACACCGGTCCAGGAGGCCCTGTTATCTGGTTTTTCCCAGGACCCCGCCTACAGAAATGCGATTGCCCGACTCGCGAGCCTGCCTGCAACGACGTCGGAGGCGCCTTTGACCCGCCTTCCTGCGCTCTCCATCCCGCTCGGCCCATTCCGCCTGGCCGAGGCAAGCGCCGCGCTCAAGTGTGACTTTGGTTCGTCAAGCCTCGGCTTCTTGCCGGGTCCCATGACGCCCGCCCAGGAATCCCTCTCGCTCGGGTTTTCGGCGGACGCCGGCTTCCAGGCGGCCGTCGCCTCCCTGTTTGCAAATGGAGCTTCCTCAACGGCCCTTAATGAGAGCCCCACCCTGTTCATTCCGTTGGCGGCATTCCAGTCCAGGTCAAACCCCGGGGCGCTCACCTATGATCCGGGCACAAAGATATTAAGATTCACGGGAAGCGCGCCCTCAGCCTCGGACGTTGCGCTGATCTCGGGCCTTTCGATGGATCCGTCCTATCAGGCGGCCCTTCCTGCTCTTTGGATTAGCGGTGCGACGTCCACCCTTGATGCGCTGCCCGTGCTCAATTTTCCGTCGCCCGTCTCCTGCCAGGTCTCATATGACCCTTCGTCCCAGCAGCTGGTCTTCGCCGGCGGACCTATGACGCTGCTCCAAAAGGCTTTTCTTCTGAGCCTTTCACCCGCGTCGAGCGCCTGGCAGACGGCGATCAATTCACTATTCTCGGCAGCCACGCCCGCGGCCGCGGCACCGCTGGCGTCCCCGCTCACGGCATTATCGATTTCCCTGTTCCCATTCATCTGCGCCTCGAATTCGAACATTCTCACATTCGATCCGGTTGCCGGGCAGGTCGATTTCGGCGGTCCCGCGGTTCTTCCAACCGACCAAACATTCCTCCTGAGCCTGTCTACAGACGCAGCCTATCAGAGCGCGATCACGGCAATGTTTGGGGCCGGCTCTCCCACCGCGCAACCCTTGGCGGTCCTCCCTGCGCTAACCGTCCCGGCGATCGCCAACCTGATCTATCCGTCACCCCTAGCCGGCTGCACGTTCTCCTACGACCCCTCTTCAAGCTTAGCCCCGCTCACCTTCAATCCGGCGTCGTCCACCGACCTCACCCTCGCCCAGGTGCTTTTGCTGCTGTTTTCCCCGGACCCGGCATACCAGGAGGCAGTATCCCGCATGTTCCTCGCGGGCGCCTCGGCGACCCAGCAGCTCACCGTGGATCCGGTCTTGAACTTTCCCGCGCCCTTGTCCGGCCGGCTGTCCTATGACACATCATCGAACACGCTATCCTTCGCGGGTGGAGCCACGACACTTCTTCAGAAGACGCTCCTCATGGGTCTCTCGACGGAGCGCAGCTACCAGCAGGCCATAGCCACGCTGCTTGCATCGCCCTCAGGCACGGCGCCGTTGCCCGCCCTGCCGCAATTGACCCTGAATCTCACGCCCTTCCTTTCCCTCCAGACTGACAACGTGGCTCCCGCCTTTTTCGGCCAATGGCAGAGGCTATGCGCCCTATTCTCCCTGCGCGACAGCCTCCCGGCAGGAACGGAAACCCTGTTCGATGTGTTCCAGGCGGCATCGTCCAGCCCGGTGCCCTCGCAGCTCGGCCCCAACGTGGTGAATACAATCTTGGCGGCAACGGGCTGGAACGCGCTAGATTTTGCCTCCCTTTCCGGCTATGAGCTCGATCCGCGCACGGCGGTGAGCTTTGGCCTCACTGACGCGGACTTCACCTCGGAACTCGGCTCGAATGGCACCGGCCTGGTGCGTCTCGCGCAGTGCATCGCGTTTCAGGCGAACCTGGGCGTTTCATGCGCACAGCTTCTACTATGGGCCAGCGAGGAACCCGACCCATCACAGGCACTCGCAATACAGAACACGGTGAAGGCGCAGTTCGATGACGCCACCTGGGATACAGTCGGCAAATCGCTCAACGACCAAGTTCGGGCGGCCTCTCGCGACGCGCTCGTCGCCTACATCCTGTCGCAGTCCGCGGCATGGGGAATGGCGCTCAATGGTGGGCCCGTCACGACCGCTGACCAACTCTACGAATATTTCCTCATCGACGTGCAGATGAGTCCCTGCATGCAGACGTCCCGTATCGTGCAGGCGTCGGCCGCCGTCCAGCTTTTCGTGCAGCGCTGCCTCATGAATCTTGAGAACGGCAACACTCAGCAGCAGCTGAACGTCGATCCGACGCAGATCGACCGTCAGGAATGGGAGTCGTGGAGGATGAGCTACCGTGTCTGGCAGGCAAACCGCGAGGTCTTCCTGACCCCCGAGAATTGGATTGACCCGACCCTGCGCGACGACCGGACGCCGTTTTTCCAGGATCTCCAAAACGAGCTCCTTCAGGGATCGGTCACCGCGGATTCGGCCGAGACCGCCTATGCCAACTATCTTCAAAAGCTCGATGAGGTGGCGCAGTTGGAGATAGTCGGTCTGCTCTCCGAGCCAGGCCAGGCTCTCGCGTCCAACACGCTTCACGTGTTTGGACGCACCCGGAACACGCCGCATATATATTACTATCGAACCTCCGACCAGACTGCGAATGCCGACACGAATCGGTGGATCAATTCATGGAACCCTTGGCAGAAGATCGACGCCGACATCCAGACCGATCAGCTGATTCCCGCCGTCTGGAATGGCCGCCTCTACCTGTTTTGGCCGGTTTACACGGAAATTTCGTCAACAAGCCAGGCCGTTCAGACCAACAGCTCAGGCAGCGCGCCGCCCGCGAAGACCGTCCAGGTGCAGATCGCGTGGATCGAGTACAAGCAGGGCGTATGGAGCAAAAAGCAGCTTACTCCCATGGAGTCTGCGCTGACGCCACTCTTTACCGACGACCAGGACCAGAACGGAGACCCCATCTGGGGCCCGAATTATACCGGGGACCTGGACACGACCGCGTACACGTTTGTCGCGACGACCGACAATCTGGGAAACCTTGTCCTGGACATGAATCTACAGAATTGGTCGGTGGACCACTACGACAGAACCATCAATGGACTGTCCTACTACCGGGTCGGCAGCTTTAATTTCACGGCGACAAACACCATCACAAGCCAGTCGGAGCCATCGGCGGAGCTGAACACCACCGCGGGTGGTTATGTATGGGTCCCGGTCTACTACCTAAACAGCTCCACATTCGACGCCCTCAACCAGCAGATCATCGGCCTCTTCGGGCCCGGAGCGACCTATTCGCTTGTCCTTTCAGCGGACTCCACCGGCCTGAACTCATTCGTCGTCCTCAACTCTTCGCAGACCCCGCTCAACTCAATCCCCAATTCTTCCTATTCGCTGATGTTCCCGCAGCCGCTGGACCTGACGGGTTGCTACACGATGGGAAATACCGGGTTCTTCTTTTTCCAGGATGCCTGGCGCACGTACCTGGCCACCGAGCTCTTGGTCGGCCATAGATTTTCAATTCCCGATACTGTCGGGATCAGCGGAAATGCCGCCACCTTCGCGATAGGCTCGTCCGATTTCTTCCAGACGCCGGCGGCCGCGGCCCCCGCGCCCGTGAAAATGAAGTCGGCGACACACTCGTCTCCACCCAAATCGCCGGGAGCCGGCCCGGTTGCCCAACCGCAAGTGAAGGTTCAGCCGCAGGACCTGCTGCACAGCCTGTTGGTCCCGGAGGTGCTATTTCAGACCCACTACCATCCCCATGTCCGGGATTTCATCCAAGCCCTGAATGTCGGCGGGGTGGAGGCCGTGCTTCAGCTTCCAAACCAGGAACTGGCCGACGTGCTGGGCCAGCTGCTCTACGTGACCACGCAATCCGCAGTCGATTCCGCAGTGGCGAGCGGAATGCACGATGACGGCATTGTATGCTATGTTCTTGGTTCCGCTCCTCCCGCGCCCCAGTCGGTAGTGGTCCCGCCACGCCTCACGGGAGTCTTTGTTTACAGCCCCACCCCCACCGGCTCGGCTCCAGCCGGCACCATACCCCTTTTCGGACTTACGAATCCCAATTCGAATGCGATCTTGTACACGATCTCGGATGCGGAGCACCAGAACGCCATTGACTGGTATGGATACTCGGACCTGGGAATCGTGGGCTATGCATTTGCTCCCGGCTCCCCCCTCGCGATGGGAGGCAACGCCGTGCCGCTGTACAGACTGGCGAGCACTGACTTCGCGCAGATATACCAACCCGACCCCAACAATGTCGCGACCCCTTACCCGATGGCGGACGTCGATTTTTCGGCGGACGGCGCCTACTCGCTCTACAACTGGGAGCTCTTCTTCCACATTCCGTTCTTGATCGCGACCCAGTTGAGCGCGAACAAGCAATTTGAGGATGCGCAGACCTGGTTCCACTACATCTTCAACCCGACCAGCAATACGGGGGGGAGCGTGCCGGGATGTTTCTGGAACTTCATGCCGTTCAACCAGACGACGGAGTGTGAGAGCCTTTCGGACCTCCTGACAAACCTCAGCGACGCGTCCTCGCTCGCCACTTCCGAGCTGGCAAGCCAGGTGGCAGCCTACGCACAGGACCCATTTGATCCCGACGCCATCGCGCGGCTGCGGCCGGTCGCCTACCAGAAGGCAATCGTGATGAGGTACCTGGACAACCTGATTGCCTGGGGGGATTCGCTGTTCGCGCAGAACACGAGGGAATCGATCAACGAGGCGACACAAATCTACGTGCTTGCCCAGCAGATCCTTGGGCCAAAACCCGTCCTGAATCTCCAGCAGGGTGTCATTGAAAGCGTATCGTACAACGCACTTGGAAAACTCGATCCGTTCTCGAACATCATCGTGCAACTCGAGAATGAATTCCCGTTTTCCTCAGGCGCTGGCGGAGGAAGCTCGGACCCAGGGGCCGGAAGCAACAGCGGCGCCGTAGGCACATCGTTTTACTTCTGCCTGCCCATCAACGATACCCTGCTCGGATATTGGGACACGGTAGCGGACCGCCTCTACAAGATACGGAACTGCATGAACCTGCAGGGCCAGGTCGAGCAACTTGCCCTCTTTGCCCCGCCTATAAATCCCGCGATGTTAGTCGCTGCAGCGGCCGCCGGCGTGGACCTGAGCAGCGCACTTAGCGATGTTAGCGCGTCGGTGCCGTACTACCGCTTTACCTACATTCTGCCCAAGGCGCTGGAGCTCTGCTCAGAAGTCCGCAACCTGGGAAGCGCCCTCCTGAGCGCCCTCGAAAAGAACGATTCGGAGGCCCTGACGGCGCTACGCGCCAACCAAGAGCTGGCGGTGCTGACGGCCGTCCAGCAGCTCAAGCAGCTCCAGGTCAGCGAGGCCAACGCCAACGTTCAGGGGCTTCAGGCTTCCCAAGCCATAACAACGGCCAAGCAGGCCTACTATCAGGGCCTCATTGCGGTCGGATTGAGCAATTATGAGAAAGGGCAGCTTGTGGCCCTCACCGCGGCACAGGTACTCAAGAGCCTGGGGCAGGCCACGGAGATTCTCGGGTCGTTCCTGTCGATCATTCCAAATTTTGAGGTCGGCGCCTCCGGGATTTCGAGCCCTGTTGTGACAGCCACCATAGGCGGCAGCCAACTTGCGGCCGTTGCATCGGGCGTGGGCCGGAGCTTCGACGCCCTGGCCGACATCTCCTCGTTCATCGCCACGATGGCCTCGCTCGCGGGACAATGGGACAGGCGTTCCCAGGAATGGAGCTTCCAGGCACAGACCGCCGGCCTTGAATTGGCCCAGATCCAGCAGCAGATCAGCGCTGCGACCTTCCGGGTTCAGATAGCCCAGCAGGATCTGACGAACCAAGGCCTGGAGATCAGCAATTCGAGCGACGTGGTCAACTTCCTTCAGACGAAATTCACGTCCGTCGAACTGTACACCTGGATGGTTGGAGAGGTGTCCAATGTCTATCTCCAATGTTTCCAGTTGGCCTACTCCCTCGCCAAGCAGGCGGAACAGTGCTTCCAGTTTGAGCTTGGGATCGGGAGCTCCAACTACATCCAATTCGGATATTGGGACAGCATGAAGCAGGGCCTTCTCTCCGGCGAGAAGCTCTATCTCGATATCAAGCGCCTGGAGATGGCCTATATGTCCCAGAACCAGCGCGAATACGAGCTCTCAAGGACCGTGTCGCTCCTCATGCTGGATCCGATGGCCTTTATCATGCTCAAGGAGACGGGCCAGTGCATGGTCAGCCTCCCTGAGGCATTCTTTGATATGGATTATCCCGGCCACTACATGCGCCGCATTAGAAGTGTCAGCCTCACGATACCCTGCGTGACCGGTCCCTATACCAGCGTCAGCTGCACGCTTACCCTGGCTCAAAGCAAGATCCGGGCGTCGGCCAACGGCGTCTCGCCGTATACAGAGCAACCGGTAGGTTCCGATCCCCGGTTCTTCTACGGTTTTTCAGCGACCCAATCCGTTGCTACAAGCACAGCCCAAAACGACAGCGGAATGTTCGAAGTCAATTTCAGGGATGAGCGCTATCTCCCATTTGAGGGAGCCGGCGTAATTTCCCAATGGCTGCTGTCCATGCCCGGCGACTGCAACGCATTTGATTTCGAGTCGATCACGGACGTGCTGATCAACCTCAAATACTCCGCGAGGGATGGCGGAGCGCCCCTGCGTGACGCCGCGCGCAGCGCTGCCGTCCTGCCTGCGGGAGCTTCCCAGGCCGCTCTTGGCGCCTCCCCCGCCGCATTCCCCGCAAAGCAGCCAAACCTCGTGCGGTACTTTAGCATGAGGCATGAATTTCCAACCGAGTGGTATCAGTTCTTCAACTCCACGAATGGCTCAGCCGACCAGACTTTGGCGCTGCCGCTGACTCTCGAACGATTCCCATTCCGTTTCCGCGGCAAAAGCGTTGCCATCACGCAGGTCGAACTCTTCCTGCGCCTTCGCGACCAGTATCCGCCGTCGATGAACCTCTCCACCACGCCGATCGGCGACTTTGGGTCCAGCAAGCTCCCAGTCACAGTCACCCCTCCCGCCCCAGCAAGCCCGCCGCCGGCCGCCGCATTGGCGAGCAACTCAGCGGTCGTGGGAGGCGTGCCCTATTCCTCCTTCTCTTTCACCGGAGGCGCCCCCCTTGCTGTCCCTCCCCCCATGGCCCAATACGCCACGCCCCCGGCACAGTCGCCGTCTTGGGCATGGTTGCTCACCCTGCCCGAGGCGGGGATCTTGCAGCTTTCTCCGAATCTCACGAGCACGATAACCACCGGAACTTCCACCGTGACCCGGCTGAATATCGCGTCCATCGATGACCTGTTCATGGTGTGCCATTATTCAGCCTCATAGTCCGCACGATGATGCGTCGAGTCGTTCCGGACCCACTTGATGCCAACCCAAGACCTACCGCAGGCGCAATCGACTGACGCAGGCGATGCGGCTTCGCGGCCCGCCGTTGCGCCGTCGATATCCCTTCCAAAGGGTGGCGGCGCGATTTCTGGAATATGCGAGAAATTCTCGGTGAATCCAGTCACGGGCACCGGTTCGATGGCGGTGCCCATTTGCATTTCACCTGGGCGTTCGGGCTTTGCTCCGACACTTTCGCTCGCATACGACTCGGGCGCAGGCAATGGCCCCTTTGGATTCGGATG
>Ga0182030_10019007_pt1 | contig 13120 bp, 9 predicted proteins | sample 812S3MmetaG_FD_121299 | JGI IMG/M metagenome (GOLD analysis project Ga0182030, IMG submission 121299) | Permafrost microbial communities from Stordalen Mire, Sweden - 812S3M metaG (Illumina Assembly) | ecosystem: Environmental > Terrestrial > Soil > Wetlands > Permafrost | place: Sweden... | reverse complement strand
GGAGAGTATAGTCAACCTGCCATAATCAACGGTCAAGCCCAGTCCCGGTGCAACTTTATCCAGCGCGGATTCCGTCGGTCCGGCATACAACGGTACGCTAACTTTGGCGCTTTGCCCTGGCGCAATTGTGTTCACAGGCAAAACCACCCCAACCGAGAACAAATCGCCTTCCAGCGGCTTGATATAAAACTCTCGCTTTACTTTGTCCTGAGGTAACCACGCTGCAACAAAATAATGTTGCAGCATGCCCACCCAGCCGTTGTCAGCGCTTTGTGGATACTTGGCTTTGCCCTTTTCAACATCGGAAAAATCTACCTTCTGCAATTTTTCCTGTTCCGTATAGACGGCTGGCCCCGTGTAAGTGGGTACAAACTTTGTGCCACCTTGTGGCGGTATTTTATCGCGCACCAACTGGAAATATGCCGAAGGAGTAAGCGGGCTGCTGCCCGTGTTCTCGATCTCATAGCCTACATCTATCAAATAGCTGCCACGGTGGAATACATATACCTTGCTTACTTTTGCGGCGGTAATATCTGTCGCCAACAAACGCACCTCCAGAGTGTCCTGGCCTTCGGTCAGTTGGTATTCATTAGCTGACGAGGTAAATATTGTATTGTGCGTCGGCAATCCATTACCTAACAGACCCGTTTGTGCAATGTACGTGTGTGAATCCTGATCCTGCAATAGAATAAAGGGCTTGCTCCTGTCCTTGGCATCATATTGCTTTAAAAATTTCAAGTGGCGCAGATCCCCGCCCACCGTGCTAATTTCTGCAACTAACCAGTCGGTTTTTACCGTGATTCTTTGTCCGGACTGATGTTTTTGCTGCGCCACCACCGCATTCGCGCCGGGGCTTGCCTCACTTGCCGTAGTCGCTGTTGGCGCACTCGCGGCAGGTGTCGCCGCAGCAGAAACGGTCTGAACCACTGGATGCTGCGAGCGCTCCCAGCCATCCCACAACAGGAAGACCGAGAGGGAAAAAATCAGGAACAGGAACAGCCGTTGTAAATCCATGTCGTTTTGCCTATGAAAATCTATGGGGCAGGGTCGTAGCCGCCCGGATTCCAGGGATTGCAGCGCAGTAGCCGCTTAATGCTCAGCCAGATACCGCGCCAAGCACCATGTTTAGCAATTACTTCGCAAGCATAATGGGAACACGTCGGGGTAAACCGGCAAGAAGGCGGCTTAAGCGGGCTAAGCAAATACTGATATGCACCGATCAGCCAGATCAAGAGCCGCCGCATCATGCCTGCAAAGCCTGTAATAATTGCGCCAATGCTTGCCGCCCTTCCGCCGAGTTTTCTGGATTTATTTGCCGTCTGGCACGCACCACAACATCTAATGCGTATTCAGCCGGAAAGTCCCGTCTAAATACTTCCCGAACCAAACGCTTGGCAAAGTTTCTGGCAACCGCTTTAGGCATGGTTTTTTTACTTACCACCAGCCCAAGACGAGCAAAACCACTCGCGTTTTTCCGTACATAAACCATAAACCATTTATTGGTTAAACGATCCGCACGAAACGCCTGCTCAAACTCTGTACGTTGCCGTATTCGGCGGTCAGAAGGAAAAGTTTGGCCGGATGACTTAGACAGCAAGACGCACGCGGCCTTTGGCTCGACGAGCCTTGATGACGGCCCGTCCCCCTTTGGTTTTCATGCGAACCAGAAATCCGTGAGTACGTTTTCTTTTGGTGACGGAAGGTTGGTATGTGCGCTTCATTTCGATGCCCCTAAATGGTTAATTCGTTCTTGAAAACCCGCGATTACAATATTTACCGAGGCTTATGTCAAGCTTAATTTTATCCTGTGGATAACTTTCTTCCTTACATGTAGAATGCACCGAGGCCTTTTTTGCCCTAGCAACCAGAAAATTATGTCGGACAAAACACTGTGGGATTCCTGCCTTCTTTTTTTCGAAGGTAGTCTACCGCCACAACAATTCAATTCCTGGATCAAGCCGCTGGCCTTTGATATTAAGGGCGACCAGATTACACTGACGGCGCCCAACAGCTTTACCCTGAAGCTTGTACAAGAACGCTTTTTACCGGAAATTTCCAAGCGTGCTGAATCCTTTCTTTCCGGTGTTCCCCATTTTGAATTACGTATAGGGAAAAAATCTTCTGCCCCGTCTGCCAAAAAATCTACTACTACTGCGGCAACAATAACAGAAACTATCCAAGCGCCTCCCAAGATACAAAAAAGCCAGAACAAGCTTAATCCGCTGCTGTCTTTCGACAATTTTGTAACTGGCAAAGCCAATCAATTGGCACATTCCGCCGCGATACAAGTCGCCGACTCTCCCGGCACAGCCTACAACCCTTTATTTATTTATGGTGGGGTTGGATTGGGAAAGACCCATTTGCTTCAAGCTATTGGAAACCATATCCGGCAAGAAAATGCGCAAGCAAAAGTTTGTTATGTACATGCAACTAATTACATTTCAGATGTAGTGCGCGCCTTTCAAACCAAAAAATTCGATGAGTTCAAGCAATTCTACAACTCGCTGGATTTGCTATTGATCGACGATATCCAGTTTATCGCTGACAAGCCTGGCACTCAGCAAGAATTTTTCTATACCCTCAATTCGTTGATTGATTCGCATAAACAAGTTGTTATCACCTGCGATACATTCCCCAAAGAAATCTCCGGGATGACCCCACGGCTTACCTCGCGGTTCAGTTGGGGATTAACCGTGGCTATTGAACCACCTGGCTTGGAAATGCGAGTTGCCATTCTGTTACAAAAATCCACGCTTTCGAATAATCCAATCAGTGAAGACGTAGCTTTTTTCATAGCCAAACATGTACGTTCCAATATTCGTGAACTGGAAGGTGCTCTCAAACGTGTAGATGCTTATTCCAGATTTCATAAACGCGCCATATCAGTGGAGCTTGCCAAAGAAGCACTTAAAGATTTGCTCGCTTCCCAAAATAAACAAGTATCCATAGAGAACATACAAAAAACCGTAGCCGATTTTTACCGTATAAAAGTAAGCGATCTGCTTTCAAAAAAACGCACCCGTGTAATTGCCCGGCCCAGACAAATTGCCATGTGCCTGGCGCGAGAACTGACACAATTAAGCCTTCCTGAAATTGGCGCTACTTTTGGTGACCGCGACCATACTACCGTCATGTATGCATGCAAAACCATAGAAAGCCTGCGTAATACAGATGCTGCACTCAATGCGGATTTCAATTTACTGAACCAAACATTACGGAACTAATAACTATGTTAATCCTGTGTATATCATTTGTGAATAACCATGAAAAAAGCATTCGGCACTAAAACTATACGCAGGAATTACACAGCCTTAACGATAACTATCCACAACCTTTTACCAGCACTAAGTTATTATAAATAAAAAAGAATTTTAGTTATTAGCTACATAACGCAGTCTCTTATTATTAATCTTAAGGATATATAAGAATGTTTATTGAAAAGATCGAAAAAGACGTTCTACTTAAACCTCTTCAAACCGTTATTGGTATTGTAGAACGAAAACAACCGCTCCCAATTCTCTCCAACGTATTGATTGAGAAATCTGGCGCTAATCTACGTTTTGTAGCGACCGATCTTGAAATTCAAATTACTACGCAAATTAACGACGCTAGCCAAACAGGCGCCGATGCAGCAATTACCGTAGGGGCGAAGAAACTACAGGAAATTCTGCGGGTATTACCGGAGGGAAGCAAAGTTACTCTGGAAATTATGGACAGCCGTCTTCAGGTAAGGGTAAATAAAAGCAAGTTCAGTTTGCAAACCTTGCCTGCACAAGATTTTCCCAAGGTTTCAGAACAATTGGAGCACGCGGAAACAGTGCAGATTGAGCAGCAACAACTTAAAAAATTATTTGGCATGGTTCAATATGCCATGGCACAACAGGATATTCGTTACTACCTAAACGGTGTTCTTCTGGTGGTTGACGGATCCCACCTGAAACTGATTGCCACGGATGGGCACCGTCTGGCCTATACGAGCGCTAAACTGGACAAGGAATATCCCAAGCGCGAAGTGATCTTGCCCAGAAAAACGGTTAATGAACTGGTCAAATTATTGGCGGACACGGAAGATAAAATTACTTTTGATTTGGCAGAAAACCAGGTCAAAATCACTTTCTCAGACGTGGTATTGACCTCTAAAGTCATCGACGGAAAATTTCCGGACTACGAACGTGTTGTTCCCAAATATACCAATCACCTCACATTTGACAGACTAGCTATATTGCAAGCCTTGCAGCGAGCCGCCATCTTGTCCAATGAAAAATTCAGAGGGGTACGTTTTGTTCTAACTGAGAAAAACCTGCGTATTGTCAGCAGTAACAGCGAACAAGAAGAAGCCCAGGAAGACATAGAAACCGATTATCACGGCGTTGCGCTGGATATAGGTTTCAACGTAAATTACCTGATGGACGGTCTGAACAACGCGACTGCACAAAATATAACTTTTTCATTTGGTGATCCTAATAGCAGTATTTTGATAACGGTGCCGGGTAATGAAGAATTTAAATATGTCGTCATGCCAATGCGGATTTAACCTGACAGAAATATAATGTTTCACGTGAAACAAACGAAAGAAAACAATGAGTGACTACAATTCCGATAGTATCAAAGTGCTTAAAGGGCTGGAAGCGGTCAGAAAGCGCCCTGGCATGTATATTGGGGATACTAACGACGGTACCGGTTTGCATCACATGGTATTTGAAGCCGTGGACAATGCCGTAGATGAAGCACTGGCAGGGCATTGCAATGAGATTAACGTGATTATCCATGCCGATAACTCGATCAGCGTGAGCGATAACGGGCGCGGCATACCGACGGATATTCATAAAGAAGAAAACCGTTCCGCAGCAGAAGTCATCATGACCATCTTGCATGCGGGCGGCAAATTCGACAGCAATTCCTACAAGGTATCGGGCGGCCTGCATGGTGTGGGTGTATCGGTGGTGAACGCTTTGTCAGAATGGTTAAAATTGACTATTTACCGCGACGGTAAAGAACATTTCATGGAATTCCGCCACGGCGACCCAGTGGCCCCGCTTATAGTTGTCGGCCCATCCAGTAAAAAAGGCACCCTTGTTCATTTTCTGGCGGCCAAAGAAACCTTTGGTCTGGTCGAGTTCCATTTTGATATTCTGGCCAAACGTTTGCGCGAATTATCTTTTCTAAACAACGGGGTAAAAATTGCCCTGATAGATCATCGCACGGGCAAGGAAGAAAATTTTGCGTTTAGCGGCGGTATCAAAGGCTTCGTCGAATACATGAACCGGAACAAGACACCGCTTCATCCCACCGTGTTTTACGCAATAGGCGAAAAAGACGGTATCACTGCCGAGATCGCCATGCAGTGGAACGATACCTATCAGGAAACAGTGCAATGTTTTACCAATAACATTCCACAACGCGATGGGGGCACGCATTTAACCGCTTTGCGTGCCGCGATGACGCGCACACTGAACCAATATATTGAAACCGAGCAACTGGCGAAAAAAGCCAAGGTGGATACCACTGGCGACGACATGCGCGAAGGCCTGACAGCGGTGCTGTCAGTAAAATTGCCTGATCCCAAGTTCTCGTCACAGACCAAAGACAAGCTGGTTTCCTCCGAAGTCCGTCCGGTGATCGAAGATCTGATCGGCCAGCAAATGAGTTCATTCCTGCTGGAAAAACCACTGGATGCGAAAATTATCGTCAATAAAATTATCGAAGCGGCCCGCGCCCGTGAAGCGGCGCGCAAAGCCCGCGACTTGACGCGCCGTAAAGGCGTGCTGGACGGCATGGGCTTGCCCGGAAAACTGGCAGACTGCCAGGAAAAAGACCCTGCCCTCTCCGAATTGTATCTGGTGGAGGGAGATTCTGCGGGCGGCTCGGCCAAGCAAGGACGCGACCGCAAGTTTCAGGCGATTTTGCCGCTCAAAGGCAAGATTTTGAATGTCGAACGCGCGCGTTTCGAAAAGCTCATTTCCTCACAGGAAATTGCCACCCTGATTACCGTGTTGGGTACCGGCATCGGCAAGGATGAATACAACGCGGATAAACTGCGTTACCACCGCATCATCATCATGACCGACGCGGATGTGGACGGCGCGCACATCCGCACCCTGTTGCTCACGTTCTTCTATCGGCAAATGCCCGAGTTGGTCGAGCGTGGCCATATCTACATCGCGCAACCCCCGCTGTACAAGATAAAACAAGGCAAGGACGAGCGTTATCTCAAAGATGACCAAGAGATGAAAATTTACATGCTCAAGTCCGCGCTCAACAATGCCGCACTGTATCCGTCTGCCAATGCCAGCCCGATACAGGCTGATGCACTGGAAGAAATTGCCAAGAAATACTTCCTTGCCGAAGCAGTAATTGATCGCCTGTCGCGCTTTACCGCGCCGGAAGCAAGCCATGCCTTGCTGATATTGTCTACATTGTCGCTGGATGATGCAGAACAAGCGCAACGCAGCGCGCAACAACTCGAAGCGGCTTGTGGCGGCAGTATCAAAGTCGCGGTGGAAACTGATGAAAATGGCGAACATCGTCTGCGTTTGGACAAGTTGCAGCACGGCAACTACTCGGTCAGCTACATGGATCGTGACTTCCTGAAAGGTAGCGACTACGCGCAAATCCGCCAGACCGCAGAAGTTTTGGGTGGCCTCATTACATCGGGCGCACGTATAGTCCGGGGTGAACAGAAACTTGCCGTAACCAGCTTCAAACAAGCCATCGAATGGCTGCTGGAAGAAGCCAAACATGGTGTGAGCATCCAGCGCTACAAGGGTTTGGGCGAAATGAATCCTGAGCAACTGTGGGAAACCACCATGGACGTAACGAACCGCGTATTGTTAAAAGTGGGCATCGAAGACCTGCTGACTACCGACGAAATATTCACCACCCTAATGGGGGACATAGTTGAACCGCGTCGGGCGTTTATCGAACAGAATGCGCTAAGAGTGAAGAATCTGGACGTTTAAAGCTGTTTATAGAACCCTGCAGAAATACTAAACGGAGGGGGAAATGCCAACCAGCCTGAAAATATTGTTGTGGATATTGGTTCTGGTCGGAGAGGGAGTTGCTAACGCCGCTCCTGTAATCGAGTTGGGAACGCCGATTAACTACTGCGTAGTGTATTGCTACATCAGGGTTCCATTCACCATCACTAATTACGATGTCGCGCACAAAATTGGCAGGGTATTCTGTGACTTTGATACCGAGGTGACGGCTCAGCTTCCCATATATAACGGGGAGACCAAAACAAAAAGCATGCAGGCGTCGCCAATAGGAGTGTTTAAGAATGAAACGGGGAAAGTCACAGGAGACGTTGAGATGAGTACCGGGATTATTAAAAAATACTTTGTGGACGCCAAGGTTAAAAGCGTCCATTGCCACCTGTAGTCGACAAGGTTCAGGAACATGGCCGGTCAACAACCCAACAATCCTTTGCATGGCATCACGCTGGAAACAATTCTTGACCGACTGGTCGAGCAGTATGGCTGGGGCGTATTGGGCAAACTTATCGAAATACGCTGCTTTATCAGCGATCCCAGCATCAAGTCCAGCTTAAAATTTCTCAGAAAAACTCCTTGGGCCAGGGAAAAAGTGGAGGATTTATATCTCCGCTCGCAAAAGTAGTTTCGTTGCCTACCAGTCTCGCCGTCGTGTAGTTTTACAAGGACGACTCCGCAATTCGTTATAATCAATACTCCTCTATTATTATTCCGAGTCCGCCATGAGCCAGCCATTCGACATCAAGCAATACCGGATCAGTGACGAACCTTACTATCAGGCGCAAGCCAACGAGGTGGCGTTGTATGAAGCCGCTTACGCTGCGCGCCTGCCGGTGATGCTGAAAGGCCCGACCGGTTGCGGCAAATCGCGCTTCGTCGAGCACATGGCATGGAAGCTCGGCAAGCCGCTGATTACGGTGGCCTGCAACGAAGACATGACCGCTTCCGATCTGGTCGGGCGCTATCTACTTGACGCAAATGGCACGCGCTGGCTGGATGGCCCGCTGACGCTGGCGGCGCGACATGGTGCAATCTGCTATTTGGATGAAGTGGTCGAGGCACGGCAGGACACCACCGTGGTGATCCATCCGCTCACAGACCACAGGCGCACTTTGCCTCTCGATAAGAAGGGCGAGCTGGTTGCGGCGCATCCCGATTTTCAATTGGTGATTTCCTACAATCCCGGATACCAGAGCCTGATGAAAGACCTCAAACAATCCACCAAGCAGCGTTTCGCCGCGATGGAATTTGACTATCCGTCAGCTGCGCTGGAAATCGCCATTGTCTGCAAAGAAGCCGGGATTGATTCCGAGACGGCAGATCGTCTGGTGCAAATCGGGAAGGTTGCGCGCAACCTCAAGGGACACGGTTTGGATGAGGGAATTTCCACGCGTCTGCTGGTGTATGCCGCCACGCTCATCAACAAGGGCATTGCCCCGCGCGACGCCTGCCGCATGGCGCTGGTGCGTCCGATCACCGATGACGCGGATATCCGCGATACGCTGGATCATGCAATTGATGCGGTTTTTGTGTAGGGTGGGCAGATATACCCTGCCCACCCTACCAAAAGGTTTTATAGGGTGAATGACATGACGACCATGCCGGACACACGCAGAAAACTGGTTTGTAACTTTGCCCGTGTACAAAGTGTATTCGACGATTGTCTGGTGCATGCACAGATGAAATTGTCGGATGCAGGAGTGGGTGCTTACATTGAAGGCGCCCAAGTCATATGCAAGATGGGGCGCGGTGAAGAGCCGGTGTTGGTATTTCTCGAAGAGATGCCGCTGGTCGCGGCGCAGATAGGCGAAGACGTGATCGCCGAGATAGTTGAGTTCACCCGCAAGCTGGCGCGTACGCCCAACAGCAAGGCAATTCCGCCGTTTTTGCAAAGTTTGGCTGCCGCCGCGCGACACCTCGAAAGCCACCAGATGTTCAGCGAATATCTGCAACTGGTGTGGCAGACGATGGAGCGAACCAGCCCCAAGGTGCATGGCATAGACTCGATGTACACCAGCGAGTGTCTGCCGGATTTTCTGAGAAGCGCGCCGTTCCTGCTCGGCCAACTTGCGCTGGGAGGATTGAAGAACTGGGTGGATTATGGCATCAGGGGCTATCCCAACGATCCTGAGCGCCAGCGCGATTACTTCATGCTGCAATCGGCGGATAGCCGCGCGGTGCTGCAACGCGAACGCCACGGCACGCTGCTGACCGACCACCAGCGCAAACTTGACCTGTACCTGCGCGGTCTGTGGGGCAGCGAGGCCGTGTTCATGCCCTACTCGCTGGCCTTTGACCAATTGCGCAAGCCGTCGCCGTATCTGGATGACAACGGCATCCATTTGCCGGACGTGTATGACGACAAATTATTCCCTCCCCCTTGCAGGGGGAGGGCTGGGGAGGGGGTAGATACTACGCCTTCCCACTGTTCTACCCCCATTCTAATTGCCCCCTCGCTTTGCTCTCCCCCTCTGCAAGGGGGAAGGAATAGGGTTGGGGGAGAGGGAATAATATCTGGAATAAACCGTTACCGCGCGCTACTGGCTCATGTGTCGGCGCATCGGCGTTGGACTACGCCTATCATGGCCGACAATTTCAGCCCGTTCCAGCGCATTTCCATTGAGGTGTTCGAGGACGCGCGCGTGGAGTGGCTGGCGATGCGCGAATATCCCGGTCTGCGTCAGTTGTGGTGCGCGCTGCACCCGGTGCCGCAGGAAATCGAATATGAGGAGGATGTGTCCTACATCCGTCATCGCCTCGCTATGTTGTCACGTGCGCTGCTCGACCCCGTTCACGACTACACCCATCCATTGATACTCAAATACGTCGCGCAATTCCACGCACTTATGGCAGCAGGAAACACCACGACCAACGCCATGATAGACCTCGGCATTCACTTCATTTCGGAATCGCGCTTGCGCAGCGACTCCAGCGCCAAGGTGTATTTCGACGATACCGAGATTGATTACCGCGACGACAACCGCTTGATGTGGCGCTTCTTCGAGGACGGCGACGAGGAGGTGTACGAGAGCCACCCACGCAAGGCGCAGCCGGAAGAACAAGGCGAAGAGGCGAAAATGCCGCCGCGCCTCTATCCTGAATGGGATTACACCGCGCAGCACTACAACCCGGACTGGGTGAGCTTGTATGAACACCTGCATCCCAGCGGCGACGCGGCCTACATAGACCAGTTGCTGGCCAAGCACAGCGCGTTGGCGAAGAAGCTGAAGAAGATTATCGACATGCTCAAGCCGCAGCAGAAGGTGCGCGTACGCTATCAGGAAGAGGGATCGGAACTTGACCTCGATGTCGCCATTCGCTCGTTGATTGATTTCAAGAGCGGCGCACAACCCGACCCGCGTATTAACATGAGCCACAAGAACGATGGTCGCAGTATCGCGGTATCGCTGTTGCTCGACCTTTCCGCTTCGCTCGGCGATGTGCCGGAAGGCTGCTCACAGTCCAAGCTGGAGCTGAGTCAAGAGGCGGTGTCCTTGCTGGCTTGGGCCGTTGATCAGATGGGCGATCCGTTCGCCATCGGCGGTTTTCATTCCGACACGCGCCACGAAGTGCGCTACCTGCATCTCAAGGGTTACAAGGAGCCGTGGGGTGAAGAGGTGAAGGCGCGGCTGGCGGCGATGGACGCCGGGTTTTCCACGCGCATGGGTGCGGCTCTGCGCCACGCCGGACATTATCTGGGCCACCAGCAAGCAGACAAGAAGCTGCTGCTGGTGCTGACCGATGGCGAACCTGCCGACATTGACAGCAAAGACCCGCGCCACCTGATTGAGGATGCCCGCATCGCCGTGCGCGAACTGGATCAGCAGGGCATTTACACCTACTGTATCAACCTTGACCCTAAGGCCGATGCTTATGTCACCGATATTTTCGGCAAGCGTTACACTGTGATCGACAATATCCAGCGCTTGCCGGAACGACTGCCGCAACTGTTTATGGCGCTGACGAAATAGCTGCAATATCGTAAAACTCGCGTAGCGACCTTGCCCTCTTTACCGCTTGCGGGGGAGGAATGGGGAGGGGGAAACGGGCATGGCGAGTTCCATCACCGGATGTGTTTTTTGCCATGTCCGTTAACCCTGACGCCTACATGCCAACACTTAAGCATGGAGAGGGGGCAAGAAAACCTGTAAAATCCTGCAATTCAGAATTCAACCCATTCAAAAATAAATTCAGAAGGAAATATTATGAGCAAGAATCTGGTGCAATTTATTATCGAAGAACAAAGACGTGTTCCGGGCGCAACCGGCGATTTTACCGGCCTGATGAGCGACATTATTTCCGCCTGCAAACACATTGCTCATGCTGTGAACAAGGGCGAGTTGATCGGTGTGCTGGGCAGTGCAGGCAGCGAAAATATCCAAGGCGAAACGCAAAAGAAACTGGATGTGATTACCAACGATATTTTCATCAAGGCCACTGAATGGAGCGGTCACCTGGCTGCGATGGCTTCGGAAGAAATGGATGAGATATATCCGATTCCCGGACAATACCCGAGGGGTAAGTATCTGCTCACATTCGATCCGTTGGATGGATCTTCCAACATCGATGTGAATATTTCAGTCGGCACCATCTTCTCCATCCTGCGTTGTCCTGAAGGCGTGACTAACCCGACCGCCGCAGATTTCCTGCAGCCCGGTGCCAAACAGGTGTGCGCAGGCTATGCTCTGTACGGGCCTTCCACCATGCTGGTGATTACCACAGGTCACGGCGTGGATGGCTTTACGCTGGATCGCGATGTGGGCGAATTCATCCTGACCCACCCGCAAATGAAAATCCCCACCGACACGCAGGAGTTCGCTATCAACATGTCTAACCGCCGCTACTGGGAAGAACCGGTGCAGCGCTATGTCGAGGAATGCACCAAGGGCAAGGACGGCGGGCGCGAGAAGAATTTTAACATGCGCTGGGTGGCTTCCATGGTGGCCGAAGTGCACCGCATCCTGACGCGCGGCGGTATTTTCATGTATCCGTTCGACACCAAGGAACCCGGCAAGGCAGGCAAGCTGCGCTTGCTGTATGAAGCCAATCCGATGTCATTCATCGTGGAACAGGCAGGCGGTGCAAGTTCCACCGGTCGCGAGCGCATCATGGAATTGAAGCCCACAGGCCTGCACCAGCGCGTGCCGGTGATCCTCGGCTCGAAGAATGAAGTCGAGCGCGTAGTCGGATATCACAAGGGAGCGTAACGCCATGAGCAAGCCTCTGGTTGCTATTGTGATGGGTAGTTCCAGTGATTGGGAAGTCATGCAGGAGGCCGCACGCGCCTTGCAAGACTTCAGCGTGGCATTCGATGCGCGTGTGATATCGGCGCACCGCTCGCCAGACCTGCTGTTCGACTACATCAAGGAAATGAGCGAACAAGGCGTGAAATGCTTCATCGCTGGAGCGGGCGGTGCCGCGCACCTGGCCGGGGTAATCGCGGGCAAAACCACCTTGCCGGTACTAGGCGTGCCTATCCCGTCCAAGTATCTCAAGGGTATGGACTCGCTGCTTTCCATCGTGCAGATGCCCAAGGGCATTCCCGTCGCGACATTTGCCATCGGCGAAGCGGGCGCGGCCAACGCAGGATTGTTTGCGGTGTCCATGCTGGCGCTGAACGATGCGGGAGTGGCGGACAAGCTTGCCGATTACCGCAAGAAACAAGCTGAGACAATTGCGGCAACCACTTTGCCGTCGTTGGGGTAAGAATTTTCAAGGAATAACATGACTGCCTTACACGAATCCAACCTGACCAGCCTGCCGCTGCTGCATCGTGGCAAGGTGCGTGACATTTATGGTGTGGACGATCAGCATTTGCTTATCGTGCAGACGGATCGCTTGTCCGCATTCGATGTCATCCTGCCCTCACCGGTGCCGGGCAAGGGACAGCTGCTCACTGCCCTGTCCAACTTTTGGTTTGCCAAACTTGGTCACGTCATTCCCAATCATCTTTCTGGTATTGCGCCGGAGGATGTTGTGAAGACTGATGCGGATCGAGAGCAGGTGGCTGGCCGCGCCTTTGTAGTAAAGCGTCTGAAACCGCTGCCAATAGAGGCAATTGTGCGCGGCTACCTGGCTGGTTCCGGCTGGAAGGATTACAAGAAGACCGGTGCGGTGTGCGGCATTGC
>Ga0182030_10019006_pt1 | contig 13121 bp, 7 predicted proteins | sample 812S3MmetaG_FD_121299 | JGI IMG/M metagenome (GOLD analysis project Ga0182030, IMG submission 121299) | Permafrost microbial communities from Stordalen Mire, Sweden - 812S3M metaG (Illumina Assembly) | ecosystem: Environmental > Terrestrial > Soil > Wetlands > Permafrost | place: Sweden... | reverse complement strand
GCGATCTGGAAGGAAAAGGCCTCGGTGTGCCTGAACGCCGGGCCGCCGTTGAGACCGAGACAGGGAATGCCCAGGACGGTGAACTCCACCGTCAGCACATCGCCCTTCTTACCGCCCGGATAGTCACTGGGAGCCTCGTGAACAGCGGTTACTTTACTACCCGGAAAGGTGACGGCGTAGAAGCGCGCCGCCTCATGGGCGTCCTTGTCGAACCAGAGGCAGATCGTGTTCTTTGGCTTCATGTTCGTGTGCTCCTTGTGGTCGATCAGGGCGAACGCCGCGGTCTTTGCGCCGGTCCGTAGCAGTGACCCGCCAGTTCATCTGCCGATCTGCTACGGCCGACGCCTCAAATTGGCCGCCGCCCGTCCTGCCCGTCTAAATCATATCGCTGGCAGGGATCGACTTCAAGATCTGAGGCTATGTCATGCCAGGATAGTCGGGCACTCGGAAGTTGGTCCACGCCGTCGCATATTACTTTTCCCTTGTTGCCAAGTGTTTACCGACCTCCGTCGATAACAACCCTTTTCACCAGATGCTCGATCATTAATTGATTGGACACTGCTGACCGGACTTCCCTGCCCCCGGGTCGCCCTATTGAAATTTATTCGCTTATGACGTTTCGGCAAATGCTCCCTGCCTTTTTCGCAAGCCGCAAGAGATAAGACCCGTCGATTTTCACCTGCCACGCGGTGGGGCTAAACAGGCTGCGGAAAAACTCGAAAGCGCTGTCATTCTGAGCATTGACAGGCTTGCGGCTGCCCAGGATGGACAGAAACTCGGGCCGAGGAAGGGTAGCGCGGACCTGTTTTTTAGGTCCGCGGCTTTTCCTTGTCCATCGGGAACGTACCGCGGACCTAAAAAACAGGTCCGCGCTACACCTGCCGAATTCCAAGGACTTACGCGTCGAGTTTCTGCAGAGGAGCAGCGGCGGTCCTGAGCCTTGCGAAGGAAGAATCTCGCATGGCCTTGAAAATAAATTGAGCGAGATCCTCCGCGTAGTTTACCCTGAGCGGCGGAGCGAGATTCTTCGCTGCGCTCAGAATGACAGCGAACGGGCTCAGGATGACCGCATTGTAGGGTTTTTCCGCAGCCTGTAAAGCCCCGCTCTTCCGAAACTCGTGGCGAGATATCCAGGCTAGCGCCCCTTCTTCTCGCGGGCACGGCGAGATCGGGACTTCGCCTGCGCGCTGGCCGCACGGCGGCCTTCCGCTTTGTCCCACCCCTCGCCGAACAGCACCGCAGCGTGGCCCAGGTGGGCGAATTGATGGCGCTATGTGACCGGTTGGGAGCGCAGATCACCACCGCCTTGCTAAAAAAACAAGAAACTCCCAGTTTGCAACGCATGGGAAGTATGATTAGGAACCTATCGTTGTCTGTCTGGCAAATACCTGAAGAGGGTCAGCAGTCAACTATGTTAAATTCTTAAATCGACCCTCGCGTGGCATGGCTCCTTGGTCTACGGATCGGCGCTTGGGATCCTCACACGCATTCCGGTCAGAGGGAAAGATGGCAACATCCGATGCCGATGGCAAAGCAGGGGCTTTGGCTGGCAAGCTTGGAACGGCCGTGTCTAAGGTCGCGACGTCACCAGTGCGCCCGGACAAGCCGCCGATTCCAACCAAGGCGAAGAACCAGAATATTCGTGTTTCACCTGCCGTTCTCGACGCCGCCCGGAAAGACGGCGAAGCGCTTCTCCGGGATTTGCGAACATCGCTGGGTGGGCTAACGCAAGCGGAGGCGGAAGATCGGGCGCGCAAGACGGGTCCGAATGAAGTCGCACAAGAGAAGAAGCAAGGTTGGCCCGTCCGCCTTCTAAAAATCATCCTCAACCCGCTGGTGATCCTACTGACAACTTTGTCGGCAATCTCCTTCCTTACCGGCGACGCGCGCGCCGGTTTGGTGATGGCCGGTATGGTGGCGCTGAGCGTGGGACTCCGTTTCTGGCAGGAAGCCCGTGCGGATGCCGCCGCCGAGAAGCTCAAGGCCATGATCCACGTGACCGCCACGGTGGTTCGGGACGGCGCGGCGAGGGAAATACCCCTCCGCGACTTGGTGCCCGGAGACATCATCAACCTGGCCGCCGGCGATATGATTCCAGGCGACGTGCGACTGCTGACTTCCAAAGACCTTTTCGTGAGCCAGGGCAGCCTGACCGGTGAATCGCTCCCGGTGGAGAAGATCCACGATCCCCAAACCAAAGAGGAGAGTTCACCCACTGAACTCATGAACACCTGCTTCATGGGAACGAGTGTAGAGAGCGGCACAGCGGCGGCCGTGGTGGTCACGACGGGGGTGCAAACCTACTTGGGCAGCATGGCCCACTCGATCACCGAGGAACGGCCGCAGACGAGCTTCGACCAGGGCCTCAACCGCTTCACCTGGCTCATGATGCAGTTTATGGCTGTGATGGTGCCTCTGGTATTCTTCATCAACGGCTTCACCAAGCACGATTGGAAGGGGGCCTTCTTCTTCGCCTTGGCGGTGGCCGTAGGACTCACTCCCGAGATGCTGCCCATGATCGTCTCCGTCTGCCTCTCCAAAGGCGCGCTGGCCATGAGCCGCAAGAAAGTGATCGTCAAGCGCCTTAACTCCATCCAGAACTTCGGGGCCATGGATGTTTTGTGCACCGACAAAACGGGGACGCTCACCGAGGACCGAGTCGTGCTGATGCGGCATTGCAATGTCGCGGGGCGTGAAACGGATGACGTGCTCCTGAACGGGTATCTGATCAGCTACTTCCAGACGGGCCTCAGAAACCTGCTCGATCGCGCGATTCTGGATAGCACCGACTTCCACGGGAAGGCGGTTGTCGAAAAGTATAAGAAGCTGGATGAGATCCCCTTCGACTTCACGCGACGCATCATGTCGGTCCTGGTGCAGGATGCCGAAGGTCAGGCGATCCTGCTCGCCAAAGGGGCTCCGGAAGAGATATTCCTCCGCTGCGCGCAATTTGAACTCGACGGCAAGATTTCCCCCATGGCCCCGGATCTGATGGTCGGGCTGAAGCAGGAGTATGACAGCCTGAGCAACGACGGCTTCCGCGTGCTGGCGGTGGCAACCAAGGATCTGCCGGGGAAGCAAATCTGCTCCAAGGATGACGAGCGCGAACTCATCCTCCGGGGGTACGTCGCGTTCCTGGACCCGCCCAAGAACACCGCGGCCCGCGCCCTTGCGGCGTTGCACAACCATGGCGTGGCCGTCAAAATCCTCACCGGGGATAACCACCTGATCAGCCGCAAGGTGTGCAAAGACGTTGGCCTTTTAGCCGACCCTATGCTGGAGGGCGGCGAAATTGAGAAAATGTCGGACTCCGAACTCAGCGAGGCGGCGGAAAAGACGGCGCTGTTCGCCCGCCTCTCACCCGCGCACAAAGAGCGGGTGATTCGTGTCCTCCGGGGCAAGGGGCACGTGGTGGGATGCATGGGCGACGGAATCAACGACGCTCCTGCCTTGCGAGCAGCGGACGTCGGCATCTCCGTGGACACCGCCACGGACATCGCCAAGGAGTCGGCGGACTTGATCTTGCTTGAGAAGGACCTGATGGTGCTGGAGGGAGGCGTTGTCGAAGGCCGCAAGGTCTTCGCCAACATCGTTAAATATATCCGCATGGGAGCCAGTTCCAACTTCGGGAACATGTTCAGCGTGTTGGGGGCGAGCGCCTTCCTCCCCTTCCTGCCGATGGCTCCGATTCAGGTGCTGACCAACAATCTCCTGTACGACTTTTCGCAGGTGCCAATCCCTGCGGACGCCGTGGACGAAGAACAGGTAGCTCGGCCGCGGCCCTGGAACATTGGGGAAATCAAGCGTTTCATTCTCTTTATCGGCCCCATCAGCTCGATTTTCGACTATACGACTTTCTTCGTCATGCTCTATATCTTCAAATGTTGGAATCCTGCGCGGGCGCCGCTTTTTCAGACCGGTTGGTTTGTCGAATCGTTGATGACCCAGACGCTCATCATCCACGTCATTCGGACCAACAAGATTCCCTTCATTCAGAGCCGCGCGAGTTGGGCGCTGACGGCCACCACCTTGGCCATCATGGCTTTCGGGATGTTGTTGCCGTATTCCCCCCTGGCCTCGGCGCTGGGCTTCACCCACCTGCCGCCATTGTACTGGCCGATCCTGATGCTCACGCTGCTCGCCTACATGGGGCTTACGCAAATTATCAAAGTGTGGCTGCTGCGGTTGCGATGGATCTAAAACCGGCATTTCCAGCGACGGCGGTGTTCGCTAGCACCGAAGGAAAATTATGATCGAGGGGAGATTGACGCGGAATTGACAACACCGGTCTGGAAGGGGGGTGCTTCAGCCCCGCCATTACAAAGCCGTCCCGATTATTCCTGTATCTGACGCCCCCCGCGCAGGATACCTCCGCTCGCCGCGGCGGTTGCGCAGACGGAAGATTCATTCTTTTCAAAACGGACCTGTAGATAAAGCAACAACGGAAGCGGAGGACCCGGACTGGAACGTCCTTCGGCATCGGAAAACTGGAACGATCGGGTTTTTGATCACGCGCATGACTTCGCGCCGCAACGTGAAGATTCGTGGAAGAGGGATGCCGCAGGTGCAGGCTTGCCGTTTTGCCTGGCGTCGCCCCTTTTACGACACACAGCGAAACAAATACAGGATTCAGGTCTTAAGGAATGTTGACATTGCGACTGATTCTCCCAAAGCTTGCCGAATTGCCGCCAGGAATTCATGATTATTGGGAGGCTTCTGGAAGAAGGCCACCGCCCCGGCTTCCAGCGCACGTTTCTCATTGCCAGCCGGATCTGCGGCGCTAAGCACGATCACGGGGATTGTCACCAGGCCGACCAGGTTTCTCATTCGTTCCAGGACTACGAAACCGTCGCCTGCCGGTAGTCCGAGATCGAGGATGACCAGGTCAGGCGCCTCCCTTCGCGCCACGGTTATGGCGGAAATGGCATCCGCAGCGCACATCACGTTATAGCCGTTGGCTTTCAACCTGGCAGTCAGGCCCAGCAGAAGGTGTTGATCGTCGTCAATGATCAGAATTTTTTTTCCACTCATTTAAGGCTCCCTTCGCCCACGAGGTGCGTTTGAACCAATCGTTCGATTTGTACCGTGAATTCGCTTATCTGCTCATCCCTGGACTGGCCGGGTGCCATGCGCAGGGTCGTTGTGGAAATTGCCGGCTTTAGTCTTGCAGCATCGTCGAACTGCTGCAACTCCGTGCCAATGCGGTTTGCCATGACCTCAAATCCGCTGGTGTCGGTGGACGCGACAATGAAAAAGGTCCCTGCCGGATTTGCATCACTCGTCGAGGGCAAGACCACATTGTGACCAGGATGAACACAGCGTTCCAGCGCTTGCCGAATCTCCGGCAGGATATCCGCCTGAACCTCTTCCCCGCCCGAACCCACATCCACAGTAATGAGGGCCACGCTACCCGACTCCGACATTGGCGCGCCAAACACGGGGGCACACAGTTTGGCCAGTGAAAACACAGGCAGGGTAAAGTAAAAAGTGCTGCCGTGTCCCAGTTGGCTTTCCACCCAGATTCGCCCCCCCTGCTGTAACACCAGCTCTCTTGAAATGAACAGTCCCAGACCCAGCCCGCTGCGACTTGCTTCGGTGCCGCTTTTTAACTGCGCCAGCCGGTCGAAGACGAGCTGGTGGTTTTCCGGGCTGATTCCGCATCCCGTATCGGACACCCATAGACACAAGAAACCGTCTTCCGCGAAGGGTCGGATCCCGACGGTAAGGATTCCAGCTTCGGGCGTAGACTTGATCCCGTTATCGATCAGGTTGATAAGAATTTGCCGCACGCGGGCGGGATCGGCCCAAACAAAAGGAAGACCCTGCGGAACGGCGGAACGCAGGCTGATATGTTTCACGGCTGCATTCTTTCGGCACGTACTCAGAGCCTCCGCAATCAGCTTTACCGGATTTGCGTGCTGGGGTTCAACACTGAGTTTATGCGTATCGACACGGGTGATGTCAAGGAGGTCGCTGACCATATCCTTCAATTGTTGAACATTGTCGAGTGCGAACGTCAGGTGCTCGCGCTGCTGGGGATTCAGATCACCAAAAAGTCCGTCCAAAACATTGGTCGTGAAAAAGTAGATTGCCGTCAATGGAGTACGGAGTTCGTGCGATACATGTGAAAGAAACGTTTCTTGCAGGCGCGCGCGCGCCCGGCGGGTCTCTTCCAGCACGATCGCAATCTTCCTCCGCTCGGTCACGTCTTGCAAGATGAGGGCAGCCTCCATCTTCTGTGCCAGGCGGATTTTGTCCTCCAATAGCTTTCGAGCCGTGATGTCTTCCTTCATGGCGACAAAGTGCACTATTTCTCCATGCTCGTTGTGCACCGGGGTGATGGACATCTTTTCCGTATAGAGGCTTTCATCCTTGCGACGGTTGATCACTTCCCCTCTCCACACCTGCCCAGCACGCAGGGTGGCCCACATGGTGGCGTAAAAGGCAGCGTCTTGCTTGCCGGACTTGAGGATGCTGGTTTTCTTGCCGAGTGCCTCCTCACGGCTATAACCCGTCATGGCTGAGAACGCCGGGTTAACGTACTGAATTTCCCCATCAATATCTGTAACTACCACGCCTTCAGCGGCCTGCTCAATGGCTGTCAGCAGGCGCACACGTTCCGCCTCCGTCCGCTTGCCTTCAGTGATGTCCTGCAAAACACAAGTTATTCGATCGATACCCGCGCGACCTTCTATGGGAAAGTAGGATGCGAATATGTCGCGTTCGCCCATCTCGGGATGCTTGTATTTCAATTCGTATTTGATCACTTTACCTTGGAAACACTCATCCATTATTCTCTTGGCAACTCCCCCGAAGAGATCCGTGTCGAAGAAATCAGAGACCGATTGCCCCACCAGTTCCCCTCTCGTCTTTCCTCGATAGGTCAGGAACGCACGATTCGCAATCACATAGCGGTAATCCCGGTCTAGGACCACGATCATCTCGTCTAAACCTTCCACCGCCTTTTCATATTCGCGCAGCCGTTCCTCCGCCTCTTTGCGCTCGGTAATGTCTTGCGCAACCACCACATAGCGGATGACTTCCCCCTTATTGTTATACACAGGAAAGCCGCGGTTCCAGATCCACAGAATGACTCCATCGGGCCGGATGATGCGGTACTCCTGATCGAGAACCTTTCCGCTCTTCATGATTTCGAGATGGCGGAGTACCTCCGCACGGTCTTTAGGATGGACCGGTTCAAGAAAGGATCGAGGATTCTCGTACAGGCTCGCCTGAGTGCGTCCCCACACACGCTCGTAGCCGGGGCTGATGTAGGAAATCTTGGTAATATTGGGGTCAGCTATCCAAAAGACCTCATCGATGGTTTCGGCAATAAGCCGAAAGCGCTCGTCGCTCTTCCGTAGTGTCTTCTCCGCCCGCTCGCGCTCGGTGGCATAGCGAATGGCTCGCAAAAGCCCGCGCGTTTCGATTTCGCCTTTGACGAGGTAGTCTTGGGCGCCTTCTTGCAAGGCTTGAGCAGCCATCGACTCGTCGTCTAATCCCGTAAGCACCACCAGGGGGATGCCGGGCGCGGCGGCATGGGCCCGCCGCACGCCTTCCAGTCCTTGTGCATCGGGCAACCCCAGGTCGAGCAGGATAACGTCAACCACATGTTCCGCAAGATACTTCTCGGCTTCAGCCATGGATTCTACGTGCGCCAATTCGGTGCGGCTCGCGCCCTGTTCGTTGAACATCTCACGAAGCAATCGGCCATCTCCAGGGTTGTCTTCGACCAGGAGAGCGGTTTTGATCGGATTCGTGCTCATATGCTTTGCCTCTGTGGCGGCAGCTTTACCCTGGTCAGCCAAAAATCATTGATGCTCTTCACCAGGGTCGCGAACGCCTCCAACGGCAGGGGCTTATTGAGGTGGAAGTTCGCCTGGAGTTGATTGCTTCTCACGATCTCAGCTTCCTCCTGGGAAGTGGTCAGAAATACCGGGGTGTGATTCCATCGAAATCCTAGCAACGATGGGTTCCCCGTCGACGGGAGGAGCATTCTTCCTGGGCTTGCACACCTCCGCCTCCCGACCAGGTTTACCTTTTATGGTACCCGGTTGTACCCCCAGTGCATCCTCTTACATATTCTAAGTTGGATTGTAGGATATAGTACATTCCAAAGTCAGTCCCGTATCGACCACACGCTTGGTCACAATAGCTCAACTAAATTAATGAAGGAACCTTGCCGGCGGGACCGGAGGGCGGGTGTTGGCGACATCACTACGACTGGTGCAGGACCGCGCGCAATCAGAATTCGGTTGACCGTGCCGAGTCGCGGTTGGGGCGGCCTGCCCTACGCCGTCGCCAGAATTTGCGAGACGGCGACTGACAGGCGTTCCCATTTGGCAGTTTCCACTTCAAGTTGTTTGCGCCCGGAAACCGTCAGGCGGTAGTACTTGGCGCGGCGGTTGTTTTCCGACGCGCCCCACTCGGAATCAATCCACCCTTGCTGTTCCAACCGGTGGAGCGCCGGATATAACGACCCTTGTTGCACCTGGAGCGAGTCCTGCGAGATTTGCTGAATGCGCTGTGAAATCCCCCAGCCGTGCATCGGCTCAAGGGCCAGCGTTTTAAGGATCAGCAAGTCCAGCGTGCCTTGGAGCAGATCAATGGACTTCCCCATAAATCCCCCTTAATTCATAATTCACAATTCAGCATTATTCCTGGCAAACGACATCTATTCGTACCTCAGCGCCACCATGGGATCGACCTTGGTGGCGCGCCGCGCGGGGATGTAGCTGGCCAGCAGTGCTGAGGCGGCGAGCACCGCGGCGACAGCGGCCAAGGTTGGCACATCCCATGCCTGAGTGCCGAAAAGGAGTTTGAGCATTAGCGTCGCCGCGACCACCGAGCAGATCAGGCCCGCGGCTATTCCCACGGCAATTAACCACCCCGCCTCGTTCAAAATGAGCCGGTACACGGAGCTGCGCTGCGCGCCGAGTGCCATGCGGACTCCGATCTCGCGTGTTCTCTGGCCCACCGAGTAAGCGATCACTCCGTAAAGTCCTACCACGCCCAGCAGCAGCGCCAGGGCGGCAAAGCCTCCGATCAGCCACGCGGTGGAACGGTGCAGATAAGCGGTGGCGGAATCGTTGATCCTTTCGACCATGGTCGTCTCCCCCATCGTGCCGAGGTCGGGGTCAATCTGGTGGACGGCAGCGTCCAGAGCGGGCAGCACCGAGGGGGCGGACTGCGAGGTGCGAACGACGATGGCAAAATAGGGGTCGGGACCCTGGTTAAAGGGAAGATACTCCGCCGGCATCACCTCGGAATCGAGCGAGCCTTCCCGGATATCGTCCACGATGCCGATGATCTCCTTCAGCGACTCCGGCTCCAGCGCGTCATTGCCAAACTGCTTGCCCAGGGGGTCTTCGCCGGAAAAGTATTTTCTTGCCAGCGCCCGGTTGATGATGACCACGCGCGGCTTCGACGCATCCTCGGCATCGGTAAAGTTGCGGCCCCGCAACAGGCTGGCGTGCAGCGTGGCGAAATACGCGGAACTCACATGCCGCTCGTTCACCTCGTTGTGCTCCCCGTTGTAGGGCCGGCCCACAAACCGGATCCAATCCGTGTTGCCATTGCCGCCTAAGGGGATTCCCTGGATTGCGATGCCGACAGATTTCACCCCGGGCAGGCCGCCAATTCGGCTTACCACCTCGCGTCCGAGCGCCACCACCTGCGCGTCCTTTCCGTACCGGACTTGCGGCACGGCCACCTCGAGCGTGGCCAGATGGTCGGGCTCAAAACCGAGATCGACATGAAGCAGGCGGTAGAAGCTCTTGCCCAGCAGCCCGGCGCCAGCCAGCAGCACCATGGCAATGGCCAACTCCACCGCCACCAGGTTCGAGCCGACCCGCCGCCACATGGTTCCCGCCGATCCGCGGCCGCCTTCGGCCAGGCCCGCGCGCATCGCCGACCAAGAGAATCGCAAGATGGGAGTGAGCGAGTAGAGGACGGCGGCGAGGAGCGATATCGCTCCCCCAAAAACGAACACGTGGAAATTCAAACCCAGGCCGTGCAGGTAGGGCATGCCAGCCATCATCTCCGGCGGGATGAGCTGGGTGAGGATTTGAATAATCCACTCGGCGGAGACCAGTGCCAGCGTGGTACTGATCGCGACCAGCACCAGCCCCTCCGTGGCGAACTGGCGGACCAATCTCCAGGACGATGCGCCCAGCGCTTCCCGCACGGCCATCTCCCGCTTGCGGCCCTCCGAGCGTGCCAGCAGCAGACTGGTGACATTGACATAAGCAATCAGCAGCAATAGACCCGCCCCGCCGAGCAGCGTCAGAAGGATAGGACGGACATCCCCAACAATAATATCCGCGAGCGGCACCACGCTGGCACCCTGACCCCGATTGGAATCGGGATATTGCCTTTCGAGCTGCGCCGCGATCGAGGTCATATCGGCAAGCGCCGCCTGGACCGAGACGCCCTCCTTGAGCCGTGCGATTCCATTAAGGCCGTGGCAGCTTCGCCGCAGGTCACAGGAGCCGGAAGCGTGCAGCGTCGCCCAGAACTCCGCCCGCCCGCGGGGAGCAAATTGGAAATCCTGCGGCAGCACACCCACGATGGTGTACGAAACACCGCTGAGCGTGACCGGTCGCCCTACCACACTGGGCTTTCCGCCGAACCACTTTTGCCACGCCGTGTAGCTCAGCATCACGGTGTCGGGCGCGCCCGCCAGGTCCTCGCCGGCATTAAAGTCACGCCCTAACATGGGCGTGATTCCGAGCGTGCGAAAGAACCCATCGGTGACGCGCGCGGCAGGCACCGGTTGAACCCCCTCCGCCGTGCGCAGCAGGTAACCGGTTCCGGTCCACACATCGAAAGAGTTGAATACCTTGTTCATTCTCTTCCAGTCGAGGTAATCAGGATAGGAAAGGTTGGCACGCCCTAGCAGCGCGACGGTTTCCGTAACGGCGACCAGACGGGAGGGGCCCCGGTAGGGCAGAGGCTTGATCAGCGCGGCGTCCACAAAGGCAAAAATGGCCAGACTGGCGCACATGCCGAGTGAAAGAATGAGGACTCCTACGATCGTAAAGCCGGGGTTCTTCGCCAACATCCTCAGGCTAAAGCGCATGTCCTGAACAAGATCTGAAATATAATTCACTTCACGCATGTCGCGGCACTCCTCTTTCACTTGCGCGACGCCACCGAATCTGCGCAACGCAGCGTAGCGGGCTTCCTCCGGGCGCATCCCCGCCGCGATGTTCTGCTCGATCTGTTTTTCGAGATGGAACGTCACCTCATCGGAAAGCTGGCGATTTAGCTCCTCCTTCCGGAACAGCGCGCGCAGACCACGAAGAAGTTTCATAGCACCCTACCTTTGCTTCCGCGATAGCGAACCGTGTCGCTGAGATTCTCTCCCCTAGACACTCGGCAAGGGGAATTTACGCTCCGCCCTGTAGATTGTCAAGGGGAAAAGATACACGGAGGTAGCGGTCAAGCAAAATTCCTGGATTGGGGAGCATTGAACAGCTTCCCGCCCTTTAACTCGATGATTTACTCGTGTTATTTGAATAAGCAGGCGTAGCGTGGACCTGTTTTTTAGGTCCGCGGCACGTCCCCGATGGACAAGGAAAAGCTGCGGACCTAAGAGACAGGTCGCGCTACCCTTCCTCTGGCCCGAGCTTCTGCCGATCATGGGCAGCCGAACGGCTGTCAATGCTCAGAATGACAGCGAACGGTCTCAGGATGACAGTACTGGAGTTTTTTCCCGCAGCCTATTCCGCCGCCCACTCGGGGTGCAGGGAAAATCCCTAATACCCTTTCTCACTGTCCCCGATTTTTACCTTACCGGCAAAACTGCGGTAGACATGGATCGTGTAGCCGGTGACCAGGACCATGCCGACAATCCACCATGCCAGCCCGATGCGCAGACCGTAATCGCCGGCTTTGGCATTATCAACCGTGAGCGAGTATGCAGGATTGGTGCTGGCAGGCAGAATCAGCGGATACAACCCGAAGACCACGCTGGTCAACATGCCGACGATGTACGTGCAAGAGGCCAGAAAACTCCTCAATTCGTCATGCTTTCGCATGAACCATGCCATCCCGGCAAGACCAGCCAGTGCCAGGGCCGGGAAGATGTAGCCCCAAGGATGGGTAGTTAGATTCGCAGGAACTTCCGGCTGGACTTTGAACGTAATAGCTGTGAGCACGATCGTCAGGACCAGAACCACCCACCACGTGCCGTGCGCCAAGCGCAGGGAACGATCATGCACGGGGCCCTCGGTCTTCAGGGCCACCCACAGAGCCCCATGCAGCGTCAGGGTAACGAGGGCCGCAACTCCCACAATGATCGTGTACCAATCCAGAACGCCGGTATTGGGTCCCAAGCGGAAGTTGGTCCAAAGGGCTTCAAAGAAATACCCTTGATCGTTCAAAGGCACGCCGCGCACGACGTTGCCCAAAGCCGCTCCAAAGAATACTGCAAGTAATAAACTGGCCCCGGCAAAAACCACGTCCCAAAATTTCAGCCAGACGGCGCTGGTAAGATGCCCGCGGAATTCCACCGCAATACCGCGCAGAATGAGCAGCCACAAAACGATCATGAGAGGCAAATAGAAACCGCTGAAGCTGGAGGCGTATAGGGCCGGGAAGGCAAAGTACAGCGTTCCTCCTGCCGCCAGCAGCCACACCTCGTTGCCATCCCACACCGGACCAATGGAGCGGATGACCTGCTGCCGCTCCCCATCATCTTTCGCCACCCACAGATGAATGGCGCCGGCGCCAAGGTCGAATCCATCCAGCACTACGTACATGGCGATCATAATTGCAATGAGACAAAACCAAACGGTTTGCATGAATGCGCCTCTTCAGGAGTGAGTGGTCAGTGGCTAGTGGTTAGTGGTCAGTTTTGAGGTGCTCGCCACTAGGCACTAGCCACTGTCCCTCCCGGCCCCTTCTCGATCACTCGATAAACCAGAAATAGAAACAAAATGCTCAACACTGTGTACATGCCCATGAAGCCAATCAGCGTGAACCAAACGTTGCCCGAGGACACCTGCGGCGAGATTCCGGCTTGCGTGCGCATGAGCCCGTAGATCAGCCACGGCTGGCGACCGAATTCCGCGGTCATCCAGCCTGCCGTGTTGGCAATGTAAGGAAACGGAAGCGAG
>Ga0182030_10019005_pt1 | contig 13121 bp, 3 predicted proteins | sample 812S3MmetaG_FD_121299 | JGI IMG/M metagenome (GOLD analysis project Ga0182030, IMG submission 121299) | Permafrost microbial communities from Stordalen Mire, Sweden - 812S3M metaG (Illumina Assembly) | ecosystem: Environmental > Terrestrial > Soil > Wetlands > Permafrost | place: Sweden... | reverse complement strand
TAACCAACCCAGTTCAGGCTCCTTTGTTTTTAGTGCTGAGGGGGCTTCCAATGGAACTGGCGCAGGATCTGGAGGCACCATCACTCTGGCAAGCTCAGGAGCCATCACGTTAGGAAGTGGCCAAGGCTCTGTATCAGTGCAAGCCGCTGGTGCAAATGGTGGAACAGTCTCAGTGACTTCGACGCTTTCGAACGGAACTGCAATAGCGCTGCAGGCGGGTGGTATATCTGTTGCTCCCACTGGAACCAATGGAAATGGCGGGAGCATAAAGCTGCAGGACAGCTCAACCGGCGCGCTTATTGATCTGACAGCTTTAGGCGGTTTATCTGTCAATGCCAGCTCTGGTGGCACCGGCTCTGGTGGCACGTTGCTTATCAATGCAGCAGGCGGCTCTCTTAATTACAACACATCCGCTGTCTTGGCACTATCTGCTAATGCAGGCAGCGCAAGCGGCACAGCCGGTACTATCAATATCAATGTGGCAGAAACAAATAGCAACCAGGTTATTACCCTCGGTAATGGTGCAAACCAAATTCAACTGAGCGCCGTTGGCAGTGGGACGATTTTCCAAGACGCGCCAGTTAATGGCATTACCGTCACAACACCCTACTTGCTCGTGGTGAACAATGCAGGAATAAATGTTGGCTCGGGTGGAAGCGTTAATGGCAATGGTGGCAACGTTACCCTGATCGCAAACGCCGCTGTAAACTTTGCCGATACCAACGCACCTACATTCAATGGCGGGACTTCTCTGCTTCCTGCTGGAACCAATGGTATTGGCACTGGTAGCGGAGGCAGCCTGAAAATACAAAGCACCAATGCTGTAACCTATGATCTAGCAACATCGCTGCCACTTATTTTGCAAGCAAATGGAGGCAGCTCCGGTTCATACGGTGGCAGTGGTGGCGCAATTACATTTCAATCGGGATCATCGAACCCTCTAGCAATTAACAACGTCGCTGGCGGTCTAGTAGTCAGTGCTACCGGTGGTGGCACAGGCACGACATCTTCAACTGGTGCCAATGGTGGCAGTATTACAATCACCAACAGCGGAAGTATGTTGGTCAATCCAGCGGCGCTCACTGCCTCTCCCTTAGGCAGCAACGGGAACGGCGCCAGTATTTCGTTAGAAGCCGGTATTGCACCGAGCGGAACTTTAGTTGCCAATCAAACGCTACTTGTCAGTTCGACCCTCAGCGCAAACGGAAATGGTACTGGCACTGGTGGCTATATAAGCTTGAATTCATCAAGCAGCACGCCGTTTAACGTGGGTGCAAAGAATCAAGCAAACGGGGTTGAGGGAACAATAAGTGTTAGTCGCGGTATTACAAGTACTGCGACCAATGGTGTTATTGGAATATTTGACTCCAACAGCAGCGGGAGTGTTGTGACGAGCGTTCCGATCACTGCTGTATTGCAATTACAAATATTATCCGGTGGTTCGATCAAAATTGGAGCACTTATTGGCACTGTCGCCAGCGCGGCGGCTAACGCAGATACTGGTGCTGTAACGTTGGCGGCCTCTAACGGTAACATTACCGAGACCAGCGCATTTGACATTGTAAGCGCAACTACTGTATCGCTCCAATCCAATCTGAGTATTTACATTAGCCCTACCAGCCCATTCGTAATGAACACTGGTGCTAGCAATAATGGTCGTCTTTCCACCATCGCCGCAGTGGTCAATGTTAGCGATCTTGGTGCCGGAACTGTCACGTTGGGTTCGAATGGGTCAACTGGAACTAGTTTTACACTAAGCTCTGTAGGCGGAATTGTTACTAGCGGTGATATCACCACCACCGGCAGCGGTACCAACACAATCTCCCTCACCTCGACTAAGGGTTCAATAACTGTAGTCGGCAATATCAGCACAGCCATGGGCGGCGCATCGCTTGACAAAGTGCAGTTAAGCGCTGCAGGAGCAATAACGGATGCAGATCAGTCTTCGTCCACTGATGCAATTAGCGCTCCCAATGTGACTTTAATCGCCAATGCGGCAGGTGTGGGGGCCGCCGATAATCCGCTGCGCATTTCATCAGCAAACTCAGCGTTGAACCTGATAGCCACGACTCCAGGATCTGTTTATATAAATAACCTGGGCACTAACACTCTTGCACTTGTAAGCACGACCTCCACGGGCAAGTATTCGATAGGTTCGGTTGGAGGAATTCTTAATACTGGTGCCATCACAACTCCGCTTTCGATTAATCTTGGAGCTGGATCCAATTCAAATATTACGGTTGAAAACAGTTTGGGTTCTGCTAGGACTTCCATTAATCTGGCCACGACAGGAAGCGGAAAAATATCAATTCAGCCGTTGCCGGGCAAACCTACTGTGCTTCTCGTGGCCAACGGATTGTCTTTAAGTAGCGCAATGCCTTTTGGATCAGCAGCGGCACCGGAGGAAATAAACGTAAGCGGCGCAGTGTCTGTTACGACATCCACCGCAAACATCAAGGACATTGCGCTTGGAGCCATCACATTGTCGTCAAACCTTCCAGGTCTGGATCCTACAAACAGTCATGCGTTAGTTTTTCAAGCGGCTGGAATCGTCGATCTTTCGGCACAGAATATCACAACGAATGGCAGCCTTGAAATCACGGGCGCTGCTATCAACGTGGGCAATGGAGCTTCGGTCGCTGGAACCAGTGTCACTCTCAACACAAGTGGAGCAGGTGCGATAACTGGCAGCGGTACTATAAATTCATCGGCAATAACTCTGAAAAGTGCTGGCGGCGCAATCGGTTCTGCCACCGCTGCTCTGAATATTGCAGGATCGAACTCTTCGGGAAACACCGTCACGGTGAGCACCTCAGGTCTGGTCAATTTGAATCAAACTAATGCTGTCCCTATTACCTTCAGTACAGGATTAGGAACGTCCAGTCCGGCTGCAGCTTTAACACTAGTGTCTGCTGGAACTCTAAAAATTCAGTCTGCGTTAACTACGGAATCATCGATTACGTTGGTCAGCAATAACTCCAGTTCGGTCAATACTATTTCACTTGCCGGCAATCTCGGCGGTACCAAAACCACAACGATAAATCTCACAACAGTGGGCGCCGGTGCACTGTCAATTTTACCTGGTGACACCATTTCGGCTGGTAGTATCAACCTTAATACAGGAACGGCTGGAATTGTTGGAAGCAGTGGTGCATTTCAAATTACTGCAACAACTAGCGTAAGCGCCAGCAGCCTTGGAACTATCAACTTAGACAACTCAGCAGCAAATACAATCAACTTGAATGCATCCAACGGAGGCAGTGCCTCTCCGTTCACATTTACAACGGCTGGTAATTTCACAATTGCCGGAAATTTGACTTCGTCTAACGGCGGAGCCATAACATTGACCTCTTCGTCTGGAGGCATAACGGTTAATGCCACTGTCGGCGGTGCTGAAGCAGGACCTATTAGCCTCAGCGCCGGAAAAGGCAGTATAAGTGGCGCAACAACGAATTCTCTAATTGTAAGCCCCAACGGTGTTACGTTATCATCATCCGCGAATGTGGGCACAGCGGGAACCGGAGCACTCAAAGTTAATACCGCCAGCCTGGGGATATCGGCAAGCACAGGGCTTGTAAATGTTCAGAATCTTTCGACAGGATCAAGCATTCTGCAAAACTCAAAAGCAGGGTCTACATTCAACCTGTTAAGTTCTGGTTCGACCACGCTCAATGGTATCACTACAGGTGCTGTAACTGGTACTGCGGGTGGTAGCATTACAGTGACGGAATCAGCTGGTAACTTGAGCACCATGGGCGGAAACCCGCAAACGACTAACCCGATTACGGCTAACCGCGGTAGCATAACTCTCGCCAACAGCAATATCAGCTCAGGCACTATCAATATTGGTGCCGGCTCTGTGATTGATACAGCTGGAAAGAACGGTGCTAATGTCAGCATCTACATTGGTGCAACAACTGCAGTTGCTGGGACTGCGCCTACTACTATCAACTACTCTCCGTCCTACAGTAATAAATTGTTTTTCTTCGGAAACAATGCTGGCAATATTACCTTTACCAACACAGCACCTTCGCAGATAGTACTCGCTTCGACTGGCGGCGCTAAGGTCATATTTAATGCCTCCAGTCATGCAGGAAGCATTACGGTGAATGGCAGCTCAACGGGCACTACAACGATCACTGCAGACCCGCCAGTCGGGATTCAGGGGGCAGCTCTTGCCGCCGACAGTTCATCAAGCGGTGTGGGTAACTCACTGCAGAATTCCCACGCTGGTGGCTCCTCGCAACTTACGAACTTGTCGAGTTATTTGAATTTGTCAACACCGGCGTTCTTAACGTCGACACCAATGTTGTTAACGTCGACACCGGTGTTGTCAACGACAGCGACGCATCTCGTGGACGGCTTCAATGCGTATGCTGGTTCTTTATCCTTAGCTTCAGCACAATTCAACGGCGTGACACCATCGATGACATCACTGAGCTTGCAATCGCCACCTCAGTTAACAGCTGCCATGGCTGCGATGCAGATCTTGCCTGGAGCAGATGTCGCCATCTCCGGAAACGGAACTTCGAAGGGATACTCGATGCAAGGCGCATCCGGCTCAGGTTCAGGCTCTAATTCAGGCGGTGAGATCGCTCGGATTTCAGAATCGGAACTTTCCGGCGGATTGATTCCTGCTTCGATATCTAGCGATGTCGAATTGGGCGTTGCAAATGCTTCGGCTTCAACCAAGGCTGTAAACGAGGTTGGGCTCCACGGCTCAGTTGCCTTCCACGACAAAGCTGATCGCACAGTGTTGATGACAGAGGGATCTCGCCTAATTGCACCATCGGTAGATACCATAATCAAGACTCGCTTCGGTTCAGTTAAGGTTGCCGCTGGTTCGCTTGCACTCGTTATGCAATTAGCCAATGGACTCTCTGTGTACGACCTCGACGACAAGCATGGCGGCTCTGTGACTGTCACTGCTCAGGGTCAAGACTTTGTCCTTTACCCGGGCAGCAGTGTTTCGATCGCATCAAGTTCCACGCGTAATTTCGAAGAGGTAAATCCGGCGCAGCTCTTTGCCTATCGCAATATCAAACAACGCGAAATAGGCGGCGGGCTGAAAGCCTTCAGCACAGAATTCTTTGTGCCGAACGCTATCCAAGCTGTATTGCCGCTTAAGCAGCTGCTGCAGTCTAAGCATCCAAACGCAGAGCGGCTCTGCGCACATTTGTTGAAGACGACAGCTGCTGCGATGCAAGTACGTGCTTGCAGTGGCGCTGCGTTCCAACAGATGCTGCGTCCTGCCACTACCGCCTGGAGTCAATAAATACGCGAAGGTTCTCCGCCCACTTGCAAGGGGAAAGGAGCCGTGCTATACATATGTAAGGGCTACCCCTTAGCTCCACCAAATTTGCCCATTCGCAGCGATAATAGGCACTTTAGCCTTCTCGCAAACGGATTGCCTGAAACCATAGCCCTTTCTGAATTTTAGATGTAATGGCTGGAGCTAAGGAGACACGCCTTACATATGTATGACCGGAATGCTCAAAACATAGTTTTCTCCGAGGACATGTGCTATGACATCATCCAGCAATTCATCACTAACCTCGCCATGTGTTTGTCTACACAGCGGGGATCGAATGAAGCGCCATGAATTTCACAATCTATACGAAACGGCTGATGAGAATTTCAAAGCAGAACTGATTGGAGGAATTGTCTTTGTCTGGCAGTCACTAGGACGAAGTCATGGAAAAAGCCATGTTCGTCTCAGCTCCGTTGCAGATAGATATGTGGCATCCACAGCAGGAATTGAAGTGTGTGATAATTCGACCGTATTTCTCAGTGAAAAAGATGAAGTGCAGCCTGATTTGTTTATTCGAGTTCTGCCGGAGTTTGGAGGCCAGTCGCACAATGCGTACGAAAGTCAGTATGTTGCAGGAGCCCCTGAACTTGTTGCGGAAGTTGCACATAGCAGCAAAGCAATTGATTTACACCACAAATTGCGGCGTTATGCAAAGTGCGGCGTACTCGAATATGTAGTAATCTGCTTGTCACCGAAAAGGATTTATTGGTTTGATTTGAGCAAATCAACTCAGCAAAAGATCTATCCCGACGAACATGGTATTTTCAAATCAAGTTGCTTTCCGGGGCTCTGGATCCATGGCGAAGCACTACTGTCTATGGATTACAAACTCTCGATGAAAATCGTTGACGAAGGGCTGTCAAGTCCAGAGCATGCACTTTTCGTGGAGCAATTGACCACCAAAAGAATTCACTAAGCTAATAACTGCCGCTAGTACCTTGAGTCAGCGCTGTTAGCAGCACGTGCGCCGTCAGCACCACCAGATCTTCCTCCACATTCTGGCAAGACATTGTGTCTTACGATTGCAATCAGGAAAAGCCTTACAAATGCCTATCCATGAATCACCAGTCTTAATTATGCTGCTGGTATCTTAAAGCAGTCCTCTAATTTGCGACGAGTATTTGCTATGTATTTTTGGGCCAGCGTGCTTAACTGAGATGCCAGTCGACACTTTCCCTGGGCGCGAAATGCCACGCTCATGTCGTTCAGCGCAATGGCCATATCAACCTCAGTGCAGATACTACCATTTTGATCGTACAAGAGGACGGCACTCCTGAATGATTCTTCCGCCTTGTAATAGTCTTGCTTTAGCAAGAACAGCTCACCTCTTAGCATTTGAAGCTGCGCCATGTCGCAAGGTTCGATATATGAATGCGCTGCAACCGCAATGGCTAAGTCGTAAATTATCTCTGCCGTTGTATAGCGATTCTCCAACTGAGCCTTTTGAGCTTTATCGGAAATTGCTTCCCATAATTTCTTACGCCAGTTGGCTAACGCCATGGAACCTCCTCCCATGCAATCAATTAGTTAGTTAGTATCCTTTAAATATATCGGCAAATTCATTTGGTCACATCCTCCCTTTGTCCAAAGAAAGTCAGTCCTTAGATTGAACCCTCGAAATGACGCGCGGCTGCCCTCTTTACCAGTCTAATTTTCAGCATGCCAGTAATTCCAGGTGCCTGACGCCTTCTTGGACTGGTCGTTTGATGTCCCTAAGCGGCTGGCGCACATTATGTAGCAGGCAACGCTCAATAACTCTGCGAGCCTCAGCGTTCTTTTTTCTGCTGAGATTTGATCTGCGTAGATCGAGGTGGGTCCAAGCGCCAAGCAATTTGGTGACTCCAGATATAGTGTCGTGCATTGCGTCCATGAATGCCGAATCCCTCGTGCAAATGCTAATAATCGGCGTGTTGGCGTTTTGCGAAACCGCATTGCACTTGGACATGAGTTCAAACATTCTTGACTCATCGAAGTGAACGCTAATCATTAGAAGATCAAATTCTTTTTCCTCTAGATCTGCGACAGCCTCTGCCATTTTTGTGGCAATAACCACTTCATGTACACGCCGATCTCGCTTCTTCGGATCCGCTCAATGCAATAGCCAAAATCGCGGTGCTCGTATGGCATTCCGTAAGGCTTTTCCTTACAACAAATAGGGACGAGAATTTCCTGCCAGTCGCAAATTTTGAGCACTCCGAAGTCATCTCTGTGGACCTCTTCAGCTTCTGTTTCTCTTATGTATGCGATGAAACCACCACGAAACTGAGGGTGGAGGCGAGGCTAACCGCGTGGATAAATGCGATGGCGGACGTCGCGGAGATAAGGGCAGGAATTCACATCACTATTTAGCCGAAAAGAATCTAAATTGCTTCGGCAAGCTCCTTGCTGCTAGCTTGATACGAACCTCTGTTGCTCGTCACTGTTTGAATTGCACTTGCCGTTTTCAAAATTCGGAAGGCAAGTTGCTTCAGCGAAGAGTTTGATGGATGTTTAAGGGCTTGTAGATAAGAGCTAGTTGCTAACATACTGATAAGCGAAACGTCGCTCGACGTAGCAAAAACACCAGAGCCAAGGTCGAAATGTTGGACTCCTCTTCTACCAATTCCATCTGCTTTATTGGCTTCACCGTCGCTAAGTACATGATTGGAAAGAACAAGTTCTTCGCCGGAAGATAATACTATTTCCTTACCGCAGACCCACACCACAATGTCACCGGTGGAACTGCAATTTATGGCACGAAGTCCAGATTGGTCACGACTCAACGATAATAGTGCTCCTCTTTTGACATTGAGTTCACCAAATTCAGAGTGGATGGTGGTCGTTCTTAAGGGACTAATCAGAAACTCGCCTGAAGCTAACGTGATGCCGGCAATGCCATTAGAATCAATTCCATGACCGGTTAGGGTCAGAAGCTCAGAGCGACCATTCACCAAAATTCGCGCAAGCTTTACCGTATTGTTGTCATCGCGTGTTTCTCGTGGGGCATTTTTCGAATCGCCTTCAGTTGTCTCCGTTGCAAACGCTGTATATGATATAGGTTTGAGTGCCGCAACCGTAAAGGTGGCACCATCTAGTACTACGCTATTTGCGCTGCCGCTGGCATCCAGATCGATAGTGCCACCATTCAAATTTAGAACGGCTGGATTTGTTCCAGAGCTACTCAGATTAATATTATTGATTGCAGAAGCACCTCTGGAAAAATTGGTCTGCACCACTCCCGACGTATTACTTCCGCTGCTTGGATTATTCACCACAGAATTGGTGGCAAACTGACCGTGAACCGTGCCGGTTTTCTCCGCAGCTGCCGTAGCCAGCGTGCTCACTGTAGTGCCTGCTCCAAGTTCTATGCCACCACCAGTGGATGAACTTTGGCTAGTTACAGAGCTGGCGACGAACTGATTTGCAGCCGCGCCGGAGACGCTCTGCCTAGCAAGCAACACAATGTTACCGCCGTTGGCTTGAATTAGATTGCTCGTATTCTGTGAACCTAAGACAATGCCACCAGCGCTGGCTGTCATGACAATATTGCCGCCATTTGAAATCACGTTTGTATTTGCAGTTGTACCAAGATCAATCGAATCAGCCGCGACTTTGATGAAACCGCCACTGCTTATCTGGGAGATCATAAGTGGCTCAATTCCAGGATTGCCTTTTAAAAGACCGGCGCTAAGGTTGCCGTCAATGTCCGCCGCCGTTGTTGCGCTGAGAAACAAACTACCCTTCATAGTGCTCGTGCTGCTGCCCGCCGCAAGAGTCAAAGTTCCACTAGCGCTAAGACTTACGCCACTTAAGCCTGTTACTACGCTGCCTGTTCCAATATTCAAATCTGTGGCGCTGATTGAAACTGTAGATGCTGAAGACTGGAATTCGCTAGAGCCAACGTCAATAAAAAGAGCATTTCCCCGAATGTTGAGAGCATCTATGGCTGTAATTTGAGCGGCGTTCGTCACTATGAAGCCAGCAGATGATAGCGACACTGAGGTTCCTGAGATTGTAGTTGCTGTGCCGCCTGTGCCCAGCCCAAGAGTGTTCTGTCCCGAATTCATGTTTACGTATGAATTAGCTGAATCTAGCTTGCAGCCTGCTCCAATCTGAATGCCCGTGCTTGTTAATGAAATAGCCCCCGGAGAAGTGATCGCAACATTGTTTGCGATCAACGTGACCGACTGCTCGGAGTTAAAGCTGATAGCAATTCCGATGCTGTCGTTGGAATTGATGGTCGTGTTTTGGCCGACATTAATGCCCTGAGCACTAATAATTGAGATAGCACCGTTAGATTTGATGCTATCAGTGACAGACTGGCTCGCAGTACCAATTATGACTCCGAATCCATTTGTGGCATTATTAGCAGTTAGGTTTAATGCACCCCCTGAACTTAACGCCGTCGGAGTCAATCCATTTCCGATTTGGACACCGGCTGCGCCTGAAATTGACATAGTGGAACCAGAATTCCACGTTGGCGCATACAAATTTACGATGCCATTACTATTGGTGGCAGATATTGAAACAGTTGACGATTTCGCAACCACATCTGCAGCATTGGCACCAATTTCAACCACACCATTTGAGCCGGCACCAGTCGTACTTATATTTAACGAGGTGCCGGCCGTCAAAGTTGTTGTCGCGGGACCAACGCTTCCAATAGTGATGTTACCTGCCCCTGAAATGCTCAGGGTCGTTTGCGCTGTCAAATTGCTACCGTTATCTATCGATATTGGTCCAGCAATTGAAATCAAAGAAATTGATCCATTCTGCGATAATAGAGAGGAATCGTTTGCTGCAATTGGACCTGCGCTGGAACTGATTATGATTCCCGCTTTGCCGGATATTGCGCTGCCATCCGAGACTTGTACTCCAGCGGCATCAGTCAACGAAAGGATTCCACCTACAGCCGAATTTCCAAGAGACGCTGCTAAACTATCAGAGATGGTGGCATTGCCCTTCGTGCTGAGTTCGAGCAGGGCATCTGAACTTAGACTCAAGCTTATGCCGGCCGTTCCTGTGGTGATAGACAACAACCCGCCAGTCAAAACACTCTTGCTTGCTTGCCTGATTGCGCCAGTACCACCGGTGCTGAGCGCGATAGTTCCATTGCTGCCAGCATTAATAGCGCTGATCGCAATCCTTCCACCTAGAATTCCTGGAATAAAACTCCCTCCACTTAGTATCCCATTGGTGTCAGAAATAGTGCCACCACTGATCACCGGAGTGGCTGATGTAATAGAGACGTTGCCGGATATTTGTGCTGAGGTATTGATCGCTCCAACACTTACACCGTTGCCAATGGCGACTAGCGAACCACCAGCGCCGTATGTTGAGTTGGCTGAGGAATTGATGGAACCAAGGGCAATGGCTCCTGTTGCCACGGCCAGCACATTGCCTCCTGAAGCAAACGGGAACGAGGCGCTCGTGTTGATAGAAACGTTGCCGAGGCTGATATTTTTGCCCGGATTGGAGCTGTCAAGCCCCAACTGAAATGTATTACTGGATGGTGGCAATGCAGGGCTTGCTGCCTGACTAAAGTTAAAACCTGCAATAAGCTGAAGCGAGCCGCCTGAAATCTCTCCAGTGCTTGCTCCAGAGAGGTTAATTGTGAGGGGACCACCAGTATTGACGATGCTGCCCGCTGAAAGTATCGTCAACGTCCCACCCTGAAACGTCAGGTTGTCACCAAGGCTCTTCAAATCGAGATTAGAGGCTGCATTAGAGTTCGCAATTGTGCCGACACCTTGGGCACCAAAAATCAATGGATTGCCCGTAATTGTTCCTTGCGTGAGGGCAGAGCCAAGAAGATTCAAGCGAGAACTATTAATTGTCAGTGCGTTGTTTCCAATTACAGATACGTTTTGATCAACATTCACAGACTGTTGTGCACCAGAGGCATTTACGGTCGTATTTCCGGTAAATGTCTGGTTGCCAGCAAATTCTACTTCGTTGGTGGCAGTATCGCCATTTCTGAGTGCCGCAAGAACAAGAGTGCCAGAGCTTGCTTGCATCGCACCGCTTTGTCCAGGACTTCCAATTGTCAAATTTTCGCCCACAGCACTTGTTATTTGGATGTTGCCTCTGCTAGCAATCATCGTGCCTGCGTTAGCTACCGTTAGAGCTCCACCGGCTGCCCCATTAACTTCGATCGACGCTGCGGATACAGTGTTGCCGGAAGATACATTGAGAGTTAATGTATTGAGCACAATCGCACCATTAGCAGTTGTATTGCCGTTCGTGCTGACGGTGGGAGCGGTGAAGTTAACTTCGCTAGCAGCTATCTGCCCTCCGTTTATCGTCAGCTCTTGTCCAACTGCGCTGGCGATCGTCAGGCTAGCGCTTGTTACAGCGATAGAGCCTAAGTTGTTTACCGACATGTTTGTGCCATTGCCGACACTTCCGCCCGCCGTTAATCCGTCAAAAGTCACCGCTGTTGCTTGGATTACCTGGTTGGTCTCGATCGTTATCTTATCGCTATTAAAAATTAGTGCTTCGGAGTTAAGCTGTATAGAAGAAGCGGTGATTCCGGCTGCATCGGTGAGGTTTAGCCCAAGCGCGCCCTGCCCGCTATTAGCTCCGGTGATGGTGACCGGCAACGAATCTGTGAAGACGAGGTTGCCAGAGCCACCGTTTAAGAAGTTGATAGTTGACGTTGCAAGATTTGTTAGTGTAGCGCTACCCTGTATTTGGAGATTTTTCGCTGTTATAGAGCCAGCGCCAGTTATGTTGCCCAGGGTAGTTGAGATAGATACAGCATTGCTTGCAGAAACAGAACTATTGATAATTATATTGCATTGGTTGTTATTGTTGCCCGTCGAGGACAAGCTCACTGAAGTTCCACTTACAGGCCCGTTAATAGTAATGTCGTAATTGTAATTTCCGCTCAATGAATTGCTGCCGACGATTAGGGCTAAGTTGACGTTGCTGTTTGGCGACCCTGTCGCAGAAGAAATACCGCCCGAGCCGATTGTAATCGGACCGCCGCTGCTACCAGTTGTCTGCAACAAAACGTTGCCAGCAGATGTGATGGAATTCGTTGTCGTAATGCCACCAGCGGCAGTGTCAACCAGCGTAAATCCACCCGAGCCGGCTGTTGACACGCCATTGCCAGTAAGGGCTACAGAATCGGAGAGCAAGATTCCTCCGGCACCGCTTTGAACCGTTGTAATTAATGGTGTTGCAATATACAAGTAAGGAAGGTAGCCAATGTTTCCGCCGGCGCTCAAAGTCAATGTCGTCCCGGAGACGGTACCGCTCGTTTGAGTAATTGTACCAGCAGCGCCTGCACTCAGGAATACCGCTCCGCCATTGCTGCTGACGTTTCCATTGAGGACAATTGATCCGCTCGAAAAGAAGCTAATGTTACCTGACGAATTTGCGGTCAAGGTCGTAGAAGAACCAGTATTGGATACCCAGATGTTACCAAGGCTATTGCCGTTGGTTTGTAATGTTAAGGCACCCGTGATGGTTGGGATTGGTAAACTCGCGGAACCGATGTTTTGCGCGAAGGAAATTGAGCTTGATCCTGAATCTGCCAGCGAAACATTCGGCGCCGACAAAGTTGCACCGGAGCCTGTATTTTGAATGCCGCCGCTGCCAATATTGGAAGATGTGGAGCAGAGGTTTATTGAGCCACCCGCAGTGACGTTGCCACCGATAAGGATCTCGCCGTTGCCATTGCCATCAACCGTGGTCGTTAAAGAATACTTTGCGTTAGCTCCTAGAGCCGAATTTGTAAGCGCCCCTTTGTTTTGCAGCGTAGCGCTGCCGCTGTTATTTACAGAGACACTTCCTTTTGCTGAATACGCGGTAAGTGAGACCGAAC
>Ga0182030_10019003_pt1 | contig 13122 bp, 9 predicted proteins | sample 812S3MmetaG_FD_121299 | JGI IMG/M metagenome (GOLD analysis project Ga0182030, IMG submission 121299) | Permafrost microbial communities from Stordalen Mire, Sweden - 812S3M metaG (Illumina Assembly) | ecosystem: Environmental > Terrestrial > Soil > Wetlands > Permafrost | place: Sweden... | reverse complement strand
GTCCGCATAAACCCCTTTATTTACAAGGGGTTGGAAGTGGTGCACCCAAGAGGAGTTGAACCTCTAACCTGCTGATCCGTAGTCAGCCGCTCTATCCAATTGAGCTATGGGTGCATCAAAGGGACTGGCAGCCTATCCGCCCGCCCCTTCGGACGCAAGATTTTTCACTGCCGCCCGCGCCGGCGACCGGCTACAGCCGTCCAAAAGCAACGCGCAACTGCTCCCCAACTTGCTCCCGACGCACCGCCGAACCCAACTTGCCGCCGTCGGCATCGCTCACATAAAAACTGTCAATCGCCGCACCGCGTTCCGTCACGATGCGCGCCGCCGAAATGTCCAGCCGCAACGCCGCGAACGTCTGTGAAATCGTGTAGAGCAATCCCAGCCGGTCTTCCGTTTCAATCTCGATCAACGTGCGCGCCTCCGACGCTTCGTTGTCAAAACGGATTTGCGTGGCCATGCGTTCGCCGGCGTAGGCTTGATAATGGGTCTGCGCGATCCGCTGGCGTTCGATCAATGCGGTCAGGTCCACTTCGCCGCCGGTCAGGATTTTGGCGAGCAGGATTTCAAATTTTTCCCGCTGTTCGCGGGTGGCTAATGCGCCGGTGCGCGCGTCGTTCACAAAAAATTTGTCAATGACGATGCCGTCGCTACGCGTAAAAATCTGCGCGCTTAAAATATTCAGCCCGACGGCGCTGAACGAGCCGGCGATCTTGCTGAACAGGCCGCTGCGGTCCCACGTGCCGATCTTCACCAGATTGTAGCCGCGGTCCGGCTCGTTCTGCCAGCCGACCACCGGCGCGAGCGACTGGTTTTCCTCGACCACCTGCTGCTCGATGAAATGATGCACCAGCTCGAGGTCGTCGAGAATTTCCGGGGCGACGTGGATGTGAAAATAGCGCGCGGGCAAGGCGTCAAAATGGGAGTTCAACTCCTCATCGTCGAGCGTCGCCGGGGCCAGCTTGCGCACTTCCTGCCGGAGCGATTCGCGCTGTTCTTTTTCCGCGCGGATGAATTCGGTGCCGCCGGTCAGCAGCGTCCGGGCGCGCGCGTGCAGCTGCCACAACAGCGAATCCTTGAAGCCGCTCCAGAGTTTGTCGCTCGTGCCCTGCGCGTCGGCAAAGGTGAGCAACGCCAATAAATTCAGGCGTTCCACCGTGCCGACCTGCCGCGCAAAATGGCGGATGACCACTGGATCGTCCAAATCGCGCCGCTGTGAGGTGCTCGCAAAAACCAGATGGTTTTCCACAAGGAATTCCAGCGTGTCTGCCGCGCCGGCTTCCAGTTGCAGCCGCCGCGCCGCACGCATCGCGAGCGAGGCGCCAACCTCGGCGTGTTTGCCCTGCTCGTGTTCCGCCGCCTTGCCGACGTCGTGCAGCAACAGCGCGAGATACAGCAGCCCGGGACGTTCGATGGCCTGGAACAGCGGCGAATAATTTTTGAACGGCGGCTCCTTCGCCTCCCACAACCGGTCGAGTTGTTGCAGACAGACGAGCGTGTGCTCGTCCGCCGCGTATTGGTGATAAAACTCATGCTGCACAAGGCACGTCAGCTTGCCGAATTCAGGAATGTATTTGCCCAGCAGATTCACCTCGTGCATCGCGCGCAGAATCGGCGCGACCTCGCCGCGCCGGTCGAGGATGGTCAGAAACGTTTCGCGCACATGCTCGTCGTTCAGGAACTCGCGGTTCACGAGCGAAAGCTGGTTGCGGATGAGCTGCGCTAGGTCGGGATGCAGCGGCAGCCGGCGCTGCTGCGAATACAGGAAAACCCGCATCAACCGGCGCGGCGAATCGCGGAAAACACGGTTGCTCACCGCGCGGATCTCGCCTTCCGCGAATAAAAATCCGTCCACCGGCTCCTCGACTTTGCGGCGGCGCGGGAGCAGGTTGCGCAGCCGGGCCAGCCGGGTCTTTTCCGGCGGCAGCAGTGCCAGGCGCTGTTCCAGCGTGCGGGTGATGAGGAAAATATTCCGCGTGTGCGTGTAAAGATCCCGCATGAACCGCTCGATGCGCAGACTAGGTGAACGTTCGTGGTAGCCCAGGTTGTGCGCGACGGCGGGCTGCAAATTTTTGCCCAGCACCTCCTGCGGCCGGTTGGTGTGGTAATGCAGTTCCGTCCGCACACGCAGCAGAAAATCATACGCGGCCTCGAGCTGTTTGCGCTCGGCGGGGCTGACGAATTCGCGCGCCTGCAGCTCGGCCAGCGACCGCGTGCGGTATTTGAAAAAAGTCATCCAGAGCAGGTTCTGAAAATCGCGCAGGCCGCCGCAGCCATTTTTGATGTTCGGTTCCTGCATGCAGGCAGAATCGCCGTTTTTGCTGCGGCGCGAAGCCTGGTCTTCGAGCCGCGCCACGATGTATTTGTCCTCGAAACCGGTGACGCACTTGTTGATGACGGTTTTTTGCAGTTTGGCGAACAGCGCCTCGCTGCCGGTGATGAGCCGCGCCTCGATGAGCGACGTTTTGGACTGCATGTCCGTGTTGGCCACTTTCACGCTGTCCTCGAGATCACGCACCGAATAGCCGATTTTCAGGCCGATGTCCCAAAGCGGATACAGCACGCCGTCGATCATCTTGGCCAGATAGGGCAACGGTTTGCCCATCGCCACCTGGCCGTCGTGCAGGAACATGAAATCAATGTCACTGTGCGGGTTCAGCTCCGCCCGGCCAAAGCCGCCGATGGCCACCAGCGCGATGGGCGGAAATCCCTTCTGCGCCTGAGCCGACAGATTTTTTTTGGCGGTGTCCCACAGGTGGCGGATCAGCGCATCCAAAATCGCGGCGCGTGCCTGGCAGATTTCGAGCCCGTCGGCGCCCGCGCGATGGAGCAGTTTGAGCCGGTGCGTCTCGACCTTGAGATACGTCTTGTAGCGCGCCAGTTTTTCCGCCGGCGTCACGTTGGGCGAAAAGGTCAGGCGCGCGGCGGCGGCGGCTTCGATTTTTTTGAGCAAGTCCTGCACGGGCGCATAAGTTGCGGCCAAAACGAGTTCAAGGCAAGCGCGCGCGGGAAAAATTGGGCGTAATTTTCCCGTTCAATTCTGATTCAAAGCGAAACCTTGTCGCGCGGCCGGCATTCAATAGACTTTACCGACAATGTTGCCCGATCCGGATGCCCTGCTGATGCTGCGTGTGAAACGCGGCGACCGCGCGGCGTTTGGCGAGCTGGTCGAGAAATACAAGCAGCCGGTGATCAACTTCGTCTATCGCTCCCTCCGGGATGAAACCGAGGCCGAGGATCTGGCGCAAAATGTTTTCCTCCAGATTTACAAATCACGCGCCCGCTACGAGCGCACCGCGAAATTTTCCACCTGGCTGTTCACCATCGCGCGTAATCTCTGCCTGAACGAAATCCGCCGGCGCTCGCGGCATCCCGCCGAATCGCTCGAGGAGACGCACGCGGAGCACGAGGATCTTCCGTCGCGCCAATACGAGGACAAAAAAGTTCTGCTCGCGACGGAGAATGTTTTGCACGGCGAGCTCGCCGACAAAATCGAGGCGGCGCTCGCGGAATTGCCGGAGCTGCAGCGCTCCGCCATTCTGCTGTGCCGGCAGGACGAATTGAGCTACGAGGAGATCGCCGAGGTGCTGGGCTGTTCGTTGTCCGCCACCAAATCCATCATCCATCGCGGCCGCGAAACGCTGAAGGAAAAGCTCAAACCTTATTTGCGCAGCGGAGATTGGCCAGCGTCGCCGTGAAAAACTGGCAATACTCCATTTCTCCGGCGGTCGTGTGCAGCACTTCCTGAACAAGCTTCAACAACTGATCGGTGAAAAACGGCTTGGGCAGCATCGCCGAGATCCGCAATGCCGGATCCACCCGCGAGGTGCCGCCGGAAGCCAGAATCACCGGCAGCGTCATGCTCGCCGAACGCAGCATCTGCACCAGTTCCAGGCCGGTCAGGCAGGGCATGTTGTTGTCGGTGATGAGCAGATCGTAATTGCGGGCCTTGAGCGCGGCCCAGCCCTGTTCGCCATTTTCGGCGGTGTCCACCTCATGGCCCAGTTGGGCGACAGCATGAGCGACGATGGCGCGGATGATGTCATCATCCTCCACCACGAGGATGCGGCAGGACGGACGTTCAAAGAGGGTTGCGACCACGCTAGGGTCGGGAGCCAAAGATAAATTGGTTTGGGTTTGCATTGACGACTCCTTCCATGAGTCTGGTTAGGGCGGCATCCATGCCACCTCCGGACGGAATTAGAAGCGTCCGGCGTTCTCCTGCAAGTATTCCACGGCGACTTGCGCGCCGGTCTTTCCAGACGAGCCAGTCATCGGCAAAAAGTGGCCGGGCTTTAGCAACTTGTGCGCCGCAGAATCAATGCCCGGCGGTGGCTTTTATTTGCGGACCTCGGCCCGGCGCGGCCAAATCTTTGGACGACCAGATGGCCGGGGCACTTAAATTTCCGGCACGGTCAACGGCGCGCACGGCCACGACATCCGGCAGATAATTTTCAAAACTCCGCGCGATCTGGTTGGCCGGTAGAATTTCCGTGCGCCAGCTGCCGTCGCTGAAAATCTGCAACAGCCAGCCGTTCACCGGCTGGCCGCCGCCGTTTTCCCAATGGAGCCGGGCGGAACTGCGGCCGGCGCTCACGACGAGCCGCGGCTTTTCCGGCGGAACCGAACCGAGCCAGGGCGACGCGGGCACCAACGCCGGTTGCGCGTAAGCCGCGCGCACGGCGGCCGCGAGCGCGGGATTTTCCAGCACATTGCGCAAATGATAATGGATGGCGCCGGGATCGGACCGTTGCCGCGTGATTTGCACCTGATGCGGAATCTCGTCCGTTGAAAATTTGCCGCCGACCGAGGAATCCGCCAATGCCGGCCAGAGATGCCGGCCTTTGACATTTTGCGCCCGCCACCAATCGAACAACACCGGAAAACTTTGCTCGCGCGTGGCGATGCCCCAATAAAGCTGCGGCGAAAAATAATCCACCCAGCCGTTCGCCAGCCATTTGCGCGAGTCGGCGTAAATTTTCGCGTAGGCATCCATGCCGCCGATTTGCGCGGGGTTTTTCGGCCGCCAGATGCCGAACGGGCTGATGCCAAACTGCACCCAAGGCTTGTTGGCTTTGATGACGCGCGAAATCTCATGCACGAACCGGTTCACATTTTCGCGCCGCCAGTCCTCGCGCGACAAGCCGCTGGACACGCCAAATTTTCTCCAGGTCGCGTCGTCGGGAAAATCCAGCTCCTTGCCGGCCCAGTTCTTTTCGGGATACGGATAAAAATAATCATCGAAGACGATGCCGTCCACATCGTAGCGTTTCACCACATCCTGCACGACGGCGACGACATGCGCAGACACCGCCGGATCACCGGGGTCGAGCACCGTTTGTTTGCCATAATGGCGGACGAGTTCGGGGTGTGTCCGCGTGATGTGGCTGGGCGCCGGCGGTGATTTGGCATCCGGATGCGCCGCGCGGAACGGATTGAACCACGCGTGCAGTTGCAGCCCGCGCTGGTGTGCTTCGGTGATGGCGAACGCAAGCGGATCGTAAAACGGCTCCGGTGCCCGGCCCTGCGTGCCGGTGAGGTATTCAGACCACGGCTCGAACGGCGAGGCATAAAGCGCATCGCTCACCGGCCGCACCTGGAACAAAACGGCGTTGAATTTTAATTGCGCCGCGCGGTCGAGCAACGAGATCAATTCAGCCTTTTGCTGCGCGACCGGCAACCCGGGCTTGGAGGGCCAGTCAATGTTGCCCACGGTCGCCAGCCACGCGCCGCGGAATTCCCGCGCCGGCGGCGGCGGCATGACCGCCGCCGGCCAGACCGATTCATTGGCAGCGAACACGCTCGCCGACCAGGTCATCATGGCGAACCCGAAAAAAATTCGCAGCTTCACGGCCGGCATTAAGCCGCTGTTGCCGGGCGTTTGGCAAAGCATTTTTGCGGTTTCACGGCCAAATTGACAAATTCCCGCCCGGATGCTTTACTATGGCCATTGCAGCCTAAATCCAACTTTCTTCCTGAAGCTGGATGCGGGGGAACCAGATTCCCAAGCGATTGGGACGGGGCGAACGAAGCCGGGCAACCGGCATCAAGGCCACTTTCAAGGCCTAGCCCGTCAGCTAACCTCGTCGGTAATTGGAAGGGCGATTTTCTGGTCACGCCGTGGGCGTGCACCACGTTCTCCCGAAAGCGCGGTATCGAATTATGAATGTGTTTCATCTGGCGAAAGACGTCTTCATCGGACGGGCCCGCAATCTTTCGGACAAAAATATTTTCCACAACCTGTCGCTCGTCGCCCTGCTCGCGTGGGTCGGCCTCGGTGCGGATGGTTTGTCATCCTCGTGCTACGGTCCGGAAGCGGCTTTTCTCGCGTTAAAGGGTCACACTTATTTAAGCCTCTTCGTCGCGGGCGCAACGGTGCTCACCATCTTGATCATCTGCACGAGCTATTCGCAAATCATCGAGGCGTTTCCCACCGGCGGTGGCGGTTATCTGGTCGCCAGCAAACTGTTGTCGCCGACCGTCGGCGTCGTGTCCGGCTGCGCGCTCATCGGTGATTATATTTTGACCATCGCGTTGAGCGTGGCCAGCGGCGCGGACGCCATCTTCAGCATGCTGCCGCTGGATATGCAGCTCTGGAAACTGAAATTTTCACTCGGCATGGTTGTCTTGCTCAGCCTTTTGAACCTGCGCGGCGCGAAAGAATCGGTGGTGCTCTGGGTGCCGGTGTTTTTTGTGTTCGTGCTGAGTTACACGTTCGCGATCGTTTGGGCGATTTGTGCGCGCTTCGGCGATTTGCCCAGCATCGCTCATGGCATGATGGCCGACGTGAACTCCGGCGCAAATGACTTGGGCTGGCTCGGCCTGGTCGCCGTCGTGCTGCGCGCCTACAGCTTGGGCGCCGGCACCTACACCGGCATCGAGGCCGTCAGCAACGGTCTGAATACTTTGCGCGAACCGCGCGTGCAAACCGGCAAACGCACGATGATTTACATGGCTGCGTCGCTGGCATTCGTCGTCGGCGGTTTGCTGCTGGCCTACCTGCTCTACCACGTCGCGCCGGTGGAAGGCCAAACATTGAACGCCGTCCTCTTTGGAAAAATCACCGCCAGCTGGCCGCCGATGCTATCCAAAGGCTTTGTGATCGCCGCCATGGCTTCGTCCGGCGCGCTGCTGCTTATCGCCGCGCAAACGGGATTTTTCGGCGGCCCGCGCGTGCTGGCGAACATGGCGGTGGACCGGTGGATGCCGACGCGCTTCGCCACGTTAAGCGACCGGCTCGTCACGCAAAACGGCGTGCTGCTCATGGGCGGCGCGGCGTTTGTGCTGCTGTTCTTCACGGCCGCCTCCGTCAATCTGCTGGTGGTGCTTTACAGCATCAATGTCTTCATCACCTTCAGCCTCTCGCAGCTCGGCATGGTGCGGCATTGGTGGATCGAAAAAGAAAAGGAGCCGAAATGGAAAACGAAGATCTTCATCAACGGCATCGGCCTGCTGCTCACCAGCGGCATTTTGATTTCGCTGTGCATCGTCAAATTTGACGAAGGCGGCTGGGCCACGCTGCTGGTCACCGGCGCGCTGGTGGGCGTGGCGTTCTGGGTGAAAAACCATTACCGCCAGACACAGAAAAAATTATACCGCCTGAATGAACTCGTCGCCGCCGCGATGGCCGACGATGCCATCACTGCCGTGGAAAAACCGCCGCTCCCGTGCAATCCCAACTCCCGCACCGCCGTATTTCTCGTCAACGGCTTCAACGGCCTTGGCCTGCACACGCTGCTGGCCGTCGTGCGGATGTTCCCGAAAGTTTATGACAATTTCATTTTCCTCCAAGTCGGCGTGCTCGATGCCGGCAACTTCAAAGGCGCGTCCGAAGTGGACAATTTGCGCGAACACGCCCAGCACGAAGTGAACCGCTACGTAGCCTACATGGGCAAACGTGGCTTTCACACCGAAGGCCATTTTGCGCTCGGCACCGACATCGTAGATGAGGCGGCGAAGCTGTGCGACCAGATCGCTGACCGTTTTCCGCAGGCGCAATTCTTCGCCGGCCAGCTCGTGTTCAAGGACGAGAACATCATCACCGGCTGGCTGCACAACCACACCGTGTTTGAGTTGCAACGCCGGCTCTATCAGCACGGCCGCGCGATGCTGATCCTTCCAATCCAAGTTTGAAAACAAAAAACCGCCCGCGAAAAAATTCGCGGGCGGCCTTTTTGAATTCCATTTTTTACTGCACTTCCGCGCCTTCGAGGAAGCCCTGCAGATGGCGCACGCGCGTCGGGTGACGCAGCTTGCGCAGCGCCTTGGCCTCGATCTGGCGGATACGTTCGCGCGTGACGTTATACATCTTGCCGATTTCTTCGAGCGTGCGCTCGTAGCCGTCGAGCAGGCCGAAACGCATTTCCAAAATCTTGCGTTCGCGTTCGGTCAAGGTCGTTAACACATCGCTCAATTTTTCACGAAGCAGGCTGTAGCTGGTCACGTCGGACGGATTTTCCGCCGACTTGTCCTCGATGAAATCGCCGACGCTCACATCGCCGTCGTCGCCGACCGGCGCGTGCAATGAAACCGGCTGCTGCGCCATTTTGAGCAACGCATGGATGCGCGAAACCGGCATGTGCATTTCGTCCGCCAGCTCTTCCGGCGTGGGTTCGCGGCCGAGCTCCTGCGTAAGCTGCTTCTGCGCGCGCCAGAGCTTGTTCATGATCTCGATCATGTGGACCGGAATGCGGATCGTGCGCGCCTGATCCGCGATGGAACGGGTGATTGCCTGGCGAATCCACCAGATGGCGTAGGTGGAAAACTTGTAGCCGCGGCGATATTCAAATTTCTCGACGCCCTTCATCAAACCGATGTTGCCTTCCTGGATCAAATCGAGGAATGACTGGCCGCGGTTCGTGTATTTTTTGGCGACAGAAACGACAAGGCGCAAATTCGCCTCGGCCATGTGCGTCTTGGCCTTGAGCCCGCGGTCCGCCGCATTTTTCAACGCGAGGAACACCTTGTAAAATTCCTCGCGCGGCAGGCGCACGAATTGTTCGAGCGTGGCGATTTTCTGATGCTCGGACTCGGTGGCCGCGCGGCGTTCCGCCGTGTTGCGCTGCGTCTCCAGTTCCGCCAGATGACGCACGCTGGCCTGAAATTTTTCGTGGATGTTGCCGGCCACGACAATCATCTCCTCGACGACTTTCTGCTTGTAGAAAAACTTGATGAACGCGTCCTGCAATTTCACGCCGAGCTTTTTCAATTCCTTTTCCAGCGCTTCCTTGCGGCCCTTTTGCAAGGCCTTCTGCCAGGAGAAATATTTTTCGTCCACGGTCTGGTCCAGCGCCTGCACTTTCTTGATCAGCTTCCGCATGTCTTTCAAGTGCCCCTCGCGATTGGCGATTTTTTTGTCCACGATCACGCGGTCAAACCTTTCCTTCGGCGGCTCGGACAACAATTTTTCGGCGATGGCAATATGTTCCTTGGCCGTGAAACCGAGGCCGTAAACAATGGCTTTCATCGCCACCTCGGCCTCTTCAATGCGCTTGCAAATCTCCACTTCCTGCTCGCGCGTGAGCAAGGGAACCTTGCCCATCTGGTTCATATACATCCGCACCGGATCGTCCAGAATTTCCAGGCGGGAATCGTCTTCTTCTTCGGCCTGCTGCGACTCCGGCTGCTTGGTGCGTTCGGCGCGTTCGGCTTCGGCCTGGTCCATGACGATTTCCACGTCCAGCCCGCGCAGCTTCGTCAGCAGCGCGTCCAAATCGTCCGGGCTCAAATTATCCGGCAGCACGTCGTTGATGTCATCGTAGGTGACGTAGCCGTGTTCCTGCGAAAGATGTAGCAGTGTCTTGATCGTTTCCGTCAAGTCCACCGTGGAAGTGTAACTCGGCGAGGATCCCGCCGAAGGCTGGCCGTTGGCCGGCTGCTTGGCCGACATCTTGACCTCCGGCATCGGAGCCTCCGCAATTTTAACCGGCGCAGTTTTCGCGGTTTTGCTGGCGGTGGCCTTGCTGGAAATGACAAACGGCCGCCGCACCGGTGGCGTTTTGGCCTTGGCAGGTTTGGCGGGTTTGACGGTGCGGTGGCTGCTGCGCGACGCGCTTTTCGGCGCCGTGACTTTACGTTTCAACATAATTATCTGACCCTGAAATGCTGTTTAAGTTCAGAGAAAACACCTCTCTGACCGCTAAATGCGGCTTCTGACAAATCACCGTGTTCACTGCTGCGAATCTGGGAACTGCGAACGCCAGAAGACTGACAGAAAACTCAAGCTAGCAGCTTTTGCACAAATTTCAAGCTATAATTTTACTTTACACCACTGTCGCTAAAGGCTAGCCCGGCGTTTTTTTATTTGCAACAACTTGGCAACGAGGCCTTTGAAGAATTACGCGTCAGTCAGTCCGCCGCACCGCCGCCACGTCCCGCGCAATCTGTTCCCTTAATTCCGCCGGCGAACCAAACTTGCGCTCGTCGCGCAATTTCGGCCCGACTTTCACTTCCAATTCCGCACCGTAAAGATCGCCGGTGAAATCCAGCAGATACGCTTCGACGCGCAACTGTGGTTGCGCCGCCGCCACCGTCGGGCGCAAACCCAGATTGAGCGCCACCCGATAATTTTTTGCGTTTAATTCCGCCGTGCCGGCATAAACCCCGTTCGGCGGCAGCACCCGATGCCTCGCCTCTAGATTCGCCGTGGGAAAACCCAATTGCCGGCCCAGCCGGTCGCCTTCAACCACCGGGCCGCAGATCGCATAAGGCCGGCCCAGCATCTGGCTCGCCGCATCCAGTTCCCCCACGCGAATCGCCTCGCGAATTCGCGTGCTGCTCACCACCTGGCCGTCAAGCGCCACCGCCGCGAGCCCGTGAACTTGAAAGGGCAGCTCCGCGCCCAGTTTTTTCAGCAACGCCACGTTGCCACTGCGCCGGTGGCCAAAAACAAAATCCGCCCCCACGCAGACGCTGTGGATTTTTCCGAGCCCGACCGCCAGTTCGCGGATGAACGCCTCGCCGGATTTTTCACTGAAAGCCAAGTCGAACACAATTTCCAGCAGCGCATCCGCGCCGAGCGCCTCAATGGCTCGCAATTTTTGCGAGCGGGAAAAAATCTGCGGCGGCACGCGGTCCGGCGCGACGATGACGCTCGGATGTTTGTCGAAGGTGACGACCAGCGCCAGCGCGTCATGCTGCCGCGCATCCGCCACCGTCTGCCGGATGATCTGCTGATGACCGAGATGCACGCCGTCGAAAACGCCAATGGCCACGCAGACTTTGCGGCTGCCGTTGCCGAGTTCGTGGGCGGCGTGAATGACTTTCATGCGTCAGGCATTGGCGGCGAGTTTCAAAAACGGCATCACACGTTTTTCCAATTCCGCCGGCGATAATTTCAAAACGGCATCCAGCGGCAGCGCGTCCTTCACATCAAACCGGCCCGAGGCGCTGCGCCGCAAGGTCGTCAGATGCGCGCCGCAGCCGAGTTTTTGGCCGAGATCGTGCGCCATGCTGCGGATGTAAGTGCCCTTCGTGCAGGCCACGCGGAATTGTCCGAACGGCTCCATGTAATCCGTGAAACGAAAATTGTAAACGTGGATCAACCGCGGCTCGCGTTCCACCTCGATGCCTTTGCGGGCCAGTTTGTAAAGCGGCACGCCGTCTTTTTTGATCGCGGAAACCATCGGCGGAATTTGCATCTGATCGCCGATAAATTTTGCGGCTTCCTCGTTCAGCTCGTCCAGCGTCATTGGCATGATCGGCAGCGAGCCGGTCAATTCACCGTCGCAATCGTAGCTGTCCGTGGACTCGCCAAATTTGATCGTGCCTTCATAGACTTTGTCATCGCCCATGAGCCGCTCAGATAATTTGGTGCCGCGACCGAGCACGATGATGAGCAGACCGGTGGCGTTCGGATCGAGCGTGCCGCAGTGGCCGACTTTCTTGATGCCGAACTTGCGGCGGATGGCGTCCACAACATCGTGCGACGTCGGGCCAGCCGGTTTATCAACGAGAATGGCGCCGTCGAGGGCGGTGAAATCTTGCATGGAAAATTTACTTCGCGGCTTTGAGCGCGCGTTTGATCGCGGCAATCACCTTGCGCTGCACCGAAAGAGGCTTGCCGGCAATCCGCGCGCCCGCCGCCGCCGGATGGCCGCCGCCGCCGAACTGGCCGCAGATTTCGTTCACATTGACCGCCGCATTTTTGGAACGCAGGCTGATGCGCGTCAACTCCGGCTCCAATTCCTCAAATACGCACGCGACAACCACCGGCTCAATCGCGCGGATGTGGTCAATCAAACCCTCGGTGTCGTCGCTCTCCGCGCCGGTACGGGCGAAATCGCATTTCTTCAGCCAGAACCACGCGATCTGGTCGTCCGCCGCGAGCCGGAATTTGCTGTAAACGTGCTTGAGCAGTTTGGCACGCGACAATGGATACGACTGGTAAACCTCGTCGCAAATCTTCGCCAGATTCGCGCCGCGCGTGACCAGCTCCGCGCCGGCGTGAAACGTGCCGGGCCGCGTGGTCGCGTATTGAAACGAGCCGGTGTCCGTGGAAATGGCCGTGAACAGCAAATCCGCAATCGGCTTGGTGATCGGCCAGCGCGCGACTTTCATCAGCCGGTAAATCAATTCGCCGGTGGAAGGTTCGCGCGGCGACACCCAGTTCACGTCGCCATAGCGCGGATTGCTCTGGTGATGATCAATGTTGATTAAAATCTTCCGGTTCGCGATACAGTCGCTGACTTTGCCGAGCCGCTCAAAGCTCGCGCAATCCGTGGCGATGACGCAGTCGAATTTTTCACCACGCTTGGGTTTTTCGATCAGCCCGTCGCCGACGAGAAATTTATATTTCAGCGGAATGGAATCCTGGTTCCAAACGGTGACTTTTTTCCCGTCGTTGCGCAGCGCCAGGGCAAGGCCGAGCTGCGAACCGATGCAGTCGCCGTCCGGCCGGATGTGGCCCACGATACAAAACGTCTCGTGCTCGCGGATGACTTCGAGAATGCGATCAATGACTTGCGGATGACGTTTCACTTTGGTTCATCAGGCTGTGCGGAATCGGCGGGCAGCTTTTGTTCAATTCGCTCGATGAGCTGCAGCACTTGATTACCGCGCACGTGCGGATCATCAATGACGAATTTCAGCGGGGGCGTGAATTTCAAAACCACGGACTGGCCG
>Ga0182030_10019002_pt1 | contig 13123 bp, 10 predicted proteins | sample 812S3MmetaG_FD_121299 | JGI IMG/M metagenome (GOLD analysis project Ga0182030, IMG submission 121299) | Permafrost microbial communities from Stordalen Mire, Sweden - 812S3M metaG (Illumina Assembly) | ecosystem: Environmental > Terrestrial > Soil > Wetlands > Permafrost | place: Sweden... | reverse complement strand
TTTTTGCTCACAGGATATCCTTTGCTGAGGTGTGCGATAAGGTTTAGTCGGGTACATCGCTAAGCCATCGTTCAAACTTTCGTTCGAGCGACACGTCACATTGGCAGCCTTGAGTCGCCACACTCGAAGCTGTCTGCTGGAAACCTCATGCTTGTCTGGTTACTTGAGCAACCGGGCGAATTTGCATGAGGACTGGAGTTGAAAGATGAATTCAGTTCACTACTCACCCGTGTCAAAGGTGAGAAATGAACCGAAGATTGGTTAGGGATTGAGGAAAGAAGCTAAAGAATGGTTTCCGAATTTAAAAAGTGGAAGAAAGAGTAAACGCTTAGAACATAACAAGGGACGAACAACGGAAGTAACGCCTATGTGACACTTTGCAATATCCAGCGCACCGCGACCGCGCCACCAGCGCCTGTTCATGACAAACAAGTAAACCGAAAGCAAGCAATGACAAGATTAGCGCGGCTTACGCAGCGCCCTCTTTCGGATAAATGGGGCATCTTTGATGTCAAACATATCTAGCCGCGCTAGCTCTCAAGAAATTGTTCAAAACTGGCACGTGCCCCGCAAATTATGCGCCGGTCAAAGCCTGCAAACAAAGCAATTAAGCCACAGCTGCCTTTCGACATTCTCGTGCAGCGGCTAGTTTGCTTTCGGCATCCTCGCTGGCCTCTTCGTCAAATGCTATCCTAAAAAAATTTGCCTATTCAGGCACCACCGGCGATACCATTTTAATAATACAAATTACCCCATACTGCTTCGAGTGCATCCATTTGTTTGTTCATTAAAACCTTGTCTTCTTTGTCGCCGCTGCAGTATGACTGCCAGTAGAGATTCCACCAACGTTTGTAGGCTTTGGCTTTGCCATCGAGCGATTCCTGCAAAAGCACTTCGTCACCGATCAAAAACGGCTTCGGCGCACAGACGTCGCCACATTCATCCATATTGGCAAAATCTTCGCGTCTCGTTGATGGACCACGCTCCTTCCACACTTTGACGAGCCGATGGCGCGTGACCGGATGCAGGTTACTCACTTCCATACGAAACGAGTCGTCATCTCGCCTGAGACCATCAGGATGAATTTCAATCAAGCAGTCGTCATGCCAGTCTGACTTGCTCGCCAGAGGCTGCCCAGACTCGTCGAGAACGAGGACGTGGGCTGGATAGGATATAATAAGCCGATCAAATAAAGATTGTTGAATACGATTCCACAGTCGTACAGTTAGTTGAAATTCGCCCGGACCGGACACTTGCAGGGCGTTAGAAACAGTCTGTAGTGCTTTTACCAGGGCGAACAATTCCGGTGTATGGTCTTCTCTAATAATTGAGCGATAAAAACGATAAGCCTCGTCCAGCGCAATGCGATCGCGACGGTCTCTCTTTCCCAATGGTCTTCCCTCATCTCTGGCTTCCATCATGGAATATACCCAGCCTGAAAGAATTTATTGGACATTTAATTGCGACCGACCCGATCATAGTCATATTCGGTCGAAAGCCATTCGAGCAGCTCATTGTCCATTGATTTAACATCATCAGGATCAAGCAGCCCACGCTTCAATCCCTCAAAAATAATTCGAGTGCGAGGATTATAAATTTCAATTTGAGCGCTTTCTTTGAGATGACTGTCCTCACCTTTGACTAGCTTGAAGAGCAACATAGACAGACGATTTTGCACGCCACGAACACTTATATGACGCCGTCTGGCAATCGCTTTGTCGGTTAAGCCCACAGCTACATCCATCAAAGCTTCGTATTCGCTGTCGCTTAGTGAATCGTCCTTGCAAGCCAGTCTCGACTGCACGCTTCTGACTACCGGATCGATGTATGGATTGTTATGCAACAGCACAGAGATAATTGCAGCCCGAAACTTCTCATCGCTTTCGCCTTTGAGAGCATAGCCATGAATGGCCTCGTCAGGCACGATCCGCCCCAGTTCACGCACATATGCTTCGCGGTGAAATTGCGACCAGAAAAGAATTCGTCTGTGCGGAACTTCTTTCCAAATTTGCTGAGCAACCTTGATACCGGACATCTCGGGCATCGAAATATCCATGATGATTAAATCGGGATCGACCGCTGCCGCGAGCTTTAAACCATCGGCTCCATTAGCTGCATCCATAATTTGCACAGGAGCAGGCACTGTCGATTCAACTATGTTTCTAGCATGTTGCCTGAGCGGCGACTGATCTTCGACAATCAAAACACACGGCATGATTCACCTCGAAACTGCTTTCCCAAATTATGTGCCCGATTTTGCCTTCTCATCTGCTGCCAGAGACCATCGAATTTCAACAGCTGTGCCTTTATTTTCTGGTCCAGGCAGCCACACAATCGATGCTCCGATAAGCTGCGCGCGCTGACGCATATATTGTAGTCCGCGCGATTGCGGATCGATGCCGGTTACATCCATACCTTTGCCATCGTCGACTATGCGCAAACAATAGGTCTCTTGAGGTGTATCTGTTTTCGCCGAATCAATATTCACTTTAAGCTCGGAAGCCTGCGCATGCTTGCAAACATTCGTACAACACTCTTGAATTAATCGATAGAGAAGAATTTTCTCGACCGAGGACATATTGTCGAGACTTTCTTCTGAACACTGACATTTAAATTTCACTTTAAAGCCGCCACGTGAAGCCGCATTACGCAGACAATCTTCAACAGCTGAGGCGAAGCTGAGGTGCTCTATAAGAGACGGACTGAGATTCTCCATTACTTCGCGAACCGCTTTCATCGACTGCTGCAAAAGTTTTTCGACCTCTTTGGCCGTGTCTTCACGGGGGTTAGTCTTCATGCTTTTTGCTTTCTCGCTGACAAGCTTCAAGTCATTGAGAACCTGATCGTGCAAGTCGGCAGCAAGCAGCCGCCTGTCTATTTCATCTTGCTTGGCCATGAACAAGCGCGCTTCCTGCAAATGACGATTGGCTAATTTCAATTCGTAGAAAACTGACTCTCTCTCCCTTTCACCCTGCTCATAGTATCGAAAAAAATTGCCTGCAATATAGCCTAAAATAATCACAACAAAAAAAGAAATGACGGTCACCGAAAGCTGGCAGTACACAAGAAAACCCAGGCAGAGAATCGCCGCTACCGACAGCTGCAACAGAGCGACTCTTCTTGGCACTCCCACGAGTTTAAAAACAATACACTCGGCCCCAAAAGAAATTAACGTCAAAGCCACTAAATCAGCCAGACGATTGACAAAATTAGAGTCGAAAAAACCTAAATTTGAAGTAGTTAATGCAAACATTCGTGCGAATGTCTGGCTGACAGCATTGTCTAAAGGAGCGACGAGACTAGCCAGACCAAGAGCCAGCGCCGACAGAGCCAGAGCGCAGGCAAAAAGAAGTCCGCCTCTATACTTTCTACTAATGACCCGCTCCTCGTCTGATGTTAGTATGCACTGACTAGAATGATGATCGCAACGAGAGTATATATGCCCAAAGTAGCCGTACTTCCAGACCATATCGCCAGCCAAATTGCCGCTGGCGAAGTCGTCGAAAGACCCTCATCGGTCGTCAAAGAATTTGTTGAAAATTCAATCGATGCAGGAGCCACACAAATTGAAGTGCGCGTCAGCCTGGATTGTCGCGATTTACGCATTGCCGACAATGGCTGCGGCATGGATCCTGAAGATGCAGTGCTTGCTTTTCAACGTCACGCTACTTCCAAAATTCGCACAGCTGATGATTTATGGACTCTCAACTCGCTTGGTTTTCGCGGGGAAGCTTTGCCAAGCATCGCCTCTGTATCCAAATTGACTTGCCTCACTCGCGCTAAAGAGGCGAGCACTGGCACCCGCGTGGAGTGTCAGGACGGCACAATCACAGTGGTTGAAACTGGTTGTGCTGAAGGTACAGTCATGGAAGTCCTGGACCTTTTTTACAATGTGCCTGCGCGTTTGAATTTTTTGAAAAAGGCAGCGACTGAATTCGGTCATATTCAAGAAATCGTCCAGACCCTGGCGATGGCACATCCAGATGTCTCGTTCACGCTTTGCAAACACGACGAAATTGTACTGCGCTCGTCAGGCTCTGGCAGCTTGAGAAAAGCAGCAATCGAAGTCGGTCATTTTTCAGGCAATGAAACGCTCATTGAAATTGAAATGCATGACGAACAGGCCAACATCAAAGTCATTGGTCTGGCTGCTAAACCATTACACTTTCGCGGTGACCGCAAAGGTATTCTCTCAATAGTGAACAAGCGCCCTGTGCGCTGTGCTCTCACCTACAGAGCATTAGACTACGCCTACTCCGATTTAATACCGCGTGGAAAATATCCCCTTGCTGTTTTGTCTATGACAATTAATCCGGCGACTGTGGATGTAAATATCCATCCTACAAAAAAAGAATTGAAATACAGCAACGGCAATGAAACATATCTCGTCATTCAAAGATCGATCACTCGCGCCTTGCGTGCCCATTCCCTGCAGCCAGCCTCGCAAACAGAAAATATTTATCATCACAACGAATCGCCTTTTGCCTCTGTCGCCGAAACCAACAATTTGGTTAGCACTGCTGCTTATGACGATAGTAATTCAGGTGGCTCGGTCTTTGATCGCAGAGGTGCAGCCAGCTTCATGGCGCCGCGACCAATTAACAGACAAATTGACTTCACCAGAGAATTATCCACAGTGGCAGTTGTAGAAACCGACAACGACACCTCTTACGAATCGCAAAAGTTAATTTTGCCGCAAGACTGGCGTATCGCCGGATACATTCATAACTCTTACATCATCATTGAATCAGCAATCGGCATGGAAATTATTGAGCAACATATCGCTCACGAAAGAGTGCTCTATGAGCGGATTCTCGCCACTCAGTCTGTACGCGGACGGGTCACCGATAATGTGCAACCATTTTTGATTTCGCAACCACTGAATCTAAGTCCAGAACAAGAAGCACAAATTCATAATAATGCCAGAGCTTTGAACGATCTTGGCTTTGATTTCAAATTTGACGCCGACGGAACAGTGGCTTGTACACAGATTCCACAGGAATTGTCCGGCAAAAACTATGCTGTTGTCATTCAAACAATTCTCGATGAAATTAGCAAAGCCGATTCGGCGAATTTTCAATTGGAAGCGACAAAATCTATCGCCTGTCAGGCCGCAATTAAAAACGGTATGCCCCTTGGACATTCGGAAATCATCAATTTACTGACAGACTGGATCAACACGCCGCGTAATGACACCTGTCCACATGGACGCCCGATTCGCATGCAATATTCAATGGATAAACTGTTTCAAATTTTCCATCCTTGAAATATTGCGAGAATCTTGGGAATCGAAGCTACTGGCAGACGTCTTTACTCAGCAGGACGGCAGAATTAATCTAAATTATGCCTGCAGCAAAAAGCCCGGTCTGTTTTGACCGAGCTTTTGAGGTTTGAGCCCGAAGACTTTAATTTACGAATCTACAGTAGCCAGACTTTAGAGAGCGCCTGCTTTAGGCGCAACCGAAGCCATGCTGGCTGAAACTGCCATTGGTTGATCGAGAGCAAATTTCAAACGAGTGCCGCTTGGGATAGCTACATCTTTGCCTTTACGCCACATATTGCTGCCGAGTCCCACCGCACCGCCAGTTGCAACACCGACAATGGCTCCTGCACCCACCGCTCCACCAACAATTGGAGCAAAGCAGATACCGAGCAATGTGCCGCCTACAGTCCAGGCACCAGCCCTGAGCAAGCCACTCTTGACGGTCGAACCAGTAGTTCTACCTTTAAGATTGCCTGCTTTATCTTCATGAATATTGCTTGATTGATCGGCTGTTACCACAGCTGAAAGCGGATAACGAATGCCATCAGGAGTTACTGCTCCTGTCAAACGCATGCCGATGACACCATTACTCGTGCCATGTCCGCTCTTTTCAGCAGTTGTGACAGTGCCTTCAAGGGTGGTGGCGGCGGGCAGGACAAGATCACTTCCCATATACACAGGAGAGTTCAGCTTAGCGCTAAACAAGTCGCCTGCTTTGGCGACAGCGCTGTCTACAGGACTGGTCAAAGCAGCATCAACAATTGTGCCTACCGGTACGTAGGTAATTTGGCCCTGCAATTGTTGACCATTATAGGTCTGAGCAACCGCTGGCAATACCGCCATTCCAATTGATAAAACTCCTGCCATTAACGCAGTCAGAGGTGTACTTCTCATTGATTGCTCCTTCTAGCGACGCCTCTAATACTTATCGGAAGGATATCATATATATCTCCAATTACATACCACTTTTGAAATCACAGGCGGTGACAAATATAGCGCCGCTGGTGGTATCGTTGCTAAGAGATGCGAAAAGCGTTGCTAGCCGTTACGAGCGCATAGCCAGTGTTTTTGCCATTTTTGTACATTTGCGAAACTTTTTGAGTGATACCAGACCAGTCGATATATAGTGCAATCAGCGGCGGTGGCAAGCGCCAAGAGGCACCATTAATTTCTATTGCCGCTGTTTTTTTTGCTATCCGCGACCCAACCGCCGAGATGGTGAATAAATCATACATTTCCAGATCACGCTAGATACAATATGAGCGTTGAGACTTCAAGCGTTGAACGCAACGAGCATATTTTAGATGGGGGCTGAGGATGGGATTGGCTGAGGAAAACGCGGCGGAGAGTATTCGCAAGCAAGTGAAAGAAATTAGCAAAGTAGCGAAGAAGTTCAACTTTCAGGAACTGGCTGCTCAAGTGGCCAAATTGAAAGTGCTAATTGAAAAGGGCAACGCTCTACCTGGCGCTAATCCCAAAATCGACACCGACGCATATGAATATCCTTTCGAGAAAGTGAGTGCCTACCTTTCTGGCACTAAGAGTGCCCATATAGTGGATAAAATCGAAGCGGCGGCTCCCGCCCACGCTTGCGGGTGCGCCGCTGCAAAATGCGAATGCGCGACATCGAGCGAAAGCGTATGCCAGATTAAGGATTTAAGCTGCCAATTTTGCGACGAAAAAATTGCTGTAGGCAAAGCAGTTCACGTCAGCCAGCCATTAGGCGCAAAGATGTGCCAGACATGCGCGCGAATACTTTGGGAAAAAGTTCGGTTGAAAGAAAGCGTTCTCTATGCCGTCATAAATTTAGTTGAAGATGCCAGTTCCGAGGCCGATCCACCATATTTGCAGTTCAAAGAATCTTTAAAGCTGGTGGAAGAAGCACAAAGAAGACTGGAAGAATTCCGCATGGTACAGCGAGCAAAAGTAGCTGGATAAATCAGTTAGGTCCAACTAACAATAAAACTATTTTCGGCAAAGAATCCCTTTTTTTGATGAACAGAAGAGTGCGACTAACTAGAATCGCACTCTTCTCACCACAGGACGCTACTCTCTAAAACTAATCGGCGTCGCGTTGCGCATAGCGTTTCCAACGCTCGTTTTCGGTGTCGGCATAGTCGCGGATGGTCTTCTAAACAATCTGGTCGTCTGCAACACGCTGCCGACAATGCTGGAAGACATTGAGCGACCAGCCACTGACTGGGTCATTTACTGCGTTCCTTCACTACTGAGCTCGATTTACAAAATGGCTGGACCTTTGAGCAGAAAACTATCAGCGTTTGTTTTGTTTGAGGCTTTTCGCGGCGTCTGCCCTTTTCGCCAGAAACTCGCCCGACTGAGCGCGTTCAAGTGTATGAGCACCGTGCTCAGTCAGTGGCTTAGCCATAAACAGACTTTTCTGGGTGATATTGTCTTGCGGCCAGGTCGCTCCACCGAGATAAAGTCCCCGGGGAATATCCTTGCGTCGCAAGCTTTGCACCGCACAAACCCAGCTTTCCTGAGCACGTGTGAGATGCTTACCGGACTTGCGTATCTTTTCCAGACCGTCAGTCAGCTCGCCCACTGTCGTTGCCACGTCGGGCTCGACAATTTCATAGCCATTGCGCATGCCCCAGCGACAAACGTGGTAGTGGCTCGTAGCCATCAACACCGCGTCGTAACCACGAGAAGCGACGAACTCCTGACACGTGGCCAGAACCAGATGGGAAAAGTCTTCAACAGGCAAAGTCACCTGTCCAGGCGCGCGTCCGCTCGTCCAGGCTTTGCGAAATAGTGTCCTATACTGCAGCGGGCGATCGAGAAAGCGAAACGGGTTCATCATGAAGCTCTGAAAATCCGTTTCGGCTTTGGGCATGAGCAGACTCGAGCTGTTCGAACCGCTATGACCAGGCTGAAACGAATAGACAGAAAGCTCGACTGTATTCACTTCAGCTCCAAGTACAGGGCTGTAACGCGAGTCGTCGTAAGGAAAATCCAGCAACGAAGTGTCGTTGGCATAGACTGTCCCATCGAAACGATTGTCGCGAAAACCGACTTTGAAAACCAGCTTGCCTTTGCCTTTGAGAACGTCGCCGTGCCAGCAAAAAGCCTCAACTTTGTTGTAGTCGCGCTTGACAATGAAGGCTCCATATTCGGTGCGGCAGAAAGTATGCACGTAGGGATGCCGCACGAAGCCAACCTGGCCGCCGAACAACATGTGGTTATTGAGATTGTGCATCTCGTCGCCGGGAAAAAGTCCCTCGATGGTCTGCAGCACTTGCGACTCAACCGAAAGTATCTTGCCGACAATCTCTTTCGTCAAAGGAGTAACCAGGCGCTCCCAGATATCCCACGTCGTTAGATTGGTAATCACTGCAGGAGCGATGCGCCGTTGCAGGAGTTCAAGGTCATTATATATATTCAAGGCGTTCACCCCTTTTGGGTTGTGTTGACAGACGTGGCTGCAAAAATCCAAACCGCGGACTTTTTGGCTAACCATCTGGGGTAGTTTTCCGGCGCTAAAAATCACAATCGCAAAAAGACAATCTCGTACGAATTGCTCTAAGGCAAAGTAAAAGTCTCCGTTTAGGTTAGCTATGGGATGTTTAAAGTAAGAGTTATGCTGTTGCAACTGTGTTGTGAATTGGAACTTAAAATTAGAGTGATAATAGGTTTTAAAGCAAGAGTTCTAAATCTAAAATCAAAAAAAGAAAAGAGTTACTATAAGGCAAAAAAACGCGTCACCTTGACTACGCGCCAGAGGCTCAGGCATAGCAGTGTTCTCCGCGCTTGCGCGAGTTCACGCCAACGTCTCAAAATGTTAGGTGATTTTGTTCTATGCTCTGATCAGGCGTTGATCAATTCCAGCAGTTCGCTTGCATCAAGACCAAATAATCCCAGATCAGACAGACCACGCGCCGATTTACTCAGCTCGCAACGAGTGACGATTTCAGCCAGGGCGATTATAGAGTCGAGGACAGGCATTTGCACACGAGCCATGCGAGCAAATTCGGAAATCAGCACAAGCGTTTCGCTGACATCTTTTTTCAGAGCGCAAAGTGCAAGAGCTGTCGCTTCTGTGATATCTGAATCAGCTCTGAATTGCGACAATAGAGTGGGACCAAGAGCAATTAAAGCCTGATCAAGACAATCCGCCTCGCTCCAGTCAACAGCGGACAATTCAGTCAGTGTCTCCAGAAACGTCCTGGTTGACAGGCGATAAGCACGACACAACGTCTTAATTTCCGCCTCGAATGAAGCGATTAGTGTGATTAATTGCGGATTGACCACATGCGAAAGGTCATTGAGATCAGAGGTGCGTCCGCCCAGCAATCCAAACAAAAGCAAAATCGGACGCACGAGACGTTCTACTTCTCCTAGTCCCCGTTCAAGCAAATTAGAAGTTGGCACCAGTGCTTTCGAAAAGGCAGTCGTAGAAGTCAGTGCTCTTCTACTTTCGTTACGACTGTTACCGCAAACACTGACTTTCTCTCGCACTCCATAGATTTTCAAAATGCCGTCAGCGATATCTGCGTAGTCGAAAAATAAGCCCAGCTCGAGAATGTTGACCTGCCGATCAATTTTAGCCTGCCGCATTTGCTCAGCAAATTGAAGGCCAGCACCCATGGGTGCATTCACCAACAGCACAGCTTGACCATGGGCGAAAATATTGTCGAATTTACGCACGAGCGCACCATATTCGGTGACTGGCGCACTTACTACCACACCACCTGCGTGCTCAAAGCTTGACGAGCCGGCAGGTACATAAACAACACCTCTAGCGAAAGGAGCATCGATCAACTCTGTTCGGTACTGATCGCCACGCCCAATCACTTCAATAAATTTAGGCAAGACTTTAGATTTAGCTCTGGCTGAATCACTCTCAGCACTCAATATGCGCAATTTATCGACACCGCCGACCAGCAAATAGCCAGCCGCAAGACCTGCCGCGCCATCACCGATGATGCTCAAACGAGATTCGACGCTCAAACCTTCACGGGCCGCCTGCAAGGCCGAAATGCCCTTTAGAGTAGCTATTGCTGCAGAAATTAGCATCTTTAGCCTCACCTAACACCACAACTTCAGGATAGTCACACAATCTTCTTAAGGCAACCCCTTGCAGTTACGTTTAATTTGAATTGTAATGAAATAAAGTCGCATATAATTTTGTCGAAGTGTCCAAAAGCACTCTTCTACCTATTTTTGCGGGCGTATCAAGGGAGCAATTATGGCTAAGATTTTCTACGAGAAAGATGCTTCTATTGCCGAAATAGTTGATTTATCTGTCGGTGTAATTGGCTACGGCAATCAAGGACGTGCTCAAGCACTCAATCTTCGCGATAGCGGTATCAACGTTAGAATTGGCGCACGCAAAAACAGTCGGTCTTATGAGCAAGCTGTAGCTGATCACTTTGCTCCTGACTCAATTGAAGAAATCGCCACAAACTGCGATTTAATCGCCATTTTGCTTCCTGACGAAGCAATGCCTACTGTATATACAAATTCAATCGAACCATATCTTTCCTCTGGCAAAAGCTTTGTTTTCGCACATGGCTTTGCCATTCATCACAAAATTTTGCACTTACCAGACAGTGTGGACATTCTTCTCGTTGCACCAACAGGTCCTGGTCGACAATTACGCTCGCTGTTCACGCAGGGTAAGGGTCTGCCCGCGCTCGTGGCTGTCGAACAGAACTATTCTGGAGTGGGCAAAGAAAGAGGTCTCGCTTACGCTCAGGCGATCGGCTGCACCAGAGCTGGTTGCATCGAAACCACTTTTGCCGAAGAAACTGTGACGGATTTGTATTGCGAACAAGCAGTGTTATGCGGCGGTATGCCAGAGCTAATCAAAAAGAGTTTTGAGACTCTGGTCAATTCAGGCTACCAGCCCGAGCTTGCCTATATCTCGTGCTTGAAGGAAGTGAAGCTAATCGCCGATCTTTTATTTTCTGCAGGCATGGACGGAATGAAAGATGCAATATCCAATACAGCCAAATACGGTGCGGCAATCACGGGGCCGGAATTAATTAACGCCTCTACTCAAGCCAGATTAGATCAAGTGTTACAGCGCATTGAAAGCGGCACATTCGCCAGAGATTTTATGGCTGAATCAAAAGCCGGTCACCCCACCATACACAATATGTCAGAGCAAGAAAAGCGCTCAAAAATGGTGCGAATTGGAAAGGCTCTAAAGGACTCACTGGAGTTTTAGAGTTTTAGAGTTTTAGAGTTTTGGCGATTTGGAGTTCTGGAGTTTTAATATCCGGCAGATCTTTACTGATGATCGGCTCAGGATGTGCGAGAAAACAAAGAGCGCGACAATCCAAAAGCATTAGTGAGTGCAATACCAATGGTTGTAAACAGATTTGTTGCAGTCCTTTTTTGTGTCTGTCAAGGGAATGACGACCGTTCCGTGAAAAGTGGAAATGCAGCATAAATTATTTAGGACTCGTTGAAAGCATGACGAGTTGCCAAGTTCGCGCGGTAGACATTGGACTGAATAAAAAGTTGATGAAGATTATTTTCCGCTCAAAATCAAATGCGTGAATTTTTCGATTTTTTAGCAGCCTGGCCGAAAAACCGATTGTGAGAGACTCTTAGAGCTTTGTCGGTAGGTGGTGCCGTGTGTGGTGGCTTTTGATTTGCCACCATCTTTTCAATTAGAGTTAGGTACGGTAGCAAACACAGGAAATAACGGCAGCGCAATCTACGGGGTCCAAATTTATAAACTTTGAACGCTGTAGAAGCGCAAGGAATAGGCTTCTTGCGTAATCAATGTCGAGCTTTGAATTGCGTTTGATACAACGTGTCACCAGAAACATGCGTTTGTGACCCTGTATCGGCGAAGAAGTCCAGGTCAAGATCACCATTACCATTGACAACGGTGTACGCAAAATTCGCGCTAGCGAAAAAGACCTCGTTACGGATCAGGACATCGCAGACACCTTGAATGCGCTGCCTGATTCATCGGTGCTCGCCGCATCCGTTGTCTCCACATTGGTGATCAGATGCGGTAACTGCGGGTCACAGGTTTCGGTGTAATGAACCTTGAATCCTGTCCATTCCATGTTTCTTTTCGTACTCCAACGCGCATCCAGATCCTATGGTGAGGAGATTCGTTCAGCAGCGGGCTTCATTTCTGTTGATTTGCGTAATCTAGGTTTAGCGGGCGGTTCGACAACGTACTATTGCTCCCACACTTGCTTCAAAGTCTTAACCACCGGAATATCCGTTAGCCAGGACATTTCTTTGACGGCATTATCAACGGCGTTCAAGAGTTCAAAGCCATCGCTGCCAATTACCTGGGCGAGCTTCTCCCGTTCGTCTTCAGTTTTGGGCAGACGCATATTGAAGAAAGGCTTTGCATATCGGTCGTACCATTCGTCCCTGGCAATGGCTTGAAGCCAGTCCGGAACCACGGTGGCTAGTCCATTCAAGGCTGCCCGCATGGTCTCGCCTACGCGCTCAAGCCGATTCAAATCCCACACTGCTGCTAGCACATGCGTCGAGTCAGTTCGCTGACGACCACGTTCCTTTAGCAAACCTCTTTCTCTAAATTTCTCCAATAGCTTGTCCAGTAAACGAGTTTCGGCGCCCTTCTTCAGCAGGCGTGTTCGAAATTCGCTAAGGACCGTATGATCGATTCCCTCGTCGTCTAGCGGCAGAGCCAAAGCGTATTTCCAATCAATCCGACCACAGATTGCTTCTTCGGTTTGTCTGTCTGTCAGTCAGACCTTCCGTGAATTGGAGCAGAGTGGCTACCGCCAGTCGTGATGGGCTTTCAGCTGGTTTCCCTCTCTTCGGAAATAGATCGACAAAGTCTTCATCATCGAAAACACTTCCTAATTCGTCAGCCAACTTCATGGCGATTGTCGGTTTGCT
>Ga0182030_10019000_pt1 | contig 13123 bp, 7 predicted proteins | sample 812S3MmetaG_FD_121299 | JGI IMG/M metagenome (GOLD analysis project Ga0182030, IMG submission 121299) | Permafrost microbial communities from Stordalen Mire, Sweden - 812S3M metaG (Illumina Assembly) | ecosystem: Environmental > Terrestrial > Soil > Wetlands > Permafrost | place: Sweden... | reverse complement strand
CTTTTTGACTTCTCCACCACCTTCTACAGTGCCGCCAGCAGCTTCCCCACCAGCGCCGTGCGATCCGCCATGCGGTCCACCAACAGGCTCTCGTGGCTCGCGTGCGCCCCTTCGCCCACCGCGCCCAAACCGTCCAAAGTGGGAATCCCCAGCGCCGCCGTGAAATTCCCGTCTGAACCGCCTCCGGTCAGCGATTCCTCCAACTCCACTCCAATCTCCCGTCCCAACTCCCGCGCCTTCCGGAAGAGCGCCACAATCCCCTTCGAGCGCTCCATCGGCGGACGATTCAATCCGCCGCTCACCTCGATCGTGCAACGTCGGTCGAAGGGTTTGAGCGCCCGAAACTTCTTCTCCAGCGCCGGCGCATCGCGCAGCCGCAGCACCCGGATGTCCACATCCACCCGCGCCTCGGCGGCCACCACGTTACTGCGCGTTCCACCCGAGATCACTCCCGGGTTCACCGTGATGCCGCGCTTTAATTGCGTGAAACCCGCGATGTGGTCGATCTGCCGCGCCAGTTCTACCACGGCGCTCGCCCCCGCCTCGAAATCCACCCCGGCATGCGACCCGCGGCCCTTCACCACCACGCGGAAATCGCCCACCCCTTTGCGTGCCGTCTTCAACTTTCCCGCGAGGCCGGTGCCCGGTTCCAGCACCAGCACCGCCTTGCTGCGCGCCGCGTTCTTCTCCGTCAGCGCGCGCGAAACTTCGCTGCCTACTTCCTCGTCGGGGTTCAGTTGCAACAGCACTTTCGAACCCGCCGCGATATCCAGTTCGCGTAGCGCCCGCACCGCGAACAGGAAAAACACGATGCCCGCCTTCATATCCAGCACGCCCGGCCCCCACAACCGGCCGTCCATCTGGCGGAACGGCATGCCGCGCAGCGTTCCCACCGGCCACACCGTATCGGAGTGTCCCAGCGCCAGCACCTGCCCGCTCTTGCGCCGTCCCGGCAGTTGCATTTCGGCCACCATCAGGCGGCCGAACTTGCCGCCCGGGTAAGTCTTGACCTTGGCGAAAGGCGCCGCCGTATCCGCCACCAGCTCCACGAACCGCGTGACCGCCGCCCCATCGTCGCTGGGCGATTCGCACTCCACGAAACGCCCGATGGTCGCCGCCATTTCCGCCTCGTGCGCGCGCGCAAAAGAGAGAATAGAATCCACGGCTGTTATGATACAAGCTTCCATCTGCGCCTGCCTGTTCCCAACCAGTTCCCAACGAGTCGGCTTTGACGTCGCCCTTGCACGTTCGCGCTGGCCTGCATCACGCTAGCCCGCGACCCAAGACGCCGGGACGCCTCTCCTCTCCTATCCCACCTCTTCGTTTGCCCGCCCCAGCAACGCGCGCATATACGCCATGCGGTAGCCATGGGCCGCCCGGTCCGGGAGCCGTCCAACCCCGGCCACCGGCAATTGCGGCAACGTTCGTCGGGATGTGTGGTTCGCAAGTAACCTCCTATTTGGCCGGCGCGACCTTATAGAAAGCGGCGGCATGAGGTGCAACTTTGAAGGTCTGGCCTTCGCGCACGGTGCCGATATCCTTCTTCGCCCAGAGATCGCGCACGGCGCAATTCGCGGGCAGGCCCACGTCGGACCAGTTCACGCGAATGTTCTCCTCGGCGGTGTCGCCGATGTTGAAAACCGCCAGGTATTTCGCCGCCGAACCGGGCAACTCCGCCAACCACGCAACCTGATTTCCCTTGCTGAACAGCTCTTTGCTTTTGGACGCCTTCTGGTCCACGGCAAGCACTTCCTCGTTGGTAATCAGATGGAGCGTGAATTCGTCGTTGTCCGGCAGGTTGCCGCCGAACATCAGCGGAGAGCGCGCGATCGACCACAGCGTCATCAGCGTGCGTTGCTCGTCATGCGTCAGCAGAGACATGCGCGGATCGCCGCGCTCGGCGCGGATGCCGATGTGGCCCAGGGGCAGCATGTCGCCGTCCGGCCAGTTGCCTGGCTTCACATACGGGTTCCACTTGGCGAAGTTGGGGAACTGCCGCTTCAGATCCACCCAGCGATCCCAGAAATCGCCCGAAATGCGCCACATTTCGGCGTTCTTGCCGATGAAGTCCACCTTGGCGGCATCGCGCGTGCCCGGCGACAGGCTGAGCACGATGGGCCGCCCGCAACTGCGCAGCGCCTTGCTCAGCGCCCCGATCTCGGAGTTGTGATCGCCGTCCGGGCCGAAGCCGAACATGTCGTCGGCCTTGATGAAATCCAGACCCCACGCGGCGTACAGTTTCGCCAGCGAGTCGTAGTATGCCTGGCCGCCCTCCTTCGTGACATCGATGCCATACATGTCGGTGTTCCACCGGCAGATCGAGGCTTTGTTGGCGATGGCCGAAGCCTTGACCTTGGCGCCGAAAACCGGCGTGTCGGCATCCACCGCGCGCCGCGGAACGCCGCGCATGATGTGCATGCCGAATTTCAATCCCTTGGAATGTACGTAGTCGGCCAGCGGTTTGAAGCCCTGCCCGTTGGCCGCCGAGGGGAAGCGATTGACCGCCGGCATCAGGCGCCCGTACTCGTCCATGTTGAGTTCCGCCCCGGGCCGGTACCCGTGAGTCTTCGGATTGGGCTCGGACCACTGTATGTCCACCACGATGTACTGCCAGCCCGCTTTCGCCATGTACTTGGCCATGTAGTCGGCATTGGCCTTGACTTCCGCCTCGGTGACACCGGTGCCGAAGGAATCCCAACTGTTCCACCCCATGGGCGGCGTCGGGGCGAGCGTCTGGCACCAGGCGCTCGCCGCCGAACCGCCCAGTAGAACGGAAATCGAAATCAGGCGATGAAATGGTTTCATATGTTTACTGGAGCTTCAAACGTAAGATGGTCAGCGAGTGTTTGGGAAAAGTATAAGTGAAGCCGTTATCCGTCGCGGTGAGAGCCGCGGTCCGCGTTGCCGGCTTCACCTTCTCGCTGCCGAAATCGTTAACGGCTTTCAGATCGGCATGGTTCATCTCCCAAACCGCGGCTTCCTTGGCGATCTGGCCGGAAACGCTGTCCAGGTGCGCGGAGATGTCCAGCTTCTCGCTGCGGTTCAAGACATTCAGATACACCGTGCGATCCGCCGCATTGTAAGTGGACGAGACATCCAGATACCCCAGCGGGGCGCGGTCGCCAAGGCGGTAAGTCGGGCTGGTCACCTGTACGTCCAGGGACATGTTACCGCGCTGCTTGCCGTATTCCAGCAGCGGGAAATAGATAGTCTGCAGATACATCCCCTGCTTGCTGGTGAAGATGGGCGCGATCACGTTGACCAGTTGCGCCAGGTTGGCCATCTTCACGATATTAGCGTGGCGGATAAACGCGTTCAGGAACATGCCGGTGGCCAGCGCATCCTCGAAATTGTAGTGCTCTTCCAGCCCGGTCCTCGCGATTTCAAATTCCGTCGTGCCGCTGCGCGCGCGATACCACGTGTTCCATTCGTCAAAAGCGATGTAAATCGGATGCGGCCGCGTCTGCTCGTTGCGCGCCGCCCGGATCTGTCCTTCCACGATGGCGATGCGGTCGTCCAGATCCTGCGAAATCGCAAGATACTTCTCGAAGTTACTATCCGGGTTGCCGATGTAAGTGTGCAGCGAGATATAGTCGATCTCGTTCTTAAGATGATCGAGCACCGTCCGGTTCCATCCGATCCAGTCGGCGTTGGGGCCGAAGTTAGACGACCCGCTGGCGATCAGCTTCAGCGAGTCGTCCTGGCGGCGCATGGCGACGGCCGCCTGCAGGGCGAATTTGGCATAATCCTCCGCGTTCTTGTGGCCCAATTGCCAGGGCCCGTCGATTTCATTCCCCAGGCCCCATATCTTCACGTTCCACGGTCTTTCGCGGCCGTTCTTGCGGCGTTGGTTGGCCCAATAAGTCGGGCGCGTCTCGTTGCAGTACTCCACCCACTGCCGCGCGCTGTCCACGCTGCCCAACCCGGCGTTGATGCAGAGGTAGGGCTCGGCGCCCGCGCGTTCGCAATATCGCAGGAACTCGTCCGTGCCGAAGCGATTGCTTTCCAGCGCGCCCCAGGCGTGGTCCGGACGCGCCGGCCGCTGGTCGCGCGGTCCCACGCCATCCATCCAGTTGTACCCCGACGCGAAGTTGCCGCCCGGCCACCGCAGCACCGAGACGCCCAGCGGTTTCACGGCGTCCAGAACGTCTTTGCGGTAGCCTTCGGAATCCGATAGCGGGCTGCCCTCCTCGAAGATCCCTCCGTAGATGCAGCGTCCCAGATGCTCGGCGAAATTGCCGGAAATGTGGGGATGAACCTCCCCGATCGCGCGGTTGGTGTCGATGCGAATCCGCGCCTCCGGTTGCTGTGCCGGCAAGATCGCCGTGAGCAGGGGAAGGAGCAGGGCTGCGCACACGGCGGCCCGGGCTTGTAAGCGCATGCATAAATGCTATGTCGGCACTCCGAAATTGTCAACAGAAAACGTTGACTGTCACGTTCTCGAAAAAGTCGGGTCGGCTCGGAATACGGTTTGAATGAGATTGGCCTGCGTGCAGCCTGGTGGGACAGGCTTCAGCCTGTCAATCCGCTTCGCAGCTCGAACCTCGCGAACTGTTCCACCGCCATGTGCGCGCGCCGCATGTGCTCTTCCAGCCCCCTTTCAGAGCGCGGCGTCGGGCACCCGCGACCGGTCGGGCGTCTGCCCATCTTCAGGGAACGGCGGTTGGCGGGAGTTTCAGACCGGCAGCACTTCAGCTGTTTGGGCACTACGCGGTCACGGGACTGATCAGAGGACGACCTCAAAGCCTTCTCGCGTGAAGTGGCGGTCGTTGGTCAGGACTTTGGAAATCCGCTGCCGGCGCATTGTCGTCATGGATATGCAGTCCACAAGACTGTAGCCCTTGTCATAGCGCTGCTCGTAACAAACGCAAGCCCGCCAGAAAGGATTCGTGCGACTGCGGATGAACGGTAACGCGCCGGTCGTCGAGGATCTTCCGCACGGCACGGGCGGCTACCTGCCGCAGATGCGTGCCGCGCTGGGCCAAGCCGTCCAGAAGTTCAGTCAGCACCTCGTCAGTCGTAACCAAACTGATTTCCCCAAGCGCCTCCCGAGCGCGGATTACCTGCGCGCGGTACTGATCGTGCGGATGAAGGACTGCACCCCAGTAGAGCGTGTCCGCGAAAACCAGCTTCACTTCCTTTTCGGTGCGCCGTGGAGGTAGTGGTCGAGGTTGGCGAAGTAGTCTCCCGGGACCTTCGTCCATTCTCGCGCCGGCGCCGCTCTTCCAATAGCTGACAACTCAGTCTCCAGCGAGCCGGCAGCGAATTCCGCATCGACGCGCGCGTGCGAGGCGTTCTTCCGCCTCGCCACCTCTGCATTTAGCACTCTTTGTTTGGTCGCGGTAGCCAATTGTTCTCCTCCAGCCGGTATACCCTCCTGCCGCTATCCTTATTCTTGCCGCCGCAAACGGCGTCCGTGAAGCCAGTTTGTTTCCTCGTCGAGGGCCTCCCAATGCGACTTGAGCGGTTCGGGCATCGTGTTCACGTCCACATAATACCTCAGGATCGCGAGTCCGCCTCGTCGTCGGCGACCGCGGCTTCAAGTAGTTTGCGGCTGAGTATAGTGATCTAGAGTTACGTGCTCCTGTCCGCCTTCAGCTTCAAGCCATGCGCGCATTTTGACGGACGGCACATCGAAGGCGGAGGCAGACCTGCGCGCATTTCGGCGTGGAGACAACGGTCGCGGGGTTCGTGACCTATGCGATCCACCGGGCGCCCGATGCCTGCCCAGCGCCGTCCACTCGCCGAGAACGCCCTGCTCCTCGCCGTGATCCCACGCCTCCCGCGACACAAGCCCTTCCACCCATCCCGCGCCCGCATTCGCAGAAACAGAATCGCCACCCGGTACCTCCAACTTTTTTTTCTTTTTCCGTTCCCCCTCAACCACTTACCACCCCCACCCCCAAATCTCCCCCCACCCGCGTGCTAACTCGTAGTCATGGCAACCCCAGCCCAAATCTCAGCCAATCGCGCCAACGCGCAAAAATCCACCGGACCCCGCTCCGTCGAGGGCAAGTCCGCTTCCCGCTTCAACGCCCTGAAGCACTCCATCGACGCCGCCTCCATCGTCATCCCCGGCGAAGATCCCGCCGATTACGACGCCCTCGCCGACTACTACGACCACGATTTTCGCCCCCAATCCCCCTCCGAATCCTTCCACGTCCATTCCATGCTCCGCGCCGATTGGCAGAAGCGCCGCCTCCAGCGTGTCGAGGCCGACCTCACCCGCACCCTCCTCGCCGAATCCCCCGGCGCCTCCCTCGCCGCTGCCCTCCTTTCCGACTCCCCCGCCGCCAAACTCCTCGCCCGCGTGCAGCGCCAGATCGCCGCCTTCGAACGCTGCTGGTACCGCGCCAATACCGAACTCCGCCGCACCCGCCGGCAGGACGGGTCCGCCGACGAGAAGGCCTTCGACAAGTACCTTGATATCCTCTGCGCCAAAGAAGTCCCCGCCGAATTGGCTTCGTTCCCGCATCCCGCCAACATCGCCGCCCCCGTCTCTCCATCCGACCCGCCTTCGCCCAAATCCTGGCCGCCAATCGACGAAAATACCGGCCGCCCGGCTTACTTCGTCGGCTGATTCCAGTCATGAAGAATGGGGCATTCACGCCGATGGGCGGCAGCTTCGTAATACCAATCGGTGAACTGGCGATTTCGCCCGCGCGTCGCTGCTATTTCACAGCTTCCGGCGGTTACGGCGCCGATGGGAACCGCGCGAGTTCAACGTTGCCCGAGATGTTGAAGCGCCTGCGCCGCCGTCTGCGCAACCGCCGCATCGTTGCCTTTGGCAGCCTCGCGAAGCTGTTCCACGGCGCCGGGCATGTCCCCCTGCGCGGCCAACACCGTCGCCAGATCCAGGTGCGCCCGGCTGAAGCCAGGCGAAAGTTCGAGCACCTGTCGATACTCGCGCGCCGCCTCCGCCAATTGCTGCTTCCTGGCCAGAAGGCCGCCCCGCAACTGGTGCGCCAGCGCCAGATTGGCATCGGCCCGCAACGCCGCTTCCACGGATTCCTGCGCTTCGTCGAATCGATTCAATCGCACCAGCGCCAGGGCGTAGTCGTAGAGAAACGGTCCAAATCCCGCACGCAGTTGGATAGCTCTCCCCAGATTCTCCAGAGCCTCGGCCATCTCGCCTTTCCCGGAGAGTGCTTCGCCGATCAGGTTGTAAGTCGTCGCGTCATAAGCGTCGCTGTCGCTCTCCGGCCGGACCTCCAGCACCTTCCGGTAGCGCGCAATCGCTTCGTCAAACCTCCGCGCCTCGGCCAGCGCGATACCCAGGCGGACCAGCACCTCCACCGCGCCAGGGTTGATCTCCAGCGCCTTTTGATACTGCTCCATGGCTTCGTTCGACTTACCCAATCTGGCCAGGGCAACCCCCAGGTTCAAGTAGATATTGGCCTCGTTGGGACCAAGCTTCAGCGCCTTCTCCCACTCCACGATGGCCGCCTCATACTGGCCTTTCCGCGCCAGTTCCCAGGCGATGTTATAGACCCGGTAGAGTTCCACGGCGGGAACTTCGATCTTCAGCATCCCATCCGGCGGGATGTTGACAAACTCCGGAATGTTCACGGCGCGGTTCGCCGCCGTGGAATCGTCGATCAGGATGGCCGGGCTGGAATTGCCCTCTTCGTCCAGATGCGTCAGGAACATCTTGGTGTAAGGGCCGCGGCTCTTGGAAGAAAATACCAGCCACCGCCCGTTGGGCGAAAAGCTGTGCCAGGAATTCATCAGCGCGGTGTTCGCCCGCAGCCGCCGCGCCGCTCCGCCCGCCGCCGGGACGATGTAAAGCAGGCTGTCCGGGCGCATCAACTGCCCGTTGCGGCACTCCACGAAGACGATCCAGCGGCCGTCCGGCGAAACCTTGGGAAACGAGTTGCTCATGCCGTTTTGCGAAGCGCCCGCGATGCGTTCCGCCTGCCCGCCTCTGCCCGCATTAAAAGGAATCCGGTAAAGGCCGTACTGGATCTGGGTCTCGTTGGGATCGTTGGCGCGCTCCGCCACCTTGCCGCCCGGCGGATAGACGTCTCTTGCCTCCGCCCTGGCGAACACCAGATATTTCCCATCGGGACTCCAGACGGCATTCGTGTGCACGTACCGCTGGTCGTCGGCGCCGGGCAGAGGCTGCAATTTGCCGGTCGCCTTGCTGTACCAGGCGAGGATCCCGCGCGTCGGATAGAACACTTGCAGGAATCGATAATCCTTGAAGTTGGCGGTGTAGAAATTGTTCAGCGTGCCCTTTTTTCGGTCGGCCGGCCCCTGAATCATGGTCACCACATATTGCCCGTCCGGTGAAACCTGCGACATGAATCCGACCCGTATGTCGCCCGTCAGCTTGCCCTGGAAAGTGCTCCACTCGATCACGTCTTTGGTGCCGATGGACATCTGCTGCCGGATGGGAACCAGCGCGTACATGCCCTTGTCGTTCTTCGGGCCGTCCAGATCCATCCCTAGCGTCTTGCCGTCGAGCGAGAAAGAGTGGCAATTGGCGCACGTGTACATACCGGTCAAGAGCAGCCGGCTGCGGGAGTCGCCCACGTTACGCAGGCGCCAGCCAATCAGCGGCAAATTGGGCGGATCGAGCGGCTTGATGATGCCTTTTTCCGTCTCCGAGGGCATCAACGGCACATCGCGATAAAATATCGGCGCGCCCACTGCATCTCTTGATGTCTCGATGGAGACTGAACCGCGGGACAGGGGCTCTTTCGCCTGTTCGTTGGCGAAACCGGCGATGGTTACCGTCGCCGGACGGCTGACGGTACGCTTCTTGATGGCCGCCCAGGTCTCGGCGTCCGGCTTCCAGACCCACGAAGCGGCTTCCCGCGGCGTCAGCTTCGGCGGTTCGTTGTTGTCCGATACACAGCGCGGGTCGATTTCGCCGATGCGCAGCCGCTCGCCCCGCGATAACGCGCGCATGGGGGCCGAGCCGTCGCCGAACGCGACCTCAATGCGCCACAAGCGGGTGCCCGCCGAGGCGTCGCGCCACAGAAACGTCGGTGCGGTAATCTCCGGCGGGAAGATCGACCCATTCTCCGGATAATCGATGGCCACCGGCGCCGGCTGATCCGCCGCCAGCAGCAAAAGCGCGACCACCGCGCCCAAAGCCGGGAGTCGCCATCGAGGCGCGCGCATTCCGTCTCCCCCACCCGGTGAGGCCGCCTGTGACAGAGGATCGGCACTATGTTCGAACATCTTCACTGAACCATCTCGAACGAGACGAGTGTATCACGGCGCCATGGCGCCGCCCGGCAACCTCAACAAAAATCGTTAACGTTACCGCTTTGTTCTTGACGGCAATCGAGGGACCAATGTATAGTGCAAGCAGGGTCTTGTTAGCGTTTACAGCACCTGTCGTTCGAATTTCAGAATTCCGGATCGGATTAAATAAGGGGTAGTCCATGTCGAAATACCTGCTAAATCTTTCACCGTGTTGGAATCGTTTCCGCCTCCAACCAGTTCGCCACCTCGCTTGGTCAATCGCGTTTCTAGGCATCATACTTACCACGTTCGCCGGGCGGGTCGCCGACGCCCAGGTTCTCTTCGGCTCGATTGTGGGCAATGTGGCGGATTCCTCCGGCGCCGCCGTTCCCGATGCCACCGTCAAAGTCACCCAACGGGAAACCAACGAATCCCGCGAGGTCAAGACCAATGAAACCGGCGGCTTTGTGCTCTCCACTCTGCCGGCCGGGACGTACGACATCACGATTTCCAAAGCCGGGTTCCGCAGCTATACGTCCAAGAACAACCCGCTCAGCCTCAATACCGTGGTCCGCATCGATGCGGCTCTGCAAGTCGGCATGCAGTCGGACAGCGTGACGGTGACGGCCGATGCCGCACCCTTGCAGACAGACCGGTCCGACGTCCACAAGGATGTCACCGACCAGCAGATTGCCGACATTCCGCAGCCCACCCGGACCTATGAGGGACTGCTGGCCAATATGCCGGGCATTGCGCCTCCCACCGCCAGCTCCGGAGGCACCAACAATCCCGGCAAGTCCATGCAGATTACCGCCAATGGCACCAGCCGCAGCGGCACCGAAGTCCGCATCGATGGCGTGACCGATACCAATCCGTGGGTGCAGTACTATTCCACCTACGTTCCCTCCAACGAGGCGATTCAAACCGTAAACGTGGTTACCGGCAGCCCGGACGCCGAACAGGGTCTGACCAACGGCGCCGCCATCAACGTGCAAACCAAGAGCGGCACCAATGCCACCCACGGTTCGCTGTTCGAGTACAACGTGAACAACGCCCTGAAAGCCAGGCCGTTCTTTGGCCTCGGCGCCACCCAAGGCAAACCCAAACTGATCGAGAACGATCTGGGCGGTTCCATTGGCGGCCATATCAAAAAGGACAAACTGTTCTACTTCGGCAGCTACGAAGGCGCCTTCATCAGTCAGGCCGGGTCTAACACGGCCAGCGTGCCGTTGCCCAACATGATCACGGGCGATCTCAGCGGGACCACCACCGCTGTCTACGATCCCAATACCGGCAACGCCAACGGCACCGGCAGAACGCCGTTTGCCGGCAATATCATTCCCGCCAACCGCCTCAGCCCGATCACCCAGAAATTGCTCTCCATGGTCCCCGCGCCGAATTATGGGACTCCGGGGTCGCTGGCGAACAACTATTACATCACCACCCCCATCCAAAACCGGCTGCACAAAGTCGATACCAAGATGGATTGGAACGCTAACTCCAAGTTAAGAATCGCCGGCCGGTTCGGCTACTCGCCGTACAATATCCAGCAGGCGACCCTGTTCGGGCCAATCCTCGGAGGCGCCAATAACGCTTCCGCTCACGGAGACACCATCGCCACCGCGGTGAATGCGACTTATACCGTTTCTCCCACCATGGTCGTCGACGCCAATTGGGGATTTACCAGGTCGAATCAATTTCTCGCTCCGCCTTCCGTGGACCAGAGATTGGGCTCCAGCCTTCTGGGAATACCGGGCACCAACCTGGGCGACCTTCCGGTGGCCGGCGGCATGCCCGACTTCACCGGATTCGGCTTTACCGGCTACGGATATGGCTATACCTATCTCCACTATCTCGATCCCATCCTGCAATACACCGTCAACGCCACCTGGGTCAAGGGATCGCATAACATCCGCTTCGGCGCCGATGTCGATCAGCAGCACATGAACCACCAGGAGACGAATCCCACCAGCTTCAGCTTCAACGGCGGCGCCACATCCCTCAATGGCGGACCCGGCACCAACACCTACAACCAATTTGGCGACTTCCTGCTGGGGCTGCCGCAGAGCGAGCAGAACAGCCAACTGGCCACGCCCTATGTCCAGTTACGAACCTGGCAATACAGCTTGTACATCCGCGATCAATGGCAGGTGAGCCGCAAGGTTACCCTCTCTTATGGAACCCGTTGGGAATACTATCCGGTTCCTACCAGAGGCAGCCGCGGCATTGAAGAGTTCAACTTTGCCACCTCGACGATCACGGTCTGCGGCGTTGCCGGCAATCCGCGGGATTGCAATTACACCGTCTCCAAGCGGGAGTTTTCTCCGCGCATTGGCATTGCCTATCGGCCCACCGAGAAAATCGTGATTCGCGCGGGTTACTCGCTAAGTCCCGAGCAGATCAACATGTATCGCGACGGTATCTACAGTTATCCGGCCCGGCTCGATTTCGCGCAGAACGGACTATCGACTTATATTCCGATCGGGCCGTTGTCCGCGGGAATCCCTGTGCAGCCCCCGGTCAATACCTCCGCCGGAACTCTGCCTATTCCGGCCGGCCTCAACTTTGGCTCCCAGGGCGCGATTCTCCCCCAGAATTTCGTTCGCGGCTACACCGAATCCATGAACGCTACCGTGCAGAAAGACGTCGGCCACGGATGGACGGCGCAGGTGGGATATGTCGGCACGCTCACCATCCATCAGCACACCCGCTACAACATCAACTACGGCCAGGTGGGTGGCGGCAGCGCCAGCCAGCCGTTTTTCAACCTCGGCATTACCGGCAGCATGGTCGATATTCTGCCTTATGAGACCATGCACTACAACTCGCTGCAGACCTCCCTGCAACGCAGATTTGCCAACGGGTTTACCTTCCAGGCCGCCTACACCCGTTCCAAGCAGATCGGAACCTGCTGCGACGATTCGGGCGACGGAGGGCCGGCCATTCCCATCCCGCAATACGCCAACCTGAACCGGGCACTCATGGGCTCCGACCGTCCCAACAATCTCCGCATGACCGGCATTTACCAACTGCCGTTCGGCAAGGGTAAGGCTATGCTGAATTCCGGCCGCGCGCTGTCTGCCGTTGTCGGAGGCTGGCAGGTGAACGGAGCGTTTAGCGCCTATTCCGGCTCGCCTTTCAGCGTCAGTGCCTCGGCCACGTCTTTAAATGCCTCGGGAAGTACGCAACGCGCCGATCAGGTCATGGCGGACGTCGGCTACACCGGCAACATCAACGAATGGTTCAACCCCCTGGCCTTCGCCCAAGTCACCACGGCGCGATTCGGAACCGCCGGGTTCGATACCTTGCGCGGTCCCGGCGTCATCAATGTGGATGCCAGCCTGTTCCGCACCTTCAAGCTGGGCGAAAGGTTGGCGGCGCAGTTCCGCTTGGAAGCGCTCAACCTCACCAACACGCCGCATTTCTCCAATCCAGGCTCGAGCGTGTCGAGCATGAGCTTGAATCCCGATGGCACCGTCAAGGCTCTCGGCGGGTACACCACCATTACCGGCACCAGCGCGGGAAGCCGGTTGACTGATGAACGATATCTCCGGTTCGGCCTTCGGATTTCGTTCTAGCACTTCTACAGGCGAAGTTGGCAGGTGGGGTACCCTTTGGGTCCGCCTGCCCCATCAACTGCAAATGCAAAGGTGGGGCAGGCGCTTTCGCCTGTCAACCACAATATTCGAATCTTATTGCTCCCTGACGATGACCACCTGGTTCGCCTTGACGGAATCCACTCTCTGCACCCGTCCACTGGGCCAGCGGATTTCGATCTCTTTGGCCATCTCGTACGGGCCTAGCCCGAAGCGCACCAGGGGCTCGCTGGAGGAGGCGTATCCCACGCTCGTGGTGGCATGATTATGCTCCACCGCGCCGTTGGGCAGCGTCAGTCGAACCCGGGCGCCCAAGCCATCGCGGTTGCTCT
>Ga0182030_10018999_pt1 | contig 13123 bp, 21 predicted proteins | sample 812S3MmetaG_FD_121299 | JGI IMG/M metagenome (GOLD analysis project Ga0182030, IMG submission 121299) | Permafrost microbial communities from Stordalen Mire, Sweden - 812S3M metaG (Illumina Assembly) | ecosystem: Environmental > Terrestrial > Soil > Wetlands > Permafrost | place: Sweden... | reverse complement strand
GGGCCCAGCCGGGCTGGGCGAGCACGGCGACCCAGCCGAACGGCAGCCCGCCGTGCCGGAGCCGGTAGTCGGCCACGACATAAAAGCTGGCATCCTCGCTGAGGGCGCCGAAAACCGCAGCGGCGAGCAGGATCCAGCCGAGCGGGTTGCGTGGCTTCCGGGAGGCCACGACGAAGCCGACCGCCCCGACGGCGGCGGAGAACCAGAACGGCGACGAGCCGCCGCTTGAGTTCAGGCTCTGGTGCGCGAGACGGGCCAGCGGCGGGTCGGCGATGACCAGGGCCAGCACTAGGCCGCCGGCGACCAGCGCGGTTGCCGGCGATGCCAGCCGGAAGCGGCGGGCCGCGTCTTTCGCCGTCATGGCAGCCTGGCCATCGGGTTCAAACCCTTCATGTAGCGGACTCTACGCACGGATAGTTCCGAGAACGTTACGGTCCAGCGGAACTGCCGGGCACCCGTACCACGGGCGAGAGCTCGGTGCTGTCCCACACCTACAATCCATCGGTGATCTCGCACGTCGAGCTGAACGGGGTCCGGGTCGGCGAGAGCGGCATCAACGCCCTGGTCGCGCTGGCCTGCCAGGCGCCGGTCGGGCTGATCACCGGGGACCAGCAGACGATCGCCGAGGCTGACCCGCACCGTGAGCATCCGCGGCGAGGATCCGCTGGCGTTGTTCCGGTCGTTCGTGGCGGTTACTTACATCGCGCGGGTGGCCGAAGGGCGCTGAGCTGGGTTTTCGGGGTTCTTCGGGGTTACCTGGGTTCTTCGGGGTTTTCGGGGTTTAGGTCGGAGAGCCGGCCGCGGCGCCGGTTACCTGGTCGCGGCCCCAGCGGGCGATCGTCGCGTCCCAGTCGAGCGGGACGGTCATGCCGCCCTTGGCCAGCTCGGCCTCCCAGTCTTGGGCCGGCACCCGCCACAGCACCTCGAACTCGATGCCGCTCGGGTCCTTGGCGTACAGCGACTTGGACACCCGGTGGTCGCTCTCCCCCACCAGTGCCCCGGCCTCGGCGAGCCTGGCCCGCGCCTCGACCAATTCCGCCAGCGTGCCGACTTCCCAGGCCAGGTGGTACAGCCCGGGGTGTGCCGGGCGGTCGGGGGCGCGACCGGTGCCGATCTCGAACAGGCCCAGGTCGTGATCGTTGGCGGAGTCCGGCGCACGCAGGAACGCGGCGCGGCCGGGGATTTCCATCCGGACCTCGAAGCCGAGCGTGTCCTGGTAGAACTCGGCGGTGCGCTCGAGACCGTGCACGTAAAGGACAGCATGGTTAAGACGGCGAACGGCCATCTGCGCTTCCTTCCCTTCGGCGAACTGCTAGCTCTCGCAATTCCCGGCAGGCAGTCGTCATTCCGCCAGCGCCGGAGCAGCGGCCGTCCCGGCTAGCGGATCTCGCGCCGACGGCGGAGCTCGCGGTACCGGCGTCGCTGCGACTCATCGAGCATCAACCAAGCCCCCGCGGGGACGGCGATCGCGAGCACGACGACCAGACCTGCCAGCCAGAAGGGGATGAACCCCAGCAAGATCAGGCCAACGACGACCCCGGCGATGCCCCACTTCATGTGCGGTGTCATACCGACTCCACTCCTCCATTCCGAGCCGGGAACCCCCAGCCCAGCCCAGCTTCCTCTAGTTTATAGTGCCGCGGCGCATCTCGGGCGTAGCGGATCTGGCCAGCGCGGTACGCTGCGGATATTGATGATCGTGACACGTGATCGTGACACGTGATCGTGACATCCGGGGAGGGACGCCGTGACGATCTGGATGCCGGTTGAGCCTGAAGCCAACGAGCTGCTGACCCGAAGCCCGCTCGCTTTGCTGATCGGCATGCTGCTCGACCAGCAGGTGCCGCTCGAGCGTGCCTTCAGCGCGCCGCTGGACCTGGTGCGCCGGCTCGGGCACGAGCCGACCGTCGCCGAGCTCGCCGAATTCGACCCGGACGCGCTGGCGACGATCTTCTCCGAACGGCCCGCCCTGCACCGGTACCCGAGGGCGATGGCGGCGCGCGTGCAGGACCTGGCGCGGCTGATCATGGAGCAGTACGGCGGCGAGGCCGCGCAGGTGTGGGAGTCCGCCGGGTCGGGTGCCGAGCTGCTCAAGCGGGTTTCGGCGCTGCCGGGGTTCGGGGCACAGAAGGCGCAGATCTTCGTGGCCCTGCTCGGCAAGCAGCTGGCGGTGCAACCGCCTGGCTGGCGGGAGGCGGCGGGGCCGTTCGGCGGTGAGGGGTCGCGTTATTCGGTGGCGGACATCACCGACGAGACCTCGCTCGGCCAGGTGCGGTCGCATAAGCAGGCCATGAAAGCCGCGGCCAAGGCCAAGACGGCCAACCGTTCCTAACATTCTCTTGTTAGATGAATGCAACCCTGATTTCTGGCATTGCTACGGTATGGTCACCAGACTAGCGGGATCAGGCGTTTGTGGTGTGCGGCGTAGGAGCGGTACTTTCCCCCGAGCGCTGACAGCAATGCGGTCTCTTCGATGTGAATCCGCCATGTGATGATCGCCAGCCACGCGACGACGAACACGGCCACGCTGACCCAGTTCGCGGCCGTCACTGCGATCCCACCTCGGCCAGCAAGCCCCCGGCGTAGCTGGGGTGGCGGAGCAGCCGGTACGGGCCATTCGTGACCACCGGCTGGTCAGGGCTGACCTTGATGACGGCGGTGAAATACTGGCCCAGCGCATAAAACGACCACCCGCGCAACGCGACTCCGACAACCATGATCACGATGCCGACCGCGAAGGCAACGACCCCTGGCCTGATCGCGGCGGCGGGGAAGGCCGAAGGCCCGAGATACAGCGCGAGATTCGTCACGATCAGACAGGCTCCGAAACCGAGCCAGAAGCTGTGGCGGCCGATTCTGGTGGCATTTTCCCGCCACTGCCACTGCCGGACAAACTGGATGGCCTCCATGCTCAGCCAGGCCAGCAAAACGATGAGTAGGAGCACCCCGACGGAATGGGTGTCAAAGTAGGGCTTCATCAATTCTCCTGACCGATCAGGCGGCGGTTTGCCGTGCCTGGTTAGTGCGGGCTGGTCCCGTTGGTGCTGGCTGAATCCAGCAGCTGCCGCAGGACCGCTGTGTAGCTGTCCAGTGCCTTGCGGCCCACGCGGCTGAGGCTGACCGAGGTCCGGGCGTTGACGCCGCTGCCTGACCTGAGCGTCACCACGTAACCCGCGTCCTCGAGCTTGCGCAGGTGGGTGATGAGGTTGCCGGGGGTCAGCCCGAGCAGTTCTTGCAGTCTGGTGAAGGACAGGTCGTCGCCGTCCCGCAGGGTGGCCAGTGTCACCATGACGCGCAGCCGCGCGGGCGCGTGAATGACCGGGTCAAGGTCGGTCTCAGCTGGCATGTGCGCGGAGACCGGTCTCGATGACTGCCATGAGCAGGAACGCCCCGCCGCCCGCCAGCGCGCAGGTCGCCAGCATGGCCGCGGGTGCCTGCCACGCGCAGCTGGCAGCGACGATCACTAGCCAGGCGCCGAGGGCGAACGCCGTCCGGTTTCGTCCGAGGGCGGCGGCGAGGATATAAGTCAGCCCGGCCAGCAGCAGCGGTGCCGCGAAGGCCACGAACGCGAACGTCCGGGTACTGACGGAGCTTTTGATCGCAACCTGCAGGCAGAGCAGGATCAGGTATCCGGCCGCATAGGTCCGCAGGATCATGCTGCGGTGCCGCGCCGACTGGCCGTCGATGCCGGCCACCGTCTTGCTGATGATGACCACGACGGCCGCGACCGCGACCGCGACCAGCCCGAACACCACCGCGATCGACACACCCGAAGGCCCCGTGTAGGGATGCTGTCCGCGCACGGACAGCCACATCGCTCCGTAGCCGAGGAGCCAGACCAAGCCCCATGCCGCGTACACGACAGGTGCGTTAATGACGAGCCCCTTACGAGCGCGGGCGTGCGCATCCTGGACGACGGCTGCTGCTTCCTGCACGCTCATGTCCTGGTCCTCTAGCATGTCGGCCTCCAGGGTCTGCTCGGAGCCAGAGCTAAACTTTGTAATGCAAAGCTACTCTGCTTTGCGACACAAAGTCAAGACCCGCCAGGCCGGAAACGGCGTCCGGATTACGCCCGCCGGTACCTGATCATCATGATGACGGCCGCGCCGAGCAGCAAGGCGACCAGGAGGGTGCCGCCGCCCAGGACGGACTGGGCCATCCAGTACCGCGCGACGAGGGCTCTAGCTCTGGGTTAGCTCTGGGGGCGGGGGCGGCGGAATAGGGCGCGCCGGCTCGGCGGGGCCAGACGGCCTGGCGCCGGGCCCTGTTCCAGGCTCACCGCGGAAACACGGTCGAGGTGGTCGAACGTCACCGTGAGCTGGCCGCCCGCGGGGGCCTGGACCTGCCAGGAGCCGTCGGCGGCCACGGCGACCTGGGCGCCGCGCTGCTCCAGGTAAGCGCGGGCGGCCAGGCGGTGCGGCACCGGGAATACCCCGAGGCTGCGTGTGATGACCCCGGACAGCAAGATGGCATCGGCCGGCGGCAGGGCCAGCTCCGGTGCGGTGACCAGCGTCAGGACCGCGGATGTCTCACCATGACCGAGGTAGTAGCCGTGGAGTTCGGTCCCGCGCTGACGCAGGGCATTCGCGGCCGACAAGACCTCGTGGCCGAAAGGCAGCGAGGTATTCGCCCATGCCCACAGCCAGGTGCCGTTTGCCTGCGTACCGAGGAGATCGCAGCGGGCGGCCCGGCCACTTGACCACTCGATCCGCTGACCAGGGAAGTCCATCGCGAAGTTGCTGTCGTTGCCGATCCAGTCACCCAGTCGTTCCTGGCGTTCCCGGCCGGCGAACGCGTAGGTCGTAAGCAACTCGGCGAGCGAGGTCACAGGTCCGCCAGGATGTCCGGCCAGATGCCCGGCCGGAGGTCCGGCCGGGCCTTCGAGGCCATGATCAAAGGCATCGTTTTCCGGCCCATACGGGCGACGGTACCATCAGCCAGCCGTGGCCAGAGGCCCAGGCCGGAGGCCCAGGCCGGCATGGACCGGGAGAGGCGATCGCGGCCGTGTCGAGCAGGATCCTGCCCGTAACGGGCTGGCCGCGCAGATGCGGGACCACCAGCACGTCACCGCCTGCGTGAAGGCGCGGTCAGGCGGCCTGCCACAGCTCGACCCGGTTGCCCTCGGGATCGGTGACCCAGCCGAATCGACCGACACCCTCCATGTCCTGCGTCTCTTTAGCCACGTCCGCTCCCTTGGCGCGCAATTGCGCAAGCATCGCATCCAGATCACGGACCCGGAAGTTGAGCATGGTCTGCTGGGCGCGGGACCCGAAGTAGCCGGTGTCGGACTCGAACGTCGCGAACACCGTCAGCCCGGCTTCCTGACGCCACAGGCCGTTCTCATCGGCGTCCAGGCCCAGGCAATCGCGATACCACGCGCCCAGGGCCGCCGGGTCGGCGGCCCGCATGAAGTATCCACCGATTCCAAGCACACATTCCATGCCGTTATCTTGCCAGGAGCGGGCCATCCAGGAAGCCGCCGAGGTCGTCCAGGCGGCTTACCACGAGGTCGCGGGTGGCTGACTGGCGCTGGGAATGCGTCCCGGGACCCTGCTTGCTCCGCTCACCGTTATACCGTTCTACGGTACATCGACTTACGGTATAGTCTCAGAAGGAATAACTCCTTCGCGCCCGTTGGGGCGCGGCCACCGCAGGAAGGCAACGTGCGAGACAAACTAGACCGCTGGGCCGATCCACCGCTACTGGTGCTGGCCAGCCTGGCCGATGAGCCAAAGCATGGCTATGCCATCACCCAGGACGTGGCGGAGACGATGGGGGTGCGGCTCAGCGCCGGGACCCTCTACGCGGTGATCGCGCGGTTGGAATCCCGGGGCCTGATCGAGGCGATGGAGTCCGAGGACCGCCGCCGACCGTACCGCATCACGCTGACCGGAGCTCAGGCGCTGGCGCAGCAGTCGGAGCGGATGAGCCGGGTCGCCTCACTGGCCCGGGAGCGGCTGAGTCACCGACTGGGCTGGGCCGGAGCATGAGGCCGCCGGACAACATGCCCAGTGAACCGGACCGCGTGCCCGCCAGTGTCACGCCGCTGTCCCGCGTCGTGCTCGCGCTCTACCCGCCCGCGTGGCGGGCGCGCTACGGTGACGAGGTCCGCGCGCTGCTTGAGGAGTCCGGCGGCGGCCTAGGCGCTGCCGCCAGCCTGGCCTGGCGGGCAATGCCCGCGTGGATCTGGCCGCCCCGGCACCTGTACGACCGGCCGGCCAGGGTGCGGGCCAGTCTGGCCACCGTGCTTATGGCCTGGTCGGTGCTGGTCGCGGCCGCCATGACCGTCACGGCCGTCAGCGCCACGCGCGGTGCCCGCGCCGCCCTCGCGGGGACCACCCAGGCCAGCCCGATAGACCATTGAGCCAGCGCCGGTGAATCGGCAACCTCTCCCCGATGATTTGTCGAAAACCGTCAGGCGGTGGAGGTCGCTGAGCCCGGGGTGACGAGGCCGCTCTCGTAGGCGATGACCACCAGCTGAGCGCGGTCGCGGGCCGCCAGCTTGGTCAGGATGCGGCTGACGTGGGTCTTGGTGGTCAGCGGGCTCAGGAAGAGGCGGCGGGCGAGCTCCTCGTTGGACAGGCCCTCCGCGACCAGGCCCAGGACCTCGCGCTCGCGTTCGGTCAGGCGGGACAGGCGCGAGTCCCGTGCGGCCTGACGGTGCGGCTGGCTGGCGAGGGTGGTGATCAGGCGGCGGGTCACGCTCGGGGAGAGCAGCGCGTCGCCGCGGGCCACCACGCGGACGGCGCGGATCAGGTCCTCGGGCTCGGTGTCCTTGACCAGGAAGCCGCTGGCACCGGCCCGGAGGGCCTGGTAGACGTACTCGTCGGACTCGAACGTGGTCAAGATGATCACCTTAACCCCGGCGAGGTCGTCGTCGGCGGCGATCCGCCTGGTGGCCTCGAGCCCGTCGACGCCCGGCATCCGGATGTCCATCAGGACGACGTCGGCGCGCTCCCGGCGGGCCAGTTCCACCGCCTGCTCGCCGTTGACCGCCTCGCCAACTACGTCGATGTCGCCTGCCACCTCGAGCAGGACGCGGAAGCCGGCCCGGATCAGCGCCTGGTCGTCGGCGAGCACCACCCGGATCACCGGTGCGCACCGGGGAACCTGGCAGCGATGCGGAAGCCGCCCGCCGCAGCTGGACCGATCTCGACGGTGCCGCCCGCCGCGGCGGCCCGCTCCCGGATCCCGCGCAGGCCGTGCCCCCAGCCGCCGCCTAGCGGCTGGCCGTCCGCGCTGGTGGCTGCTCCATTTTTCCCCGAACGGACCGTTGCTCCGCCTCCATCGTCGGTAACTTCCACCACCAGGCAGTCGTCGCCGTAGCTCACTGCCACCGTAGCGGTGGCGGGACCGGCGTGCCGGACGGAGTTCGTCAGCGCTTCCTGGACGATGCGGAACGCGGCCAGGTCGGTGACGGCAGGCAGCGGGCACGGCTGCCCGGTGATGGTCACGGTCACCGGCAGCCCGGCCTGCCTTACCCCCGCCGCCAGCGCGTCCAGCCGGGCCAGGCCCGGTGCCGGCTGGGTCGGGTCGGCGCCCTCGTCGACGTGCCGCAGGACGTTGAGTATGACGCGCAGCTCGCGCAGGCCGTCCTTGCTTGCCGCCCTGATAGCGGCGAGTGACTCTGCGGCCTGCTCCGGGCGATCGGTCAGTAGCTGGGCGGCGGCGCTGGCCTGCACGTTGATGGTGGCCATGGTGTGCGCCACCACGTCGTGCAGCTCCCGGGCGATCCGCAGCCGCTCCTCGTCGACCTGACGTCGGGCATCGCGCTCGGCGCGATCACGGAGCGATTCGACGTAGGCGCGCCGGTTGGCGACCGCGATCCCGCCGAACAGCGCCACCGCGATATCCGCGGGGATGAGTACCATGCCGCCGCCGGTCGGCCCGAGCGGATTGTGCGCCGCGGTCGCGGCCATCAGTACCACGGTGAGGGCAACCGCCCAGGCGACGGACTGCCGGATCGGCCTGACGCGGGCGAGCGCCGCCGCGTACGGAGTGCTGACCTGGGTGTTCCAGGACGGGCATGGCTCCATGGCGGTGTTCGGCGTGCCGGCGACCGGGGCGATCACGATGTGGGTGCCGCTGATGGTGTTCGCGTTCCTGTTCGGCCTGTCGATGGACTACGAGGTGTTCATCCTGTCCCGCATCAGGGAGGAGTACGACGCCACCGGGTCGGCGCGGTCCGCCGTGGTTACCGGGCTCGGGCGGACCGGGCGGTTGGTCACCAGCGCGGCGGCGATCCTGATGCTGAGTTTCGTCTCGATGTCCACGCCGTCGCAAACCGACCTGAAGATCCTAGCCACCGGCCTCGGCGCCGGAATCCTGGTAGACGCCGTGGTGGTGCGGTGCCTGCTGGTGCCGGCGATGGTGGCGCTGTTCGGCCGGGCGAACTGGTGGCTGCCGGCCTGGCTGGCCCGGGTGCTGCGGCTTCCGCTGCCTGATCCGGCCGGAGAAGTCGTCGATGAGGAGCCACCTGATGCCGGGAAGCATGTGGATCATCCTGGCGTCACTGTCCGGTAGCTGGCTGCCGGTGAAGCCGGGTGAGCAAGTCGGCAAGCTGCCTGGTTTCGGCGGGGGTGAGAGGTGCCAGGAACCGGCGTTGCTGTTCGTCCAGGATCCGCACGGCCGCGACTTTGGCCGTCCGGCCCGCCTCGGTCGGGTGGACCAGGAACGCTCGCCGGTCGCGGGGATGGCGCTGCCGTTCGACGTAGCCCTTGGCCTCCAGGTGGTCAAGCAGGGCCACCATGGTGGTCCGGTCGATCCGCAGCGCGTCGGCCAGTGCCTTCTGGGTCATGGGCGCCCGTTCGGTCACCATTGTCAAGATTCCGACCTGGCGGGCACTGAGCCCCATCCCGGCCAGCATGTCGTTGGCCAGCGCGTGCGATTCCTCTGCCGCGCGGTAGATCAGGAACGGCACCCGGTCCCGCATAGAGGGCGGCAGCTCCGGCGGTTCGCCCGCGACCTGCCTGCGGCCACCGCTATCAGACGCCCCGGCCATCCCGGCTCTCCTGGGTCTTGGGAACTCGCACGCCAGTAGCGGCGATCGACAGGATCACCTTATCAGGGGCATCAAGATTATCAGTAAGCTGATAATCTGCAGACAGATAATCAAGAAGGTGATAACTTTCTGCCTGATGCGGCTTCCGGACATCACGGCCGGATTCGAAAGGAGCCCTTCGTTGCTTGGTTCACCTGTCATGCGCCCCGCCGTCCGGCTGCGGTGAGCGCCGGTTCCGCTCGCGGCCGCTTCAGCCGCGTGCTGGTCACTGGCGCGACCGGGTTCGTCGGGGGTGCCGTCGCCCAGGCATTGCTGGGCAGCGGCCACGATGTCCTGGCCCTGGTCCGGGATCCCGCCCGTGCCCGCACGCTGGAGCAAGCCGGAGCCACGCTGGCCACGGGCGATATGCTCGCCCCGGATACCTACCGCGGCCTAGTCGACCAGGTCGATGCGGTCATCCACGCGGCGCAGCGGACGCCGACAAGCCGGATGACCCGCGCCAGGGTGTCGGACATCCAGCAAGCCGACCACGTCATGAGCAGCGTGCTGGCGCAGGCGTGCCAGGCCAGCGGCCGGCGCTATGTGTACACGAGCGGCTACTTCGCCTATGGCGACCGGGGCGATGCCTATGTAGACACCCGGACCGCGTTCCAGCCCTCGCCGCTGGGGACTGGGCATGTGCGGGAGGTGACCGAACTGCGCCGGGCGGCCGCCGATGGCCTGGACGTCGTCGTCGTCGCGCCCGGCTTCGTCTACGGCCCCGGTGGCCTGTTCAAAAGCGCGTTCTTCGACCAGGCCGATCGGGGTCGGCTGCGCTGCATCGGAGCCGGGCAGAACTTCTGGAGCTGCGTCCATGTCGAGGACCTCGCAGCCGGATACGTGGCTGCCCTGGAGCACGCCCCGTCTGGCGGGGAGTACAACCTGGTCGACGATGAACCGTTGCGCCTGCGGGCGCTTGTCGACCAGGTGACCGGCGCGATGGGCCTCAAGTCCGTCGGCACGATCCCGCCGTGGCTCATGAGCCTGATCATCGGCCGCCCGCTGGTCCAGTCATTGGTCACCTCATGCCGGGTTGTGAACACCGAGGCCTCCGACCAGCTCGGCTGGCGGCCGGCCAGGCCCACGCTCGCCGACGGGCTGCCCGATGCGATCGCCCGGCTGCGCCGCCAGGCGGGCAAACAGCCGGCCGGCGGACAGGAATCCCGGTGACGACCGCGTTCACCGGCCTGGCCGCCGCCCCTGCACTCGCCTGGCCCGGACCCGGCGTAAGCGACACCATCAACGCCGATGAAAGAGACGGGCTAGCCTCGTCCGACAACATTGAGACAGCGTCGCCTCGATGCAGCAGCTCGGCGCGATCCCGGCCCGACGCTAGGGTCAGCTCCCAGGCGCGGTCAATGCGAACTCGCCACCGACGCCCCGGCCACCGGGCCTGCGCAGCATTCGGCCAGCTCGTGAGAGCTATCTGATCAGCCGGTCATCTGGATCCGTGCGCTCGGCATGTGCACCGATCGACCAATGCAACACTGCCCATCGGTCAGGTCATGTCGACAGAAGCATTGTGACAGTGGTAACTTGCGAAAGTCATGACTAACGCAAGGTCGATGATCGAGGTGCTCGGCGAGCCGATGCGCGTCACGATCCTCGAACGGCTCCTCGAGACACCGGCCACCGCGACAGAACTTGCGCAGCACCTTCCCGTGACCCGGTCAGCGGTCTCCCAGCATCTGCAAATGATGAAGTCCGTCGGGCTGGTCGACGACACGCCCGCCGGTACCCGCCGGGTGTACAGGGTGGACCCGGATGCTCTCGCGCTGCTGCGCAGTTACTTCGACGCGTTCTGGAACCGCTCGCTCGAGGGTTTCCGCCGCGCCGCCGAGGTGACCACCCGAACCCCCGCCGGCCGCCCAGGCACCGGCCAGGACCCCGATGACCCGCAGCCCGATCCCCCAGGAGGAGCGCAGTGACAACGCAGACCAGTCCCACCTCGGTCAGCACCGAAGTCGACGTCGATGCCAGCGCGGAGCATGCGTTCCGCGTCTTCACCGAAGGGATCGGCACCTGGTGGGACGACGACAAGCACATCCTGCAGGCCCCGTTGGCCGAGATGGTCTTCGAGCCCTATGTCGGCGGCCACATCATCGACCGCGGCACCGATGGCAGTGAATGCCAGTGGGCCACCGTTCTCGCCTACGAACCGCCCGTCCGGGTCTGTTTCAGCTGGGACATCAACCTCCAATGGCAGATCGAGCCCGACCCGGAGCGCGCCAGCGAGGTCGAGATCACCTTCACCGAGCTCACGCCGCGCCGCACCCGGGTCGTGCTGACCCATCGGCACCTCGACCGGCATGGCGACGGGTGGGAAGGCATGCGCAACGCGGTCGGCTCGGGCTGGAGCCTGAGCGGCTTCGCCAAGGCGGCCCAGCAGCCTTTCAGCGGCGTTGCGCTCGGCAAGCCGCTCCCGGCCGTCACCGATGACACGATGCGGTCCAGGATCGCCCAGGCCAAGCCCTACACCGTCATGGTGCTCCATACCACCACAGCCTTCGCCCGTCCTGCCTGCGACGCCGTCGTCTGGGAACACGGACGACGCAACATGGCACTCGTCGAAGCGGGCCTGCTCCCGGTCGTCCTTCCCGCCGCCGACGACAGCGGCATCGCCGGCTACGGCGTCTTCAGCGCCGACCTCGACACGACCCGCCGCCTCATGGACAACGACCCCGGCGTGCGCGCCGGCATCTTCAGCATCGAACTGCACCCCGTGCGCGGCTTTCCCGGATCCCGCCTCCCATAAGCCGGAACGGTGGTTGATCATCACCTCCCCGGCCTTCCGGACTGCGGATCCTTTAGTAACTTCAGCCGAAGGACGGCGAGGAGGCCGAGGCGCCGCTCATGGCCGCGCGAAGGATCACGGCCGGGCCGCCTTGGGCCGGGCCGACCGTGATGGCTGACGTCACCAGGCGAAGGTGTTGGCGAACCCGATGGATGACGCCGGAATGTGCCGGGGCAGGTGAATTGGGGTGGAGAGGTTGCCCTGGATGCTGGCCTGGGTGGTACCGCACTGGATGATCAGGTGCCGGCCGTCGGGATCGGCCCACAGAACTCCGCAGTACGACGAGCTCTGGCCGGATAGCGCCGCCTGCGCGAGGACCGCCTTCAGCTTGCCGGTGCGGGCAGAGAAACTGACGACGGCGGACTTGGCGCCGGATGCCATCGTGGCGAACAAGGTGGATCCGTCCTGGGTGATCAGCGGGTCATCGGGACTGCTGAAAGTGGCCGTCCGGGTGCGGCTGCTGACCGGGCCCACCGGATTGTTCTGCCAGGCCACGGCGAGCTTGCTGGCGTCTGCGGTCAGGGCCATGCCCTAGATCTGGCTGTCGTGCAGCGGCGGGACGTCCAGCTGGGTCAGCCGGCCAGGTTTGCCGCTGGCGGCCAGGTGCAGCAGGTAAAACCAGATCACCAGGGCTCCCGATTGATCGGCAAGCACGAACGCGCGATCATCGGACGCCGCGGCGACCCACTCGAGGGCCGAGCCTGCGACAGGCACGGCTACCGTGCCGAGGATTTTGCCGGTGACCATGTCCTTCACGGAAGCAGCCTGGCCGCCCTGGTAGCGCTGGCCGAGGGCCACCGCGTACCGCGGCACACCCGGCCCCGCCGCCGCCCCGGCGGGGGTATGGCCGGGCTGCGGCAATCCGGACAGGGCGATGGCCGCCACGGCGCCCAAGACAGCAATGCCTGAGGTGGCGGCCCTAAGGGCGGCGCGCCTCATCCCGCGCCGCCTGAGCACAGCCAGGGCGGGCGGCCGGGTGCTCTCGGACATCCACGTCGAGGGCCCGACCTGGTTCTTCTCGATCACCTGGTCCAAGCCCACCTTCATCCTGCTCGGGCTGTGGGGACTAGGGCAGCCGATGGTGATCTACCTCGCCGCGCTGCAGGGGGTGCCCAAGGAAATGTACGAGGTCGCGGCGCTCGAAGGAGCGGGACCGCTGCAGCGGCTGCGCATGGTCACCGTGCCGATGATCAGCCCCGTCATCCTGTTCAACATGATCTTGTCGCTGGTGCTCTCCATCCAGTATTTCACCCAGGCCCAGGTCATCGAAAGCCCGCCGGGCAGTCCCG
>Ga0182030_10018997_pt1 | contig 13124 bp, 11 predicted proteins | sample 812S3MmetaG_FD_121299 | JGI IMG/M metagenome (GOLD analysis project Ga0182030, IMG submission 121299) | Permafrost microbial communities from Stordalen Mire, Sweden - 812S3M metaG (Illumina Assembly) | ecosystem: Environmental > Terrestrial > Soil > Wetlands > Permafrost | place: Sweden... | reverse complement strand
GACCGCTGTACCAGCGATGGGGAAGGGGCGATAGCGCCAACCCTTCGAGACCAGCTGTCCCACGATTATCGACGCGCCGAACAGTCCGACCATCATTGGCAGGAGTCGTAGTCCCGAGCTGGTTGGCGAGACACCGCGCACGAGTTGGAAGTACACCGGCAAATAGGTCAACGCGCCGAACATCGCGAAACCGACGACAAAGCCAATGGCCGACGCCGACGTGAAGACGCGATTCTTGAACAGCCGGGGCGCGAGGACCGGTTCGCTCGAGCGACGTTCAACCATCCAGAACGCGACACCCGCCGCGAGGCCGATCACGAGAAGTCCAATGGACTTGAACGACCCCCACGCGAACGAAGTACCGCCAAGGGACGTGAAGAGGATGAGCGCCGACGCGGAGACCGTCAGCATGATGATCCCGGCGTAATCAATCACGTGGGCGACGCGAGCCCCGGCCGCCGGCAGCACCGCTGCGGTAACGATGAGCGCCGCGATGCCAAAGGGCACGTTGACGAAGAAGATCCATCGCCACGACCAGTACTCCACGATGAACCCTCCGAGCAACGGCCCCAGCACCGTCGCCGCGCCGAAGGTCGCGCCAAAGAAGCCGGCGTAGCGGCCACGATCTCGAGGTGGCACGATGTCCGCAATGATCGCCTGCGCGCCGACTTGGAGGCCGCCTCCGCCGATCCCTTGGATTGCGCGGAAGAGAATCAGTTCGAACATGCTGTGCGCGACGCCGCACAGCATGCTGCCGATGAGAAAGAGGACGATGGCGGCCTGGAAGTAGACCTTTCGACCGTGCAAGTCGCCCAACTTGCCCCACAGCGGCGTGCTCACTGTCGACGAGAGAAGGTACGCGACGACGACCCAACTCAGGTGGCTCGCTCCGTGCAAGTCCGCAACGATCGTCGGTAGCGCCGTGGACACGATCGTGCTGTCAAGGGCCGCGAGCAACATGCCGAGCATCAGGGCGCCGAAGACGAAGTACAACTCCCTCTTGGGCATCGGGGTGGCGAGCTCAGTGTCCATAGATCCGTTCAACTCCAGATGAGTGGCGATTGCAGGCGGTTAAGAATTCACCAACCTTAGTTGCGACGCCTGTCATCGAGCCCTTACTGACATGCTCACTAGTTTGTAGAGGAAAGGGGACCAATGAAAACGCGATTGACGGAACTTCTAAAGATTGAGCATCCCGTGATGCTCGCCGGCATGGGCGGCGTCGCCTACAGCGAACTGGCCGCCGCGGTCTCGAACGCGGGTGGTTACGGCTGCCTGGGCGCGTCGACGATGTCGATCGAGCGTCTCGCCAAAGAGATTGCGGCGACCAAGGATCTCACGTCCAAGCCCTTTGGCGTTGACCTGCTCACCGCCTTCCCCGAAACCCTCAAGCACAACGTCGAACTTCTCATCGAAGGCGGTGCCAGTACGTTCGTCGCCGGACTCGGCGTACCGGCGCACGTCATCGACCTTTGTCACGCCCATGACGTCCTCGTCATCTCGATGTGCGGAAAAGTTGAACACGCGAAGCGCGCCCTCGACGCCGGTTGTGACCTCGTCGTGGCCCAGGGCACTGAAGCCGGTGGCCACACTGGCACGGTCGCCACACTCCCCCTCGTCCCACTGATCGTCGACGCGGTCGGCGACTCGATCCCCGTGGTCGCGGCCGGAGGGATCTTCGACGGACGAGGTCTGGCCGCCGCACTCGCACTGGGCGCGGTCGGTGTGTGGATCGGGACTCGATTCATTGCGACCCCCGAAGCCCGCGCGATTCACGGTTACCGAGAGATGATCCTCGAAACCCGAGAGGACGGCACCGTCGTCTCGCGCGCCTTCAGTGGAAAAACGATGCGCGTACTTAGGAACGACACGACCGATCGTTACGAGGCCGACCCGTCACTGCTGAAGAAGTTCCCCGATCAGCTCGGCGTGGCCTTCAGCGAAGGAACTTTTCACTTGGGCGGCGACGAGACGACCGAAGGAGTCGATCCCCATCGAGAGGGCTACCCGGCCGGACAGGCCGTCGGGGCGATCACCTCGATCATCCCCGCCGGCGACATCGTGCGTTCCATCGTCGAACAGGCCGAACGGGTGATTGACGGCCTGAAGGCCTGATCAGTGCCGATTGTCAGTTGGAACCCGTGGAGACGGACATAGTGTTTTTCCATGGTTGACCTTCACAGCGACGTCGACGAGATCGTCTCGGCGATCCGAGGGGCTGACCGACGCGCCACGGTCGCCAAGCGGACCGTCGCCGAGGTCCTCGTGGGCGCAGCCGGTCACCTCACGGCCGACGAGATCACCCACGAAGTGCAGAAACGCCAACCTGACGTGAGCCCGTCGACCGTCTATCGAATCCTCGAGGAGTTCGAGACGCTGCAGATCGTCGTGCACGCGCACCTCGATCAGCACGCTGCGGTGTACCACTTGGCCGGTGCGGTCCACGGTCACCTCACGTGCGAGCAGTGCGGTTCGACCTTCGAGATCCCCGCCGCCCATTTCGACGTGTTGAGCAAGGATCTGCAAAAGACCTTCGGTTTCTTGTTGAATCGTCATCACGTGGCCGTCACCGGCACGTGCGCGTACTGCCAGGAGCAACGTCGACTCCACCAACCAACCTCTGAGACGTAGGGCCACCGACTCTTACGCCCGCCTTACGCGGGTCCGACCGTGCGCTTTGAAACGCTCAGTAGTGTTTTGAGAGAAGCTCATGATTAAAATTGACCACCTGACCAAGCGCTACGGCAGCACGCTGGCGGTGAATGACCTCGATTTCGAGGTAAAGCCCGGTGTCGTCACCGGCTTCCTCGGTCCAAACGGTTCGGGTAAGTCCACGACCATGCGCATCATCCTCGGACTCGACGGTCCCACCTCAGGACAGGCGAGCATCAATGGTCAGCGCTACGCCGACCTGAAGGACCCCATGCGAGAGGTGGGAGCGTTGCTCGACGCCAAGGCGGTGCATCCCGGTCGCACGGCCCGCAACCACCTTCGCGCCCTCGCGGCCTCCAATCAGATCAAAGCTTCGCGCGTCGACGAGGTCCTTGACTTCGTCGGCATCAGTTCCGTGGCCAATAAGAAGGTCGGCAACTACTCACTCGGCATGAGCCAGCGCTTGGGCATCGCCGGGGCGCTCCTCGGCGACCCGGGCATCTTGCTCTTCGACGAACCGGTCAACGGACTCGACCCCGAGGGCATCAAGTGGATCCGCGAGTTCTTTCGCACGCTCGCCAACCAAGGACGCACCGTGTTCGTCAGTTCACACCTCATGAGCGAGATGGCGGTGAGCGCCGATGAGATCATCGTCATCGGCCGCGGAAAGTTCATCACGTCGGGTTCAATCGACGATCTGACCAAGACCGCCAAGGGCACGGTGCTCGTTCGTGGATCGGACCACGACAAACTCGCGTCAGTCATTGCGTCACATCACGGCATCGTCCACGAGTCGAACGACAAAGGCCTCGTCATCGGGGACTTGTCATCCGACGAGGTGGGCCAGATCGCCTTCGACGCGGGCATCACGGTGTTCGAGCTCGTCCCTCAACGCGCGTCGCTCGAAGAGGTCTTCATGGACCTCACGGCCGACTCCGTCGAGTACGGGTCCGCTAGCACGGGATCGCTTTGATGGCGAACGAATCGACCTTGATGGCATCGACGAAAGCCGAGTGGATCAAATTTCGCACTGTGCGCTCGTCGGTCATGGGTATCGTCCTGACGTTCGTCCTCATCATCGGACTCGGCGTCCTCGTCTCGAGCCTGGAGAGAAGTCACTGGAGCCAAGTCAGCGCTCTTCGTCAGGCGACCTTCGATCCCGTGTCGAGCAGCCTCGTCGGAATTCTCTTTGGCCAGTTGGCGGTCGGCGTGATTGGCACCCTGTTCATCACCAGCGAATACTCGTCAGGTTCGATCAGGACGACGTTGACCGCGGTGCCCAATCGACTCCGCCTCGTCGCAAGCAAACTCCTCGTGCTGTTCGCGACCCTCCTGGTGATAGGAGAGGTCGTATGCGTGGCCGCGTTTCTCATCGGTCAGAAGATCTTCTTCGGCGTCGTGCCCACGGCCACCTTGGACAACAGTGCGGTGCTGCGATCGGTCCTCCTCGCCGGTGTGTACCTCGCGATTCTCGGGGTACTGGGCTTCTCCTTCGGACTGATCTTTCGCCAGAGCGGTGCGTGCATCAGCCTCTTCGTCACGTTGTTACTGGTGGTGCCGCTCATCGGGTTCTTCTTCCCCCAGAGTTGGCAGAATGACTTCCAGCGATTCGAACCTTCGACCCTGGGCGAATCGATGTTCTCACCATCTGCACCGTCGAACTCGTTCGGCGCCTGGACTGCGACGATCATTTTGACGGCGTTCGTCGCCGTCGTCCTCTTGATTGCGCTCTTGCTCTTCCAGCGTCGTGACGCAGGAGCCACGGCGTGACACGGCCGTAGAGTATCGAGATGGAACTCGGTGACGCACTTCGAACGACCGGTTCGGTTCGCAGCTTCACCTCAGCATTGGTCTCGGACGAGACGTTGACCTCGATTCTCGAGGACGCGCGCTTCGCGCCCTCGGGGGGAAACCGTCAAGCGTGGCACGTGATCGTGGTCAAGGACACCACGCGGCGCCGAGCGTTGCGCGACCTGTATCTCGACGCGTGGCACGACTACATCGCCCACGTGCTCGCCGGACTGGTCCCGTTCTCCCCTGTCGCCAGTGACGAGGATCGTGCGACGGCGGCCAGTCGCCGCGACGAAGCTATCGCCGTGTCGAGACCCAACGGCTTCCCCGAGACGCTTGACGCCGTGCCAGCGATGCTCGTGATCTGCGCCGATCTGTCGGCACTCGCGGCGACCGACCGCGACCTCGGCCGCTATCACATCACCGGCGGCGCTTCGGTCTACCCCTTCGTGTGGAGCATCCTGCTCGCGGCGCACGACCGAGGCCTCGGCGGCGTGATGACGACCATCGCGACGCGCAAGGAGACCGAGGTCCGAGCGCTGCTCTCGATGCCGGAGAATCAAATCGTCGCAGCGATCGTGGCGCTCGGCCACCCGCAACAGCAAGTGACGAAGTTGCGCCGAAACGCCGTTGCTGACTTCACGTCCGTTGACACCTTTGACGGAGGACCACTCACGTCGACCTGAGGTCAAGTATCGAATATGTCGGCGGTGTCTTCGCCGAGCGCGCGCGGACCTCGACGAACGTGTGGTCGCTGTCCGTCCACGACCAACGGTGTGCGCATGGTCGTGAGGTCGCCATGTGGACTCGACATCGTGCCGAGGAAGTCCCCCGACGCGATCTGTTCCTGCGCGAAGGCACCGGCGACGTCCAGGATGGGTGCGTGCGGCACGCCACTGGTCGACAACAGATCGAGCCATTCGTTGGTCGACCTCGTGGAAAAGATTCGGTTGAGCTCGGTACGTAGCTCGTCGCGCTCACGCACTCGCACGTCATTCGTGGACCACGAGATCCGGCCAGCCAAGGACTCATCGCGGAGGGTTCGAACTAGTTTCTCGTACTGCGCGTCGGTCCCGACCGCGAGAAGGATGAAGCCGTCGCACGTCGTCACCGGACCGTACGGGGTGATGCTGGGGTGGTCGTTGCCGAGGCGCGAGGGATTCACGCCGGTCGCGAGGTAGCCCTGTGCTTGATTCACCAGTGCACTCATCGCGGACTCGAGCAACGGTGCCTCGAAGTGACGCGCACTGGCACCGCGTAGGCGCGCGAAGAGACCGGTAAGGAGACCAATGGCGCCATAGAGACCCGTCACGACGTCCGCAATGGGTGCGCCCACCTTGGTCGCTGGACCGTCGGCGTCACCGGTCACCCCCATGAGTCCTGATCGTGCCTGCGCCAGGAGGTCGAAGGACGGTAGGTCGGCGACCGGTCCCCCGACGGTGGCGGGCGTGATACTCACCCAGACGCAGTCGGGATTGCTGGATCGCAACCTGTCGATGCCAAGCGCGGCCACCTGACTGGGGAGATAGTTCTCCACGACGGCGTCGGCGAGGCGAACCAGTTGGGCAATGCGTTCATAGTCGTCGGGGTTACGGAGATCGGCCACGATGTTACGACGGTGGCGATTGACCGCCAAGTAGTAGGTCGCGTCATCCCCGAACCTCGGTGGGGCGAGGGCCCGTACGGGATCACCCAGGGGACTCTCAACCTTGATCACGTCGGCGCCGAGGTCACCGGCGATCATCGCGCAGAGCGGTCCGGCCAGGACTCGCGAGAGATCGAGGACCCGCACACCCTCCAGTGGTAGCCCGGTACCGACGTTCGTCGGGTCGAGGTCCCAGCGCATCAGAGGACCTTGGAGAGAAAACCCTGAAGACGGACGGTCCGGGGATTCGTCAGGACGTCCTTCGGTGCGCCGGACTCCTCAATCACACCGCCGTCGAGGAAGTAGACCGTGTTGGCGACCTCGCGGGCGAAGTTCATCTCGTGGGTCACGACAATCATGGTCATGCCCGTGCGAGCCAGGTCCTTCATGACGTCGAGCACCTCTCCCACGAGTTCGGGGTCGAGTGCCGACGTGGGCTCGTCGAACAGCATAAGCTTGGGGTCCATCGCGAGCGCTCGTGCGATGGCCACTCGTTGCTGCTGTCCCCCAGAGAGTTGCGCCGGATAGTGCTTCTCCTTGCCATCAAGACCGACCCGAGCCAAAAGTTCGCGTGCCTTGGCGTTGGCCACGTCTTCCTTGACGCCCTTCACCCGAATTTGGCCAACGGTGATGTTTTCCATGACGGTCAAGTGTTGGAAGAGATTGAAACGTTGAAAGACCATTCCGATCTGCGCCCGCTCGCCGCAGATTCGTTTGTCGCTGAGTTCGTAGAGTTTCCCATTGCGAGCTTCGTAGCCAACGAGTTCGCCGTCAACGCGCAGTTCTCCGGCGTCGTGCTTCTCGAGGTGGTTGATGCAACGAAGTAGCGTGCTCTTGCCCGAGCCACTGGGCCCAATGAGACACGTCACCTCGCCGCGCGTCACGGTGAGGTCGACACCCTTCAGCACTTCAACGCCGACGTACGACTTGCGTACGCCGATCGCTTCAACCATTGGCGAGGTCATGTAGGAACCTCCGCTGGCACTCCGCGTTTCGTCCGGTACTTTGACGCAACACCCTTCAGATCTCCGCGCAGTCGTTGAATCGGTGTCGGAGGAGGGTTGCGAAGTGCACCCTTGGCGTAATGGCGTTCCAAATAGAACTGCCCGATTGAAAGAATCGTTGTGACGATCAAATACCAAATGCTCGCGACAATGAGCAGTGCCATGGTTAAGAAGTTGACCGCCGAGATATTCGTGACAGCGGCTAACAGATCGGTTACGCCAACCACGCTCACAAGCGATGTGGTCTTCAACATCGAAATGACCTCGTTGCCCGTCGGTGGAATGATGACGCGCATGGCTTGCGGAAGTACCACCAGACGCAGTGACTGGATTCGGGTCATACCAATTGACGTCGCGGCTTCAATTTGACCTTCGTCGACGGCGAGGAGACCAGCTCGGGCAATCTCGGACATGTACGCCGCCTCATTGAGGCCAAGTGCAAGAACCGCTGAACGAAAGGGATTCAGAATTGAAAGGACGTTGAGATGGACGAACGTAACGGGAAGGAACGGCAGTCCAATTGTGATCGTCTTGTAGAGGGCGGCGATGTTGAACCAGAAGAGCAGTTGCACGAGGACTGGCGTCCCGCGAAAGAACCACGTGTACGTCCATGCAGTTGAAGAGAGCAGCCGGCTTTGCGAACGTCGCATCACCGCGAGGATGACGCCAAGCACTATGCCGATGGTCATCGCCGCAACTGTCAATTCCAACGTGACGTACAGGCCATGTATGACGTCAGACGACGTGAAGAAATGAAAGACAACGTTCCAATAAAAACGCCATCGCTGCGGTTGGTGACAGTGACGAAGCCCGTGAGTTCTAACGCAGATGTTGATTCCAGTTCCGATCTTCGAAAAGATCGTGTGGATCAGCATCGCGAGAAGGATCAAGACAACGAAGGTGCCGGCCCAGCGACTGTAATGACGTACGGGGACGACCTTGACCGCGTCGTCCCCGTTAGAAGTCATGTTGGTTTCCTACTACACGTTTTAGGAGATTGCTCCATTGAGAACAATCTTCGACGAAGTCAACGCACCACCGGTGACGCCCCATTTGGCGAGAATCGCGTGGTACGTACCATTGGCAATCAACGTCTTGACAGCGGCTTGCACTGCTTTCGCTAGTCCCGAGCCAGCACTGGTCTTCGGCGTCGCGATGCCGTACGGCGCGACCTCGATGGCATTGCCGACGACTTTGAACAGACCAGCGGACGTCGACGCGATGTAGCCCGCGATCTGACTATCCACGAAGCCGAACGTCGCACGACCCGACGAGACCGCGAGATTGGCTTCCGTTTGCGTTGGGAAGGGCAGGACGGTCAATTTTTTGCTGGCCGAACAGGTCTTGGCGGTCGCATTGGCGTCGGACTGCTCCGTCGTTCCCGTCTCGACCGCAACGGTCGTGCCGCAGAAACTCTTGAGGCCCGTGAACTTCGCCGTAGAGGAGTTCTTGGCGTACACGCCCTCACCGGCCTGGAAGTAGTCCACGAAGTTGACTTGCTTCTCGCGAGCTTTGGTGTCGGTGAATGACGAATTGCCAATCTGGTAGCGACCACTACTGATGCCGGCGATGATGTTGTCAAAGGTCACGTTGTTCTCGGTCTCCTTGAGTCCCAACGTGGTGGCGACAGCCTTGAACAGATCGACGTCGAAGCCGATCATCGTGGTGCCCTTCATAAATTCGTCGGGCGGATACGTCGCGTCGGTGGCGACCTGCAGCGTCTTACCCTTGAAGGCCGACGGCACGAGCTTCGCGTCCGCGGCGTTGTACTTGCCACCAATGGTGCTGGCTCCCGCCGTCAAGCTGGTGGCCAGCATCAATGCGGCCGCTCCGGCCACGACGAGAACCTGGCGGAACCGTAAAGTGCGCTGCATGAAATCTCCCTGTTTTCCCCACGCCGTGGTCGGCGTCTGGCCTCCATTGTTACCAGAAATATGGGCACGAATAGTTGCAGTGCCCTCTGGCGCGACTCAGTGCTGCAAAACGAGTTCCTCGTCGCTCGATATTCGCCCAGCGGGCAGGTAGCGAAAGACGACGATCGCCACGACCACGGCGATGCCGCTACCGACGAGACAGCCGCGGTGCAGCCCGTCCATGAAGGCGGCGGTGACCTTGTCGCCGAGTTGGACCTGCAACGCGGGTGGGAAGTGTCGCACCACTTGCTTCGCCGCCTGCATCGAGCTTTGCGCGACCCGAATCTGGGCGGCGCTGAGACCGTGGCCGAGGAACGGCGCGAAGGCTCGGCGAATATCGGGGCCAAAGAGTGACGCGAACACGGATCCAATGATGGCGACCCCCATCGTTCCCCCGAGTTCACGGGTGGTCTCATTACCGGCCGCTCCCCCACCAATCTGCTCGGGTACGAGCGTGTCCATCGTGGCCGCCACTGAGGGCGCGTTCACCAACGAGAAGCCAACGGCGAGGGTGAGCATCGATCCGACCATGGGCCCGACGTACGCCGCCGTTGAGGAGAGCATGGACATCCAATAGAGGGCACCCGCGGTGACCAGCAGGCCCAGCGGCACGACGTAGCGAGTACCGAGTCGTAGCGCGGCGAGAGCGCCCAGTGGCGTCGTCACCATCACGGCAAAGGCGAAGGGCAGCGTGTGCACACCGGCCGAGAGAGCCGAGTAGCCCCGGACCAGTTGGAAGTACTGCGTCACGAGGAAGATGAATCCGAAGAGGCAGAAGAAGTTGGTGGCGATCGCCCCGGCGCCGGCGGCGAACGTCCGATTGTTGTACATCCGCACGTCGAGGAGCGGACCGTCGTGACCGAGTTCGTGCTGGGCGAACCCAGCCAAGAGCATCGTCGCGGCCCCGAAGAGCACCAGTGTGGGCGACGAGCGCCAGCCCCACGAAGGTCCCTCGATGATGGCAAGCACCAGCGCGGTGATCCCCGAGGTGCCCAGGGCGAGACCGAGGTAGTCCATTCGACGTCGTCGCGGTGACCTTGACTCGGGCACGACCGAAGCGATCGCGATCATGCCCACGAGCGCCAGGGGAACGTTGACCAAGAAGATCGAGCCGTACCAGTAGTGCGTGATGAGTGCTCCACCGGCAATTGGTCCCAGGGCAATCGCGACGCCGGTCGTCGCGCCCCAGACGCCAAAGGCCTTCGCCCGCTCGCGAGTGTCTTCGAAGACCACCGTCAACGTCGAGAGCGTGGCGGGAAAGATGAAGGCAGCCGACGCGCCCATCAGCGCGCGTGCGGTGAGCAACGTTCCCACGTTGTGCGAGAACGCGGCAAAGAGCGAGAAGAGTGCGAAGGCCCCGAGTCCACTTTGCATGACGAACTTGCGACCCCAACGGTCCGACAGCCCTCCGCCCGCGAGGAGCAGTCCCGCGAAGGGCAGCGAGTAGCCGTCGACGATCCATTGCAGCGAAGAGTTCGACGCGTGGAGGTCGCGCGAAAGGGTCGGAAGGGCGACGTTCACGATGGTGTTGTCGACGACCACCAGAAAGACTGCAATACAGAGAACGAACAGCACTACCCAACGGCGTTCGCGAGGAAACGTCGGCACATACCCCCCCAGAGTGGCTTCGTTTTATACTACTTATCAAATGTTTAGTCGGTGGTACCGAACGGATTCGACCTTACCTAACGTCGTGTCCGCGACGGGGTATTACCCCGGTGATCGTCCACGCGTGGAAGGGGCACCGGACGACTACGACTGCGCGTTCGCGACCGCGAACTCTTTGAAACCGGTCGGCCAACGGCCCGGTCGACTCGGTCGAAGCAACATGTCGGTCATATCGCGGCGAAGGTGTTCTTGACGCCAGACCAACTGCTCCTGCGCCGCACGCATGATGCGATCGCTGTCGCGACACTCGGTGCGCCACGTGGGATCGGCGTCGAGGTCGAAACACTTGAACGACCCGTCCGCGAACTGCACGTACCCGAGATCGTCACTCACCGACGCGGCGAGGTTCGCGAGCGAGAGCGAACGATCTTTCGGCCACGGTGTGGTGGCGCCTCGGATGAAGTACGTGCGAAAGTCCCATTCGTAGTGCGCGGCGCTTCGCCAAGGGACCTCCTCGCCGCTCAGCAGCGCCGACAGCGAACGGCCGTCGCACTGTGCCGGTTCGTCCACACCCATCACGTCGGCGAGCGTGGGCAGCAGATCGATGTTCTCGGTGAAAGAGCTCACTACGCGGCCGGCGTTTTGTGAATGCGGGTCTCGCCAGAGCCCGATCACGTGGTAACTCTGGGGGAAGAAACCGAGTTTGTCCTTCAGGCCATGATCGCCGAGTTGATCGCCGTGGTCGGCGGTGATGACCACGAGCGTGTCCTCCCACTCGCCTCGATCTTCGATGCAGCGCACGACACGTCCCAACTGGGCGTCTACTTCACTGATCATCCCGTAGTACTGGGCGCGAAGGGCACGCATCGCACCGGGGTCGGTCGGCGCGGCGCTCCCCTCCACGTTGAGAGCGGCGTCGTGCACCCAGTGTCGATCTTCGTGTCCGACGGGCGAAATCGGCATCGCCATGTCGGCGGGGTCGTACATGCGCGAATACTCCCCCGCCGCCGCGTACGGCGGGTGCGGTCGCAGGTAACTGAGGTGTGCGAACCATCCGCTGTCTTGTTTGTCGAGCCACTCCACGAAGCGCGTCGTGAGAAAGCCGCTCAGCGAGTGCTCGGCGGGCCGTTCGGGTTCGGTGCGACACGCCGTCAGCCAACCACTCGGAACGTCGTAACCCTTCGAACGAAGGTACTGGATCCATCCGGCCTGACTCTCGGGCAGGTAGAGCCCCACGGAGAAGCCGGGCAGCACACCGTCGTAGTTGTCGAGCCGCGGATCGTCGTAGCCCTCCGCCCGGTTCGGGTCGACGCCTTGGTCCGTATAACCGAACAGTGTCGGGTCGTAGCCTGCGCGTCGCGCGACCAAGGAGATGTTGTCGAAGTGCGCGGAGAGCGGTGTCCCGTTCGCCACCACCCGATTGTTCATTTGATAGGTCCCGGTATAAATCGCCGCGCGACCGGGCGAGCACGGGGCCGCCTGGCTGTAGTGCTTAGTGAGACGGACGCCCTCGCTGGCGATGCGGTCAATCGTCGGGGTGCGCACCAACGGGTGCCCGGCCGCCGCGTAGGAGTCACCGCGAAACTGATCGAGCGAGATGAACAGGACGTTCACGAGGAAGCGTGTTCGACGTAGCGATGCATGTGCTCGCCGAGGTCATCGATGATCTCGAGCGCTTCGGGCACCATCATCGGGAGTCGCAGGAAACCGTGGATCATGCCTTCCGCTTCGAGCAGCTCGACGTTGACCCCAAAATGCTCGAGCAGTCCGGCGTACGCCACCGCCTCGTCACGAAGCGGATCACACTGCGCGACGACGACTATGGCCGGTGGAGCGCCGGAGAGGTCTTCAAACATCAAGGGACTCACTCGCGGATCGGAGTGATCGCTCCACTCACCCAGGTAGAGCCCGTAGTCGTAGCGCAAGTGGTCAACATCGAGCACGTGGCCCACACCGTACGTGTGCACCGAATTGGTGAACAACTCGGGACCGAGCGTGGGATAGATCACGACCTGCGCCGCGATGCCGAGATCTTCGTGGCGAGTGAGGGCGCAGGCCACGGTCTGCAACGTGGCGCCCGCGGAGTCGCCCATCACAATGAGTTTGGCGCCGGGATCGTCGAATTGGTCAATGTGAGCATGGACGTAACGCATCGAATCAATGGCGTCGTCGATTCCCGCGGGAAAGGGATTCTCAGGAGCCAGTCGGTAGTCGACCGAGAGAAATCGCATCCGGGTGTCGGCCGCGAGTCGTCGACACAGCGCATCGTGGGTGTCGAGGTCGCCCACGACGAATCCACCGCCGTGGAAGTAAAGGACCAGGGCCTTGCTCTCGTCGTCGACGGGAACGTACAGGCGCGCGCTCAGCGTTCGACCATCGAGGGGCAACACCACGTCACGTACGGACTCCATCGGTTCCACGTCGCCGCGATTGGCGAGTGACAGGTCTCGATACGCCTGACGCCGTTCCTCGGCACTTCGCGACGACGGGTGCTCAACGGGCTGGGCCCGG
>Ga0182030_10018996_pt1 | contig 13124 bp, 9 predicted proteins | sample 812S3MmetaG_FD_121299 | JGI IMG/M metagenome (GOLD analysis project Ga0182030, IMG submission 121299) | Permafrost microbial communities from Stordalen Mire, Sweden - 812S3M metaG (Illumina Assembly) | ecosystem: Environmental > Terrestrial > Soil > Wetlands > Permafrost | place: Sweden... | reverse complement strand
GGTCAGCGCCAGTTGCATCTGCTTGGGCGGCGGCGTGGCGTCCAGGAGCACGCCGTCCACGCGGTAACGCAACCGCATGGATTTTTCAAACGGTTCCAGATGGATGTCGCTGGCCCGGTCCTTGATGGCCTGCACGATGATCAGGTTGGCCAGTTTGATGACGGGCGCCTCTTCCCCGGAGGCGGCGAGTTTGTCAATGCTGACATCCTCGACCGTTTCCCGGATGTTTTCCAAGGCGTCGGCGTCGGCGTCGGCCTCCTGCTGCTTCTGCGCATCCTGGATGATGTCTTCCATGGAACCGCTCTTGTTGGCGTCCAGGGCGGTGAGCTTGTCGGCGATGGCCTTTTCGGACGCGATGAGCGGCGTGATCTCCAGCTTGGTGATGCGCTTGACGTCGTCGAGGGCCAGGACGTTCAGCGGGTCGGCCATGGCCAGGAACAACCGGTTGTCCAGGCGCGAAACGGGGATGACGCGATGCGTGTGCATCGTCTCGCGGGGGAACAATTCCACCAACTCCAGCGGGACGTGGGCGCGGGCGAGGTTGATCGGCGTGACGTTCAACACGCGGCCCATGCAGACGGCCAGGTCTTGTTCGCTGACGTAAGCTTTTTCGACGATGAGCTTGACGAGGCGTGCGCCGCTCTTTTTTTGCTGTTCCAGCAACTCCTCCACCTGGTTCGCGCCCAGCAAACCATCCTCGACGAGCGCGTCGGCGATGCGTTCTCCAAATGATTTTACTTTGGCCATGGCTTCAACGGAATGCTTTGCGGAGGTTTCCCATCAGGTCGGCGGGCGGCACCAGATACCACACCAGCCGGTGCGACGTGGTCTCGGACAATTCCTTGACCGCCTGCTGATTGAACGGATTCGCGGTGGCCACTAGAATCGCCTTGCTCATCCGGTCAAAGGGCAGCACGCACCAGCGGCGGCAGACCTCCGCCGGAAAGCCGCGCGTCAAATCAATGTCCACGTCATATTTTTCCAGCGGCAGATACGGCACGCGGGATTTCTCCGACAACAGCTTCAGGGATTTCTCGACAAGCAGAATGCCCTTGTCTTGCAGAACCTGGATGAACGGCTCGACCGCGTCCGCCGGGGCCGCCATCAAATCCGCCGCGCGCCAGCACAAATCGAAATCGCCCGCGCTGATGGCCTTGCTGTCCACAAAAATCCGCCGCAGCATCGCGCGCCCGTCGTCAATTTCACCGGCCGCCACGCGCGCTTTCTTCGCCGGCGACCGCGCCAAGTCCGGGGTCGGCATCAACGCCGCCGGTTCGACGCCCGCCGCCTCCAGGCCGCCGGTGTTGCTCGCCTTGCTTTCAATTTCCCGGAGCGCCGCCTGCACCTCCGCGTCGTCCGGGCAGCGCTGCAAGACCGTCTCAAATTCGAGAATCGCCGAGGACAACTGCCCCGTCTGCATATACGCCTGCGCGATGCGCTTGGAGGTGTTGATCACCTCCGGCTCGCGGCCCAGCTTGGAATACGCCTCCTTCAGGATTTCCAGCGACTGGCAGTCATTCGGCTGCGATTGCGCAATGACCTCGAACATCTCAATCGTCTGCTGCAATTGAGCTTCTTCACCCGGATTTAACGAAATAACCGCCATACTTAAAAATTTTCCACCGACAAAACCCAGCAACTTCGCTGCCAAACTAAAACGTCAGCCAGCCCAAAGCAATCCAAAGTAAAGTGCTTTTACGCTTTGCAGCGCGCCGCTTCATGGTAAAAATTTTCGCGTGGAGCCAACCCGCCCAACCATGACCCCCGCCACCGGCGAACGCCTCGTGCGCTTTGTCGGCGACAAGATTCAATTTTTCATCCGTGCCGGAACCAATTCTCCGCCGCCAAAAAACTGGTCCGCCCGGCTCCGCACCAACCTCGGCCGCGCCGCCGCCCGCCGCAAAGAAATCATTTACGCGCGTGCCGGACAGGCGGTGGTCGCCAACTCTTCCTGGCGCGACGTGCCGATGCAAAAAACCGCCGACGGCTGGCAAATCGAACTGCCGCTCGCCGAGGTCGGCTACTTCCAAGCCAAGGCCTATCTGATTGACGAAAAAAACTGGCAGCACTGGCCGGACGGCTCCGACGTGGGAATTTCGGTCCATCCCAATTTTACCCGCACGGCGAACACAATTTACTGCGCCTTCACCCGCCTGTTCGGCGCGACCAAAAATCTCGCCTCGACATCGGATGCAAAACTGGAGACGCAACTCAAATCGCTCGAAGCGCAAGGTTACGCGACTGTGCCGCCGTCCGGCAAATTCCGCGACCTGGCAAAGCAACTGCCGCATATCGTCCACCAGCTCGGTTGCCGCATCATTCATCTGCTGCCCGTGCATCCGACGCCTACGACCTATGCGCGTTTTGGCCGTTTCGGCAGTCCGTATGCCGCGCTGGATTTGACTGCCGTGGACCCCGCGCTCGTCGAATTCGACAAACGCACCACCGGCATTGAGCAGTTTTGCGAGCTGACTTATGCCGCCCATGCGCTCGGCGCGCGCGTCTTCATTGACATCGTCATCAACCACACCGGCTGGGGTTCGAGCTTGCAGGAAAACCACCCGGAATTTTTCCTGAAAAATCCCGACGGCTCGTTCGCAAGCCCCGGCGCATGGGGCACGGTCTGGGAAGATTTGGTGGAACTCGAACAGCACGACGTCAAGCTCTGGGACCTCATCGCCGACTCGCTCATCACCTGGTGCCGGCGCGGCGTGGATGGCTTCCGCTGCGACGCCGGCTACAAAGTTCCCACCGTCGCCTGGCAATACATCATCGCCCGCGTGCAGGAGGAATTTCCGGAAACCATTTTCCTGCTCGAAGGCCTCGGTGGCTCATGGGACGCCACGGAACTGCTGCTTACGGAAGGCGGGATGCAATGGGCGTATTCCGAACTGTTCCAAAATTATTCCGGCAAAGACGTCGCCGGCTACCTCGACTACGCCAACCGCCAGAACGAGCGCGTCGGCAGCTACGTTAATTACAGCGAAACGCACGACAACGACCGCCTCGCCAAAAAAGGCCGCGCCTGGTCGCTGTTGCGCAACCGGCTGTGCGCGCTGACCAGTCCGAGCGGCGGCTTCGGCTTCACCTGCGGCGTCGAATGGCTGGCGGTAGAAAAAATCCGCGTCCACGGCAACACCGGTCTCAATTGGGACGCCGCCGAAAACCTCGTTCCCGAACTGGCGCAGCTCAACGAGATCATCTCCAACCACCCGTGCTTTTTTGACGGCGCGAAACTGACGCGTTTGAGCGCGCCCGATTCGCCGGTCTATGCGCTGCTCCGCGAATCCGCCGAAGGCAAAGATTCCGTTTTGGTTCTGGTCAACACGGACGCGGAAATGGAAAACTCCATCGCGCTCGCCGCCGCTGATTTCAAATTTCAAATTTCAAATTTCAAATTCGAGCTGCTCGGCCAGCCGCGCCCGAAATTTTCCACGACGGAAATTGAAACCAGCTTCACGCTTCCGCCCGGTGCGGTCTGCTGCCTCGCGCCGACGGAAAAGCCCATTGGCTTGAGCGGCGATAATTACCGCCGCACCCGCGCGCAAGCCGCCTGGGCGTTGGAATCATTGAACAAAATTATCCCCGCCGAAATCATTGACGGTCTCGGCTGGCCTTGGCTTGCGGAGCAAGTTGAAGCGTCGCCGGAAAATTTCCTTGCTGCAGCCAGTGAATTTGCCGCGCGCGAAGCCAAAATTCCGCTCGCCGATTTGCTGGCGGAAATCCGGGCCGGAAAAGTTTTTCCGCGCGTCGTCAAATGGACGTTGCTCGACGCCCGCCGCGTCACACTCGTGCCGCCCGGCCACTGGCTGCTGCTTGAAGATTCCGCGCCGTTCCGGGCCGCGCTGGAAATGCAGAATGAAAAATGCAGAATGAAAAATGGAAATGCGAACACGGTTCACGTTCAATCCATTGTCGTCGGCAACCAGCATGTCGCGTGTTTCCCGCCGCGCGAAACTGCGGCAGAAGCGGAGGTGACTTTGGAACGACACGCCACGACCTCGCAAAAAATTTCGGCAATGGTTCGTTTTTTGGCGGTCGAGCCGGAACAACCTTCAACCTTCAATCTTCAACCTTCAACCTTGGTCCTGTTGACCAATGGCCGCGGCGGCATGGCGCGACTTTGCGTTGACCTGGGCCGCGTGAATTCCAAATACGACTGCGCGCTGGGCGCAAACCTGAATTCCACGATGCCAGTGGATCGCCACGTTTTCGTAAAACGCATCCGCGCCTGGGTGAATGCCGATGGTTTCCTGTCGCCGTTGGATTTCAAAAATCTCGCGTCGTTCCAGCCCGGTTCGCCAGCCATTTGGAATTTTGTGGCGAACGCCGGCGACGGCCGCACGGTGGAAATTGAACTGCGCGCGGAAATGCTCGCCGGCAAAAACACCACGGTCTTTCACCTCCGCCGGCCCACGGAAAAGCTCGCACTGGGAAAACAACTGCCCGCCGACGCCGACGTGCGCCTGACCGTGCGCGTGGACATCGAGGACCGGAATTTTCACAGCGAAACCAAGCGCAACAGCGGCGCGGATTTTCATTTCGCGTCGAACACCCACATTTTGCCCCAACTGCCAAAATCCGGCTTCACCTTCACGCCGGCGGCGGATCGCCAGTTGCTCGTCTTGGCTGATGCCGGCGAATATCATCCGCAGCCGGAATGGTGCGAAAACATTCCGCATCCGGTCGAGCAAACGCGCGGCCAGACCGGCAGCGGCGACGCTTACAGCCCCGGCTGGTTTGAAATTCCGCTGGCGAAAGGCGCCCAGGCAACGCTGATGCTGACGGCGGAAACCGAGGAATTCAAAAGCGGAAAGCGGAAAGCGGAAAGCGGCAATGCTGAAAACCATTTTGAAACGCAGCTTGAACAGGCGGCGAAACAATTTGTCGTGCGCCGCGACGACGGCAAGACGGTCGTTGCCGGCTATCCGTGGTTTCTCGACTGGGGCCGCGATTCGCTGATTTGTGCGCGCGGACTTTTGGCCGTCGGCCTGACGGATGAAGTAAAACAGCTTTTGCTGACGTTCGCCAAATTTGAACAGGACGGCACGCTGCCCAACACCATTCACGGCAACGACGTTTCCAACCGCGATACCTCCGACGCGCCGCTGTGGTTTGCCGTCGTGTGTGAAGATTTGGCGGACAAAAAGTTTTTCAACCATCGCGTGGACGCCCGCCGCACCATCCGCGACGTGCTGGCGAGCATCGCTGAAAATTATGCCAGAGGCACGCCCAACGGCATCCGCATGGACGCCGATTCCGCGCTGATCTGGAGTCCGGGCCATTTCACCTGGATGGATACGAATTTTCCCGCCGGCACGCCGCGCGAAGGGTATCCGATCGAAATTCAAGTGCTGTGGATTCGGCTGCTGCAACTGCTGGCAAAAATATCCGCGAAGACTGATCAAAAGAAATGGCAGCACCTCGCCGACCACGCAACCGCCTCGTTTGAAAAACTTTTCTGGTTCGAAAAACAAGGCTGGTTCGCCGACGTATTGATCGCCGGGCCGCGCGTCATCGCGCGCGACGCCACGGTGAGCGACGCGCTCCGCAGTAATTGTCTTTTTGCCGTCAGCCTCGGCCTCGTCACCGGTGACCGTGCGAAACGCTGCGTCGAGGCGGCACAAAAATACCTGGTTGTGCCGGGCGCGCTGCGCTCGCTCGCACCGCTGCCGGTGACCGTCCCGCTGGCAATCTATCGCGACGGCCATTTGCTGAATAATCCCATTGAGCCGTATTGGCCGCGTTATGAAGGTGACGAGGACACGCGCCGCAAGCCCGCCTATCACAACGGCACGGCATGGACGTGGACGTTCCCGGCGTTTTGCGAGGCGCTGGCGGCGGCGTGGGATTTTTCACCAGATGCCGTCGTGGCGGCGAAAAGTTATCTGGGCAGCGCGGAAAAATTGTTGAACGAAGGCTGTCTCGGCCAGCTTCCCGAAATTCTCGACGGTGATGCGCCGCACACGCAACGCGGCTGCGACGCGCAGGCGTGGGGTGTGACGGAAGCGCTGCGCGTGTGGAAATTGTTGAATTCGCACGCGGCGTCGGCAAAATGACCGCATGAATTTTCGCAGTAAAATCATCGCGTGGGAACAATTGCCGGCCTGGCGAAAGAGCTTTCGCGCGAGCGGCAAAAAACTTGTCGTCACCAACGGCTGTTTCGACATCCTGCATCTTGGTCACGTCACCTATCTGGAAAACGCGCGCAATTTCGGCGACGCGCTGCTGCTTGGCGTCAACAGCGACGCGGCGGTGCGCGGTTTGAAAGGCGCGGGCCGGCCGGTGAATTCCGAAACCGATCGCGCCTCGGTGTTGGCCGCGCTGCAAAGCGTGGACGGCGTCTGCCTTTTCACGGACACGACGGCGACGAAATTTCTCGCCGCCGCGCAGCCGGACATTTACGTCAAGGGCGGCGATTACACTTTGGAAACGCTAAATCAAGATGAGCGCAGCGCGGTCGAGTCGGCGGGTGGAAAAATTGTTTTGGTGCCGTTCGTGCCGGGCAAATCCACGACGGCGCTGCTGGGAAAAATTTCGCGGCTGTGAAAATCCTCGTCATCTCGCTCGCGGGTATCGGCGACACGCTGTTCGCCACGCCGCTCATCCACGAGCTGCGCGCGAATTTCCCCGCCGCGACGATTGACGTGCTGACGAAGGAGGCCGGCGCGCGCGATTTGCTGGAGAGCAATCCTCACCTCAACCGCGTCTTTTACAAAAACCTGTTGAAATGCGGCCGGCTGGAAGCGCTGCGGTTTCTTTGGTCGCTACGACCCGAGCGTTACCAGCTTTCCATCAACACGCATCCGCAAAGCCGCATTCATTATCGCGTTGCCGCTTTCATCGCGGGTGCACCGACGCGTATCAGCCACGAATATGAATGTTTCAACTGGATTGACCGCCGACTGGTGAACGCGACGTTGCCGCAAGATTACTCGCGGCACGCGGCGGAAAATAATCTGGCCCTGCTATCCTTGGTCGGTGCCAAAAAAAAACTGCCGGCACACGCCCTCGAAATTTATCTCACGCCGGAAGAACAAAAATGGGCGGATAATTTTCTGGTGCAAAATAATCTGGCCGGGAAAAAATGGCTGGGCGTCCACGTTGGCTCCGGCGGCACCAAGAATCTGGCGCTGCGCCGCTGGCCGCTGGAAAACTTCATTGAGCTGGCGCGCTGTCTCCGCCAAAGCCACCCGGAGCTGGGCGTTTTGTTTTTCGGCGGCCCGGAGGAAAAAGCCGACCATGAAAAAATCCGTTCACAACTGCCGGAAGCCGTTTTTCCGCCGACAACAAACTTGCGGCAGGCGGCGGCCTTGATCGGGAGGTGCGCCGCGTTTTTGAGCGTGGACACGGCCTTGATGAACATCGCGGCGGCGATGAAGGCACGCGGTCAGATCGTCATTGAAACGCCGACGTGGAACAAGCCCATCGAGCCTTATGGGAATCCGTTCACGCTCGTGAAAAATCCGGCGGTGGCCGGGCGCAACCTGGAATTTTACCGCTACGATGGCGGCGGCATCAAAGGCTCGGCTGACGAACTGGTGCGCTGCATGAAATCCGTTTCAGTTGCGGGCGTGTTGGGGGCAGTTGCGGCGAAATTGGCGTGACAACCGGCAAGCGTTTGATGTTTCCGGCGGCGAAATTTTAATTGGTTGTTGGTAGGCCAAAAACGAAAATTTCAATCGTCCGCAGGGGTAATTGCTGTTGCCATCAAGCTGCGTCAATGGCAATCTCGCCGAACTTTTATGGGTTTTGAAAAGCTCTTTTACAAATTTGCCGCCAAGGTGCGAGAAGGCTCCCTAGGCGAAATTCTGGCTAAGGCCTGGCACAAACTGGCTCCGCCGATCAACATCTGGAAGAGAATCTATGGATTGGATATGTGCCTGGATTTGCGCGATGGTCTGATCTGGTGGGCGATGGACCCGAACCAGATCAGAGAGAACGAAGGTTTTCACCGGATGTTGGCGGGCATAAAAGGCAATGTCTGGGATGTTGGCTGCAACATCGGCGTCTTTTCGCTCTACGCGGCCTCGCAAGGCAACAATGTTGTCGCGTTTGACATTTCGCCCAAGGCTGTCGCCCTGCTTGAAAAAAGCGCGGAACGGAATCATTTACCTGTCAAAACTGTAACCCGCGCCTTTTCCGTTAGCACCTTCCGTTATTCCGCCCCGACCGATGCTGATACACGAAACCGACCGGGTGATGCTACTGCGAATGCCGCCGAGAGCAGCATCACTTATCTTGAAGCGGAAAAGCAATTCGGCACGCCGCGGTTCATCAAGCTGGACATTGAATATGGAGAAGTGGCGTTTCTCCGGTCGGATGAGTTCAAGCACTGGATCAAAACTCATGGAATCTCATTGCTGGTGGAATTGCACGAGTCGGAATACTGGAACCTAGTTTGGCCGGATGTTCCGCATATAGTATTCGATGAATCCCATGCGCTGTTTAATCCGTATCGTTGACGGCGCGGAGTTTTTTGGCAATTTGCATGCTTGTTTATGGCTGAAAATAGCCTGCCGAAAATAAGCTTCATCATCCCCGTTCTGAACGCGGCGGGCATTTTGGAGAACTGCCTGCAATCCATCCGGCGGCAGGATTATCCGCAGGAAAAATTCGAAATCATCGTCGGCGACGCCGGCTCGAAGGACGGCACGCGCGAGCTGGCGAAAAAATTCGGCGCGCTCGTCGCGGACGACCACGGGCGCAACATCGAGGACGGCAAACGCGCCGCGCTTGTCCACGCCACCGGCGAATATGTCGTCTTCATAGATGCCGACAATGAAATCACGCATCCCGATTACATCCGCCGCGCGGTTGCAGCACTGGCGGCCAGCCCGACGGCGTTTGGCGTGGAGAGTTATTATCTGCCTTCGCCGCGCATGACTTCATTTTGTTCCTACCTGACTTGCCTACTGCATATCAGCGATCCGGTCGCGTGGCTGATGAGCATCAAGCCCGTTTTCCTCGGCGCGACGGGCGAAGTCGAACGCTGGACTTTTCCAAAAAACAGTCTGGCGTATCCGGTCGGCTCGAATGGATTTGTTTTTCGGAAATCGGAGTTGGATCTGGTGAAGGCCGGTGAAAATTATTCCGACACGCACACGTCGGTAAATTTGATTCAGGCCACCGGCAAACGCGAATGGCTGCGCATCAAAGGGCGCGGCGTGCATCATTATTACGTCGCCACGCTCGGTGAATTTTTGAAGAAGCGCCGCCGCGCGACGTGCCATTTTCTTGACATGCAAAAGGAGCACGGCTTTTCGTGGACCGAACGCAAGCCGCGTATCCCCGGCTGGCTGGCGTGTTTTTTGTGCATCACAATCGTCTTTCCATTTTTGCAAATGCTCGTCGCTCTGGCACGCACACGCGATGCGCGCTGGCTCTGGCATCCGTGGGCGAGTTTTGCCTCGGCCCTCGGGGTTGCATGGGGACTACAAACTTATGCGTTTGCATCCAAGGACAAAAAACTGATCCACAGCCTGCAACCGCGCCAGAAACTCGAAGCCAAACCGTGAACGCTACCGCCGCATCTCCCAAGAGGATTTATTTTTTTGCGAATGGGGTGTTTTCCAACCAGATTTCCGGCGGTGACATGCATTTTTTTCACATGGCGCAGGCCGCGATGGATGCCGGCTACGTCGTCCACTTTTTTGGCGGGCACGCGCTGGAAAAACATCTGCGCGCACATTTTGAAAAATTTGAGCTGACGCTGACCGACCATTCGCAGGCGAAACCTTTCAATGCCAATTCATTTTTCGGCCAGTTCCGGCTCCTGTTCGATTATGGCCGCCGGTTGCTCGGCAGCCTGCGGCAAATCTCCAAAATCCAGCCGCAGGATACTGTCTATGCGGTGAGTGATTACTGGTTCGACGTGTGGCCGTTGCTGTTCAGCCGAGCGGGAAGCAAAATCATGATCTGGCACATGCAGGCCCCGTCGCTGGGCCAGATCATTTGCCAAAGCCGACCGGACGTGGACGCCACACGAGTGGCGTCGCTTTATTATTGGTTGAGCCAAAACCTTTCACTGCACCTTTTCCGGTTTTGCCGGATCAAGCAGGTTTTGCTGGTTCATCCGGCGATGCGCGAACAACTGTTGGCGCGCGGCTATCGGTCGGAAGAATTGACGGATATTTCGTTTGGCTTGGACACCGAGAAAGCCGTTGGTGTGCGCGGGCAGAATAAAATTTACGACGCTGTCTGGATCGGCCGCATCCACCGGCAAAAAGGCATTGAAGATCTGCTCGCAACCTTGTCGCACCTCGCGCAGCACATTGAAAATTTTCACGCCGTCCTGATTGGCAATCTTCGCGCCGAACTCCAGCCGCAAATCGAGCAGCGCGGGCTTTTGCGCTACGTCGAGTTTTCCGGATTTGTTTCCGAGGAGGAAAAATTCCGGCTGTTCCATGCGAGCCGCGCCTTTTTAATGACAAGCCGGTTTGAAGGTTCGCCACGCGTGGTGGCCGAAGCCCTTGTCTGCGAGGTGCCGGTCATCGCCTACGACGTGGAAACGTATCGGCCGCTGTTTGGCGATCTGTTGCGCTACATTCCATGTTTCGATTTGGAAAAATTTCAAAGCGAAGCCGGACAGCAGATCAATGAGATGCGTGCTGGCCGGAATTATTTGTTCGGCTTGGCTCCCGGGAATTTTTCCGAAGGTCATTCGTGGCGCGCCACTGGACGGGTTTTCTTGCGGGCTGTTGAAAAACTTCACGCCACAAAAAATCTTGACGGTGAAAATCGGTGAAGCAAGCTCTACAAACTGCGGTCTTACAAAATAACATGCGTTTTACACCGGACAAATCAGGCCAACTTCACACCGATCGAATGTTTACCCGACACGTTCCATGATGTTCGACGCAACCCCAGGTTCACTTTGCAACAACTGATAACATCCATTTCCCGATCATCGAGTGCACGGCGCTTTGTCCAGATATTGTCCCTGCACAAACTGGTCAACTGGTGGCTTCGCCATTTTCCACATGTGAAGCGACTGCCCGGTAGCGGCATTGTTTACCGGGCCGTCCGGCTGGAAAGCATTCCGCTGGCCACCGAAATGTTCAAACAGGGAAATCTGTATGACGCCTCGTTGCTGCCGCAAAATTTTAGCACGTTTGTTGACCTGGGCTGCAATGTCGGTTACTTCAGTTGCTGGCTGGCGCATCTGGCGCACGGACGATCCGATATCCGCGGAGTGATGGTTGACGCGAACCCGGACGCGGTGCTGGAATCGCGCTGGCACATGCAGGCCAACCACCTTCCCGAGGTGGTTGTCGTCAATGGCATCATGGGTGAGGGCCGCCCGGGTGAATTCAGTGAATTTTTCCTCTACGAATCGAATATTTGTTCGATGAGCCATCTGACCGAGGAAGTCCGGCAGAATCTCAAAGGCAAATGGACCCGGATTTTAGTCCCGTCAGTTGATCTAATGGCATGCTGGCGGCAGCATTTTAGCGAAACCCGCTGCCATCTGCTCAAAATTGACATTGAAGGCTCGGAGAAGAATTTTCTCCGCACGAACCAGGTATTTCTAAAACTGGTTGATTCCATCTTGATCGAATGGCATGTGTGGGGCACGACTTTGGACGAGATCAAAACGGTTCTCGTGGAGCAGGGATTTTCGTATGTGAAAACGCTCGAAGAAAGCCCAACAATGGGAACGGCTTTTTTTCGGCGGTGATTTATTTTGGAGCCACCTGCCCGGCCGCTACCGGCAAATTTTATGCGGGCAGTATGCGTTTAGCCTTTTTTACTCTTGCCGAAGACCACCATGTCGAGTGAGATCATCCCGCCGCCGGTGATGAGCAGCAGCACGAAGCCCGATAAATAAATAAAGGCAAGTTCGCCGCTGTTCTTGCCGCTCAAGGCCGATTGGTGAACCATCAGGAACGCGACGAACAGGTTGATCACCAGCATCAGCGCCGCAAACCGCGTCAGCAGCCCCATGATCAGCAGCAGCGAGCCGACGACTTCGGCTAATATCACGAGCGCCAGGCTCACCGGCTGGCCGATGCCCAGCGGGTCGGGAAAGCCGGACGCGATGTCCTTGAAATGGGCGAGCTTCTCGAGGCCGTGATTGAAAAACATCGCCGAGCCGAGCCAGAGCCGCATCACCAGCAGGCCCAAGTTGGTCAACGCGGTATCCTGACTGGGGGAGAAAATGATTTTAAACATAATTTTTAGGTGAGAAGTTTAGCTCAAAAATTGTGGCCCGACAAATTAAAAACCACATGCCGCCAGAAATGGCGGCCCGGGGAGTTGCATCAAAAAGATGCGCCGCAAGGCTCGCTGGCGATGACGGGCGGGCGAACCGGTGGTTCCGCAAACCAAATTACTTCAACAAAAAATGGTGATATTTTGCCAAATCTGGTGAAGTGTTACTTACACATCACTGTCAGCCTGTGGTGGCCTAGAACGACAACAACAACATTATGAAAACTCCAATTTCTTCAGCCACCAAGATTGAATCCGCCCACGACATCCTGCATGAATCGCGGCGGCGCCCCATCACCCCGATTTTTGCCCCCAAGACCATTGCGGTCGTTGGCGCGACGGAACGCGAACGCAGCGTCGGCCGCACGGTCATGGAAAATCTGATGAAGGGCGGTTTCCCCGGGAAAATTTTCCCCATCAACCCGACCAAGGACACGATTCTCGGGATCAAGACCTATCCAAGTATCACGGCGTTGCCGGAACCACCCGATCTCGCTGTCATCATCACGCCGCCCAAAACCATCCCGGGCATCATCAAGGAATGCGCGCAGACCGGCGTTCCCGGCGCGATCATCATTTCCGCCGGCTTCAAGGAAATCGGCCCGGAAGGCGCGGAGTTGGAGCGGCAGGTCAAGGTGGAGGCGGCGCGTGGCAACATGCGCATCGTCGGCCCCAACTGCCTGGGCGTAATGGTGCCGAGCCTAAAAATGAACGCCACGTTCGCCGCCGACATGGCGCGGCCGGGCAGCGTCGGTTTCATCAGCCAGAGCGGCGCGCTTTGCACGGCGATCTTGGATTGGAGCTTGAAGGAAAATGTTGGGTTCAGCGCCTTCGTCTCGCGCGGCTCCATGCTGGACGTTAGCTGGGGCGATTTGATTTATCATCTCGGTTCCGACCCCAACACCAAGAGC
>Ga0182030_10018995_pt1 | contig 13124 bp, 9 predicted proteins | sample 812S3MmetaG_FD_121299 | JGI IMG/M metagenome (GOLD analysis project Ga0182030, IMG submission 121299) | Permafrost microbial communities from Stordalen Mire, Sweden - 812S3M metaG (Illumina Assembly) | ecosystem: Environmental > Terrestrial > Soil > Wetlands > Permafrost | place: Sweden... | reverse complement strand
TCATCTCGCGCTCGTTCACGGTCTTGCCAATGCGCGCAGGATCGCGGAGCAGGTTCGCCGAGGAGAGGGTCGCTGGGACCTCATCGAGGTTATGGCATGTCCCGGTGGGTGCATTGGCGGTGCTGGGCAACCGGTTTCACGCAACGCTGCGGAGGCACGGCACAAGCGCCGACTCGGGATTTACACGAATGACAAGCAGCTCGACGTTCATTGCTCCCAAGACAATCCGTTCGTACACAAGCTATACGAGCAGCGTCTCGGTGCGGTGGGTGGCCACAAGGCCCACGAGCTTCTCCACACGCACTACCAAAGTCGACGCCGCGTTCCCGATCAGGAGATTGAGCTCGCCCAGGCGCCACAGAAAGACCGCATCGTAGTCCGCGTGTGTGTCGGCACGAGCTGCTTTCTTCGAGGGTCGCAAGCGACACTGACCGCGCTACTTCGCGATATTGCGGCTCGAGGCCTCGAAGACGACGTCGACGTACGAGCATCATTTTGCTTCGAGAACTGCGCAGGAGGTCCATCGGTTTCAGTCGGTGGAAAGCTTATTTCGGCCGCTACTCTTCAGCGAGTCCGCGATGAGCTCGAACGCGCCCTAACCGCTCGAGGGATCGAATCAGCCCCGGACGTCGCTACGGGGGCTCCTACAGACCTCGTATGCGAGAATCGGAGCTGACGACGTGCACATTCGAATATGTATGGGGAGCTCGTGCTTCGCTCGAGGCAACGGACGTAGCACGAAGCTTCTGCAGGAATACATTCAGGCAAGAGGTCTCTCTGCTACGGTCGAGCTGTCGGGAGCCCTGTGCGAAGAACACTGCAATCAAGGCCCCAATTTGGAGATCGACGGGCATCTGTATCACGGAGTGACCACATCTACGCTATCGTCGATCCTCGACCGCCATCTCGGAGCTTCCTCGCACGTCGGGAACCGGCACTCTTGAACCTCTTGAATCCCATCTACACCGAGAAACGCGAATGCCAAGATTGCTATAAGTGCGTCCGACGATGCCCGGTGAAGGCCATCAAGGTTCAGGACGGATGCGCCACGGTCATTCCCGAAACGTGCATTCTCTGCGGTAGATGCGTGGAAGCATGCCCAAACGATGCAAAGCGCGTGCGCGACGATCTTCCACGCGCGAAACAACTGCTCGCTCTCGATCAACCCGTTTTCGTCTCATTGGCGCCATCGTGGACGGCAGACTTCAAGGGTGTCTCCCCTAGCCAAATGGTGGCGTGCCTTCGAAAGCTTGGGTTCGCTGGCGTATCGGAAACGGCTCTTGGCGCAGAACATGTGTCCGCGCACGTGGCCAATCTCGTCCGGAGTCATTCGGGGCGCGTGTTTCTATCGTCGGCATGCCCGTCGGCGGTCAGTTTCCTCGAGAGACACCATGCCGAACAGGCCGGTCTGCTGACGGAGCTTCTCTCCCCGCTGCTCGTGCACTGCGGATTGCTACGGCGTGCGTTCGGCAATGATATTTCAATTGTGTTCATCGGTCCGTGCATTGCAAAGAAAGGCGAGGCCGATTCCCATCCGGAACTTCTAGACGTTGTGCTCACGTTTGAAGATCTTCATAAGTGGTTTGACCAGGTCCCTCTCGATCCCCTTGCATTCGACGAAGATGAATCCGACGCAGCTTTCGTCCCTCATAGGGCAGCATTAGGCGCCTATTATCCAATCGATGGAGGAATGATCGTAGGCGTAAAGGAGGATTGCGGCGTCATCGAGCCTCGGTTCATGACTCTTTCTGGCATCGAGGCGATCGAACAGGGCCTGCCTGGCATCCAAGCACTGTCGCCGGCGTCTGGCCTCTTCGTCGAGCTCCTTGCCTGTGAGGGCGGATGTATCGCTGGCCCGAAAAGCTCACGAGCCGAAGGAACGGTGTGCAAGAGACTTCGCGTCCTCGATCAGCGACCCCCGGGCCAGACTCCGCGTACTGCCCCCGAGCTCTTTGCGATTGAGCGCGCGCCCGCCGTTGTCCACGCCCGGTCGCCCCTCCATCGGGAAGGGGATATCCGAGAGGTCCTTCGCAGTCTGGGCAAGGTGAGCAAGGACGATGAACTCAACTGTGGGGGTTGCGGATACGAAACGTGCCGCACGCTCGCCGAGGCCCTTCTCTCGGGAAAGGCCGAACGGTCGATGTGCGTGACGTACATGCGGAAACTGGCGATGAAGAAGGCTAACGCACTTCTGTCGAAGATGCCCTCAGCGGTCGTGATCGTCGACGCGAGCCTCCGAGTCGTTGAATACAATGACATATTCCGTCGGATGGTCGTAGCGGACGATCCGATCGAGCCCCCAGCGTCGCTCGAGATGGCGTCGATCCGACGCCTCGTTGACTTTGCGGACCTGTTTCACAACGTGCTCAAGACTGGAGAGGATATCCTCGACCGGGACCTGCGCTGCCACCAAACGATCGTCCACGGGTCATTCTTTTCCATCGAGAAGCACATGTTCGTCGGAGCCATTCTCCAAGACATCACCCGCCCATCGATTCACAAAGAAGAGATCGTTCGAAAGGCGCGCGACGTCATCCAAAAGAACCTCTCGACCGTCCAGCAGATTGCATATTTGTTGGGAGAGAATGCGGCCGAATCCGAGATCATTCTCGACTCGATTATTGCCTCGTTCACCACCCAGACAGAAAGCCGTTCGAACGATGAACACCAGTCATCTTCCGGAGGTTCCCCGAATACTTCCGGAGTTGTCTCGAAGCGGCCATATTGAAGTAGCATTTGAGCAGCACGCCAAGCATGGGCAGATGGTTCCTGGCGATGTGTTCGTCTCGCGTCGGATCAAAGAGGAGGATCGCGTCGTGTCGGTCGTGTCCGACGGTCTAGGCAGCGGCGTCAAGGCAAACGTGCTCGCGACGCTTACGGCGACGATGAGCGTCAAGTATGCCGCGTGTTTCCAGGACGTTCGCAAGTCGGCCGAGACGATCATGAGCACGCTTCCGATCTGTAGCGAGCGGAAGATAAGTTACTCGACATTTACGATCGCGGACGTAGACGGCGAAGGCTATACGCGGGTCATCGAGCACGGAAATCCACCGTTCGCGCTCGTTCGCCAGGGAGTTGTCTCTCCCGTCCCCACCGAGCGCATTGGGCTCGAGCGCTGGCCGGACCGCCCGATTGCGTTTGCCAGATTTCGCCTGGAGCTCGGCGATCGACTTGTCATCATGTCCGATGGAGTAACCCAATCAGGCATGGGCCAGCGCTCGATGCCGCTTGGCTGGGGCGATGACGCCGCCGCGCAGTTCATCGTCGAGACCATCAGGCTCGATCGGAACATTTCGGCGCGCAAGCTCGCGCGCCTCGCGGTCGATCGGGCGCAGCACAACGACGGAGGCTTTGCCAAAGACGATATCTCGTGCGCAGTGCTCTGCTATCGGAATCCTCGACGTCTGCTCGTCGCAAGTGGGCCACCGTTCGCACGGGAGCGCGATTCAGAGCTCGCGGAGCTCGTCGAAGGGTATCCAGGGCGAACGGCAATATGCGGAGGGACGACGGCGAGCATCATCGCACGCATTCTTCACCGCGCGATTCACTCCTGCATCGAGACCCTCGATCCGGAAATTCCACCCAGCGCAACCATGACCGGAGTCGACCTCGTAACCGAGGGAACGCTGACTCTCGCACGCGCCGCCGAGCTTCTCGAAAATGCAAGGAACTCTCCCTTGCCCAAGAACCCCGCAGGGGATCTCTGTGAGCTGATGCTTGATAGTGATGTCGTAGACTTCGTCATCGGCACGCGGATCAACGAGGCGCACCAAGATCCGAATATCCCCGTGGAGCTCGACCTCCGACGAAACATCGTCAAGAAAATCGCTCGACTCCTAGAGGAACGACACACGAAGGCAACGTCGCTTCAGCTCATTTAGAGCCCCCAGCCCGACCCAGACCGCGCATGTACGCCCTATCAGGATCGTCGGAGCTCGATGCGCGTAATCTCCGCAGGCGCTCCAATCCGCATGGCGGGTCCCCAATACCCAGTGCCGCGGCTCACGTATACGGCGGTGCCATGATGATCGTGCAGGCCAGAAACATAGGGCTGCTGGAGTCCTACGAGAACATGGAAGGGGAATATCTGCCCTCCGTGCGTGTGACCCGATAACTGCAAATCGACTCCCAACTTGGATGCGTCGAAGACCGCTCTTGGCTGGTGGGCCAGAAGCACGACGGCTCGATCGGAATCACGGTCTGCGAGCGTACGTGCCATGTCGGGGGCCCCGGTCGGATCATCGACGCCTGCGAGATCGAATCCGGCGAGCCCCGCGACAGACACTCGCTCGTTGACAAGCACCCGAATCCCCAAGGTGGGGAGATGTCGAATCCATTCCTTTGCCCCAGAATAGTACTCATGATTTCCGAGCACGAAGAACACGCCATCGCGCGCCCGCAGGTCCGCCAGGGGAGATACGCTACGCCCAAGTTCGGCGACCGAGCCGTCCACAAGGTCTCCTGTGATGACGACGAGATCGGGCGAAAGGGCGTTGACCGTCGCGACGATCGACTCGATGAATTCGCGGCCGATCGTGGGCCCCACATGGATGTCCGAAAGCTGCACGATCGTGTACCCCGACAGATGTGCCGGCCAGCGCCGCAGCGCGATCTTCACGGTCTTGATGGCCGGTCGACCAAGAGCCCCGCGCAACCCTGCACCTGCCATCACGACAGCAAACGTTCCGGCAGCGCCAGCGAGGATTCGTGCAAGCGCGCGGCGGCGGTCCACGTCGGGGACCGTGTCCGACAGCATCCGCGCCGCGATACCGACGAACAGTCGAACGAGATCACCGAAGGCGAGGCCGACAATCAGCAGAAACGCCACTCCAAGCCACGTAAAACCAACCCAAGACACTGAGGCGACGAGCACGCGCGGAAACCTCGGCAGGCGATGGGCGACGAATCCGAGGACGACGCACGCGCAGAGTACCGCGAGTGCTGCGGCGATGGCTCGGGACCACGCGGGCGATATAGCGGGGTCACGGCCCAGACGGACCCAGATGAAATAGTGAATGCCGTAGAGGATCGTCACGGCGACCAGCAGCGCGCTCCCGATGCGAAACAAGGACATTGAGGCCATTGGATGCGCAGGGAACCTGAGTCGTCGCGGGATGGACCGTGAAGCTAAGGGATCGCCAGCACGACGGCACCGCCGGCGACGAGCAATCCTCCAAGCAGAGCCTTCCAGGTCACCTGTTCGCCCAGCAAAGTCCACGCGAGGACCATGGAGATGACTACGCTAAGCTTATCGATCGGGGCCACACGCGACGCGGGACCTAGCTGCAACGCCCGATAGTAGCAAAGCCAGGAAGCTCCCGTGCAGAGACCGGAAATCACAAGGAACGCGAGGCTTCGCCGTGGCAACGATTGCGGCGACTGCCACTCGCCCCGATAGGCAACGATGGCGGCGATGAACACGATGATGACGATGGTTCGAAGCAGCGTGGCCAGATTGCTTGGAATGCGGGCAACGCCCAGTTTTCCAAAAATGGCGGTCAAGCCAGCGAAGACCGCCGATCCAAGGGCATAGAGTTGCCATCCGGTCATAAGCTTCATCGAACCTTCTGCCAAAGACCTTCAGCGAGACTTAGCACTTGCTGCAAGCTTTGAGATCACGTCCTCGGGATGCGGCACGGGGAACGAGCGCTCGGCCCAGCACCACTCACCGCAGCACTGCCAACTCCGCCCTCACCCTCTCCACGGAAACCGGCACCGGCGTTTTTAGCTCCGGCGCGAAGATGGCCACCCGCAATTCTTCGAAGGACCATTGCAGGCTACGTGCCGCCTCCCGGTCGCGCGCCTTCGACTGCCTCTCGATAAAGGCGACCCATAGCGCGGACATCTGGGCGTATTTCTCAGAATCTTTCCGAGGATCCGCGATCGCTCGCCCCAATCGTGCCTGCGCAGCGCGGAGATACCGAGGGAAGTGATCCAGGCGAGTCACGAGGACCCATGCGAGTAAGTCCCGCGGAAGGAGCGTCGCGAGATGCGCTCGAATGTCGGCGATGGCGTTCTTCGCCGTAGGGTGCTTGGACGCACTTCGAAGGGCACGCAGAGTGGCATCGAGCTCCGCCGACGTGCGCGCAATCGCCTGCGCGAAGCGATCGAACGACGCATTGACGCGCGGGAGCCCTGCCGCCAAGAGCGCATCGAACTGGCTCTTCTTTCGAGGAATGGGCGAGTCAACACCTAAGCGGAATGCGTCCTCGACAATGCGCATCAACACGGTCGCACGAAACCTCTCGTTTTCCGCCCGCGACGGTGCCGTACCATCGGCGAGCGCGAACGCCGCGGGGATTCTCGGTTCGAAGGACGACAGTATGCCCCTTGACGCTAGCGCGACGAGTCTGCGAACGCCTTCGCGCGTCGCAGTCTCGGCAGCGGACACGCTTTCCGAGAGCACAAGGTCTACCGAGCTATCCCGATCCGCTATTGCCGGATACGCACGAAACTCCGTTCCGGCTACGCGCCTAACCACGAACGGTGCCAGTTCACCAAAATCCCACGACGTGATTCCTTTGCGCTCCCACTGGGGTGTGGGGACCGCCCGCTGCCAAGCCTCCCGAGCCCCTCGCCGATGCTTCTCCCAAAGAGCCTCGAGCTCCTTGCTCTGGTCGATGACACGGCCATCTTCGTCCACGATTCGGCACGTGAGCCGGAGGTACTCCGCCACCGCTTGCGGGCGAAACGCGTCCTCTGGGACATCGACTCCGCCGAGGTCGACGATAGCTTCGACGATCGCCGGTATCATCGGCCCCTGAAAGGGAACGAGCCGCTCAGCGAGTTGCGTGGCGAGCTCCGAGATCGATTCGAGTTCGCGGCGATGGGCTCGCGGAAGCTCATGGAGAAGAAGGGAGATCTTCTCGCGGTGCCAACCGGGAATCGTCCAATGTAGTTCGCCCACCTCCAGCTGATTCAGCAGGGGCAGAGGCACGGTGACCGTGATGCCGTCGTCATCCGCCGACGGATCGAAGCGGTAGGATATAGGACAGACGACTCCGTGGATTGTCACGGTATCGGGGTAGTCGGCGGGCACGAGCCCCGGATCCCCTGAAAGCACGTCCTCGAGCGAGAGATGAAGAACCGCCGGGTCCTGTCGCTCAGCGGTCTCGCGCCAAACCTCGAACGCCTTGCCATTGGTCACCGACAGAGGAACGCGCTGCTCGAAGACGGCGACGAGCGCACTGTCATCGGCCATCATATCGCTGCGTCGCGCCTTGTCCCGGAGCCGCGCCACCTCAGCCAGAAGTTCCTCGTTCTTGGCTTGAAAGGAGCCTCGCGACCTGTATTCACCCCGCACGAGCGCATGCTCGATGAACATCCGCCAGGCCGCGTCCGGCGCGACCGTGGCATAGTCCACATTGCGATCTCGAAAGACCGGCAGACCGAACAGCATCGCCTGCTCCTTGATGCATGCGCGAGCCGATTTCTCCGACCAATGGGGATCCGAGTAGCTGCGTTTGAGCAAGTGTGGAGCCGCATCGTGAAGCCACGAAGGGTCGATCTTGGCCGCCATGCGTGCGAAGAGCTGAGTCGTTTCGACGAGCTCAAAGGCCATCACCCATGCCGGAGGCTTCCGGCATAGAGAAGACGACGGGTGCAGCGCAAATCGTGTTTGCCTCGCCCCCACGTAGACTCGATTTTCCGAATTGTAATATCCGATCTTGGAGAGAAGACCGGTGAGAATCGCGATGTGAAGATCAGCGTGGGGCTCACTCGTCTTGGTGGCGGTCGGTTGGCTCACCGACGCCGATCTCTGACTTTTCTCGAGCGCCGCAAGGCCGATGTCACTCGCCACTTCCTCGAGTTGGCGGTGGAGGTCACCCCATTCCCGAGCGCGAACGAATGAGATAAAGTTTTCTTTGCAGGCCCGCCGCAGGGCCGAGGTTCCCTTGCTTTCGGCTTCCCTCACGAATTGCCACAAACGCAGCAGTCCGACGAACTCCGAGTGCTCGTCGCGAAAACGCTTGTGGCACTCGTCGGCCTTGAATTGTGCGTCGCGAGGGCGCTCACGCGGGTCTTGAATGCTGAGAGCAGAAGCGACGACGAGAGCGTCGGGCAAGCAGCCGCGCTCGCCGCCCGCGAGAATCATCCTGCCGATGCGCGGATCGACTGGAAAGCGCGCCAGCTTCTCTCCGATAGCCGTGAGCTCGCGCTGGGAGTCGAGAGCGCCGAGTTCCTCGAGAACGGAATAGCCCTCTGAGATCGAACGGGACTGGGGCGGATCCAGAAACGGGAAATCCTTCACGTCCCCTAGGCCGAGGGACTTCATTCGAAGAATCACGCCCGCAAGGCCGGTGCGCTTGATCTCAGGATCCGTGAATGCCGGCCGAGCCGCGAAGCTCTGTTCGTCGTAGAGCCGCACGCAGATACCGTCCCGCACCCGGCCACACCGGCCTTTTCGCTGGTCTGCGCTCGCCTGGGAGATCCCCTCGATTTGCAAGCGGGTCGTTCCAGAGCGCGGGTCGTAGCGGGACACGCGCGCTAGACCGGTGTCGACCACGTAGACAATGCCGGGAATGGTCAGCGATGTTTCGGCGACGTTGGTCGCTAGGATCACCCGCCGTCCGGAAACGGCCGCGAAGACCTGCCGCTGTTCGGCAGCGGAAAGTCTGGCATAGAGGGGCTGCACGGTTGTGTGGCGCAAAGCCCTCCCGCGTAGATCCGCTTCTGTCTCGCGAATTTCGCGTTCGCCCGGAAGGAACACGAGAATGTCGCCGCGTGGGTCGAGGGAAGTGATGTTTTCGATCGCGTTCGCGACCGCCTCCGGTAGGTCGTCGTCGGTGGGCGGCGGCTCATACAGCACGTCGACGGGGTACGTGCGCCCCTCGACTTGGATGACCGGTGCACCGCCAAAGAATGCGGAAAAGCGTTCGGTTTCGAGCGTTGCGGAGCTCACCACCACCTTGAGGTCGGGCCGTTCAGGCAGAATTCGCCTCACCCAGCCAAGAAGGAAGTCGATGGTGAGGCTGCGCTCATGGGCCTCGTCGATGATGATGGTGTCGTACCGAAGCAAGCGCGGATCGCCCTGGATCTCGGCGAGGAGAATCCCGTCGGTCATGAACTTCACGTACGTCCCGGCAGACGTTCGATCGTCGAAGCGGACCTTGTACCCAACTTCGGTTCCGACCGGTGTCCCGATCTCGCTGGCCACCCGGGTCGCGACGCTCGTTGCGGCAATCCGCCGAGGTTGCGTGACGCCGATCATCTTCGCAATACCGCGACCCATCGCTAGCGCTATCTTGGGAAGCTGCGTCGTCTTGCCCGAACCGGTCGCGCCCGCAACGATGACCACCGGGTTCTCGTCGATCGCACGGGCGATGTCCCGCACGCACGCCGAAATCGGCAATTCGGGCGGAAATCGTAGAGGGGATCGGGCGTCTGCGAGAGATTCGGATTCCATATCGCTCATCGAATGCGGGAGCGGTGCGTTCACCACCAGGGTTGCCCACCGTAGCGACCCAAAGCGTGCGCGCCAGCGCAGCATCTTCCGCCAAAGCCCCGACTACTCAATGGTCGCTGCACGCACGGGCCGGGACGAGTCAATGCGTGGCCGAATAGGAAACAAGAACATCCTCCGCATCGTGCACGAGCCACACGTGGCCATCGCCCGTGAAACACCGTGGGGTCGATGACACGTCCCATGCTTCAGGAAGAATGCTGTCCAGTTTGGCGTCCACACCGTTTGAACATGGCCGCAACCCGGCGAGCCACGACAAAAGCACTCCGTGTGGCAGCTTGATACCCGTCCAAATTGTCCAATCGGATGGGCCTGGAATCAGGCCCGTCCCGTTGTCGTGGTAATCGATGACGAACGCCGCATCCCGTATCGGAGAGCGCAAGCGGACGTATCGAGCGAGGAATCGGACTCGCTCGGTCGCCGTGAGAAGGTTGTCGCTCCGCGCGTGAGTCGTGAGATTTGGCACCGCACCATCCGAAAGTCCGTCAATCGCGAGGAAAGTCGCAATTGCGTACGCCGCCAGCGTGAGGACAGACGCGACGATCAGCAAACGAGAGTTCCTGCGAAGCGCGCCGGGGCGAATACGACGCAACCATCCAATACCGATAATCAGCAAACCCAAGGTGCCGAGCCCGACGAGGACATAAAGGATATAGAGAAGGGTCTTCATCCGAAACCGCGCGACGCGCATCACCAGGCTGTCACGCGCGCTTGCGCAATAGCTCCCTCGCAACTTCGGCAAACCCATCACCCATGAATTGGGACGCCGCGTAACGAGGAGGCACGCTCAACCGGTTCACCGCAGCACGGATATTGGCAACTCCGAACGTTGTGCGAAACGCTGAAAAGCACGGTGCGTCGTTCGGGCTGTCACCCACGAACGCGAATCGACACGTAGCGCTGCTCTCGTCTTCGCCGAACTCTGTGGCACAGAATCGAACCGCACCGCTCGCCTTATCGTCTGCGTCGAACGTAGCGTGAAGGTGAATGCTGGATTCCGACCAACGCGCCCCGACCGCTTCGATCTCTCGAATGATTGCGCGAACGCGATCGGCTGGCAGGCGCGCGCGCTCTCCGATGTCCCACGTGAAATCGCTTTTGCGAGCATATCGGTCATCGGTCGCACATGCCTCGGGAACGACCTCTCGAACCCTATCTCCGAGCTGCTCGAGACGTTTCCTCCGATCGACCCGCTCGGCGGCAGAGCAGGAATCATTCTCGCGGAGCAGGGCTCCCTCGCGGACCACCGAGACGGCACCGTTCTCGGCAATGCACCCGGCGACAGGCCACTGGCGAGCGATGACCTCTGCCCAGCCGAACGGTCTACCGGTGACGGCAACAAGCAGCAGCCCCGCATCGTGCATCTTCCAAAGCGCATCGTACGCGCCGAGCGTCAGCACGCCGTGGGTTAGCACTGTGTCGTCTAGATCGAACAGGACCCCTCGAAGGCTCGCCGCCTCGTCGTGGGTTAGAAAGGAAACTGGTTTCACAGCCCATGAGTTCTAACGCGCCTCGATGCGTGCCACGATACCTTTAAGGTATAGCCCTTCCGCAAACGCTGCTGGAACCGGATGGTCGGGACCTTGGAACCATCGCTCGATGACAGTCGCATCCGCGTTGGCGCGCACTGCACCCGTGGCGAGGGCTCGCGTGAGAGATTCCAAGTCGACGGCCGCCGAGCAGGAGCACAAGACCACATGACCTCCCGGACGCGTCGCACGGCATGCGTTTTCCGCGAGCTTCGAATAGGCAATGAGAGCCTGCGCTCTTGTGCTTCGCGTCGGAGCAAGTCGAGGTGGATCCGCTATGACGAGATCGAAATCTGCTTGGTGAGCCGCGAAGACGCGACGCACATCGTCTCGTACGAATTCGATGTGGTCGGCCACCCCGTTTTCCCTTGCACATGCGGTCCCTACCTCGACCGCCGCGGCGCTCTCCTCGACGGCCACGACTTCCTGCGCGCCTCCTCGCACGGCCGCCATCGCGAAAGCACCCACGAACGCGTACGCGTCGAGAACACGGGGGGAGTGTCGCGCGAGCAGCTCGATCCGCGCGCGAAGCGGCCTCTGGTCAAAGTAAAATCCGGTCTTCTGACCAAGGGCCATCGGTATGCGGAACGAAAAGCCTCGTTCGCGAAACTCGAGCGCCTCGACGGGTCCACCGCGCACCACACCGCCGCTCGGCGAGAAGCCCTCACTCTTGGCGGTCCGTGCACTGGTGCGGTCTATGATGGCCCGCGGTTTGACGATGGCTTCGAGTGCTTCGAGCACATCGTCCTCATGGCGCTTCATCCCCACGGTACCAAATTGAACGGCCAACACATCTGCGTATTGGTCCACGATGAGGCCCGAGAGCCCATCGCCCTCGGCGTTGACCAGTCGAAAGCCCGTGGTCTCCGCGCTGGGCAATTCCAGGGTGCGACGCGACGCGAGCGCACGCTCAATCCGGGCACGAAAGAACGCCGCGTCGAGAGGAGTCGAATCGTCTCGAACCAGCAGGCGAACGGGTATCGCTGACCCAGGCGAATAGAAGCCTCGACCGAGGAGGTTACCGTGCGGATCCAAGACGCGAACCTCGTCGCCGCCACGCACCGTGCCATCGATCCCGTCGACAGCCTGCGCGTAGATCCACGGATGGCCCACCCAGACCGGTTGCACATGCCCTGGCTTCAAGCGAACAGTGCTCATCGGGTTCATCGGTCAGGGTACCCCATCAGTCGTTGGCAATTCGCAACGTGAACGTTTGGCGACACGACATTGATTTTCGCTCCGTCTGGGCCCAGAGTTGGGTGGCACTCGTGTTGCATTGAATTTGCACGCGGTGAACGAGACGAACGCCGGCGGTGCTTCCGCTCGCGTGTCGCTCAAAAGGAATCTCGCGCGATGATGAAGCAGCTCACCTTGTCCGCCATGATCGCGCTGGCGCTCGTGGTCCATAGCTCGTCAGCCGCCGATCCTGCGAGTGGGGCGAGCGCATCCTGTCCGCCGGGCAGTTGGTTTTGTGCCGCTCCTCCGGATGAGCAGGCTACTCCCGCAGGACAACCTGTCCGTCCGCTCCAGCCACTTCCCAGGCCTGCCGAAGACAATTCACGCGCTGACGCTCCTCCTGGTCCACCACCGCCGCCGCCGCCCCCCTATGTGCGCAGAGCTCCGCGGCCGCCCCCTCCGGTCATCGTCGTCCAGTCTCACGAGCCCCCTCCGATGTACGAGTACGAGCGGCCGGCTCATGACGTTGTTCTCTCGCGCCGGCGCGAATGGGGACTTACCGCACGGGTTGAAGGCGCAATGATCGGGAGCGGCTACCAGCAGAACGCGGGCATGTTCGGCGGTGGCTTCGGAGTTCGCTTCAAACCCATTCGATCCTTCGGCATCGAAAGCGACCTCGATTTTCTTGGGGGCCACGACTACCAGGGAATGCTCCGAAACGAGACAGCTCTGTCGTTCAATGGCCTGTTCTTCTTGAACCCGAAGTCTCCGGCGGTCGTCTACGCGCTCGCGGGATTCGGGTGGTCGTGGGCGCACGCGGTGTGCGACTCGTGCAGTGGCTCGAGCCCCGACGAGCGCTACGACTACTTCGGTGGACAGGTGGGGCTAGGGCTCGAGGCTCGCCTCAGTCGATCGTTCGCGTTCGACGTGGACGTGCGTGGCTTCGTTCGTGGACG
>Ga0182030_10018992_pt1 | contig 13126 bp, 6 predicted proteins | sample 812S3MmetaG_FD_121299 | JGI IMG/M metagenome (GOLD analysis project Ga0182030, IMG submission 121299) | Permafrost microbial communities from Stordalen Mire, Sweden - 812S3M metaG (Illumina Assembly) | ecosystem: Environmental > Terrestrial > Soil > Wetlands > Permafrost | place: Sweden... | reverse complement strand
GCGCTGCTCTATCGCGTGCAGCAACAGGCCCGCGACGATGCGGCGAACGCCGGCATGCTGGATCAGGCCTTGGCGGAGACCGACGCCTTGCTCGCCCGCTTCAAGGCGATCCAGCGGATTTCCGAGATCGACCGGCGCGAGCGGCGAGCCGGCTTCACCGCCGTGCGCCTCCAGGCCCTGGTGGAGGAGATCGGCGAGCTTTACGAGCCGCTGGCCGAGGAGCATGGCCTTCGCCTGGTCACCGAGACCGAGGACGCCTGCGAGATCCTGGCCGATCGGGAACTCCTGTTCGAAGCGCTCAGCAACCTGGTCGGCAACGCGGTCAAGTTCACCCCTTCCGGCGGGGCGGTGAGGCTGAGGCTGGACCGCCGCGTGGAAGGACCGCGGCTGGAGATCGTCGACAGCGGGCCGGGCGTGCCGGAAGAGGAGCGCGATGCGGTGCTGGAACGCTTCTATCGGGGCCGGCGAGGGGAGGAGGCGCCGGGTTCCGGCCTGGGTCTCAGCATCGTCGCGGCGGTGGCCCGTCTGCACGAATTCCGTCTGGTCCTTGGCGACGCCGGACCAGGCCTGCGGGTGACGCTGGACTGCTGGCCCACAGGGCCGGCCCGATAGCCCGCGATGCGCCTGCTGTACGCCGCCGATCACCCTAGCGACGCCTACCTCGCCAGGGCGCTGAAGGAGGCCGGCCACGTGGTCGACGCCGCCGGCGAGCCCGATGACGCCCTGGCGATGGCGGGCGAGGGCGAGTACGAAGCGATCGTGCTGGACCTGGTTGGCGCATCGTCGCCCTGGATCGCCCGTTTTTCCGCCGCCTCGCCCGCCTCGCTGATCCTGCTGATTGCCGACCGCGCGGATCACGCCGGGCGGTCGGCCGCGCTCAAGGCCGGGGCCGACGCCTGCTTCACCCGGCCCGCCGCATTCATCGAGCTGGAGGCCAGGCTAGCGGCGCTGGCCAGGCTGGTCCGCCGCAATCAGGCCCCGCGGCAGGGCGGCGGCGTGACCATGATCCCGGCCGAACAGGCCATGAGCCTCGGCGGCGCCAGGATCGCCCTGTCCAGCCGGGAATACCGGCTGATGGCGCTGTTGTCGGCCCATAGCGGCGAGGTGATCGGACTGGAGCGACTGCTGCGGGAGGGATGGGGCGACGCCGCCGAGCCGCGGCCGGACCTGGTGCGCGCGTGCCTGGCGCGGATAAGGCGCAAACTCGAGCGGTCGGGCGCCGGCGCGAGTCTGCGGCCCATCTCCGGGCACGGCTATGTCTTTCAAGCCCCCGCGCCCAGTTCCCCCAAAGGCCAAGATTAAACTCTTTTAATCGCGCCGAACGCGCCGGTTTAGCCGACAGGGCGCATGGATGGCGGCGCGGCGAGAGGCTGCACCGGTCTCGCGCGCAGGGCTCCGATCCCCCCACCCGGGAGCTCCTGCGCGCGAGGCCACGCCCCGTTTGTCGTTCAGCGCCTCGGCGGCCCCTCGGCCGTCACGGGCCCAGGGAGCTTCAGTTCCGCATGCTCTGGATCGTCCGCGTTGCGCTGCAGCGGTCGTACACCTTTATCGTCCTGGCTCTTCTGATCCTGATCCTCGGGCCGCTGGCCGCCCTGAACACGCCGACGGATATCTTCCCCAATATCCGGGTGCCGGTGATCGGGGTCGCCTGGCAGTTCGCCGGCCTGTCGCCGGACGAGATGTCCGGCCGCATCATCACGCCGTACGAGCGCGTGCTCACCACCACGGTCAACGATGTCGAGCATACCGAGAGCCAGTCGGTGACCGGCATGGGCATCGTCAAGATCTACTTCCAGCCGGGCGTCGACATCCGCACCGCGACCGCCCAGGTCACCTCGGTGTCCCAGAGCGTGCTGAAGCAGATGCCGCCCGGCGTCACCCCGCCGCTGATCCTCAACTACAACGCCTCCACCGTGCCCATCGTCCAGCTGGCGACCTCCAGCCGCTCGCTGTCGGAGCAGCAGGTGCTGGACCTGACCCAGAACTTCATGCGGCCGGTCCTGACCACCGTCGCCGGCGCCGCGATTCCCTATTCCTATGGCGGGCGCGTGCGGCAGGTGCAGATCGACCTGGACCCGCAGGCGCTGCAGGCCAAGGGGCTCTCCGCCCAGGACGTCGAGGCCGCGATCGCCGCGCAGGACCAGATCATCCCGGCGGGGTCGGCCAAGATCGGCTCGCTGCAATACACCGTGAAGCTGAACGACTCGCCCGAGACCGTCGAGGACCTGAACGACCTGCCGGTCAAGACGGTGAACGGCGCGACGATCTTCGTGCGCGACGTGGGACATGTGCGCGACGGCTCGCCGCCGCAGCAGAGCATCGTGCACGTCGACGGCTCGCGGGCGGTCCTGACCACCATACTGAAGACCGGCGCGGCCTCGACCCTGGCGGTGATCCAGGGCGTCAAGGACAAGCTGCCCCAGCTCAAGCTCACCCTGCCGCCGGACTTCCGGATCGCCGCGCTCAACGATCAGTCGCTGTTCGTCAAGGCGGCGATCTCCGGGGTCGTGCGCGAGGGGGTGATCGCCGCGGCCCTCACCAGCCTGATGATCCTGTTGTTCCTGGGCAGCTGGCGCTCGACGCTGATCATCGCCACCTCGATCCCGCTGTCGATCCTGTGCGCGCTGGCGGGGCTGTCGCTCGCCGGCCAGACCTTGAACATCATGACCCTCGGCGGCCTCGCCCTGGCGGTGGGCATACTGGTCGACGAAGGCACGGTCACCATCGAGAACATCAATTGGCACCTGGAACAGGGCAAGGACGTCCACGCCGCCATCCTCGACGGCGCCCAGCAGATCGTGGTGCCGGCCTTTGTCAGCCTGCTCTGCATCTGCATCGTGTTCGTGCCGATGTTCGCGCTGAAGGGCGTCGCCGGATATCTGTTCACGCCCATGGCCGAGGCGGTGGTCTTCGCCATGATCGCCTCGTTCGTACTGTCGCGCACATTGGTGCCGACCATGGCCATGTACCTGCTGAAGCCCCACGCGCCGGCGGGCTCGGGCGGCGAATGGCAGATGCGTCCGCGCAGCCGCCTGGCGCGGGCGCTGCGGCCGCTGGCCCAGGTCCAGCAGGGGTTCGAGCACCGGTTCGAGCGTTTCCGCGAAACCTATCGCAACCTCCTGGCCATGGCCCTGGCGCACCGGCGGGTGTTCGTGATCGGCTTCCTGGCGGCCGTGGTCGCCTCCTTCGCCCTGGCGCCGTTCCTGGGCGCCAACTTCTTCCCCTCCGTGGATTCGGGCCAGATCACCCTGCACGTGCGTCCGCCCGTGGGCGAGCGGATCGAGAACGCCTCGGCGCTGTTCGGCGATGTCGAGCAGCAGATCCGCCGGACCATTCCAACCTCCGACCTGGACTCGATCGTCGACAACATCGGCCTGCCGGTCAGCGCCATCAACATGATCTACAACAACTCCGGCCTGATCGGTTACCAGGACGGCGACATCTTCATCACGCTGAAGCCCGGACATCGTCCGACAGCGGGCTATATCCGCGCGCTGCGGGAGCGGCTGCCGGCCGCCTTTCCCACGGCGACCTTTTCCTTTCTGCCCGCCGATATCGTCAGCCAGATCCTGAACTTCGGTTCGCCGGCCCCCCTGGACGTGCAGATCACCGGGCCCGACCGGAAGGCCGACCAGGCCTACGCGCTGACGCTGCTGCGCCGGATGAAGGCCATCCGCGGCCTGGTCGACGCGCGCATGCAGCAGTCGGCCGACAATCCGCAGCTGCGCGTGGACGTGGACCGCGCCCGGATGGCCCAGTACGGACTGACCGAGCAGGACGTCACCGCGAGCGTCTCGACCTCGCTGGCCGGCAGCAGCCAGACCGCGCCGGTCTTCTGGCTGAACCCCAAGAACGGCGTGTCCTATCCGGTGGTCGCCCAGACCCCGGAATATCAGATCGACACCTTGCCGGGGTTGCAGAACCTGCCGATCACCAGCCCGACCCCCAACGCGGTCCTGCAGGTGCTGGGCGGGCTCGGCACGATCAGCCGCGAGCAGTCCAGCGCGGTGGTCAGCCACTACAACGTCCAGCCGGTGATCGACCTCTTCGCCACCACCCAGGACCGAGACCTGGGCGGGGCGGCCGGCGACCTGCAGCGTCTGATCAAGGCCACGGCCAAGGACGCTCCCCGGGGCGCCGTGGTCACCCTGCGCGGCCAGATCACCACGATGAACACGGCCTTCGCCGGCCTGTTCTTCGGCCTCCTGGGCGCGATCGTGCTGATCTACCTGTTGATCGTGGTCAACTTCCAGTCCTGGCTCGACCCCTTCGTGATCATCACCGCCCTGCCGGCGGCCCTGGCCGGCATCGTCTGGATGCTGTTCGCCACCCACACCACCCTGTCGGTTCCCGCCCTCACCGGGACGATCATGTGCATGGGCGTCGCCACCGCCAATTCGATCCTGGTGGTCAGCTTCGCGCGCGAGCGGCTGACGGCCACCGGCGATGCAGCCCTGGCGGCGGTCGAGGCCGGTTACACCCGCTGCCGGCCGGTGCTGATGACGGCGCTGGCCATGATCATCGGCATGGCCCCCATGGCCTTGGGCCTCGGAGAGGGCGGCGAACAGAACGCCCCGCTGGGCCGCGCCGTGATCGGCGGCCTGGTGTTCGCGACATGCGCCACGCTGATGTTCGTGCCGGTGGTGTTCAGCATCGTTCATGGGCGCCGGGCCGTGCGCGGGTCGCCTGACGTCTTCCGGCCCGGCGACGCACCCCAATCAGGAGAAGCCTATGCATGAGCCCGTAAAGCGGACTGAACCCGACATGCTTCGCCATGCCCCGCCGCGGAGACTGAAGGCGGCCGGGCTCGCCGCGCTGGGTCTGGCCGCCGCGCTGGTCGCCTTTGGGGTGATCGATCGGGTGAGGGCCGATGCGCGTCTCAAGAGCTGGACCGACGCCCAGGCGATCCCGGTGGTCCGCGTGATCCGCCTCGACAGCGGTCCGGCCGGTGGGAACCTGGTCCTGCCGGGCGCCATCCAGGCCTTCAACAACGCGCCCATCTACGCCCGCGTCCCGGGCTATCTGAAGCGCTGGTACGCCGACATCGGAAGCGCGGTGAAGGCCGGTCAGGTTCTGGCCGAGATCGACACGCCGGACCTGGATCAGCAACTGAACCAGGCCAAGGCCGATCTGGCGACAGCAGTGGCCAATCAGCACCTGTCGCAGACCACCGCCCAACGCTGGGCCGGCCTTCTGGCCCAGGACGCGGTCTCCCGCCAGGACGCGGACACCAAGAACGGCGATCTGGCCGCCAAGACCGCGCTGGTGGATTCGGCGCGGGCCAATGTCCAGCGCCTGGAAGCGCTGGAGTCGTTCAAGCGGATCACCGCGCCCTTCGACGGCCTGGTCACCACCCGCTCCACGGACATCGGCGCCCTGATCAGCGTGGGCGGCCCGAACGAAACGCCGCTGTTCACCGTCGCCGACGAAAAGCGCCTGCGCATCTATGTCCAGGTTCCCCAGAGCTATTCCGGCGACATCAGGCCCGGCATGAGCGCCGATTTCACCGCGCCGGAACATCCGGGGCGCGTGTTCACCGCGCAGCTCGCCGCCAGCGCCGATGCGGTGACGCCCCAGTCGGGGACCCAGACGATCCAGCTGCAGATCGACAACGCCGACAAGGCTCTGAAGCCGGGCGACTATGTCCAGGTCCGCTTTCCCCTGCCGCCAGGCAACGGCGCGGTGCGCGTCCCAGCCAGCGCCTTGGTGTTCCGCGATTCGGGCATGGCGGTGGCGGTGGTCGGCGCCGACGGGCGCGCGGCGATCAAGCCGATCACGATCGCGCGGGACTTCGGCGCCACCGTGGAGGTCGCCAGCGGCCTTTCGGCGGCCGACCGCGTCATCGACAGCCCGCCCGACTCCTTGCGCGCAGGAGACGCCGTGCGCATCGCCGGCGCCGGTCCCGCCGACGGACGGAAGGCCCCGGCCCATGCGGGCGCCTAGACGGTCGGCCGCTCCAGCGGCGATGGCGGCAGCGGCGATTCTCGCCGGCTGTCAGCTGGCGCCGGCCTATACGCCGCTGAGCCTGCCCGCGCCGCCCGCCTTCAAGGAGACCGGCCCCTGGACGCCCGCCAGCCCCGGAGACTCAGCGCCCCGCGGCGACTGGTGGAGCGTCTACGGCGATGCGACCCTGGACGGCCTGGAGCGGCGGGTCGAAGCCGGCAATCCCGACCTCGCCCTGGCGCTCGCCCGCTACGACGAAGCCCGGTCGCTCGCCGCCCAGGCCCGCGCCGCCCAGGTTCCGGAGGTGGACGCCAGCGCCAGCGCGACCAACAACCTGCAATCTCAGAACCGGCCGCTGCGCGTGGGGGGGCCCAGCCAGTACGACAACGACATCCTTGGCGGGACCGTCTCCTATGAGCTGGACCTTTGGGGCCGGGTCAGAAATCTGGTCGCTCAGGGCAAGGCGGAGGCCGAGGCGAGCGCCGCCGACGCCGCCAGCGTCAAGCTCAGCCTCGAGGCCCAGCTGGCGGACGCCTATCTGAACCTGCGCGGCCTTGATGCGCAGGAACAGCTGCTGGCCGACACCACCGAGGCCTATGCGCGCGCGTTGAAGCTGACCGAGATCCAGCACGACGGCGGCGCGGTGGCTGGCCTGGACGTCGGCCGCGCCCAGACCCAGCTGCAGAGCGCACGCGCGCAAGAGATCGACGTCGCCGCACAGCGCGCCCTGCTGGAACACGAGATCGCCGCCCTCGTGGGCGAGCCGGCGTCGCGCTTTTCGCTGGCGCCGGTGAGCGCCTTGCCCGAGCCGCCCCGCGTGCCCGTGGCCGCCCCGTCCTTGCTGCTGCAGCGGCGGCCCGACATCGCCGCCGCCGAGCGGCGGGCTGCGGCGGCCAACGCCGGCATCGGCGTGGCGCGAGCCGCCTTCTATCCCAGCATCATCCTGGGCGGGTCCGGAGGGTTCCAGAGCGCCGGCGGCGTCAACCTGCTGAACGCTGCCAACAGCTGGTGGACCCTGGGGCCGAGCGCGGCGCTCACCCTGTTCGATGGCGGGCGGCGCAAGGCGGTGGTCCGCCAGGCGCGCGATCAGTTCGACGAGGCCGCGGCCAGTTACCGGTCCACCGTCCTCGCCGCCTTCCAGGAGGTCGAGGACAATCTCGCCCTCTGCAACCGGCTGGCGGCCGAGGCGCGCGAGCAGACGCTGGCGGTCGAGGCCGCGCGGCGGACGGAGGACTTGGCGATGATCCAATACAAGATGGGCGCGGTGACCTATCTCGACGTGGTGACCGCCCAGACCGCCGACCTCGAGGCCCAACGCACCGCTCTGACCATCGCCACGCGGCGCCTTCAGGCCAGCGTCGATCTGGTCCGCGACCTCGGCGGCGGCTGGGATCCGCATTCGGCCCAGCCCACCGTCATGTGAGCAGCCGCACCCGCGGGTTGGTCGAACGCCGGCCTTTCGGCGGCGGACCCGTCGCGCGGAACCCGGCCTGTCGACGGCGCCGCCGGCAGGGGCCGGTCCATTCGTCAGTCTCTGCCAGGGTGCAGCAAGGCGAGCGGGTGAACCGTGACGTTGAACTCGATACCCTGGTCCTGAATATCCTTCGGCCCGGTCTGCGTGGCGCTGATCAAGGCGCCGCCGTAGGTGAAACGGGCGAATACCGCCCGCGTCGGCGTCCAGGTCAGGCTGAAACCGACGCTGGCCAACCCATCAGGGTCGGGCTGGGGGCCAACCCGGTTTCGCATATAGGCGCCGTCGGTGAACACGGACAACCGCACCGTCTTCCAATCATCGCCCGGCGCGTCGCATGTCAGATGCCCGACGGTCACGGGGCAGGCGAGTTCCAGCGACCCGATCACGCCGCTGTCGGCCAGGATCAGGTTTTCTCGATAGCCGCGCACCGTGTCCTGGCCGCCGGCCGAGAACTGTTCGACGGAGTAGAGTGGACTGGACGACTGCTGGGCCGAAAGGCGGGCGCGAAACTCCAGCCCCCCCGCCGTCAGGCGCCGCGCGTAGTTCATTTGTAGAAGGATGACCTTGAAGTGAGGGTCCGGCCGGATGACGCCGGGCAGGTCGGCCCCGGTTCCCCTGAGGCCGAAGCTGTAGGTGCCTGAGACGGCGAACACCTGCTGCTCGCTGCGCAGGACATAGTCGGCCGTGCCGCGCATGAGGTCGACGTTGGTCACCCCGTCTACGGCGCCGGTGGAGAAGGAGAAGGGCATTCCCAGGAGGGAATTGTAAGTGTGGCGCGTCGCGGCGCGCAGGCCCACGCTCAGCGATTGGGCGGGGATCCAGCCGGTTCCATCGGGGGTGGGCGTCAGGGGCTCTTGGATCAGGCGCTCTGTTATCCCGCCCTCGACGCTGTTCTCCGTCGACCGGACGCCCAGGGCGCGCACGGACTGGTCGATCACCGCGGCCTCGTCGAAAAGGCCGCGGGCGTCCAAGATCGTCGACGGGGTGATAAAGGGGGTCGAATAGGCGATCGTCCCATCGGTGAGGCCGCTGGTCTCGCCGCCGTCGATGCTCAGCAGGTCGTCGCTGAAGAGCGTGTTGCGCAAGGTCGCGCCGCCCGAATAGCGGATGCCCCCCACGGAGGGGGAGCGGCTGTTGGCCACGGTGGTGTAGACGTCCAGCCGAGGCTGCGGCGCGACGGTCAGCGTCAGGTTCGCCTCGCCGGGCTGGGTTCCCGGGCCGAGCTGCGCGTTGATCGTCCGGATGGCCGGATCGTCGGCCAGCAGCCTGAAATCCCGCTCAAGATCGATGGCGTTGAGCGGCGCGGTGGTCGCCGAACGCATACGGTCGAGAACGAACTTCTTGCGAAGGCCCTTCGCGCCGCCCTTGGTCCAGACGATCTTCACCGCGGGCGCCCCGGGCCGGGCCGGGACCACCGCCCCGGTCACCAGCCGCAGTTCCAGCACGCCGCCGGTCTTGGGCCAGTCCTGCTGGTCGAGCAGCACCCCCGTGTTGATGAACCCGTTCTGGACAAAGCCCTGGTTGATCAACAGCACCAGGGAGACCACGCGATCGGCCGTGGTCGGCGCGCCGATCATCCCGTTGAGGACGAATTGGCGACGCACCCATTCCGCGTCCATCGCCTCGCCCGGCTTGATGGCCAGCCGCAGGGAGCCGCCACGCGCCGGACGCCAGTGCTTTCTCGGAAAGGCCGTATTGTCGCCCGGGCCGCTTGCGACGAAGACTTCGCTAAGCCTGAGGGCCGCGCCCCCTGCGGGAGGCGTAGGCGCCCCCTCCGGCGGAGCCGGCGCGGGCAGCAGCGTCCGCGGGATCGCATACGGCGGGGTCGGCGGCGGCGCGGCGTTTGGCCCGGTGCGGTCCTGGACGCCAGCCTGGGCCAGTTCCACGCCGGGCGGCGCGGCCCGCACGGCGCCCGCGCCGGCGGCGACGGCGAGCGCCGCAAACCCGAAGATCAGGGTTTTCATCGTTTCGCCCCCCAGCGCACGATCAGTTCTGGCCCGGCGCCGGGCCGCAGGTCGATGGCGCCGCATCCCGCCAGGCGAGCGTCCCGGCCTTGACGGGTTTTTCCCGCGCCGGGGCGAAGGGCCCCTTGAGCGTGTCGGTCAGCCGGCTCGTCTCGCCGGATGACGCCAGCGCCGCGCACTGGCCTTGCAGCACCTTCGATGCGTCCACAAACGATATGTCGCTGATCGCCACGGACTTGGAGACGTCGACATATTCGCCGTCCAACATGACGACGCCGGTCACGATGAACTTGTTCTCATGATCGGAGGATTGGAGGACCGCTGGCGAATTGATCGTCACGAACGCCCCCTTCGACGGTCCCTGCGCCTCGATGTCGCTGCCGTCCAGGATGATGGCCGAAGGGTTGTTGATGGTGATCTCGCCGGCCTCGGTCGAAGCCGAATTGGTGGTGATGGCCCCCGGCAGAGTCGCGCCTTCGACGAACAGCAGGCCGCCGCGCGGGAAGTCGAGCGTGATGCTTCCGGCCCGCCCATCGGAGGCGTCGGTGTGGATCTGGGCGCCGTTGGAAACCACCAGTCCGCCGGCGTACACTTGGATGTCGCCGCCGGAACCGCCGATCTGCGCGATATTCGAGCTTTCGATTACAGTATATTGTCCGTCGACCGTGATCATGGACGACCCGTCGGGGTTGCCGATCGAGATATTCCCGCCCGAATTCGCGCTGAATGAATTCGTCAGGATCTCGGCCCTGGTCTGCAGGCTCAGCGTGGGCGACCGGATGGTGACATCCCCTGCGGGTCCGTCACCGGCGGCTTCGGACAGGGAGTGGATGAAGCCGAGATTCTTGATGTCGACCGCACCAGCGACGTTGATCGTCACGGATCCCGCGCTGTTCGGCCCCGACGTCGAGCTGACCAGATTGCCCGTGTCCAGGAGCAGCGACTGCGCCGTCACCGTGACAGCGCCACCGGCTCCGGCGCCAAAGGTTTGCGCGGCGATCCCGCCTTCGTTCACGAAGCTGACGGGGCCGGCCACATTCAGGTTTATCGGGCCGGAATCGATGTCGCCGTAAGTATTTGAGACCAATGTCGTATCATTTACGACGACAGATTGCGCCGTTATTGTAATGGCTCCCGCGACCCCAGTAGCGTCTGCTCCGCGCGAAACCGAATGTAGATATGATGCGTTCGCTCCCTGCCCCGTCATTGTCACCGCCCCGGAGACGTCGACATTGATGGCCCCGCCTGGACCGGAACTGGAGGGCTCCGATAGAACACCGCTTTCATTCATGGTCAGAGACTGAGCGCTGAATGATATGGGGCCCGTCACGCCGTCGATGACGGCGGATGTGATCAAGGAGTTGTTCAAGGTCACGCCGCCGGCGGCATCGAAGCTTATGGCGGGCGACGAGACACTCCCGGCGCTGTCCCCCTCAATGTTGGAATTGGTGATGACCAGCGATTGAGCGGACATCGTGACGGGGCCGGCGGTGGTCGCAAACACGACGCCCTGCGATTCCGAGTGCACAGACGACTGGTTCGTCAGCGTCAGGGCCCCGCCGATATCGATCGTGATCGCTCCTGCCGCGCCCGCCGTCGACGCCTGCGAAAGAATGCTGGTGTCGTTCATCGACAGCGATTGCGCCGTGATGGCGATCGGCCCGGTGTCGCCGCTCGCGTCGGTGGACGCGATCGATGAGCCCTGCGCCGTCAGGGCGCCTGTCACGTCGAGATTGATCGACCCTGACTGACCCGTCGATCCGGACGACGCAGTCGATGACAGGGTCCCCTTGTTGAGCGACAGGGATGGTGACGCCAGGTTGATCGAGCCTGCGCTCCCGCTGCTCGACGACGTCGACTCGATGATCGCATGATCCGTCAGCTGGATGGAGCCGGTCGCGGAGACGTTAACGTTACCGGCGCTGGCCGTGGTGGCCGTTGAGGTCGAAAGAGCGCTGTTGTCCATGGACAGGGACGCGACGGCGACGATCAATGATCCGCCGGCCTGCCCTGTCGGCGCGGTCGACTTCACCGAGGTGTTGCCGGTGAGGGTCACCGCGCCGGCGCCGATGTCGAGCGCCGCGCCGCTCGTCGCCGGCGCTTGCGCCGTCACCGCGGAGGCGCCGATCGTCAGGGCGCCGCCAAAACCGGATGTGGTCAGCGGGTCCGTCACAGGGACGCTCAAGGCCTGGTTCCCGACCGAAATCAGGTCGAGGTGGCCGAACTGGAGGTTGGAGAGGGACACCTGAATGTCAGCCGCGACCAGCGACACGCTGGAGCCCGCCTTGGCGAAGCTCGTCTTCACGCCGGAGAAGGAAATGTCCCCTTCTCCGCCCAGAAAGCCGAAGGCGCTGGGGGTCGCCACGGTCAAGGTCGATCCTGTCGCCGTGGTCGCGATAAAGACCGCCCCGTCGCCGAAGACTAAGTTGCTCGCGGTTGAGAAGTGCGCCGCGCCGCCCGTGGCCACGCTGGCGCCGGTCCCGAAGATGATGCCGGCGGGATTGATGAAATAGAAGTTCGCGTTGGGCAGCGCGGTCGAATTCAGCGCGCCGGAGATCTGTGAGGGCGCGCCGCCGGTTACGCGATTGATCACGTTGGCGATGGAGCCTGGATTCCCCGCCGTGTAGGTCCAACGGGCGGTCGCGCCCGCCGCGAGGCTAAAGCTGGAAAAGCTTTCGAACAGATTGGCGCCGACCAAGGCGCCGTTGTTGATCGTGTAGACCGACCCCTTGTTGGTCACCGTCGTGCCCAGGTTCAAGCCCGGCATGGTGTCGACTTGGATGTTCGTCGCCGCCTCGGCGCCGGTCGCCGCGAGGAGCGACACGGCGGCCGCCGGTCCCAGGATCAGTTCGCGGCCCAGGCGCGCCAGGTTCGGCCCTGCGCGGCGTCGCTCTTCGGTGCGGGCGCGCCGTCTTCTCATCGCCACCCCCCGACCAGAATCAGCGGCGCCCAGTAGTACGGCTCCTTGAATCTGGGCGTCTGCAACAGGGCCAGTTGGGCGGTCTGCATGGCCTCGGCCTTGCCAGCCCCGCGCCGGTAGTTCGCGTAGAAACCGCGGAACAATTTCGCCGTGCTTTCGTCGTCGACTTCCCAGAGGGAGGCGATGGCGCCGTGAACGCCGGACTGCACAGCGGCGCCCGCGAGTCCGAGGCTGGATTGGTCGTCGCCAACCGCCGTCTCGCAGGCGCTCAGCACCAGAAGGTCCAGGTCGTTACCGAAGGCGCGGTTGGTGTTGATGATCTGGCGCAGGTCGGTGATGCTGATGAAGTCGCCGCTGGCGACGATGAAGCTGCGATCGGTGCTGCCGTTGAAAGAGGCGTGGGTCGCCAGGTGCAGGACATCGACCCTGTGATCGCGCAGCGCGGTGGTCAGCGATGCGCGGGTGAAGTTGCGGATGTAGAGACCGCGTTTGACCCGTTCGTCGGCCTCCAGGCCGGCGGCGAAACGGGCCTCGCTCGAGGCGTTGGCCAGCTTGGAGAATTCGCCGAACGAGAGGTCGACCTCCTGTTCCAGCGAGGCCGCCACAACATAGGCGCTCTTACCGGCGCGAACGGCGCCCGGCTGGGCGTAGGCCAGGCCCGGAGCGATATCGAGCCGCGTCTTTTCGATCAGGAACCGGCCGTGCGCGTCCGAAAGCGCCGCGAAAGGCAGGGCGCTCAGGGTCGCGTCCGGAATGACCACGAGCGTCCCCGTGGTCTGAAGCTGGTTTTCGACAGGCTTGATCAGCAGGTCATAGAGGGTCCGG
>Ga0182030_10018990_pt1 | contig 13129 bp, 6 predicted proteins | sample 812S3MmetaG_FD_121299 | JGI IMG/M metagenome (GOLD analysis project Ga0182030, IMG submission 121299) | Permafrost microbial communities from Stordalen Mire, Sweden - 812S3M metaG (Illumina Assembly) | ecosystem: Environmental > Terrestrial > Soil > Wetlands > Permafrost | place: Sweden... | reverse complement strand
TGCTTTTGCTGGACTCGCTTCGGCACCGAAGCCGGAGAGCCGATCACCCACATCCTCGAACGAAAGGAGGCTGAGCGCGCAGCAAATGATGGCGTCTTCGTTTGGGGTATTGGGAATGCTGTTGGGCCCTCTATCCGCGAACTCGTGCGCCGTGGCCCCAAACCGGAGGTGTTATTCAGCCCGATCAAGTCGCCCGCAAAGATGCAGGACGTCTCTCCGCCGGCAGTTGTCGCTTGGATAGGGGGAGAGACGCTGGACGGAGAACCATTTTGCCTGCCGGAGCACTCGCTAGTCACGAGCCGTTACGATCCCGTCTCCCCAAGAGCCGGGCACTACGCGCTGGTGTGCTTTAGTCGTGCTCCGATCACGCCCGCACGGCCGGGCGGCAAGATCGTCTTCAACGCGCTGAGGAATATCCGTACCGGTCGCCCGATCGGCGCTTCTCAGGTGACGGCTGTCGTTGAACAACGTCGGACGAGCGCGGAAGAAGCCCTCACGTATGATGTCGCAATTCGCGCCGAGTTGGTCTATCCGTATTTCGTCCGACTGCAACAGCCTGTAGTATTGCCGGCCTCGGCGAACAGAGACCCCATGAACCAGGAGTGGACCCGGACCACGTTCGAGTTCGTTCGACGGATGTACGCGAAGCCAGCCACGCCCCGGAACCTGTCGATGCAATTTGAGTTCTAGTCGACCGGTTAGCTGATCGGTTGCGCTGTGCCGTCGATCTCCTCAAATGGGACTCCAACTTTGCGGAGTAGATCAATCGCAACCCCGGCGACATCTTCGGCAGTTGATCGGGTTGTGTCTATGGCGAAACATGGCCGTCCGCAAACAATCGCGTATATCACGGCTACGGCCGCCTGAAGTTGCACCTGAAAACCGGACTGAAATGCATCCACATTCGGGCGCCCGTGGGGGTCCTCAGCAATCCGCTGCGCTAGGGTATTGGGCTCGCCGACCAGAACCAGAATTGCATCGAATCCGATTCGATGCACCTGATCCAGCGAGAACGGCGTGATGCGGAACCCAAAAACTTCCTTCGTCACCGGATGTGAGTCAATGACGATATTCCCTTCGGTGCGCCACGTTGGCAATTGTCCGATCAGCCACTCGTCCACCGCCGCCACATCCTGCGGACTTATCACCGAAGCGGAGTCCCGCCTCAATTCGTCGTAGCTGATCTCGACACCCGTTTGGCGCAGCTTGTGCTCTCGGAGCAGTTGTCCATAATCCACTCGCTTGAAGGGCCGGGCTCGTTCCAGAAGGGTTCGCACCAGTGTGCTCTTCCCAGTCCCGGCCGCGCCTGTTATCAATATGACCTTCCCGTCCATGCTTTTCCCTTACGCGGTCTTGTCGATTCTAGCTCTCCTCGAATCCTGAATTCTCGAACTTCCGCGTCTGGCAACCCTCGATGACTGTCCGGACCACGTTTGCGGCGCACCCCGCGCGGGGGTCACGCTGACGGATCATCCGTGACGCGTTCGTCAAGCCAGGCCCACCACCTTTTCCAGGAGTTTGCGGATGTACGCATCGGGATCGTCTTTCTGGAAGAGCACGTTGCACTCCTCGAATTCATCCTTGGTCATGCCGTCCGACCACCACTTCACCTGCACGTGAGGCGTGTTCGCCACGATGAACGATGCCAGGGTCACCAACGGGTCGCCCAGGCGAACCTCCAACTCTTTGATGGTCTTGTGGAACGCGATCTTGGGGTCGCTACGGCCCTCCAGATTCCGTATTCCTTTGGGGTCCACAAATGTGATGTATTGGCGCTTGCCGACGAGCAGCCAAAGAATGAAATCCGGGTGGAAATTGCCAGCCTCAAAGAAGCCCACACCGCGCCCGCGGCTGAGATTCCGGAGCAGGTACATCTCGCGCTCCGCGAAGAATGGCTTGTTGGCATCGTAGAAGGTGCGCAGATCCTGGACGAAATCACTCTCTCCCTCGTTCAGATCAACCGGACTGATTTCAATCGCGCTGCTGGTGCAGTGCAACAGCGGGTAGTACAGATGCTGCCCAAACCCGATGGCGTGAAGGCTCGAGAAGTTCCAGTCCTGGATCTTCTTCGATTCCACCAAGGCCTTGAGTTCGCCCAGTTTCTCCGCGATGTCGGCAGCCGACTCCTCGATCAATAAGCGGTATTCAGCGATGAAGTTGGGGTCGTCCTCCGCGAGCTCACGCAGTTCCAGGAACTGCTGTTCATAAGCACTTTTCTCGTACTGGTAGTAGCGGAGCGCATACTTTTTCAGCAACGCCGTGGCGATCTCCTGCCATTCGCGGACTCGGGCGAAGCTCCGGAATTCCAATTCTTCCGCCGGGATGTAGAGCGTGTACCAATCGTGGCGAGCGAGCAGGTCCGAGATGTTCTGCCTGGAAAGATTCAGGTTGAACCATGCGCGCTCAGCTTTGAAGCGCTGCAACTCAAAATAGATCTCGTCCAGGTTAAGGAACGGGATGTGCACGCCGGGTTTGAGGCGGCCTTCTTCACGAATGGCCACTTCAGTTTCGTCGGAACCACGGGCGCTCGCCATGGACTGCAAGCGAGGATACCAATCCACCACGGCCCTCGCTTTGAGAAGCTTTTCGGGAGGTGGCCCAAGCGTTGGCTTCGGCCCGGTGCGTTTGAAGTCGATACCTTCCCTCAGCTTCACCGTCTTGAGCTGCTTGCCGTTCAGGTTCCGCACGACCGGGAGTATGAACGTCGTCCGCTGTTCGTTGGCGGGGAGGCCCTCCTCCTCCAGATATTCCTTGAACTGCTTCATGTAATCGGCGTGCACGCCAATTACATTCAGCGTCTCCAGAATGCCCACATTCTCCGGAGCCTTGACGTCGCTGAGCCTGGTGCTTCGCTTCAGACAAAATTCGTATCCCTTGAGGCGAACACCGCGTCCGAAGAGTTGAATGATCTGGGAGCCTTCGCTCTTGCCGATGTTCATCAGTCCCATCGTGCTGACGCGCCAGCTACTCCACCCCTCGCTGAACTTGCGGGAGCCGATGAGAAGGTTAACCAGGCTGTCGGCGTTATTGAGGTTAGCAAAGAGCGACTTCGAGAAATCCTTGTCTTGTGTTGGCACGCCCTGCTCCTGGCAGAGCTTCAAGAGCTTCGTCTCGTCGCCGACGTTGATCACGCCGAAGTAGTCGTTCTCGCCGACCCGGATACCCAGTTCGCCCTCGGCGCCCTTCAGATTATCGACGTGCAGTGCCGCCTCGTTGTCCGAATTGAACAGTGTCCGAAGCATCCCCTCATAATGGGCATCCGGCGTAAGATGCTGCCCGATCAGGTAGCCAAATGCGCGGTCGAAGATCGGCCGCCCTCTCTCGTCGTTCAGACCTGGGTCCCCGTTGAGCAGTCGATCTATCGAGGTGACGCTCTCCTGGCGTTCGCGGACAAACCGGTCAAAGAACAACAGCACGTCCAGAACGTCTGAGACCGGACGTTTGTTCTCGGTGCGCACGGCGTTCACGCTTCCGCCGACGAAGATCCACAAAGGCTTTTCGATCAGAAAAGGCGCAAAGCTCGTCTTCCGGTCGGCATACAGCCGCTGTTGCTGATAAAAGGCGAGCAAGCCAGCGGTCAGGTAGAGTCGCCGCTGCTCCTCGTTTTGCTCCTCGGAGAGGTTGCGGATGTGGTAATCCTTCCCGTAGCCGTCTTCGTAAAAGTACTTGTAGGAATAGTCAACCAGGATGCACCTGGCGTACTCCTGGGTCAGTGCCGGCTTGTTGGCCGCTTTCATCGCCTGGCCGAACGTGGCAGAATACTCGAATGAAAAACCGCTTTCACTGAGGCGGTTCCGCATCCCCATCCACTCCTCGCCGCCGGCGCCCCGATGGCCCTCATCCACGAGGACCAGATTGTCGCCCTCAAAGGCATCAATGGCCACCGTCTTGGCGCCCATCTCCTCCTTCAGTTTCGTCACCTCGATGATCTCAACGCCGTGGCCGGTAAAGAGTCCGCGGCCATCCTTGTCAAACATCTCGGCGGGCATGCCTGAAGCTTCAAACTCCTGGAGGTGCTGGCGGCTGAGCCCTTCGTTTGGGGTTAGGAGGATCGTTCGATTGAGTTCGCCTGCGCGCCCGTGCTCGTCAAGGTAGTGCCTGTACTGGAGGATGTTGACGTGCATGAGGAGGGTCTTCCCCGAGCCTGTAGCATTCCAGAAAGCGAGTTTTCGCAGATCTTCAGACGCGTATTCACCGACACGATCACCTTGTGACTTGTCCTCGTTGAACGCCGCAACGTGAGCGTTGAGGTCGGAGAGCAGTTTGTCCGGATCGCGGAACCAGCGGTCTAGATAAATCTCCGCGAAGAGAAGAGTCAGGTACTGAAAATACTTGAACTTCAGAAGCCTCTTTTCTTCGGCGTTTCGCCGCTCGGTGATCTGCCGCCAGTGTCGAACTATGTTCTGGTCGTACGCGAGGAGAAGGTCATGCGGCAGTTCCTTCCTCTCAAACAATCGCAATCTGAGCGCCTGGTGGAGATAGGACACGTTGTTCTCGTCCAGCCCTTCCAAATGGGCGCCCTTGAGGTCTTTGGCCAGTTCCTCGAAGCGAGTGACGCCGAAGAGTCCTAGCATCCATTGGTTCAGGACCAGCCGCTGGTGAAACTTCAGCGGTTTCGCTGCCGCAGGCGTCGCGCGGCGGCGGGTAGATGAGTTGGTCGTCCTTGTCGGCATGCAGTTCCTTAAACGTCCTGTACGTCGAACATCAGGCGCGCAAACTCTTCCTCGATGAGGCGAACTTTCCAGGTGTCCTCGTCCTTCTTGAGGTTTTCCAGGTTGTTATCCCCATTCACATAGATGAGGTCGAACTCCATGTCCTTCGTGTTGTAGCGCTGTCTCTGGAAGAATTCGTCAAGCGCAACGTTTGGGTTCTTCTCGAGGTTGCGCCAGATCACCAGGACCTTCTCGCCACCCGGATTGGTGCCGTGGACGACGCGGAAGCCGCGAATGGTATCGATGTGCTTCACGCGCAGACCAAGTAGGTAATTGAACGTCTCTATCAGGTCGACATTCGTCCGCGTTGTTTCCCCGACCGTGTTCGTGGCGATGTTGAGGGTGTACTTAAATGGGTCTGCAAACGCCTGAATATTTAGCAGCGACTGGCTGCCCTTGCTCTCCACGTCAAGCATGTATCGGAGGGTATAGTCTTCGCGGAGGTCGCGGTTCGCATCCAACAGCGTTTGCTGCGGTTGCGAGCGGATCAGGTCCAGGTTGTTCAATGCGTCTTCGTAGGACTCCAGACGAACATACTTTGTGCAATGAGAAATGCCCGACGCTCGCGTTGTCGGTTTGCCGTCCTTCCACTCCTTCGAGTAGACAGCTTTCTTCAGCCGGGCGAACGTGACATCTTCCACATAGTCGCCGGACTCTACGAGCACGTATTTGCGCGAACCACCGTCATCGCGATTTAGAGTGATGATCGCGTGGCCGGTTGTCCCAGACCCCGCGAAAAAGTCCAGTGCAGTGCCAGCCTGGTCGTTTCTAAGTCCGCTGACCTTCAGGCAGTCTACGACCGCGTACAAGGACTTCGGAAACATGAAGGAATGGGTAGATCCGAACATCTTTGTCAGGAGGTTTGTACCGTACTCGGCCGCCGAATATTCCGACTTGTCCCACCACGTTTTTGGAAGCAAGCCATCTTGATTGATCCGCCATTTACGGTAAATCGCAGTGTCTCCCTTGGAGTCTTTCCTCACTAGAAAATGAGGGAGGTATTTGATTGCAGTCTCAACGATGAAATCCCAAATTCTCTCCCGTCCCTTCTCGTCAATTGGCCACAGAGTCTCCTCTTCAGGTGTTGGCGGATCATGAACTTCGTACTGTCGTGCGGAGTCGTCCCATGTCATTCGCGGAATGCGGATCAAAGAACCATGAACATAGATAGGATAAAACTGTCGCGGTCGCGCGTCCCTGAAGGTATTGAGCCCCCCGTGTTTACGAAAGTTGGTCCACTCGAAACTCCCGATTTCGTCACTTTCTTTATACCGGGCTATCTGGGCCTCGTTGTGCTCCAAGCGGTCAACCTTCGCGCCGCCGGTCATACCATAGAAAAAGGCGTACTCATGGCAGATGGAGAAGCCGACCGTTCCTGTGCGGCCGGCGGGGTTGTTCTTGATAGGAGCTACACCCAATAATTCACTGCCACTAAGAATCGAGTCGCAGAGGGCGCGAAGATGATGAGCCTCACAGTCGTCGATAGTGACGCACAGAATTCCCCTGTCATCGAGGAAGCGACGGGCGAGGCGTAACCTTTCGTCCAACAGCGCGATCCAAGAGGAGTGCCGATACCCGTTCTTGTATGAGATCGGACCTGCATCGCTGTTGTAAGGAGGATCGATGTATATACAGGTGATCTCAGATCTGTAGCGGGCCATGAGGAGTCGAAGTGCCTGGAAGTTGTCGGACCGTAGAAGCAGGCCATCGCATTCCTCGTCCAAGGAGGAGATGGACCCAAGGATGCGATCTCTAACATCGACGGCGAAATGGCGCGTGTCAAGAGGCAGGTTCTTATTGGCTAGCAGGAACTCGACCGTGAGTGGCGTCGAGTATGTTGGGGTGGCCAGGTCCCCCACGATATCGTCTATTGCAAATAGGCTCACCCACTCCTTGCGCTGTGCGTCGTTACTGGCTATCTCTGCAAACATCGATTCCGGCACGCGGTCGAGCGTGATGCAATAATTCGTCTCGACCACGAATTTTTTCTTCAGCCAGAGTGTTTTCTGGAAATTCTCTAACTGAGCCACGAAGTCGATGATCTTATGTGCAATGCGGCGTAACACCTTGATTCGTGAAAGGTACTGCTCGACTCGGGCCACAGATGCGCTCTCAATGTCATCGAGATTCATCACTTCGTTCTTAATGAAGAAGTCGAGCTCCCTGCGAAGAAAAACCCCCACGTCTTTGTGGATGAAATAGTCGAAAGTATTCCGCGCGGTGTAATCCTTCAAGTGTCTTGCAAGCACCGTGCGATCCTGGTCGGCCTCGGAAGGGTCGAGAGCGGCCAACGCAAACAGCCACGGTGCGGTCGCGGGCGCTTCAAAAATGGCCTTTGCCGCTTGTGCGTTGAGAGCATCCTGCCTGCGCTTCTCGGAATCCGGTCGGAATTCGAACCGAATTAGCAGCTCGCCATTTTCCTCGGTGATCGCGTTCTCGCCGGCTAGGATGAAACGCCGTTCGTTCCCGTTGGCGGATTTGTTGTTGTCCTTTTCGATGTCGGCGGCAGCCAACCGAAAATGTACCCGCCTCCCATCTGTCACCTTGAACGCGTAATCACGCAGGTATTCACTACTCTTGATGTAGTACTGATCGTGATTGGCCCAGTAGAGCTTGACATCTTCCCCTTCGTAAGGGATTGCATAAACCCCCTCCTTGTACCGCCGCAGGGACAGAAAATCTCCCTCGTTGTAGTACCTGCGGAAGAAGTTGAAGAGATCGGAGAAGACCTGGTTCTCGAGCGCGGATACGTCGATTGCCGTCGACAGCTTCTCGCGGAAAGCCTTCACCTTTGGCGACAATTCGGGATCGACGTCCGCGTCCTTCAGTTGCTGGACCAGCTTGTCAAGGTCCGCTTTCATCTGGATCGAGTCGCTCGACTGGTAATCTCGAAATGCCTCCTTGATCTGCGGGAGTAGATCATTGTCCAGGAAGATCTCGATCTCTGAGCGCTTTGCATTCATGATCCTGTAGATCCCGAAATCGAGGTCGGCACTGTCGAGCTGGAACAGTTCCCGGAGTAAGTTCTTTAGTTTCGTTCGGCTGTCTGCCATCGGTGATTTCCCAAGTAAGGCTACTCCACCTTCCAACGGATGGTGAAAATCGTCTCACGCTGCGTTCTCTGCGTCATGCGCTCTTCCAGCTTCGTGATCAGTCGGTCGCGCTTGTCCTTCACTTCATCTTCTAGGTCGAAAATCCGCTGGCGTTGCCGCCGTTGTTCCTTCTCTGCACCGCGGATGTCATTTTGAATCTTAAGCTGTTCCTCGGTCGTCGTCGTCAGCCGGGCAGCGCGGTTCAGTCCTTTAATTCGAGCTTTGGTGTCAGCCAGTTCCCGTTCCGCCGCGATGATCTGGTCGTCCGCCCACTTCTCCAGGCGTTCGCGCTCCTCCTGGAAGTGCTTGTTGTTCGTCTCCAGCGAACGGCTAATGGTCGCGGCCGTGTGGCGTTCGGCTTCCCGGCTAAGCGGCGGCAGCACTGCGGCGGCGACACCGCCCGCAACAACGGCGGCCTCGCAATGGAAGAGCTTTTCGCAAGTCTCCTGGTCGAGCGCCCTGCCGTCATCCGTCAAGCCGGAGAAGAGAAGATACTCTTCGCGCTCGAACGAATCGATTGCCAGCCGATTGAGCACAAGAATGCCGGACTTGCCCTTGAGATTCTCCACGACCCGTATGCGCACGGGATGGCCGGTAATCTGGAAGCTCAGAGTGGCCTCTGGCGTGGCGCACGCTTTTGCGGCGTCGATGGCATGCTCGCCTAGAGGGTGCGAGATCCGGTAGAGAAACTGTCCGTCGACGTTTTGGTGCGTCTTCGAGATCAGATGGTAGCGGCCGGGCTTGACGTCCGGTCGCGGCGTATGGCGCAAATCGAAGGCCAGGGTTGCGTCGTCAAAGGTGGCAAGGTCGCCAAGGATGAACTTCGACAGTTGCCAGAACATGCGGCCTACCCAATCGAGGCGCTGGCGGGTTTCGTCCAATTGGACCCGTAACCGGTCGTGAACGTCCTCATCGAAGTTCTCCAAGAGCTTTCGTCTCGTATCGACGAGACGGCTTTGGATTGCTTCTTCCATTTCGGCCTGCAACTTCAGGAAGGCCGCGTCGATTTGTTCGGGGGTGCGGCAGGTCTGGTAGATGGCGAAGACACGTTTCTCAAAATCGACGCCGGATTCGAGAGTCCCCAGTATGTCGTCGCTGGCGCCGAAGACGCCGGAAAAGAGATTGAACTTCTCGTTGAGGAGCTGGAAGACGCGCTTGTCGGCTTCATTCCGCTCGTTGAGGAAATTGATGACCACCACATCATGCTTTTGGCCGTACCGATGGCAGCGCCCGATGCGTTGCTCGATTCGCTGCGGGTTCCATGGCAGGTCGTAGTTGATGACAAGCGAGCAGAATTGGAGATTGATGCCTTCCGCGGCAGACTCGGTAGCAATGAGAATCTCTGCGTGATCCCGGAAGTGCTCTATCAGAGCCAGGCGCTTGTCTGCCAACTTGGAGCCACTGAGCCGCCCCAACGGCAAATTCAGGTGCTCCCATTCCCGATAGATACGGTCCACGTCGGGGCCAGTGTTCGTCCCATTAAACAGCACGATTCTCCCCGCGTAGCCGTTGGCTTCCAGGAAGTTGCGCAGGTACTCCTGCGTGCGCCGAGACTCAGTGAAGACGACGGCCTTGCGCAGTGCCCCGATTTTCTCCATCTCATCGAAGCCGATCTGCAGTGCCGTGAGGAGAGCGCGGGTCTTCGCGTCGATTTGGATGGATCGGGCCCATTGCACGAAGCGGTCGAGTTCAGCGATTTCGGAGTCCAGCTTCTTCAGGTCAACGGGCGCGGGCGATACGGGTGGATCGCAAACCGGGATTTCGGCGCCGTTCGCGGGCTCGTCCAGTAGCTCAGAGTTCAGTTCATCCTCTTCGATCAGCTTCTCTGCCAGGTCTTCGCCCTCAGGCAAAGCTGCACCTGCGTGAGAGCGCGATTTGAGATCCACTAGGCGCTGGCGGATCATTTCAAGCGTGCCCGCTACGGCCTGAGAACTGGAGGACAGCAGCTTGCGTAAGATCATCGTCGTCAGTTCTCTCTGACGACGCGGAATGGAGTAGGTGTCATCCCTTCGCAGGAACGCGGAGACGGCTTCGTAGAGTTGCTGTTCGGAGTCAGCGGGCGTAAACGGGCGCGTAATCGGCCGCCGCTCGGTGTATTTCACGTACTCCAGGACCTGGCTACGTAGCGTCCGGTAGCAGAAGGAACGAAGCCGGTCCTTCAGACCGTCCAGGTCGCCGTCCTTCGAACAGTATTGCGTTCGGAAGGCGGTCAGGTCGCCGAACAGATGCTCATCGATCAGGGTAGAGAGGCCGTAGAGTTCCAGCAATGAGTTCTGCAGGGGGGTAGCGGTCAGCAGCAACTTCCTGCGGTCCGCAATGGCTGTGCGGATGGCTTGGCCCATCTTGTTGCTTGTGCGGTATGCACCCCGGAGCTTGTGGGCCTCATCGATTACGACGAGATCCCACGGTACGAGTTGCATCTCGCTTGCCATGCGGCTGGCGAAGTTCATGGAAACGATGACGACTCCAGTGCCGGCGAAGGGTGCTGCGCTGCCTTCGCGGAGAGCCTCCCGGTACGAAGCCGAATCGAGGATGATGCTGGGAAGATGGAATTTCTCCGACAGTTCCATGCTCCACTGTTTGCGGAGAGATGCCGGGCAGATGACCAGCAGCTTCCGGCGACGCTCAGCCCAACATTGGCATAGCACCAGGCCCGCTTCGATGGTCTTGCCGAGGCCAACTTCATCGGCCAGCAGCACGCCTTTCGATAGAGGCGACCGGAACGCGAACAGCGCCGCTTCAATTTGGTATGGGTTCAGATCGACGGCGGCATCGAACAGGGAAACCGACAGCTTCTCCACGCCGTCCGTTCCGGACCGGCGGGTCAACTCGTTGCCGAAGTACTTGGCATGGTAGCTTGTCGACACTAATCCTCTTTAGGTGGGCGCAATGTTCGCGACCGTCCGAGATCCTTTCCCGTAAAGACCATTGTCGATCATTGATGGCCTCATCGTGTACTCACGGACGACACCCAATTCGGGCCCGGCTACCGTGAAGGCGTAACGGAGAGCCAATGATCACATCGCACCTCCCCCCGCGGCGGCCGTGGAGCGGCGCGCGGGCGGCGATGCCAGATCCGGAATCCAAAACCGGTGACCGGACAGATCTTGACGCGGATCAAATAATTGTTATGCTGAGCGGATCAAGGCGCGCCAAAAGGATTTGCTGAGCCTAGCGCTACGCCTATCTCTCTTCGACTGAGCCTGGCCCGGCTCTCTCAGCCATCGCTCTTGCGAAGACTAAGCGGACATGATCTAATAGGAATGGACCAAGGAAGGCGTAACCATGACCCTAGATGTAGCGTGGATCGATTCGCAGATCACAAGACTTCAGAAACTACGGGAGATCGCCACTGATCCTGAGATGATGAAGCTGGTGGCGCTGGCCGAGCTTGAAGTGCCCCCTCCTCCCAAGGCAGTCTCAACCGACGGGCCTGCCGCTACTCTATCCAGAGCGAGTGAAGTCCCTCCAGCAAAGTCGCAGCGGGGGGACTTGACGAAGGCCGTAAGGGATGCTGCCATGCGGCAGACCGACTGGTTTAGCGGTTATGATTTGACGAAAGAGATGCAGAAGGCTGGGTTCCCGTTCGCATCCACCCGGCCCAGCATCTCCGTGATTGACATATTGCGCAAGCTGGCTGCAAAGGACCTCCTGGAAGTCCAGGAAGGTGCGGGCAACCAGCCCAACAAGTTCCGGCCGAAGCAAACGTAAAAGGCTTAGGTCTGAGGGAGAATATGACCAGAAGAGATCATGCCCCTATCGTTTTACCGCCCACCGAGCGGTAGGGGCTAGCAACACGAAGGCCCCGATCCACTATGCCCTGGAAAGACTGGTGGATCGAGGCCGGTGGTGGGCCAAAACCGAGAGGGCTTATGGCCACAATCAAAAATAAACGTCAACCTGACGGAGCGCCCAGGTTCTGTGCTCGCATCTGGCACTGGCGCAAAAAGTGTTATCTGTACGCCAAGGACTACGGCATCAAGGGATTTCCCTTGCGCAAACCCTAAACCAAACCCAGGAGGCTCGAAAGAGCCTCCTGTTCCAGATTTTAACAGCATTCTTGCGGTTTGACCACCTTTTTCGGGCGGCGTTCACCCCTGTGGATACCCTCCGCTTCCTGCTGAGCTTAGCAGCCCTGGCCCCTTCCGCAGACCTTACCGCCCCTGCGCCCTAGCTCGCCGGCGAGGAACTGATCGCTTCCCATTGGTCTGCCACCGCTCCCCAAGGGGGAGAGCGAAGGGATGCGTGGGATTCTGGTGCTCCTATATAGGAGACCAAATTCTTCGTCTTGGACGACGACTTTGTGAAGGCTGTTCAACCGCGCGCATGCGTGAAGCAATCGTGTGACCAGCGTGGATTAGCAGGTCCGAATCCGGTCAAACGGTTTTGGTAGCCATGGCCAGTCAATGGATACCACTGAAAATCTCTTGTTTGTCATCACTTGGTACTCGTGGGAACCATGGTAGCCATCATCGGCCTTGTTGTCTGCCAGGAAGAAGAATTCACCTTCCTATATAAGGACCACCTCCCAACCGGAGGTGCTTCGGGGGACCGCCGGTAGGCATGGTATACATGGTAGCCATCGGGCGATGTTTTGGCGTCGCGGAGCGCTCTCAACCAAAAGAAAACAAAGGCACTTTTCAGCACAAAAGCATTGATATCCCGTGCCGTTTTTGAGAGAATTGGAGCAGACGCGAAGTGCGTGTCGCTTCTGCGCCGTACGAGCGCCGGGACGCTCGTGAATCTCCTTCCCGCAGCGGTTCCTGCTACTCCACGTGTGCCCAAAAACATGAATACCTCGATTCCCGTCTACCAGGCCGACGGTAGTCTGTACGCCAGCGTTTCCGAACAACGGTTGGCGCGGCTGCAATCAGCGGGACTCGTGTCACGCGTGGTGCGCCATCGCAAGGGCCACATCAACCGAGCGATTCTCTTCCTCCGGCCTGGCGAACCGAAGCCGATGTCGGTCAACTCCGTGATGGGTACCAGATACAGCATCAAAGAGCTTCTAGACCACGGGCCGGCGTGGGACCTGAAGCGTCTTGGCGGCAACCGCGACGGGACGACTTATGCGCCGCCGGAGATGCGAACAGCCTTTCTCCAGGTGGTCGCGGACTGCTTGGTCACCTGAAAAGCCAGCGACGCAGCATCGGTGGGCGGTACGTCGCCCGCGATCGTGGGGCCTTGGTCCAGACACCAGAGAGCCGGTTAGAGGCATAGGTACTTCCCGGCGACTTTCGGCGGCGCGTTGAACAGTAGCGCAGTTTCGCTAGCGTCAGGCGCAAAAAGGGGCGGTCAGGTGGTCAGCGGTCAGTGGCGGCCAGG
>Ga0182030_10018986_pt1 | contig 13131 bp, 11 predicted proteins | sample 812S3MmetaG_FD_121299 | JGI IMG/M metagenome (GOLD analysis project Ga0182030, IMG submission 121299) | Permafrost microbial communities from Stordalen Mire, Sweden - 812S3M metaG (Illumina Assembly) | ecosystem: Environmental > Terrestrial > Soil > Wetlands > Permafrost | place: Sweden... | reverse complement strand
TTATCGGGGGAATCCAATGAAGCCATTATTGGATCTAGATGGTATTCTGTGGTAGTGATTGAAAGAATGATTGTGTTGGCAACATCTCAGTGATGACGCCGTCACACCGGTTTGGGAATCGCTCTTTCCAGCTCCTCCCAAAGAGCTCTTTCCCCTCTACCATTGCATTTGGTAGCTCAAAAGCAATCCAAATGATAAAAAAAAGTTTCTCTTCGCATCCTACATATCTCAGCTGAATGTCCGATAAGCCTTGATACATTGCCAATGATGATCCTCTCAATGCCAGCCAACTGTCCCGAGCCATACTTTTGCGGTCCATCTGGAACTTCGGTCTGAGCAGCAACGAGTTTTAATCTCGCCTGAATTCTCACTTGAGTAAACTTGATATCACACTATTAATGTTCTATAGACAGGCTGAAATAGGCGGACGGGGGGAGTAAGCTTGAAGAGTTTGGGGAAGAAAGATCAGGTCGGAACTGGCTGCGTGATGCTCATAAAGATCAGAATAAATACTATGAGCATCGCATCTAACCATGGTATGATGTTCTCTTCAATTGGTTCAAATGCCACCAATAAGAGCTTTACATTAATGTGAATCACTTCTCGTTGAATAGACTGCAAGTGAAAGTTCTTTGCCAGCCCCCGAAGCAAACCCCTTGAAAACTTAAGTTCACGTGACCAAGATAAATCTTCCGGTTGAACCGCATTCACTTCCGTGAAGATTCCTATGTTCGATAAATGCGGCCGTTGATCACAAGTTGCGAGAATCTCAATTGCAGCGAGTTTTTCTTTTGAAAGGGTAAGCAGCTCTCTCTGCTTGGAAAGTCTGCAACCTTGACTTTTGAGGACCGAGACTTTAGTCGCCGTCTAAGAGCTTCGTACTGCCCAACAAAAATTGATGAGCAGTATTCTACATCGGAGCCGAACCAAGTCCTACAAACATTTCTACGCAAAAATTTACACCTTCTAAGATGTCAAACATCGTTGAGATGCAGAATCAGCTGGCATAGTTTATATGATGGCGGGTCACTGCTGCGGAGATTCATCAATGCTTTAGATAATTCTTCCGACATTCCAGGATCTCTTCCAACGATCCCGGCATATCAAAATGTCAGAAAATGAGAATGGCCTTCTTCGATAATTTGGCAGGACTATTTGAACGATGACCCCGAAATACGTGCCATCCTTCAGGAAATCCTGGTTGCCTTCATTCCGCATGATCGAGGAATCAGAGATTTTGCGCGAGGATGTCGAGTGGAACAAACCCAAGGTGAAATTAGGTCATGGCTTGCCTCCTAAAACCGTTGGTATTATTGTTGAACGTCAAACTGAGGCCAGTATATTAAGGCAGATATTTGAGGGCACGACTTTTAAAGGTATCCGCTTGTTGTAGTGACTTGATGGGACTATGTACACTCTACACCTTGTGATGCAGGATACTCAATTAAAAAATTGCAAAAAGCCTTCTAATGATATATCTATAGTCGAGAGTCGGTGCATGTTTCTTCTAACAAATGGATCGGGGAGGTGATATTTACTTAATTAAAAGCATTTATCTAGTCAAGAAACTCTTATAAAAATAAACGAATGGCCATGATTCCTGCAGCTACAGGTTTTCTTACGTTCCTTAAACATTTCTCAGTGGCGATAGAGACTCCCGTAAATCTCCTATTCACGAATGAGACTTGGTCAATACTATTATTAAATCGGAGCTCGGACATCTCTATCTCAATGCTCTTACCATCTTAATCGTAGAACAGAATGACAGAATACGCCAGGGATGATGATTACCTTCCATTGATAGCATCAGCTTTTTGAGCCCCTGAAGGATTTGCAAATTAAGCGAGGTCAGGGCAAATAATTCCACTTCCCATTACCTTTTCACAAACAGTGAAAGAAGTCATTGTGTACCTAATTATTAAATTTTCAAATTTAGGGTTTCCCGAGATTTGTCTAAGGTGAGAATCTAGACGCGTCGCCTATAAACTTTTGTTCACTGCTAACCTTTCAGCTTAAGAGATCACCTCTTCGCCTGGCAGTCCTGAAGACGACCAGCAACAACCGCGTTCTATTACCTTAGACTGAGCATCGTCTTTTGAGGAGGTAAGGTCTTTTCTGGTGCTACAAAACATATACTGATGTAGTGCAGCGTAAGGATATCACAAGACAGTCACCCTTCCACTGTGGCAGGATTCAAACGGGCAATCCCCCACGAGTCATCACTTTCGATTTTCAAGATATTGGTTTACGCAGTACACCCATTGCACAATGCCACAGCATCTGGCCCTCAAACTAGTTCATTTTACAACAGTGGCCACAAAGCATCTCTACTCCGAATCGAGAAACACCAACCAACCTGAATCAAAGCAGCAATGGCAACTTCTGAAGAGATCGCGGCTGCTAAAATCTATTTCTCGGATCCATGGGAAGAGTTAGCGTGACTGCCGAAGGAAGATAAACTTTTACAGGAGGAAAAATCATGCTTGGAAAAGACATATTAGCTCCTAGAACCGTTGGCTGATGTCGGTGTAGCGGTTCGATGCAGATTGTTAGCGAATATTAATGCAGCCGGATGTGAAGGTGTAGGTAATATATGATAGAGGACGGTAATCTTTTTGCGCATAGTGCGAATGCTGTGCCTGATGCTGCAATGCATCTACTCAGTTAGAGGGCACCAAACGGTTCACTATTCGGGATAACCAAACCTTCTCACATTGAGGAGTCAGAGCTTTCGTCAGGGCTCTATACAAGCTGACGTACTGCATGAAACCAGAGACAGCCGTCTATTGTAGCAAGGTCTGTCTGGGGGTAAATGAATTCATCATCATGGAAATAACTATCACAATATGCACACGCAAGCTCGCAACTATGGAGACTGCCAAACGTCAAGCTTTTATCCTCTCAAGGCAATCTCTGGGGTTTCTAACTCGCATGGAAGAAGGCGATGGAGAGCCTAGACCGTGCGGCAAGGAATTTGATACCAAACAAGAAGTTGGCAAGTCGATGCAGGAAATGGGTGAGATTCTAAGCCGGTTTTTGACATAGGCTCCAGAAGGAAAAATGGTTGGGGATGGGCATTCGAAAACACGAGATTCTGCTCCATCTTTTCAAGTATGAGTAAATGTTGCTAGAGCCTTCGCGATATCGCGAGCAGTCATTAATAGGATGTAAGAACGGTCTAAGCATATGTGCAAAGTTATTTCGTCTTTTCATAAAAGTAATTTTACTCTGAAAGTCTGTGTAGGCAAACTAAAAGCAACTTCTGAGACTGGCTAGTTTTTTGTATTGAATCAAATTCCATTACTTGTAGGAAAACTATGAGAAGGCTGTACTCAAATTCAAACTAATCGCAAGCAATCAGCGAGAAGAAGGAACATCTTTTCCTCGAGAGATCAACTCCGAGTCGAATGACAATTATGTAATTCCCCCCCCCCAATATCAAGCCTTAAACCCAAATATCCTGCCCAGCCACCTCACTCCCAGACAATCCCCAATCCCATAGCTGGCATTACCTTCTTACCACTATGTCCTGCATGAAATTAGCACCGCCCACAAACAACAATCAAACAATCTTACCATCAAAAAGCATTCCCCACTCCTCCCTAAGTTGACTCTCCTGCTCCTCCTTCTCCTCGTCCTCCTCAGCACTCAAAATTTGTCTACTGAGACACGACTTTCCAGGAATATTGAAACCAGGAGCGTAGGTCCTATGTCTTCGCCTCGAACCACTGTGTTTAACACACTTATCTCTCTCAGCTTTCTCAAATGTGTGACCAATGAACTCCCAAACTGCTGCGCTTCTGAATGCTCCGATTTTCTCCTTCACTTGTTCAATGGGTGTTTCTGTGACATTGTCTTTATCAGCGTCGTCCGTGGCTATTTTTGTGAGTTTCTTAACCACTTCGTTAACCCATGCTGAGTTAGAATTGCTGTGGTTATAGATGGGGTTGATTGAGACAATTCTGCCCATGGACTTTGAGATGTGGATATAAGGATTTTGGAGCTTTGTTGGAGGAGTATATGCTGGTTTGATAACAGGAGGAGGTGCTTCGCGCTGAAGGCATTTGTAGCTTGAGATGCGTCTTGGGATACGAGTAGTCCACATTCCTCTTGCAACAGATGGGTTAGGCTTCGGGCGGACGGGACGGGCTGGCCATTCTAGAATGTCGGATTCGGGTGCGGATTGAGATTGTGAACGTGAAGATGATGCTTCCTCGAGCTTCATGTTCAAGTTCTTGGTCTTCTTCACTAACTCCTCTTGCTTCTGCTCCATTCGCCTGATTTGCTGGTCGAGCTCTCGCAATTCTGCCTCTGCATTTTTCTTGACCTCTTTCTCGACAGTGGATTCTTGCTCGGATTTTGGCACCTTCTTAGCCTTGGAGATACCGCGAGCTTCTCTGCGGATGTGAGCGCGGACTAATGCTCGGTTGTGAGATGCAGCGATTCGATCAGTAGCCATTGGGAGAACAGGCAGTGTGTTACCACGAGAGGCTGTAGAGACCTTGCTTGGAACTGATGAGAAAGACACCTCGTTGGTAGTTTCATCTGGGCAAGATTTTTCGATATCTCCGGAGATTGTAACATGAAGAGGCGCAAACCCTAATCTTGATTTAGGACGGTTCTCGACAGTTTCCACCCGAAGAGTTGTAGCTGGAACTGGTGTAGCTGGAACTGTCGTGACTGAAACAGTCGTAGGAAGAGGAGCGGAGTTGGTGCGTGGCTTGGGGGTAAACTTTGTTCGGGGAAGAGTGTATCTTCGACGAACTAGCTTAGCCTCTGAGGTTTCAGTGGATTTCTATGATAGAGTGTCAGGGACTGTGCTAGATAGCGGGACAAATAGCACTTACGGTTTCAGGAACACTAGCACTCAATTGACTAGGTATAAACGCATATTTCGGCATCGCAGCCATCCTCTCTTCGATAGTGACTTCATTGTCGGAGTAGACGATAAGATTGTGCTTGGGCGGGCCTTCCCTGGCTTTCAGATGGGCGCTGGAACCTTCTCGTGATGTGGAGATCAAGGACGGGAATTTGGTATCAGAAATCACAGACGTGTTCGAAGTTGGTGGACAAGGTTCAACTGAAATCAGTGATGGCTTTGTCGGTGGCTGCGACCTTGGGAGGACGATGCCCGCTTGGGACATGGTGATGAACGATGTTGTTTAATTTGATGAGAAGAAGTGGTTTCGACGGGAAACGAATCTTGTAGATCGACATATCGGTCGAAATCAAAACCGAATTCGAAGTTTAGAATCAAGCGAACAGGTGAATATGATGAGATTGATATGCTGAGGTGGGGTTCTTATCGGTAGAAATCATAGCTTCAGAGGGGAGATTCAACTGGTAAATGTTTAGGTTGTGAACTAGTTCTCCTGTCACTGAACTGCAATATGACTGTGCCAAGAAGCTCAATCCGGATTTGAAAAAGGAGAAAAGGGGGAGAGCACGTGAGATGAAGGGACGTGAGGAATATGATTGTCTTGTCATTTACAGGGTTCTCTTGGGAGATAAAGACTGTAGCCATGGTAAAATAGCTTTCTAGCATCATTCTTAGTCTATTATTCAGGAGCAGCGGTAAAAGAAAGAGGAAAGAGACACAGGAGTAGGCACTCTTTTGGGACATACGTTTTATACATGTTCGTGGCTCTTTGAAGGTTCTAGGCTTTTCATTGGGTTTCATGCTACTTTCAGATTACTTTTTTGCAGACCTGCCAAAGCCGTAGCTCTTGGTAGCCTATCCGCCTAAACGCCTTCCAATACAGCCCAGCCAATATATTCCGGTTCATCACCTCTTCAATTTCTTCTTGTCCGGACCCTCTTCTTCCTCATCACTCAGTTCTGCATACTGTGTTGTAGGTTGAGTCTCCTTCCAAGCATTTGTAAATAACGGATCTTTCTTCGCGAGCTCGGCATATTTCAATAGAGCCTCCCTAGGATCCTCGTCACGCATACTGCTCAACGGGATGTTTTCATTGATATGTGCTTCGTCTGGTTGACTCTTCATGAACGGTGTTACCATTGGAATTTGAGGCCTGCGTGGATCACGAGATCGACCCGAAGCCGTAAGTCCGACTGTTGGATGCCGTGCTGAATATGATGTCGAAGATGAGCTGGTCACAACCCCACCAGGAGTAACGATACTGTCACCTGAGATACCAGTGGACTGATCTGTTGTAAAATTGGGGTCATCGTCAACATGCCGCTTCTTAGGAGCGCGAGACATAACGTCAACAGCCCCTTTTATAGATTTAGTTGGATTGTAGAGAACGTGGACTTCCGCGTTGGCAGACCCAGTAAGAATTTGGTTAATTTTTGAATGCCATTCAACTGTAATTAAAGGAGATCCTGGAGTGATAGGCGTGACAAGTTCGGGTTTGAGATTTCCCGGATTCAGGATGTGAAGATGGCCCGAGGGCGAGCCGGTAATGATACATGACGATGTGGGAGAGTATCTGATGTTCGTCATGGCGTATTGGTCTGATGTTGAGGGGTGGGATACTGTAACCACAGGGGTTTTGAACTTTCGCGTATCCCAAAGCTTAATCATATCATCACCACCTCTTGTGACCACCATCCGGCCATCATGACTGATATCGATACCTCCCGTCCAAGTATTCGGTTTGTGAGCATCCCTTATCTCATGAGCCGGTCGTGAAAATGGACCATCCCCGCTCCACATGACTAGACTACCATCGAGACCTGCAGCAATCAACATATTACTGTTATTTTGCGACTGATTTCCCCAGGCCACAGCTGTCATTCGTGTTCTTCCTGCAGAGCCAGCAGCCCTAGATTTGTGAACAATGACCTCTTTTTGACTTCTCTTGAAATTAACGTCCCATATCCGCAACGTGCTATCTGTACCCGCTGTAACACATACATTGCGATCGACTGGGTTCCACGTTCCCGTAGTCACCTCTGAGACGTGCCCTTTTGTATTGTTCATATCCCTCAGATACATATCTCCCTTGATAAATTCGGCTAGAACCTCCCCATCCCTATTCATGATCTTGGCTTGTGGATGTGCGGAAACGCAAAGGAAGGTTCCGCCGGAGAGTGGGTTGAACTCGACATGGTTTATGGGATGTGTCTCTGAATTCGTGGAGGTTTTCGAAGCGCTTGGATCCACACTTTTGAAGGCTCTGAGTGTCGTAGGGGTCATGGAAGCAAAATCGTGAAGCTTCAGGGTACAATCAGTAGACCCGGTCACCAATCTTGAACCCGAAGCTTCAAGAGAAATGGTTGTAACTGCGCGCTCGTGGGTCTTGAGGACCATCTCGTGGGAGACGGGGAACTCATCGTCGTCGGATTGGTCAGAGTCATCAGAATCGTCGCTGTCGTCGGAGCCATAATCTTTGGAGGCCGGTTCCTGTATGGACTTTGGCTGGCCGGCGTCATCCTCTCTAAACTTTGCAGGAGCCTTCTCAACCGTCCTCTTCGTTCGACCGATTTGCGCCGCGACGTCTGCCTCATTGCCTTTCTTCCCAAATGACTTCGGAAGGAATGCCCTCATAGGATCATCATCTTCCAAGACAGGCTCCTCGACCTCGAAATCCTCATCGTCACTCATTGTGTCGAACACGGTTGGCTGTTGACGTCGTATGGAGCTAGGCGAAGCTTGTGAAATCTTGCAATGACGGCGAGATGAGGATCTGGCAAGCGCCAAATTTTATTTTTCCACGACTTAAACAATTTAACACTTCGCTTTAATCAGATTGCGATTGCAGAGCGCCTTTACATTCATATTCTTATGCTACTACCCATTTTGGTTTTCATCACAACTCTATTGAGTTGTCCCCCCGGCGGCATGAGATTGCGATAACCGTGCCATGTATTTATCAACACCAACAGTTGATGCAGCGACAGCAACCTCCAGTGCGCCGGTATTGACTCGAGCCGCAGCATTTTCAATTATCGACAATTTCATATCCTCGGAGAATGGCGACTCTAAACTACAGCGCTGGTCGTCATTGATTGGAATCGTCACTGCTATCGTCGGAAACATTCTCATATCATTTGCGCTCAACATACAGCGATATGCACATATCAGATTACACAACGAAAGAACACAACGGAAGGAGAGCCTAAGAAAGGCCTCGAAAGGGTCACATAATGGGTACGGGACCATAAATACGGACGGAAACGGGGAGGGGGAGCAGAATGGACATGACGAGGGAGCGGAGGCCGACGACCCTCTGCAAAGCTCATTTCATTCTCAATCGACCGCATGCTCGGATAATGAGCATCAGCATGATTCGACATATCTAAAATCTCCATGCTGGCGGGCAGGCATTATTCTCATGACGATTGGGGAGGCTGGTAATTTTCTGGCCTATGGCTTTGCGCCAGCTTCCATTGTCTCCCCACTGGGAGTCGTGGCCCTGATATCGAATTGTGTTATCGCACCCATAATGTTGAAGGAGCAATTCCGATTGCGGGACTTCTGGGGAGTGGTAGTAGCTGTTGCGGGGGCTGTTACAGTCGTGTTGAGCGCAAAACAACAGGAGAAGAAGTTAGGGGCTCATGAAATTCTGGATGCTGTTACAACTACAGAATTTGAGGTCTACATGGGTGTCACAATAGTCTTGATTGGGGGCCTGATATGGGCAAGTCCAAAATATGGCAACAAGACTATTTTGATAGACTTGGGTCTTGTTGGCTTATTCGGCGGATACACAGCTCTTTCGACGAAGGGCGTCGCATCGATGCTTTCCTCAACTCTCTGGAGAGCTCTTACCACCCCGGTCACTTATGTGCTCGTTACAGTGCTCGTTGGCACAGCAGTTATGCAGGTAAAATACGTAAACAAGGCATTGCAAAGGTTTGACTCCACACAGGTCATCCCTGTCCAATTCGTTATGTTCACGTTATCAGTGATTATTGGAAGCGCTATTTTATATCGTGACTTTGAAAAGACTACCGCCGAGAACGTGGGAAAATTTATTGGAGGGTGCCTACTCACCTTTTTTGGTGTCTACCTCATTACAAGTGGTAGAGCAAGAATCGATCGTGATGATGAGGAGGAGGAATCAGATGAAGAGGGGGAGGAAAGAATTAATCTGGTCGATCATGAATCGAACGAAAGACAATACTCCGACGGAGCTCCCAGGCACCCCTCTCTGCAAAGAAAGGCAGCTCTCTTCCAAAACGGCGACTCTGCCAATGACGACGATACTGTCCAAGACTCGCGAAGGTCTTCTCGGATTAGTTTTGCAGATCCTGCTACTCGACCTCTGCATTCTAGAGCATCACGTCAATCTTTAAGTCGAGTCGATACTTCAGTTTCCTCGTCCTCTGGTACCGAAAATACTCCGCTACTTATCAATCCGTGGAAGAACGCCTCAGACAACCTTCAAGCAGCAAAACATCCAGGATTGCAAGGCGCAATGTCTTCGCCTGTACTCCCCTCAGAAGCACAGATACCGTCTACGGATGCTCTCAAGCCACCTACAGAAAGATCATCCACACAAGGAAATGTACACACTCATCCTCATCATCAGCAGAGTCCTGCGCCACCAGAACCGGATAGGCCGTATACTCCAGCTAGGCATTCAATATCACGTATGATGCCTGGGCCATTACTGTCACCGCTTTCAGGAGGCTTGAGTGTTGTGATCGCAGACTCACTACGACGTGGAGTTGAATCACCACTCCGAAATCGCTCATTCCGGCGAACACGTCTTGGTCTACGGCGATCAAAGTCGGGGTCTCAAAGACTTACGCACTCCAACGATGGATCCGAGGAGGTATTGGAAACACAGGGCAGGGATAGTGATACGGCGCAAGGAGTTAGCAAATCATTAGAGCCAGAAAGTGGCAATTGGTCGGGAATGACCCGAGCACGAAGTTTAAGTAATACTTTGGGTGAGTTTTTACGGGGCAAACGGCAACGTACAGAGCCGGATGTAGGGGACGAAGAGGCTGGTCCCAGTGGATCATGATGTAATTTTGATTGGCGGTGTTTTGGTTTAGCATGGTTCCGGGTGCATAAGGTAGGATAGAATTGGTTGTACAAATTTGAGGGTCGCACCAGCATTATGAGCTTTGTACCTCTTGGGTTATTAGTGCTTGTGTATCATAGAAAGACAGCTGAAGTTCGCTGTCCATTCTTCAAATCAAACATGCTGAATGACTACCTTTTATAGCCAGAACCTGCGTTTGTGATTCTGAAGAATTAAGAGACTAATATGTTATTCCCCTTTATAGTGACTGATTCAAGTGACAATGTGCAAAATTGGACTTCGCTGTCCTTTTATGGAAAATATCACGTGCTCCATCGTTTTCTCCCCCCTTACTTGCGGATAAAGGCTTAAAGTCATATGAAGCGAGATTCAAAAGCTGTTAATTCACGTCGACTCTGATTCTTCACTTTGACGTGATTGTGCTTCGCTCTTAGCATACCTTTGCACAAATCACGCCATGGAGTTCCTTTGCCATTCTTCTTTTGTCTTGACCAAATTAGAGTCTACATTAATATCATCATCTACTCCAACAAATATTCAACTGAGTCTCATACCGCATTCTGAAATTTCTGAATCGAAGCCACCAATTATGCAGCTCGATCCAACAACCATGACATCGCTTGACCCGGAACATGTCAAAGCTGTAAGTTTCACATACCTCAGTTCATCACCTAACTCAACCTCCTTCATAACCCCCAATATCAACCCTCAACCACGTACTAAATCACCCCAGTGAGTACCCCGCGCCAACGTGATCCACCACTTTCTAGCCTACAGCCTCTTCTACCTATCCCTCCACTGCCTCGACATGATCAACCTCTCAGACGCAGACGTCGAATACTACAATCGAATCGCGCACATGACTTTCGGTCTTGCAACTCAGCATCAACTTGCTCAATACCTCCGTGATTATGAGATAAAAGATAAGGAAACGGGTGGAACGCATCGGACACGCTTTGTTCGACATGTTTGGGAGTATAATATGAGTCAGAAGAGTGCGAGGAAGTGGTTTTGGCTTGCGGGTCTTATGGAGGAGGATGTGGAAGTTTTGGTTGGGTTGAATGAGCGAAACGGGTTTGTTGAGGGTGGTGGGGGAAAGGAGGTTGGGTTGGCCTGGGCTTCTGCTGCCGTTGCAGAGGAGCGAAAGCGAGGTTCGGAGGAGTGGCATAATAACGCTACTCTCGTGGCTCGGGCAGTCGATAAATGCATTTCCGAGTATCAAAGCGAGGTTGATGTGAAGGTGGGGAAGTATAGAGCGGCGATAGCTGATCAAGAGCTGCCGTTTAGTCCCAGTCGAGAAAATGGCCTAGAAAAAAGTTTGGGACACTTCGCCCCTACTACTGCGGCCGGGAAGAAAGACTAAGCATGCGAGGCTGATTGATGCGGTGATCTTCGATAGATTGTTTTCCATGGTTTCAGGGGGCAGGCAATATAGATGAAACTACGAGCTAAGCCCCTATTCAAGCTGAAGGACTAGCATATTTCATCCGATTGCACGGTGGATGGCCATGGCAGAATAGAGTTGAAGATGGACCATAGGAGGAAGCCTATCCGTCTTTGCTAATGAATCTAATTTCTAAAATATGACTGCAATATATGATGTAACTCCTCAGACAGCACGATTATCCTGTTTCGTCGACGTTTGGCGCGGGTACCCGAATCATAATCGCCACAAATGGTGATTCAGCCATTGTCCACTCACAGACTTGAATCGTGAATCGAACAAATCTGAATAAATCCTCGCCTTTCGGATATAAATTATGGATCTTATACCTTCTTCCAGCTGGAACTAACTAAGAAAGAGGAACAATCCAACTTTTTCGAAATGGCCCACAAATACGACGGCCCAACCCGAGACGAACTTATCCACCTAATATCGCGCTATAACGCAGAGAACAGCCATAAAATTGTCGTTGGCGGCTTGACAAATGATGATCTTGCTGCAATCGCTATACACGAAGAAAAAAGGAAGTCCTTCCTCATATCCATCATAGATTCATATATCAACATTCTATACCATATGAAGAGAAACCACCCGACTTTAAAAGATCAACCACAGATTGTAAAAGAGAAGTGGAAGATAATCGCTCAAGATGCGAAAAAGCTGTCGGGTGCCCTTGAGCGAGCGAGAGCATATCTTGAAAAGAGGGCTGATGAAGTGAGGGCTGCAGCACCAGCACATGCAGCGCCCAAACCCAAACCCAACCCGGCTCCGCAACTACAGCAAGCTGAAGTGCATCAAGTCATAAGAGCTCAAGCTGCGAAGCCTGTAGAGAAAGCAAAGTCGCCAAGAAAACTAACGCCAGAGGAGCAGTATTTGAAGGATAGGGAGAGAGCGAGGGAGGTGGTGCTAGAACAGAAACAGCTGATGGCGCATTTTGAGGCGAAGAAGTTGGCAAGTGAGGTTAGGAAGTTTCCGCTTGAAGAGGGAGGAGGAGGGAAGTGAGCTGGGCACGTTTTGGATGCCGGAATGAGTGAGGATCGCGCCCGGCATCGAGGCGCACGCTTATGGAGGATTGGGGACATCCTGTGGGAGAGACAAGGGGTTTCCAAAGCTCGGAATGGAATGTCATCGATCTGTTTACTGCATGAAGTTCTAAGCTCTGCGTCGTTCTCAATCTCACAGTGAGCCTAAGAGGATGCCAGGGGAAGCCTCGCTTAATTGGTAGCCCCTGAACTGAGAGAAGCGGGGCTGTGAGTGGAGCGGGGATGATAAAAGCCATCGTAAATACCAAACTTAGTTTCAAGGTCAGCAATTCGTGAGCTCATTGCAATATCACCCTAATTTTGTAATATTCTTTAGCCTGGTACCACGAAACTCGTTTACAAAAGTGAGTGAACCTGCTCCTGGCTGATGAAATCGCTTTGACCTGACAGAGGATCTTGTAAACTCATGATAAACACTCACAAATTGGAAATTTTTGATTCACAGCCTCCGTGAATCACTCAGAGCCATCGAAACAACTTCTCTCTCCTTTCCACATCATCAGCAATATGATTTCTCTGTGAACTCATTCTTGTAAAGCTTCCTTAAACCACCCCACCATAGATAGACACGCGCCCTATTCAAAACATCTAGCGACTATCAGCAAAATACAAAACTAAAACACCATGACCATCCCAGCAGACCCATCTCCCCTCTCCCACCACCTCCTTTCGCCCGACGCCC
>Ga0182030_10018985_pt1 | contig 13131 bp, 14 predicted proteins | sample 812S3MmetaG_FD_121299 | JGI IMG/M metagenome (GOLD analysis project Ga0182030, IMG submission 121299) | Permafrost microbial communities from Stordalen Mire, Sweden - 812S3M metaG (Illumina Assembly) | ecosystem: Environmental > Terrestrial > Soil > Wetlands > Permafrost | place: Sweden... | reverse complement strand
TTTGCCAAGCGAATCTCTTCGATCACATGACCGACGCTGCGGGTGCGGTAGCGATGGCCGCCGACCGTCTGGGGCCACAGGCAGAAGGTGCAGCGCGACTTGCAGCCGCGACCGGTATAGATCGACAAATAGGGATGCTTCAGATAACCGATGAAGTAGTCTTCGATCTTCAGATCGCGTTTATAGACCTCGGTCACGAACGGCAGATCGTCCATGTTCTCGATCATGGCGCGATCTTTATTATGGACGATCACGCCTTCGTCGTTGCGAAAGCTGATGCCGTCGATGCTGCTGAAAGCGCGGCCTTCGGCGACGTCACGAATCGTAAAGTCGAACTCGTTGCGCGCCACGAAATCGATTGGTGCGCCGGTCTTCAGGCTACCGTCCGCGTCGACCGCGACCTTTGCGCCGACGAAGCCGATTTTCAGGTTCGGGTTGGTATCCTTCATCGCCTGGGCGACTTTGACATCCGAGGCGAATGACGGGGTCGAGGTGTGGATAACGACCATCTCGTAATCTTTGGCCAGCGGCAGGACCGCGTCCATGCCGAGGCGCGCCGGCGGCGCGTCGATCAGCTTCGAACCCGGGACCAGGGCGGCCGGTTGGGCGAGCCAGGTCGGAAACCAAAACGATTTGATTTCACGGCGCGCCTGATATCGGGAACCGGCGCCGCCGTCGAATCCATCAAAGGAAGGTGGCTGGAGGAATAACGTCTTCATCATGGCTTAATTCCATCTGTCTCTTCGGATAGCGCGCCGACGCTATCCACACGGAAGGCGCTGTTGCGCCACGATACCGACCGTCCGAAATAGGCGACTACGAGAATCACCAACGATAGCACATCTCGCACAAAGAAAAGCCACCAGGGTGGCCTGGGCGCCGACAAGGCGCCCACTATTGCGGATGCCAGCGCCAAGCGGCAGACGCCCGACAAGGCCAATATTGCTATTAGCATCGGCCAGGGCAATCCGGCAACCGAGCCAAAAATCACCGCGAGTAAGGCAAGGGGCACGGGATGCGTCACGGCAGAGCCGGCAAATCCCGCAGGCGCCGTATTGCGGATCGTCCGGGCCCAGCGCAGCTCATGCTGAAACAATGCACTAAAACTCGGCTCGTTCACGATGGTTGCCGGAAAATATGGGACGACGACGATATCCTCTCCGCCCTCCTCGACCCGCGCGCCTAGGGCATAGTCGTCGGCGAGCTGGTCTTTCATTGCCGCGAAGCCGCCCAGCCCGTCAAGCGTCTCCCTTCGAAGGGCAATTGTTGCCCCGTAGCATCCGTTTTTTCCGCCGAGTAACTTGGATACCGTTGCCGAAGGCAAAAACCAGAAATTGATCCCGGCAGCACCGATGGCCGACCATAGGCCTGAAGTAGGCAGCCCGATGTAAAGACAAGTCGCCAAACCGGCGCCGGGACTTTGCAGGGTCCCGATAACGGCGTTGAGATAGTTTGATTCCACCCGCATGTCGCTGTCCGACATCACGAGAATTTCGTGCTTTGCTGCGCTCATCATGTTGATGAGGTTGCTGACCTTATAGTTCGTGCCGTGCAGAGTCGGGTTCGATACCAGCGTGATGTCGACGTTGGGCTTATCGGCCTGCAGCTTGTGCACAACGGCGATTGCGGGATCGTCAGCTTTGCGGACACCGCAAACAATCTGCACGCAGGGATAATCCAACTCGCAGAAAGAGAGGAGGTTTTGGTAAAGTCCCGATTCGTCGCCGCACAGCGGTTTCAGGACCGTGACTGGCGGTCTTTCGCGAGGTTTCGGCAGCGGTTGCGTGGCAAATCGCCGAACAGCGAAAGCTCCTAGCAGCTGATAGAGTGAACCAAATGCGGCGGATAGGATGAAAAACCATGATAACGTCGTGCAAATTCTAAGAAATAGTATCATTTTCTACCGGGACGACGCGTCAATCTGGCGAGACAGAACAAACGTACTAACTAGGGGTTGGCTGCTGTAGCGACCGATAGGTTGTACAGCGGTTACCGAGTGATCAAGGAGCATTAAATAATGAATGAATTTACAAGTTCCACTGTATTGCGTCTAACGGCGGTCCTTGCCGCGTCCCTGCCCTTGCTTCTCTCCGGTTGCGCTACGCCGCCGACCGATCCGGCGCAGCGCACCGTGTACGACCAGACGAACGATCCGCTGGAGCCTATGAACAGGGCGATTTTCGATTTCAATGATAAAGCATACACTTATGTATTGTTCCCGATAGCCCGCGGATACAACGATCTACCGACCCCGGCCCGCTCCGGCGTTCATAATGTAATCGACAATTTGGGCGAACCTGTGGTGTTCATGAACAAAGGCCTGCAGGGAGACATCACCTTGGCCGGAACCACGGCGGCACGGTTCCTCGTCAACACGATTTTCGGCTTCGGCGGCATTATTGATGTTGCCGGCCATAATGAAATCTACGAACCAAAGGCCGGCGACTTCGGCGCCACGCTGTATGTCTATGGCGTCAGCGAGGGTCCATATCTGGTTCTGCCGCTCTTTGGCCCAAGCAACCCGCGCGATACGGTTGGAACGGCGGTCGATGGCGTCGCAGATCCGTGGACCCATGAGCTGGCCTACACAACCTATCCGGAGCAGTTCGGCGTGCAGTTCGGCAAGGGGATCGATCTGTTGGCGGGCAAGGTGGACGATTACGAGCAGGCCAGGAAGACCTCGCTCGATTTCTACGCCTATCTGCGCAGTTCATATCGTCAGAACCGCAGGTTCGAATTGGGTCAGAAAGCCGACGCGGACGACAGCCTGTATGACGTCCCGGGCGACAAGAACGATCATCCTTAAGCGCAGAAAGGGATCGGTCGTTAGCGACCGATCCCCAGGCCTTGTCAGTCGAAAAGGCTTGAGACCGAACGGTCTTCGGTGATTCGGCGTATCGCCTCAGCGATCAGCGGGGCGACAGTGAGCTGCCGAATGCTGCCGTTTTTGGCGACGGCGTCGGTCGCTTGAATGCTGTCGGTGGTGACGAGTTCAACCATCGGCGCCGCGGCGATGCGGGCGACGGCGCCACCCGACAAGACACCGTGAGTTGTATAGGCGCGAACCGAGCTTGCGCCGGCTTCGACCAGGGCGACCGCGGCATTGCACAGCGTACCTGCCGAATCGACGATGTCGTCGACCAAAATACAGGCGCGGCCGTCGACGTCGCCGATGATGTTCATCACTTCCGATACGCCGGCCCGCTCGCGGCGCTTATCGATAATGGCGAGGTCGGCGTCCAGACGTTTGGCCAGCGCGCGGGCGCGCACCACGCCGCCGACATCCGGTGAGACGACGATGGGCGTTGCGTAATTCGCAGCGTGCCGCTTGATATCTTCGACAAAGACCGGAGCAGCAACCAGATTATCGGTCGGGATATCGAAAAAGCCCTGAATCTGGCCGGCATGCAGATCCATCGTCAAAACGCGATCGGCACCCGCGACGGTGATCAAATTGGCGACCAGCTTGGCCGAGATCGGTGTGCGCGGCCCGGTCTTACGGTCCTGCCTGGCATAGCCGAAATAGGGGAGCACCGCCGTTATGCGCTTGGCCGAACCGCGCTTGAGCGCGTCGATCGTGACCAGCAATTCCATCAGGTTGTCGTTGGCGGGGAACGAGGTGGATTGGATGAGGAAAACATCCTCTCCACGCACATTCTCAAGAATCTCCACGAACACTTCGAGATCGGCGAAGCGCTGAATATTGGCTCTGGTGAGCGACAGGTCCAACTCGGCGGCGATCGCTTCGGCGAGCGGCAGGTTGGAGTTTCCGGAAAGAAGTTTCATAGGTTATCGTACTGCGCGGCGGAAGAGAGGCGGGGACCATAAGGCCGTAAGGGCCGCCACACCAGTATCGATTTCGCCGTAATGGACATAACCGCGCTCACGAGAGCAAGGCGATCGCTGAAAGCTGGCGGCCGTAATCCGATTCGCCGGTCAGGCAAGACCGGCGATAGCTGAAAAATCGGGCCGAATCGGCACAGGTGTCCGCCTCGATCCGGTCGATACCGGCGACATTCAACACCTCAAGCCGACGTACGACGAAGCCGGGCAGATCAAAATGCGGTCGACCGGCCGGGCCTTCGCTGAAAAACTCTGCGGCGGCGGGGTCATCTCCTAGAAATGCCGTGCGAAACTCAGGTCCCACTTCGTACGAGGTGGGGCCGATTGCTGGCCCGACGGCGGCAACGATATCCCCACGAACGGCGCCGAGCCGCGTCATAGCCGTCACGACCGCATCGACGACCCCGGCTTTTGCGCCTTTCCAGCCGGCATGGGCGGCACCGATGACGCCCGCTTTGCGATCGGCGAGCAACACAGGTGTGCAGTCCGCGGTCAGGATACCAAGCGCGATACCGCGGCAGTTTGTCGCCAGCGCATCCGCCTTCGGCCCCGCCCCGGGCGCCCAGGGTGAGGATACCTCGGCGACATTCGTGCCATGAACCTGATAGGCCGTGACCAACCCCGCCGCGTAGACCCCGAGGCGCTCGGCGCAAAGGGCTCGATTTTGCGCAATATGCTCGGGCACGTCGTCAGAGCCCAGCCCGCAATTCAGCGAAGCGTATATGCCGGCGCTGATCCCGCCCTGACGGGTAAAGAAGCCGTGCCGGATGCCGGTTATCGGGCCGATCAGAGCGGATTCGATCATGGGCGCAAATCCACTTTCTTCACGAATGCGTATCCAATTGGGCCACCGAAAACATGTTTACAACTTTTTCGGCAATGCATGTCGGTGGAACCGGGATTGGATTGCGCGGTTATTTTTAGTCAGTGCAATCGCACTATCCGACATGCCAACGTTGGGGAACAGCATGCTAGACAGAACGTCATCTCCAGGTCACCGCGGCGCGGTCCGCAATCCGCAATCCGACGGACGCCTGAAGCATAACCGCCAGATCGGCGCATCGAAACAGACCGGCGATCGCGCCAGTGTTCAGCATGGCGGTCAGGGCCGGGTGAAGAATCCGACCACAGACAGGCGGTTGAAAAGCAACCGCTAGGAGCCGCCGTTCGCCGGCCCATCGAACCCAGCGGGGACGATTCCTGCCGGGGTGATCGCCGCGACTTTGAACAACGCGCCCATCGCATCCGCGCCGGTCAGTCGATCCGCCGCACGATCGATAGCGGCTGCTGCTTCGGCGGATCGGCCGCGTTTGAGCCGGTCAGCGCGTATGTCGATGCCCAGCGCCTTCAAGAAAGCTCGCTGGGTTGTCGGTCCCGAGGCATGTGTCCCGGCTTCTCGGGCGACACGCACCAGGGCGGCGAAGTCGACATGCGCGGACAGGTCCGCTTCACCGGGATTCTCCAGGGCCGCGACCATGCGATGCGCACGCACGGCTTGCAGCGATTCGCCGAATGCGCTTTGCGTATGGCCGTAATCGATCAGCAAGGCGGCCCCGCCGAAGGTCGCAATCCTGTGCGCAATCTCGGTGCCGACGGCGATTACCGCCGGGGAAAGTTCGCAAAGGCTGCCTTGCGCCGGATGCGGCAGGTCTTCCGGGACCAACAGCGACAGGGCGTTCGGCCGGGGTGCAAGGACAAAGTGAAAGCCTGCGGCCTCGTTCCAATCGACCAGCCGTTCCAGCCAGTTCCCGTCCCAGTAGACCAGTTGACGGATCGGCAGGGCATCCAGAAACTCGTTGGCGACCAGCATCGTCGGCCCATCGGGAAGTCCGTAAAGGGTATCGTGCCAGACCGGCGCATGGTCCTGCAAAGCCGAAGCCTGCAGGCACCTGAGTGCGGGATTGATTTCGACCAGATGCAGCTTGATCGCGCTCAACCATTCCGGAACGCGGCGGCCGACGCGCAGTGCGTCAGCCATCAGCGTACCGCGCCCGGGGCCGAGCTCCACAAGATTGACCGAGGCCGGGCGGCCTAACTTATCCCAGCAATCGATCAGCCAGGCGCCGATTAAATCCCCGAACAGCTGGCTGGTCTCCGGCGCGGTAGTGAAATCACCCTTGGCGCCCAGCGGGTCGGCGCGCCGGTAATAGCCATGGTCGGCGTCGCCCAGCGCCGCCGCCATGTAATCGCCCACGGTAATCGGCCCGCCGCGCGAAATGCGCCGGGCGATACGCTCACTCAGCGGACTCAAGGCCGGCCGGCGGCTCGCATTGGCCGGCTGATCGCGTAGGTGCAAAGCCCGATCCCGGCTAGCAGCATCGGGAAGGACAATATCTGTCCCATGCTGATTCCGCCGACGATAAATCCCAGATAGGAATCCGGCTCGCGGAACAGCTCGCAGGTAGAACGGGCGATGGAATAGCCGAGAAGGAACAAGCCGGTCAGCAGTCCGTCGCGGCGGCGAATAGCCGGCTGTTGCGCCAGTAGCGCCAATAACAGGAACAGGATCAGACCCTCAGAGGCGGCCTCATAGAGCTGGCTTGGGTGGCGCGGCAGAGAGCCGGCCTCAGGGTTGGGGAAAACCATGCCGAGCGGCGAATCTGTCACCCGCCCCCACAGCTCGCCGTTCACAAAATTCGCCAGCCGCCCGAAAAAAAGCCCGATCGGGGCAGCGCAGGCAATGAGATCGCTCAGCTGAAACAGCGGGATGGCGCGTTTGCGAGCAAACAGGATGGTGGCTGTGGTGACGCCCAATATCCCGCCATGGAAGGACATGCCGCCTTCCCAGACCTTAAAGATGCTGATCGGGTCGGCGAAATAGTCGCTTGGCCGATAGAACAACACAATGCCCAGCCGCCCGCCGAGCAATACGCCGGCCATCGCCCAAAAGAGGAAATCGTCGAGATCCGTCGCCTTGGGCCGGCTGTCGGGGCTATTGAACCGCTTTTGACCCGCCAGCCAGACGGTGTAGCGCCAGCCCAGCACCAAGCCGGTGATATAGGCGAGCCCATACCAGCGGATCGCTATCGGTCCCAGCTTGATTGCGACGGGGTTCAGGTTCGGATAGGTGAGAGCCATGGCTGCCTTATAACCGTGGGGTCGGGGCAGGGGAAGCTTCCGTCTGAGCGCTGCTAGGGCAGGTTGGTCACCGCGACGCTCGTCGATCCTCTGGTGACACCGCTACTGTCCCTGAACCGGACGAATACACGTTTATTCGCAGGATCGGGCACGAAGGTCGGGGTGCTTGCCTGGATGAATATCGCAAAGGTGGGAGGCGTGTCGGCGGCGATAGTAGTCGGTACGGTGGATCCGATTGGTGTGATGCACTGGCCGCTCGTAGGATCAGTCTGGCAGAGCATCACCGATAACGGCAAGCTGGCTGTACCCGTGTCTGCCGATGCAGTGATCGCCGCGGTCGCTCCCAGGTTGACTATAGCCACAGCGAAGGCGCCGGAATGGTCGCTGAACGCCAGGTGAACATAGCCATAGCTCTCCGACGTCGCCGCCAGCGCCACAATATCTGGTTCGGGTGTGTTCGAAGTGGACAGGAGCAGTGTGTTGAGACCTGTCGTACTCGATGCAGCCGGCGCATTCGCGCACTGCATGTTGAACGGGACGTCCATTGCGTTAAATGGCGCCGGCGTCACGCTGATGATAAAGCTTTGCGATCCACTCACAGCAATTGTCGCGGGCACGTTTGGTGACCCTGTCGGCTGATTTCCCGCACCGGTGGTCTGATAGCTGAAGGTCGCCGCCAGCGGATTGGCAAGCGCGATTGAACAGCCCGTACCGGTGCTGCCAATAGCTTTGCCTTCAAATATCAGCTCTGCATCTTTTGCCAGATCCGCCAGGCTTCTGCGCTGAACGCTGCTTGCGGCAGAGGGTGGGACATTCAGAGCAAGGCAGGTAAGGGCCACAAGGAATGCGCGGGCGACCTGCTGCGGCTTTGATTGCGTGCGCAAGCCAAGGAAGCGAGCTCAAGGAAATTTCTGGGGATATGCCATGCCGGCATGTTTCCTCTCAACGAATCGTGGCCGCAACCCTAACTTGTACGAGACCAGCGTATATGGGCGTATGAGGGCGGAGAGCAAATATTTTGCACCGCACAATTTTCGTCGTAGGATAGTTCGGACTCGCTGGAATGTTTGGATTTCATCGCTCTTGCTTGCGAGACCACGGCGGAGCGTGCTACCCAAAATTGCCGCCGAGTCGGAACGGGCTTGCCGGTTGGCGTCCTTGAGGTCGCTTGAATGCTGGGTGATAAAAGATTGTTCGATGATATGGCGCGCGCCGCAAGCGGCGCGGCTGGAGCATTAGGCGGGATTCGGTCTCGCATGGAAGGGGAGCTGCGCGACCATGTCGAGCGGTTCCTGCTCCGGATGAAACTGGTCACTCGCGAAGAATTCGATGTCGTAGCGGCATTGGCGCAAAAGGCGCGGGCGGAGCAGGAGATCCTGACAGAACGGCTAGCAGCGCTCGAGGCGCAACTTGCCGGACCCAAAGCCGCGGCGCGAGTCGCCAAGAAACCGGCGGCAACGCCAAACGACGCAAAGCCGAAAACGGCCCGGCGTCGGCGTGTTCAGGCTTGATGACGGCGTCCTTGCCTCGGCTGGCGCAGGGTCACGAGTTCTTCGGTCGCATTTCAACCATTATGTCGGGCGCGGCCATAGGCCTGCCGCTTCCGGCCCAGCCTTTTCCGGCTCCATGGAGACAAGGATGACTCTGCCCTCCCTTGAAACCTCGACTACGCAGATCAACCCGCTCGATCTGATCGAGGAGTTGGTGATTGCGAACGACTGGCCGTTTCAGCGCGCCGCGGACGACGAAATTCTGGTCGAAATCGGCGGTCGATGGACTGATTACCGTCTGTTCTTCGTGTGGCAGGAAGAGGCGGCGGCGCTGCAATTTTGTTGCCGGCTCGACGCCAAAGTACCGCCCAAGACCCGGCCATCAATCAACGATCTGCTGTCGCGTATCAACGAGCGTTTGTGGGTCGGCCATTTCGACGTCTCGGCCGAAGAAGATTCGATCATGTTCCGCCATGCCCTGCTGCTGCGCGGTGTATCGGGTGTCAGCGCCGAGCAGGTCGAGGACCTGGTCGAACTGGCCCTGGTCGAATGCGAACGATTCTACCCCGCCTTTCAACTGGTGATCTGGGGTGGCAAGACCGCCGATGAGGCGATGACTGCCGCGATCCTGGACCCGGTCGGCGAGGCCTAATCTTTTCGTTTTCCCATGACTGATTCAGTACTCCTGATCGGCTGCGGCCGCATGGGCGGCGCTTTGCTGAAGGGCTGGCGTGAGTCCGGCGTCGTCGATGACGCACGCGTGGTCGATCCGGCCTTGCCGGAATTGCCCGGTGTTGCCGTTGTGGCCAGCTTGGCCGAAATTCTCGATCCGCTGCCCAGGACCATTCTTCTGGCGGTCAAGCCGCAGATGCTGGATACCGTCTTGCCGGGATTGAAGGCGCGACTACCGACCGGCGCGCTGGTGATCTCGATCGCCGCCGGCAAGACTTTGTCCTATTTTGCCGACCGGTTGGGCTCAGAGGTCGCGGTCATTCGCACCATGCCCAACACACCGGCCGCGATTGGCCGGGGCATTACAGTGTGCTGCGCCGGAGCAGCGGTTAGCGCGGCACAGCGGGCGACTGCCGACGCCCTGCTGTGTTCCGTAGGCCAGGTCGCCTGGACCGCTGACGAGACTCTGATGCATGCGGTGACTGCGGTATCCGGATCTGGGCCTGCTTATGTCTTCCTGCTGATCGAGGCGCTGCAGGCCGCGGCTGTGGCGGCGGGACTGCCTGCCGATCTTGCGGCACGGCTGGCGCGCGATACCGTGACCGGTTCGGGCGAATTGGCCAGGCAATCGAGCGACGATCCGGCCAAATTGCGCGCCGACGTCACCAGCCCCGGCGGTACAACCGCGGCAGCGCTGGCGGTCCTGATGGCTGAGGACGGCCTGCCCGACCTGATGAAACGCGCCGTCGCGGCCGCCACCGCGCGGTCGGAGGAAATGGCGAAGGGTTGATTTGCGGCGGATGCGATTGCGATTATCAGTGCGCTCCGCGCTAATATTGAAGCCTGTGAATCTGTCAGCTGCCATCGAAGGCTAGGGAAACATGCCTCAGGGCTGCACAATTAGCCGAGCGCGGCAGCAACCTGCGTCCGCAGGGCAGGCAGGACATCGATTTCGTACCAGGGGTTGCGGCGCATCCAGCCGGTGCTACGCCAACTTGGGTGGGGTAAGGGAAAAAATGCCGGTCGGAAGGTTGCGAAGGTGCGGACGGTTTCGGTCAGCGTCGTGACCGGTGGCGGCAAATAGGCCTTCTGGGCAAAGAGCCCGACCAGCAGGGTTAGCCGGATGTTCGGCATAAGTTTTAGCAACCGCCCGTGCCACAGAGGCGCACATTCGGGCCTAGGCGGCTTATCTCCCGCACCGGGCTCAGCACCCGGATAGCAAAACCCCATCGGCATCAGCGCGACCCTGTCAGGATCATAGAAGGTGGTGCGGTCAACACCGGTCCAGTCCCGCAGACGGTCGCCGCTGGCATCATCCCAGGGGACGCCAGATGCATGAACCCTGGTACCGGGTGCTTGCCCAACGATCAGAACGGCGGCACCGGCGCCGGCCTGAATAATTGGGCGCGGCCCAAGCGGCAAACTCGCTGCGCATACAATGCAGGCCCGAGCGGCGCGCAGCACATCTTCGAGGGGCTCCGAGTTCTGGGGATAGGTCAATGACGGCTCCTTCGTTGCCGGGCAGTTTGTGTTGCGGATGAATGACGAATCGGCGACCGATCGGCATCCTTGCAAGAGTGCGGGCGAAGGGCCAGACCAAGCCACGAGGCAGAACAGGCGGTGTTCGTGACACAAACTTTAACCGCGACTGAACCGAAAGTGCGCGCCGGGCAGGTGGTTGCGCTGCGCCTGTTCAACCTCGCAAATGAGATCGACCTGGGCCGTGCCGAACAGCTTTGGGCGCGGCGCGTACAGCGTGCGACTGCGCGTAGCCGACTGGTCGGAACGCCATCCAAAGCGGTTTCGTTCGGCGTGCCTCCGCTCGCCCTGGCGCTGGACCCTGTGTCGCTCGAGGTCGGCGGCAAAAGCGTTACTGCCGTCGCCAGCGTTCGCCTTTATGACTTCGGCATAGCCGTTCTGACACTGAGACTGGCTGCGGAAGAACTGAGCTGGAGCGATTTCACCGGTCTGGTGAACGACACCGACGCCGCCATTGGCCCGGCTGCCGTGACCGATATTTGGGACAAATTGCTGACGCAGCTTCGCGATCTACTGGGCGAGGCGCTGGATGGCCCGACTGCGGCGCCGCTTCAGGAGGATTATCTGATCGCGCTGGTCGATGCCTTCGACGCGCCGCTGAGCGCGGAGGCGCTGCAGGCGCGGGTCGATCTCGTCCCTCTGTTGTCTGGCGAGTTGCGTCCGCTGTCCGAGGGGGCGGAGCGCGACCTGATGCGCCAGCGCTTTTCCTATCATCCTGACGACCTTGTCGTGATCACCTGGGACCGCGCCTTTATCTATGAGCCGCAACAGGAGACCGACGTCGTCGATGTGCTGGAAATGGCCAACGCCCAGTTGCTGGAGATGCGGGTCTATGACGAGATGCTGGATGACGAGTTGCCCCGCATGCACCGTCTGGTCGAGGCTGCGCGGCGGCGCACCGCGTTGATCGCGTCGCGCCGCTATGACCGATTGGCGCGGCGCCTGCATACGCTGGTGGCCGAAGTGACCGTTCTGGCCGAGCGGGTGGACAACGCCCTTCAGGTGACCGAGGACGTCTATCTCGCCCGCGTCTATGCTGCGGCGATGGAACTGTTCCGAGTGCCCAATGTCATCAAGGCGGTCGATCGCAAGTTGGCGATCATCCGGGAGGTCTATACGGCACTGCAAAGCGATGCGGCGGGCGCCCGGGCCGAACTTCTTGAAATCGCCATTCTGGTGCTGATCGTCGTCGAGATTGTTTTATCGTTGATCCGTCACTGATATCAGGCAGCCCGGCCGCTGGCCGTGCGGGACGGGTTAATCGAGCCGGTTTGTGAAGGAGGCGGAACGAAAGCCGGTCCTTCGCGATTGGAATGCGACGGAGGATGCCCCAACTGTGAGGCTTCGTTCGAGCTGGAGTATCCAAGATGAGTGACCTAAACGCGGCGGCGGCGGGCAGTTTTCGGGTCGGCGGCGATGTCGCTGTCAACCGGCTGGGGTACGGTTCGATGCGGATCACCGGCGACGGTATTTGGGGCGAGCCGAAGGACCCCGCCGAGTGTCTGCGGACCCTTCGCCGCCTGCCCGAACTTGGCGTCGATTTCATCGATACGGCCGATAGCTATGGCCCCGAGGTCAGCGAAAACCTGATCCGCGAGGCGCTGCATCCCTATAAAGGAATCTTGATCGCCACCAAGGGCGGGCTGACGCGCCACGGCCCTGACATATGGGCGCCGGTCGGCCGCCCGGAATATCTGCGCCAATGCGTCCTGATGAGCCTGCGCCGCCTAGGCGTCGAGCGGATCGACCTTTGGCAACTGCATCGCATCGACCCGAAAGTGCCGCAGGCGGAGCAGTTCGAGGTTATCCGGGCAATGCAGAAGGAAGGGCTGATCCGCCATGTTGGCCTGAGCCAGGTCAGCGTGGCCGAAATCGAGGCGGCGCGGAAGCTGTTGACCGTTGCCACGGTGCAGAACCGCTATAACTTGGTGGACCGCTCGAGCGAGGATGTGCTGGACTACTGCGCCGCAAATAATATCGGCTTCATCCCCTGGTTCCCGCTGGCCGGCGGACCGTTGGCGCAGCCGGGCGGGCTGCTCGACCAGGTCGCCAAGCGCCACGGCGCGCGCCCCAGCCAGATCGCCTTGGCCTGGGTGCTGAAACGATCCGCGGTCATTCTGCCGATTCCCGGAACGTCGAAAGTCGCCCATCTGGAGGAGAATGTCGCCGCGGCGAACATCGCGCTGTCGGATGAGGAGTTCCGGGCGCTGGACGAGCAGGGCAGGGCGGCGTCGGGCTGAATTATTTCAACGATATCGCCCCGGTAACCGGCGGAAGGCTTAGGGTCGAGGGGCTTAGAAAAAGCCCTCGCCGCTTGCGGGAGGGTGCAGGGGTTTTGAAGCCGGTAGTTGAACCGCCAAGACACAAAGGTGCCAAGATATCCGCGATCGTCTGGACTGCACCCCGTTGGTGAGACAGAAAGCTTAGGCACACCTCGTGGCAATCGTCTTCAAACAGTTCCGGCGCCCGATAAGCCCGCGCCGAATGGAGGCGTTGGCGATTATAGACC
>Ga0182030_10018984_pt1 | contig 13131 bp, 18 predicted proteins | sample 812S3MmetaG_FD_121299 | JGI IMG/M metagenome (GOLD analysis project Ga0182030, IMG submission 121299) | Permafrost microbial communities from Stordalen Mire, Sweden - 812S3M metaG (Illumina Assembly) | ecosystem: Environmental > Terrestrial > Soil > Wetlands > Permafrost | place: Sweden... | reverse complement strand
TACGACAGGGACAACGGTTCGCCACGGTCACCCGTGATGGTCGCACCGTTGATCTGATTTCGCCGATTGAGGGTATCGTGACCGATGTCAACTCTGACGCCATTCGCGACCCCGAGGCCGCACGCAAGGACGCCTATAGCGGCTGGCTCATGACTGTGGACTCGCCCGACCAGAAGACATGCCTCCGCAACCTGTTCAACGGCAGCATGGCACGATTGTGGATCGAAGAGGCCGTAGATCGCCTGCACCCCGCCATGGCACAGGACGGCGGCGAAGCGTGCAACGACTTCCTGACAGGGATGGGGAGCAGGGATTGGGAGGCAACTACTCGGGAATTCTTGCTCAACTAAAGATTTTTTCGACCAACCGAGCCTCCTACCCCCCAATATATAGGTAGGAGGCTTTTCTCATGGCAAACGACAGCGGTCTGTGGAAACTTGTGGTGTACCCCTTTGTGGCGGGAATTGTGTTCACGGGAGCGGTGTACGGCGGGGTGCGCTGGTTAATCTATTTCGCGCATCACATTGCTTGGAAATAATGGTGGGAAGGGGGAGAATCGAACTCCCATCTCCTGTTTTTCAGACAGGCGCTAAGTCCACATCAGCTACCGACCCATTATGATAGGTGGAATTTTGGTGGGAAGGGAGGGATTTGAACCCCCGACGCCAGCCTCTTCAGGGCTGCGCTCTACCGGGCTGAGCTACCGACCCACATGATTACAGGCCCCCGCCCATGACGGCGGGGATGGTAAACAAGTCGAGGATGCGGTAGATGCGGTTCATAGTTTTAACCTACTGAGTAATCGAAGGACGGGCGGTCAACCGTAGTCAACCCCCGTCCCTCGCGGTAATGCCAGCCTGAAGCCAAAAGGCTCCAGTTTCCCCTGACAGGGCGAGCGATTCGTAACCGTGAGGTGTCAGCCTCAGAGGTCTTTATCGCCCCTTGTAACTGGCAATTAGAAAAAACCAGCGTCGGGTGGGACCTCCTAGCTGGCGCAGTCGATGCTTTGTCCCACGGTACTTGAGGAAGGCGTTCTAAACCTGTGCCATTGTCTCGGCTCGGTCATTCTGGCCCCTCCCCAAACTTAAAATCTTTTCTTTGCTAATTGAACCTTGCGGTTCCGAATCTGCCGCACGCCCTCGGCGCACTGGCAAGCTTTCTGCAAGGCTAAACACGTTCCACAAAAGGATTCGGAAATCAAAATACTGCTGTTGATTCCCTCTTTGAAGTACGGATTGCAGCTATACTCCATGTTGCACGGTTCCAACTTAGTGCCTTTCTGATCCGCGTGGTTTTTCACGTTGTTCAGAAAAATACAAGTATCACAACCCATCTTTTCTCTCTTTCAAAGCGTCGGCGGGGCTTTCGCCCCGCCGTTGGTCGGGGCCACTTGGTTTACGTCCAAGAACGGGGGCGAGACGGCGAACCGTTTACCCTCCACCACTCGGTTTACGTCCGAGAACGTGAACTTATCCGCAGATTTCAGGCCCGCAGCTTTCGGCGTTACCCGTGCTCTCGTTGGGCTCGTACACTTTAGCTGCGTAAACGTACTCACCTTCGGCGAAAGGTCCTGCCGAAGCATTGACCAGCATGTACCCCAGTTTAGCCAATGTGTCGGCGTTTGTCAAGAGGCGCATTTTATTGGTCGTCTGACCGTAATGCGAAGCTTCAACTTCCAACACTGGGCGACCCTTTGTATCTGTCGTAACGGCGAATTGCACTCCACCGCCCCCGATCTCCAAAAACACTTCATTCAAAGTCTCGCCCATACGATCCTTTCAAAATGCTATTGGGACCTAGCTGCGACTGGCTACGCAGGGTCGTCGGCTCCCGCCGAAGGTCTTGCCTATCAAGCGTCCCAACAGCAATCTTCGCCCCCACTGTTCTCGCGGTATTACCGTCCGATTGGATACGGAAGCGTTGCCCCAATTCTTGGGTTACCCGTTCAGGGGGAGCACCCACCCATCAATCTCAAAACTATGCGGGCACGAGCTTGGTTAGGCTCCGACCTTCTGCCGTAGTTGCAACGGCCTCCCGATCTTGCTTAGTCGCCGCACAAACTTTCCCAGTCGGCAGGGACTCCCGATTCTCCACCCTGCATGACCCCAGTCCCATTTAAGGGACACAGTTGAGCCTGTGCTCGAAGACTGTGCTGACCGCTTGGGTCTCCACGTTCGGAATCCCGTCGCAGCGGGAACCCCTTCCAAACGCTTTAGCGTCTCTATTTCTGGATCGTGTCTATTTCCGCCACGACTGGAAAAACGATTGTGGCGGGGGATAGCAGCCGTAAAACACGGCCCCACTAGGCTCACGCCCACGTTCTTTTGGTAAATCTCCCTTGAAGAACGATTGCTCATATCTCGTATCGTAGCTCGAACAGGAGCAGGACACAGAGACACCGCCACAAAATTACTACTCCCATCCGAGGCAGTTCGAACTGCTTGTCGGCGTCGGCTGTAACCAGCGAACGAGCGATTTGAGCTTACCTTTCGGCAGAGGCTTGCGGAGTTCGTTAAAAGCGGCCTGAGAAGCGATTTCACAGGTTTCACGCCGCACGCTTTTACGTTATGGCGGTTCCCCGAACAATGACTCCACTCAGGCACAAAGTCAAAGTCCAATGAGGACCTGCTAATCACAGCCGCTATTACGCGGCAACCTTACTTGTTGTCAGGCGGCTGTCGGCTTTGGCCCTGAGGATTTACACAGGAGCGACTCACCTATCATGACCTGACAACAAAATGGTTGCAGAGGCTTGGAGTCGCACCAAGTACACCGTTCGGCTTATGAGGCCGATGAGCCGCAGTTGCTCGATCCCTGCTTCAAACTTAACAATCCCGCGTGAACCTTGCGATGACAATTCTCACACAGAACCACGCACTTTGCAATCTCAGCTAAGACTCGTTCTCGACTGAATTGCCTTGCGATTGCGTATGCTATCGTAAATTCTTTCTTGTCCTTGTCCACGTGATGAAATGAAAGGCAGCAATAAGCCGTTTCAGGACACAACTTGCAGGACAATTTCAAAGACTGGAAGAGCTTTCGTATCTCCTCCTTGTACCGTTTCTTTCGCTGGCTAACCAGCCGCTTGTGCTCCGCTCTGTACACGGGATCGTTGTTGTAACGATCTCGAAGGTACTTTGCGTGTTTTGCAGGGGTAGTAGGCACCCTACAAGTATACCACAGCCGCAACTCGATCCCCGGGAGACGCTAGGCGACTCCACTTGCAAGGCGCGTGCGCCTCACTGGGGAAACCTTTGGTAGCGGGGGGAGGATTTGAACCTCCGACCTCCGGGTTATGAGCCCGACGAGCTACCAGACTGCTCTACCCCGCGTCAAAATTATACAGCGGCCTGAGCCCACATCCACCTTCTACGGGGCTAACCCCCTCGGGCGACTGCGATGCATCCCGAACCCAAGCCGACTTCCCTACCGAGGCAATGGATGAATGCCCCTTCACTAAAATGGGCTGAACGAATGGTCAGGGTTTTTTACTGTTTAAGGTCGCCCGCCAGCCCGCTGTTGGCCGACCCCCTTTACTGCCATTTACACAGCAAGGGTAGCCTGTCCTCCGTGGTCTACCAGCGTACCACGATACTCGACAAGGTACAACTATCTGGGAATCCTTGTCAATCGCCGTGCTACTAAACTTCTCGCAACATGCTCTGCAATTGCTCGGCCAACTCTTTCGCCTGATCGCGGCTCACATAAACCGTGCCCGAATCCCCGCAATCCATGCGGATGCCGATCACGTTGGGCTCGTCGCCATCAGCCATCAACCAAATGTGGTCGGTTGCGTTGCCGTTCAAGCGCAATGTCTTATCCAGTGCAATAGCCATACGGCCTCCAGAAAGAAAAAACCTCGGCAAGTGCACTCCCCCGTTTCGACCCGCTGGGTACTTATTCCCCAGAAGGGAGAGGCACGACGACCAAACAGAGTCGGGCACCACGTCGGCTGTCATCCGGGAGTCGGGCATATCCGCAAAGCCCCAACTCCCTTGAACCTGCTTGTTAGCGTCCCGCAGCGGAGCGGGTGCCGAGGCACATCAGGGCATGGTCGCAACTGTCGCCAAATTGAGCCGCCTGTAATTGCCGGCGGCACCCTCATTACAATAATACGCTAGTTTCAAAAGATTATCTACCTTCAACTTTATCGCGCCGACGAAATTCAGCTTGCGTCCACGATTGGCGAAGCGCCTTACGGCGTTTATGAGCACAAGAAAAATACTTTGCCGAGTGGCACTGACGACAGCCGCAGTTGAGGTTGAACTTTGCGTAGCGACCCCACTCCGTGGGTGTGTACCACCCCATTTGCTGCTGGTAAAACGGAGAACCCTCGTGCGGCTCCTCGTTGTAGTGGGTCCAAATTTTCGTCGCGATGAACTTGCGACGGGCGATTACACGTTCGCGCTGGTGACGACGTTCGTCACGAGACGTTGGATGAGACATGGCTTTCACTCCCCGACCGCTCACACCTTATGCGGTATGTGCGGTCTTGCTAGGGTTAGTAGCCATCTGCTCGTCCTCCTGTGAATTGAATTGTCGGGTATCCGATACTGTGTTTGGGCAGTTAGTAGCCAGATGCTTTTGGCCCTATAGCCTCGGAAGGGTCCGCAGACTCCCGACTTCCCTAAATTTCGGCGGCGTTTCAGCCGCCAGCACTGCATAACCAAAACCGAGCGCGGTGCACCGCCTCGGCTGGATATTCAAAGAACGGGTGCGTCTGTTCTGCACAAACTTGTGGGGCTTTCCCCATCCGGCTCGAAGCCTACGGGTCTTAAACCTACGCTTTAGCGTGGTGGGATTCGAACCCACGTCCTTCCCCGTCAATAGGGGTTGCCGATCCGCTGGGCGTCACGCTAAAGAACCTTTGGTGGATGGTTCGCTTGGGTCGCTTTCGCGTCTTTCCGCCTTTTGGCTCCCAACATCCCCGCCCCTGCTGTTAACACGACTGTACGTGACTGCTTACGCTATCAGGGCATCCACCAAAAATTGGTGCCGGATGCTGGGATCGAACCAGCGGCCTTCGGCTTATGAGACCGACGCTCTGAGCCAACTGAGCTAATCCGGCTAAACGTCGGGGAATCGGTGACCGACTCCCCAGTTCCTCCCACACGTGGTGGGTGAATCTTAAAAATTCAACTTACTCGCCAGAATCTCAGGTCGAATTACAACTTTCGACCAATCTGGTTGTTCGAACCATTCGGGGTGCTCGTAATAGTTACGGAGATGACTATGGATTGGAAGACCTTCATTATCTAGTATGCCAAATCCCGTCTCATCAGTATCTTGCGGCATTCAATCTCCTTAAAAGTCTGGAAAGAACGCGGTTGCTTTCTTTGCTTTGGGTGCCGCCTCAGCGGTATCTTCCGAAAGCTCGATCTGCCCCTGTTCTCTCACGACTTCATCATACGGCTTACTGTTAATCTGAGCAAGCTCTGTTTCAAAACCACTATACAAGTTGCTGCCCGATGCCAGCTTGGTGAGGTGAGCGACCTCGCGTTCAGCGTCGGCCTTCTCTTCCAAAGTCACTGGGCTCTCGGCCAACCACACGTCGATGAACGATAGCTCGCCCTTCTCAGCGGCTTTCTTCCACGGGTCATAGGTCTTTACGTCAACCTTCTCGTGACCCTCTACGCCTACACGAATCTTTGACATGGCGGTCCTCTGTCTAATAGGTTTGATATTCACCAAGTGCCTATAGGACGATACTGCTTTCGTTGGAAAAGAGCCGCGAGTTTTCGCAAAAACCACATAAATTTGGTCGGGGAGGCGAGATTCGAACTCGCGATCCCATGCTCCCGAAGCATGTGCGTTACCGCTACGCTACTCCCCGAAATTGGTTGCAGGGCTGGGAGTCGAATTGAACCCAGCATCTCTCGGATCGCTGCTCAGCGTCTTGCGTCAACGTTGCTCGTCTATTTCCTTGCGGATCACCGTCTCACATCAACTTGCCAGCGCAACGACCCCGCGCACTTTCGTGCGGGATGTTCTGCCATTTGAACTACCTGCAAACTCTTGCCGCCAGTCTTGCTACACGTGGCGGGTTACCCCACCTTACTCGAAAAACTTTTCTTGAACTCTTCAACGACGACTTCGAGGCTATGTCTTGCTTCCGCCTCATCCGCGCCATAACCTACGAGTTCTGCACCGTTGTGGTGCCCGAACTCGTTGAAGAAGAAAGGAAGTTCAACCCTCGCTTCATAGCTGTCGTGCTTCTCTTTGCCATCGTTGATGATTTTTGCATCCATAAAATTCCGATGGCGTATGAAGTGAGCATTGATCCTTGGCTGAGCACCATCAACACCGTTTGCAAAATCTTGGGGCGACCTAAGCTGGCACTGGTACTTGCGTGGTCTCCAGCCATCGACGTATTATGCACAGCCTGCGACCGAGTACCCGGCGACCTCGCAGACCGCTCCACCCCGTTCTTCGATACCTGCCTGATCCCACGTTGCAGACTTTCGTCTGTGCGAGTCAGCCCTCGGGCGGGGCACTTTCAAAACTTTGGTCAGGATGAGAGGATTTGAACCTCCAAGGTCATAAAGACACCTGCATCCGAGGCAGGACGGCTGCCAAGTTACCGTTCTACACCCTGACATTGTAAAATTTGGTCGGGGTGGGGAGATTCGAACTCCCAGTGATCTTATCTCCCGCTTCCAAAGCGGGTCGGCTCCCAACTACCGATTTACACCCCGATTATGCGTTTTTCCGCCTAAAAGCGTTTTATACGGAAAACCGCCTAAAGCACAAAATCGAGGCAAATGTCTTGGAATTCAGTTGCTTACAGCGCCCCGATGCCTAGCAGCACGGGGTTGAGGCTCTTAGAGCACTTCACCCCCGCGCACGGTAGGCGTGCACGGTCGAAACATCGGGGTTGGTCGCATTGTGTTCATAAAGTCGTCCCGATTCGTGCCCAGAGCCGTAGCTAAACTACAGATGCTCACGAATCGTAAGATTGGTGTGGGGCACGAGTTTCTACCGTTCTGTAATCTGCGCCCTTCCCAATCTCTACTATAATACCATGGAAGTTTGAATTTTAGTTAGGAAAATCGAAATTTATTTCCAAGGCACGGGGTCATGGGCGTTCAGTTGTTCGCGGCGGTCCATAAGCTCCTGCCTTCGCGGTTCGTGTATTTCGGCTGCACGCCATCTACGATCAGCGGCTCCCGCGTGCCCTCCACAACGACGTTCTTCCGACCCGTCCAAACTCTAGTCTTGGCGGATTTCTTCACGGCTTTCACAGTTCATCCTCCACGATTTGCGGCGAGGCGTTGTCAAAACCGCCAGCACACGACTCACATTCCTGCCGCTTGGTCTTGCCGTGCTTGCACATCGGTTCAGCAGTTCCCAGTCCGTAAAACTGCCGTACTTCCATCAGCAGCCTACCGAGCCAATTCTCGCCGAGGGGTGCATGAGGAAAATCACACTTGCCCATGCACACGCCCCAGAACGTGTCGTGCCAGTGATTGCCTTCGATCAACTCGGCTTGAAACGTGGAGATCAGCTTGCGCTTGGGAATGCTCGGCCTGAACTTCTGCATGAGCAGATCGCGCATGATACCGATCTTGACTTCTTCCCAGTCGGGACGTAGCTTCAAGGACCGTCCCATCCTCTTTGCTCTCGCGGACGTTACGCCGAGGTAACGGAACTTCTCACGTTGCGCTGCATCGAGCGTCTTTGCCGCTTGGTATGCATGTTCAACCGAGGTATACACCTCAACCATGGCGTCGGGCATCTCATGGGCGTAAATCATCCCATCGGTGGTGACCCATAGCCGAACTTCGCCGAGTGCGAAGTTAGACAAGAAAGCCCAAGCTCCGGTAAAACTATCGATTTTGGTTGGGAGTTTTATGTGCCCTCTGATCTGGAACTTCGGATTATGGTTTTAGCAATGACTCTCGCTGCCAATGTTCGTTCGAGAGCTTCTGCAAACGCCATGCGGGTGCACTCTTCGCAACCGGCGGGGAACGATACGGGTGCGATCATGAGGGTAACCTTGGTGTCGTGTGGTCCGCAAACGTAACCATTTGTAGTTTCAGCTATTCTCAACATCTTCGTCCTCAATCATGACAGCCGCATTTCTTCGGGCATTGAAAGATCAGTGGGCCTGTGGCGAATCCGTTGTACACCCCGCCAAGAGCACAACAGTCGCACTCGGCACGTCCAGCAGTCAGGATCGCCTGCCGCAGGTCGGCAATGTCAAAAGTAGGTGTCGGGTCAATCCCGTGCCATCCCTCAAGCATACTCACTGTCCGCTGCTTCGTCGCTGGAGATCACGCGGCAGTTGTCAGGACGGCATTCCGTCGCCGCCACGCACTCAGCTTCCAGTTCACACTCGGCTTCAATCTCCACCGTACCGCTGTATTCAACCTGATATTTCGGCATCATCATCCTCCATCGACAGTGGCAACTCTGCCGCACATTCGAGCCAATCCTTTTGAGTGGGCTCGTCCATAAGCTCCCAGTGCTCGTACATGTAGTCCAGCGACGAGGCGATCATCGCGTTCTTTTGCCTCACCAACTGGTTGTACGCTTCATTGTCACCACGGGCGAATGCCAGCATCACTGCCTTGACGACGATCAGCAATTCCATGTGCCTCTTGGCACAGTTGTTACAGAATGTTTGAACGTCGTCCATATCGGGTAATACTGACTATTCGATTGTTCCGTCTTTGTGAACCATCAGGATTTCTTCGCTGATGCGGTACGCCATGACCACTTCCTGATCGTAATACTTAGCGGTCATCCAGCAAATCTCCTCGATCTGGCGTCTGGTGCCGCTGATCTTGACGGGGATCATCCGCTCGGCGAACACGTTCTTGCTGACGGGGTGAACCCACTGACCTTTCTCTACGGGACGAATGGTCAAGCCGCCCGTGATGGCACGGACGCGGGTATCCCACTTCTTGTGGAAGCCCTTGACATATTCGGTCTGGGTCCGATCAATCGTCGGCACCAAGATTTCCCAGAGTTCGTGCATCATAAGTTCCCCTTCTTCAACATCTGGCGGACTTGATCGGGCGAAAACATAACTGGCACCCTGCCCACGCAAACCTTGGGGTGCTGCGCCTTAAGCCTCTCAATAACTTCCTCGATCCCCTGACGGTTTATGCCCGCGTCCATGATGATATTCAGGAGCTTTTCCAGCCCCTTCATCTCGCTTACCCGCATGAACCCGATGTTCAACGGGTATTCCGTCCCGTCAGGGAGAATCGCGTACATCCCCATCGGTCGGTCCCTTGCCGTGCAAAATGGTGAGCGATCTCTATCGTGCCTCTGCCCATCATCGTACTCGACTCGGATCGAATTAGACTGGCTCGGCAATGTCGCTCTCTTTGAGAAGCTGGTACGTCATCTGGTACGGCAGGCGGTGCGAGCCCTCGGCGACATCCGCAACGGCGTTGTAGGTGTCAACCACCTTCTTGAGTTCGACGGTGGTTAGCGGGCGTACCAGAAGATCAATCTCTTCGCCAATCACGTTAGTCACTACGATAGCGGCGAGAGTGCCGTCACGGTCTACTGCAAGTCTTGAGAGTCCCATGTCTTCTCCTGAATTTTCTTAAGTGTCAACCAAACAGCTATTCGACGTACTAAGGGCTCCAATCTACTCGGCCCGAATACGGGCGTTTTACCGTCCGTGAGCAGCTTCATTTATTTTTCTCCAGTTTGGCAATCTCAGCATACATGTCCATGATGGGCTGAGGGGTGCGACTCACATGCCAGTTGTTCTCTTCCCAGTGCCGCACCTTCTCTTTCAGCAGTCGAAGATAGATTTGGTTATCCATCAATCTAGCCCCCATTTGTTCAGCCAAATTTTGAACATTGTCCAACGAAGAAGCTCCGGGTTGCTGATCGGATGCCAGCCCTGAGCCGTGTCATCGAGAGAGGTTAACCCGCGTTCGTCTTGAATGATGCACAGGTCCACTGGACAATCTGATGTGGCGGGAATCCACCAACACTCGTACCTGCCTGTTGTTGTGTACACGTGGTTATTCTACCATGAAGGGAGAGGATTTGGTTAGGAAATCGTGGTAAGTAACCGTTTTTGTTTACAATACGTTGGAGTCTGGGAATGACAGTTCGGACAATACTAAATGGTTTGGAAGTTCAAATTTTGGTGTCCGAAGGGGGACTTGAACCCCCACGACCTTGCGGTCACTGGCTCCTAAGGCCAGCGCGTCTGCCATTCCACCACTCGGACAAATTTGGTGCGGCTAAGAGGAGTCGAACCTCCACGGGGTTGCCCCACTAGGGCTTGAGCCTAGCGCGTCTGCCATTCCGCCATAACCGCATAATCAGCACCTTTGTACCGATTAAGCCTGTAAACCGTTGTAAGCGGCATATTTCCACTCCCGTCGCCATTTTGCGCTGAACAGTGAATATAGCCTTTCGAGTAAATATGGTGCCGCCGACAGGGATCGAACCTGCATGGCTGTAAACCACTGGATTCTGAGTCCAGCCTGTCTGCCAATTCCAGCACGGCGGCAAAATTTTGGTGTGGCCGGAGGGACTTGAACCCTCACACCTTTCGGCATCACCCCCTCAAGATGACGTGTCTGCCAATTCCACCACGGCCACATACCGTTTCACCATCCGATGAAACCCCTCGAAACAGTGAAACTCGCGATATGCTTTATTGCATCAAACCGCCGACCTGATGTAATAAAGCACATCAAATTTGGTGTGCCTAAGAGGACTTGAACCTCCACGGGGGTATCAGCCCCAACGGACTCTCAGCCCGCCGCGTCTGCCAGTTTCGCCATAGACACAAATCTGGTGCCGGGAGCAGGATTCGAACCTGCGAACCTCCTAAGAGGGACTGCTTTACAGGCAGTTGGTTTTAACCGCTCACCCATCCCGGCATATTCTCCACAAAAATCAAAAGCCGCCTTTTCAGGCGGCTTGTTCAAATTCGGGTGTAATAACGTTACCCTTTGAACACACCGCCCCGACGATAGCTAAGGTACAAGCTATACAGTCGCAGTGACGGTGATAGGGTTACGTGGGTCATAATGTTCACTTCTACATAATACCACGGTAGTCAAGATTTTCGCTAGGAAAATCAAAAATTATTTTTCGGCAATCTCAATAATCCCGATTATCTCCGGCTGAGGCGGGCGGCGGGATGGTCTTCCGCTCCTCGGGAATCGCGGGCGTGTCGATGGGTATCTGCAAGATGGTGTTGATCTTGGCGATGCAGCGGTTGCACAGGTCTTTCTTCATCCCGAAAATGTTCGTGCCCTGAGTCACTTTGATACGGGGTAGTGGGGCGTGACTCGCCGTGGGTGCGCCCATGTATACTGTACGGCTGCCGCTGGTGTCCTTACTGGGGTCGTCAACGCTGTCGTCCTGAGCGTGACAGCCGTCGCAATGCAATATGTGTGCCATTTCAGTTCTCCTTGGTTTCTCGTGGGAGCCCGTTGGTCTGAATGTAGGCGTATCCCCAAGGCGCTAATAGCATCCGTTCCATGAATTGAGCACCAGTCTCCGATGCCCTTCCGCCGATGGCTTTCTTCTTGTCGGACGAGAAACACAGCACTTCTACGAAGGTGCGGTATTTGTAATTCAGGTTGCTGGGGTCGCACATGAGGTATTGCAGCACTTCCTTTTCCCAGTCGTACACGCCTTCTTTTTTGAACTTCTCCCGATCTCGCCGCTTCAACTCAGCTTGCCACAGGGCCTTGCGTGTTTTGCTGGTGCGTTTTTCTTCCGCCTGTTCAGCGATGTGGCAGCGACAATCACAATCCATACAACAGCCGACTGGGGAATCCCACGGGCCGTCGAGTTCCACCACGGCGCACAAGCACTTCGGCTTACGGAGTTTGGTGTGGCACTCGCAGTCGCACTTGGATAAATCGCAAGGAACGTTGCCTACGACTCTCTCCTCGCAGTTATTCGAGCCTTGAGGTTTGCTGGGATCGTAGTTTGGGTTGGGTTCAAACGTCCACTCATCACAATGAACGCACCATGCCTTGTCCCCTGCGGGACATATTTTATTGCCGATAGTTTTACGATATTTGCGACCAGCCATTAGATCACCAACCTTACGAACTTCTGCCGTTCCGCAATTAGTTTTTCCGTTGCGTTCATAGAAACTCCTCACCCTTCGGCAACTTTTCAACTGTGCTCCACTTGAGCAGGGATTCGGGGATGTCTCCCATAATTTCACGCAAGTATTCGCCCGCGCTTGCTTTGTCCACAGCTTGGATGTAGAGGGTGTCGCCTTCAGCGACTACTTTGAAAATTTTGCCCTTCTTGGTCTTCATGCCATTTGCCTTTCGTCATTTTGCCCAACTCGGGTCTATCAATTTGAAATTCGTCCACAACGGTAAATCAAGTGTTGGCTTGAAAGGTTTCTTGCCGTCGCAACACCGTTCGCAGACTTGAGCATTGCCTATTTCTGTGAAGAAAAGGTGCTTCTCACAAAAATAGAGGCCGCAACCGTTGTCCCCACCGTAAAGGTCACCGCCGCAAACGTACGACAATCCACGGTCAATTCTTTTCCCGCACTTGGGGTGGTCGCAAATGGAGGGAACCCCATACCCAATATCCCGCTTCCAGCGTTCATCGTAGCCAACTGCCCAGCCCATTAAACCGCCCCCACTTCATCTGTTAGTTCCTTAATTCTAGCACCTTCGTACAATTCAAGCATAGGGTAAACCGCTTTGAGACGCTCGAAAGTCTTCTTGATGTGGTCCCCGTTCACCGCTGTCACCACCAGTACGGAGTTCATGCGGGGAATCATGATGCACGTTTCCTTGGTGATATCGAAGTCACGGAAGACCTCGTACATGATCTTGCGGGAGAACAGAACCTCGTTGAGGATGTCCCCGCCCGATTTAGATCGGAAATTGTACGGAATATCCTTAGCTGTCAGAATGGTTTCCGGGCCCTGCGCGAACACTGTCTCGGCAAGGCGCGGTGTCGTCCCCGGCTGCCAAGCGATGTAGAACGGTTTGAGGTTAGGGAACACCCGTAAGTATTTGTCGCCGCCAACTCCGATCATGCTGAGGTTGCGGCTGTCCGCGAAGGCTGGCGTGCTGCCTTTGGGACTCACCCTGAAGCTCACCTGTCCGTCGAACTGAGCGATCAGGTTGACCGCCCGCACCCTGCTGATGAGGTTGTTGAACT
>Ga0182030_10018983_pt1 | contig 13132 bp, 11 predicted proteins | sample 812S3MmetaG_FD_121299 | JGI IMG/M metagenome (GOLD analysis project Ga0182030, IMG submission 121299) | Permafrost microbial communities from Stordalen Mire, Sweden - 812S3M metaG (Illumina Assembly) | ecosystem: Environmental > Terrestrial > Soil > Wetlands > Permafrost | place: Sweden... | reverse complement strand
TCCTCCAAATAATTCAGTTGATTGGCTAACTTAGGCCTAAAATAGACTTTGGCAACTTTTTCACCTATGGCTTTAGCGATTGGTTTGATAAAAAAGGGGCTTGCGCTGTAAATAGCTTGGAATATACCCCTCAATAGAATCAGAGGCATGAAGCTGCCTTCGGCAAAATGCAGCCAAAATATGTAATGGATCCATTCCGGTGTACCCGATGCTGGTTTAAGTCGTTCGTCCCCATATTTATAGAGGATATATTCAATGATCGCTCCCGATTCAGCTAGAACCACTTCACCGTCTGTTATAATCGGTGAGCTACCAAGTGGATGAATAGCCATCATCGAGAGAGGCGCGAGCTTCGTTTTTGCACGCCTTTGATAATTTATGATTTCATATTCTACGCCAAGTTCTTCCAATAGCCAAATGACCCTGTAGGACCGCGAGTTATTAAGATGATGTATGATGATCATGATTTGGTGGCACCTGCTGTTCACGTTTCCTGATTAGATTATCAGATTCGAATGAGAGAGTCTTCAATCAATACCGTACGAGTTCAGCATCATGAGGATAACCGTCAGCAAGAAATAACAAACTAACCCCTCATCACTCCACCGCCGGCGCCAATTTCCGGCGCACCTCTTCCGTCTTGCCTTTGAAGAAAACCGTATCCACGGGAAGGATTTCGAACTCCCTAGGCAGCTGCTGTTTCATGATGCGGGTAAATCCATACTTCTCATAAAATCGCTGCGCAGCTTCTAATTTGTCTACGGTTCCGAGGTATAACTCAGTGAATCCGTGTTTGACAGCTGCCTTAAGAAGAATTTCCATTAATTTCTGGGCAACTCCCTTGCGACGGTAATCTTGGACGACGAAGAACTTTTTGATCTCGCCCGTGTTATCATTAAGTCTTTTCAGACCAACACAGCCGATTATTTTTCCGCCATCGTCCGTTGCAAACCAAAAGTTATAGGCATTGTTATAGTAGTATTCCTCTTCCGCTCTTAAAATACCGCTGTTTATCTCAGCTGTAATTGGCACAGAAAACTCATGAACCTGAATGTTCTCAATCATATGGATGATCTGTTTACGCAACGTACGGGAGGTTGAAAGGGTGCGTATTTTGACTTGCTCACGGAGCAGCCTACTCGCCTCCAGCGCTGCCGCGTATTTCTGCATAGCATCCATAATCTGCACCTGGTCTTCAGGGGTCAAGAATTCAAAAGCCCCTACGATCTTCGCGTTAGAAAATTCATCGATATTGTTAATTTCAACCTGCCCTTTGTCCGTCAATATCAGCTGTTTCTCTCGTCTATCGATCCCATCTTTGGTCGCTACGAGTCCATGCTTTATAAGCAAATCAGCGATCCTCGAGGTCGCAGAGGTTGATAGCAGAAGAAGCTTACCCAACTTTGAAATTGTTATTTCAGGATCCTTTGCGACCTCAATCAACGCATGCCAATGTTGAGGCGTCCGACCCGATTTTGCTTGGTTAAGCTGCAACATTCCTAACTCACGAACAAGCTTTCGAGATGCGGTCCTTAATTTATTTATTCGGTCTTTGTTCATAGAGTTCCCTACCATATAATTGCATTCTACCATCATATTGACGATATTGCTTGCATATTGCAACTAAATATCTTATATATAAAATATAGTCAATTAGGAAGGTTAACAGATGAACACAAAGTTACAGTATTTTGAAAACACATACAAATTCAACAATTCCGCAGCTATCCAAGCCGCAGGACGAGACAATCTCGGGTATTTTCTAACCCTCGATCAAACCATATTATATCCCCAAGGCGGTGGACAGCCATCAGATAGCGGGACCATTGAGGCAGGAGATGTTTCCATTCCCATACATCTCGTCAAAAGCGTAGGCTCCGATGTCAGACACTATACCGATAATGATTACAGCCATATGGTAGGAACTAAGGGACAATGCACTGTAGACCATGAAAAAAGGCTCATGCATGCAAGGCTACATACCTCAGGGCACCTCATCAGCAATGTTGTAGAAATGCTTTACCCCCACTGGCGGGCCATAAAAGGCCATCATTTTCCTGAACAATGCTATGTGGAGTTCTCATCAAACTCGCTTTCATCAAAAGAAATGTCAATCGAGTCGGTTCAAAATGAACTTGCAAGCCTCATCGAACAGGACTTTGTAATCATACAACAGCAAATTATAGGGAGCCAATTAAAAGAATTCTGCCCAGACCTCCCCTACTCCATACCTGTTGATCAACAAGTCAGATTGGTAAGCATTGGCGACCTCCCCTTTTCACCCTGCGGCGGCACCCACGTAAAAAGCCTAAAGGAACTAGTCGGCCTGGAGATTACCAAGCATAAGATAAAAGGCAGCAGCATGAAGATCTATTACGCCATAGGGAGCCCCCTATGACCCAAAAATACCAAGCAATTAATTTCAAAGATAAGTTCTCAAAGTTCAATGAAACATGGACCCCCAAAATCCTGGGCCAGTTTGATGGCTACTATCTCAAAGCCGCAAAAATGAACGGCGAATTTGTCTGGCACTCCCACAAAGATGCGGACGAGCTCTTTATAGTTATTTCAGGATCCTTAACCATCCACTTCCGAGACGGCGAAGTAAACCTATCAGCGGGAGAATGCTTTATCGTACCCCACGGCAAGGAACACAAACCCGTTGCCCACGGTGAAGTCTGTTGCTTACTCATCGAGCAAGCAGGCGTGCTTAATACGGGCGATCAAGGGGGAGAAAAAACTGTGTCTGATGAGGAATGGATTTAACAATCATGGAACTGTTTGTTATCTCCGTTGGCATCTCACACCCTCAATCCCTTATTGAATTACATGGCATGCGATTTAAAGTGGCGGAACGGGCAGACTCTTACTTGAATTGCGGGCTAACAATCCTGCGTCAACCCCGTATCTTTTATAACGAGTACCGCCCGGCCAGCTCCTGGATATAATTGCGTGGTTTAGTTCCTGACGCAATAGGAGTTACGCATGCGGAAAACAATGAGCACATTTGCAGCAACCCTCAGCCTGAGCCAATTCCAAACCTAAGAAATCTTAGATTATTCCTTTTTTGTATTCCCGCTAACAGAGCCCTTACCGTTATTGTTTGCCTTAACTTTTCTCGCCCGTTTTCTTTTTTTAGCCTTACTTTTGCCAGGCTTCTTACCTTTAGCTAATACTTTTTGATCTGCTTCAAGCTTTTCTTCTGTCTCTGGCTCATCGGAGATATAACTCATTCTGCCCCAGCTCACACCTAAACGGCCGTGTCGAGGGAGATTCCTGTTTGCAGATGATTCGTAGTCCATTAACTGGCCGAAAAGTATGGGTTCAAGGTGATTTTGAACATTTAAAATAAGTCTCACTTCGTTGGGGAGTTTGAGCAACCCATAAGGTGACATAGCCATTGCTATTTCAGGAAAGTAAAGTAGCACTCTATGAAGAAAATTTACAGCTACGCCATAATCATTTGTCTTAAGAATTACTCGCCGATCTTCTTTTCCCTTAGCCTCAATTAGGCTCATTAAAAAGAGCCCAAATACATTGTTTGTCATTTCTGGATAGGAAAGATCGCAGATAATAGGCTCATTAAAAATGATTTTATACATCCCGCCCCCGTTCATCAAAATACACCGTTTAATCATAGGCTTGATTTCAGGTTCTTTTAGCCAATTGGGAAGCTGCTTAACAAAGTATCCAGGTTCACCATCCGTTCTTCCAGCTCCCCAACCTGTACAAATATTGCAGGAACGCTCAAAGTTAATAAATTTTTCTAACAGAAAAGATTTGAGCAATTCATAACCGCCCATACGATCAATCCCACCGATTGGTGATGTCTTGTTAGGGGCATGCAGATCGAGAGTTGGCCTCCGATCATTTCTTAGACAGCTATACAGACGTTGTTCTTCTGGTTCATGGATCGTCGCAAGCACATAATATTCATGCAAACAGTCCCTTATGGGATCATTCTTATCGTTGAGTAAATCATTTATGGTAAATCCAGCTCCCTTAGGGGGATTAAATACAAAAGCAACATATCGTTCTTTGGCTTTTTCTAAGGTTGATAAAATCAGTTCTCTGATTTCTCGTTGGCATGCACCAACTCTCATTTTTTTAAGTTGTACGGGTAACACTAGAATTCTGCCTTGCAGGCCTGTTTTACCTGCCTCAAAGTGCTCTTTTCTAAAGCCAGCGCGAACCATAAGGTTATAAAAAGTACGTACAGAAATTAAGTCATCATCGATAGTTCCGCCCTTCCAATGATACTGACAATAAGATCGAACAATCTCCTCGGCCAGGGTATGATTACTTAAGCTAAGATAAGAGTGGTACAACTCATATACACCGTCAACGCGATCACCTCTTGCTCCGTCATTCCCGCCGCCAACTCCAATAGGATATTTGCAATTTTTCTTCCTGATGGACTCTTCCCAAGATCGGAATCTCACCCAATCCGCCCTTGAAACATCAACAATAAACTTACACCGTTCTATTTTCTTGGTCTTTAGGGTATGCGTAACCAACTGACCAGCCGAAGCCTCCAATTCCGCCCATGGCAAAGGGTGAAAACGAACAACTGCACCATCCTCCTCTATCGTAAAAGGCATCGTTTTAGACGTCGGGTTTTTACGAATGGCCGCGCCTGATATTTTTTGCAGCTGCTTATCATTTTCATCAGGGTTTCTCGAAGCCTGAATTGGCTCAGCAGCAAAGGCTGACAGACTTATAGCACTAAAAATTAGGTATGATGTAAGGCTTTTGGTCATCTGCATTTCTAACTCCATTTATTCAATAGGTCATTGTCGGGACGTGGGCGTTCGATACCCCTTAATTTGTTTCATATAGCAAGGTTTGGCTAATCTGGCAATTTTAATATTGTTCATTTTCACGCTAAAGTGACACGGGTGGAAAAAAGCTGAAAAAGACCCCCGGGAGTAGAGCTATTCCAGACCATCGGAGGGCGCATTTCTAGAAAGCCAGCCCTTGATTAAGATCCAGAAGCATCTGAAGCTAGAATTTGGCGTTAAAATAAACCAGATTCTGCATGAGGAGTTAGATTAGGATATAATTAACTTTAATCATTTAGGATCATCAATAAGGAACAAGAGATAATAACACGATAAATGATAACTAGATATCTAACCTCCATTGTCCTTTTATTATGCCTCGTTATGCCAGCCAAAGGTGTTGAAAAATACAAGGATGAGCAACATTCCATTGAGCTGATCTCCGGATATAAGTCTACCGGCAATTTGAATGAAATAATGATGGGCCTCCATTTCGTCATGGGGGAGCACTGGAAAACCTATTGGCGCGAATCTGGATTATTAGGGTATCCAATAAAGATAGACTTTTCAAACTCAGTAAACGTAAAGAATGTAGTCATTAACTGGCCTGCGCCGGAGCAATTCACTGTTCTCGGTCTTAAGGCATATGGTTATGAAAATGATTTTGTATTGCCAATTACGATCATATTAAAAGACCCCGGCAAAGAGGCAGTAGTTGATTTGAAATTAGATTACCTTCTGTGCGACCCAGGTCATTGCATACAAAAGAAAAATGAACTCATAGCTAAACTAGACCCCAAAGATAAGTCAGGAAAAATCAAAGCTGTAAAAAGCCCTAACTATGACCTTATCGATCGCTATTTAAAATTAGTACCTCAAGAAGATATTGGTCAGGGTATGACTATTGAACGCGTGGAGGTCGATAAATCACCTCAAAAATATCAAGTTTTAAAAGTATATGCTCGCAGTTCTAACGGCTTCAAATCACCTGTTTTATTCCTTGAGCCTAATGCTGTGCTATATGCTGATCTACCCGAAGTAACGTTTTCTAGTAATAAGAAAACAGCCCTCTTTACAATAAGAATGTATAGCAACGAGAATAAAGAGTTGCCACCCCGAGCTGATATAGTTCATAAAGATATAAAATTGACTCTTAAGGATGGAGATAATGCAATTGAGGCTCAGAGATTGCCTGTACAGGAGCAATCAGCATTTTACATCTGGCCCACTATAATCTTCTTTGCTTTAATTGGTGGATTTATTCTAAACTTTATGCCCTGTGTACTTCCAGTAGTTTTCCTAAAGGTCTACTCGATATTCCAGAGTCATGGGGAGACTAAACTTAGAATCAGAAAGAATTTACTGATGACGGTACTTGGCATCCTAAGTTTCTTTTGGATGCTTGCAGCCCTAGTTATTCTCGTCAGAAGCCTCGGACATTCTATAGCCTGGGGCATCCAATTTCAAAATCCATATTTCTTGGTCGGAATTATGATTGTCCTGGCCCTCTTTGCTTACAATATGCTGGGTTGGTTTGAGATTATTATTTCTTCCGATGCTGCTACAAAAATGAATCGTATAGAATCAGGAAATACGGCCCTTGCACATTTTTTCTCCGGTGCTTTTCTCACCTTATTAGCAACCCCGTGCACAGCCCCCTTTGTGGGCGTGGCTTTAAGTTTTGCTCTTTCAAGAAGCGCCCTGGACATATTCATAATATTTACGGTGATGGGCCTGGGCTTGGCCTTGCCATTTATATGCATTGCTATATTTCCAAGTATTGTAAATAAATTACCAAAACCTGGACAGTGGATGGTTTTGTTTAAGAAATCTCTTTCTATTTTATTATTCGCCACGCTGATTTGGCTTCTGTGGGATATAAGCACAACAAATGGAGTAGCCGCTGCTTATATACTTACAGGTTTATTTGCCTTAATGGGATTCGTTTTGTATCTACAATACCGTGGCGCTGTTAAGCCTCGTTTAAGTTTGGTGGTCGTCATTGCCGCTTCCATATCAGCATTTAGTATTCCCTATTTCTTTAAAGCAACAGAATATGAAGAAGACCTGAGCAACACGATTTGGCAAAAGTTTGATGAAGCCAAAATAAAAGAATATGTAAAACAGGGAAAAACGGTTTTTGTGGATGTAACTGCTGATTGGTGCCTTACCTGTAAAGTTAATGAGATTTTAGTTCTCAGAGACAAAAGAATACTGGATCTTTTTTCCTCTGGAAAACGTATAGCTATGGTTGCAGACTGGACGAACGGAAACAGCGAAATAACCGCATTCTTGCTCCGCTTCGGAAAGTCTGCTGTTCCATTCTATGTTGTTTTTGAACCAATGGACCCCGATGGTAAAGTATTATCAGAGATACTAAGTGTTAAAGAAGTAGAAGATGCCCTGAAAAAATGCCCTGTCAAATGAAAATGGAACAGGGCAGCTTAGATTTTTAATTACAACCACAACCAGCTGAATCTACTCCATATCCACCTTGTGTTGCTTCACGGGCAGCAAATAAGTGCCGGCGAAATTTTTCATCTAAATAGTAAGGATCCAACTGCATGTCGTTTCTTGCTAGATATTCACGCTCAGTGGGCTCTACATTAACGCATCCTGCAGTCAAGCTAGGAATAATAAATATTGTAGTTATGCATATAAGGCGCATTTTTAAGTCCCTTGTTAAGTTGTCGTGCTTCCATTTGTTGATGAGATCAGTCACTTTTTACCCAGTACCTTCTCAACCATCTCAGTTATGACCTCTTCGTCTCCCCCTTCAAAGCCTTCATGCATAGAGACAAGCTTTCCTTGTTTATCAAATATAAAACACGTTGGCATTTTACCAGGTTGAAGAATATGGGATAGCTGATTATCTTTATCCTTAACGACTAAGTAAGTGACCCCTCTATCGGCATAAAATTTCTTCACCTTTTCCGTATTATCCTCGTTATTCACAGCTACAACAACAAAGCCATCACTACCGTATTTATCTTGTAAAGATTGATAAAATGGAAAGGATCTCAGGCATGGTATGCACCAAGTTGCCCAAAAATCAACTAACACGACTTTGCCTTTAAACTGACCTAACGTCAACTCAGCAGAGGGCCCACTTAGTGGAATAAGAGGGGAGGTTAATGCTGCTGCTTCATCAGCCGCATGAGCTGGAGAATATGACGTCACCCAACAAAAAGCCCATACAGCAATTACTATACTGAAGAAATAATTTCTATTTTTATGCATTTTCGACCTCATCTTTTTTTACAGTTTTAAGTTAAATTCTATAGAGAAGTATTTAGTCACAAGACCGTTTCCACTGGTTATTGGATTTGGGATGGGATCTTTCGAACCAAGTTTATAGCCTGCCTTGCATTGATAAAATCCTGCAATAACACCCACCTTCATAAAAGACGTAACCTGATAGCTCAGTTTAGCATCGAAATTTAAAGTCCCATACCCTGAAAGACGCCAATCGCTTACATAATAACGAGTCCTGAGGGGAACCGTCGCAAATGTTGAAGGCCCAGGGGCGACGTTAAACGTGGGTCCATAAAACTTGGCCCGTGTTTGGGTATAATAACGCGCCCTTGGAACGAACTCCCAGTCACTAAAAAATGGTTGGTAATAGTCCAACTCGAACATGTGAGAGTGATTTCCCCACGAGCTTGAACCATACCTATAATCAAAGTGGGCAGATCCATCCGTCTGTGGAATATACTGCACAAATCTCAGCATGGGTATCCAGACGGATCGCTTGCCGGGTTTCTTTTCAATGGAAGCGCTATAACCAAAAGGAAATAATACAGGATTGAGCGCGGCCCCAGGCGTAAAAGTGTATTGTCCGGGAGAGGAAAACGGCGCTACATTGCCATTAAATGAGACGGCTCTGTACTGATCATTGATGAATCCTGTCGTGTACTGAAAAGCTAGGCTCAGTTGAACATAGTTGTATTTAGATAGATCTTGAGAAAGCGCCAGGTAGTAATCTTGCTCCGTATTTTGGCCTTTTCTTCTCATTGTGCCTGGCACACCTTGCGGCGTAGGTTTTAGAAATTCTTGTGTAACGCCCACTCCTGCTTTTAGTTTTGTGTTATGTTTATTAAAATCCCACTGACCATTTCCACCTAAAGCGACGGCCAACGTGTCGTCTTCAGCAGAATAATATCCTGCAACTCGATACAAGGCCTCCTCTTTATTGTACTGTGCTGAAACATCAATCTGACTACGTTCTTCCTGAACAGTTGCTCCCGTGTGCCCTGAAACAAGAGCTGTAGGATTGGCGCTAAATCTGTTGTCAAGAAAGGAAGGCAGAACTATGGCCTGAGTTGCTCCTGATTCCGAATCTTTCATAAAGTTCAATTCATACTGCCAGTTATTTACGGGGACAACTAAATGCGCTTGCCACACGTTGATTTTGTAAGCATTTCCATCTTCTATATATCGGGTATATTTCAAATCATTAACCGCATCCCCGAACCATAACCCTGACTTCTTTGGTGTTGATTTTTGAGTTTTTTCAACATTAGCATCAGCTTTTTGCAATGACGGGTCGTGCTTTTGTGCTTGAGCAATGCCTGGTATAGACAGCGCAGCGGTTGTCAAAGAGGTTAATATGGTTCTAGAAAAGGTATTAGACATGTGCCATCCCACTCTTTTTTATAATTTTTAAATCATGAATTTCAATGAAACAGTCACAGGTATATACCAATGTTGCTTATGATCTTTGTAAGTCCCCGTGGTTGCAGGAACTAAGAAAGGAAATGGATAGGTCGTAAGCGTTGCTGGTGTCGTAAATGTAGATCCTCCCGCCCGCTGATTATATCTTAAACCTGCGTTAAACGTCATCGCGATGTTCGACGTAAACGCATAATCTATACCCACATTTAATTCAAAAGATGCGAGCATTTTACTTTTGGCTAATGTGTAATTGCCGATCGGAACGTCCGTTTTTGAAGAAAACGCCGTATAAGGGCTGTGGGCGTTGATCGTAGCTTTCGCCTTTCCCTGCTGGGTAAAGCCTAGGGCAGCAGCCACAAAAGGCCTCCATTTGCTATCAAAATCGAAATAAAGGCGAGTACCCACAGCAAAGCCATAATTGTTCCGTGACTTAAAATTAAAACTGAGATTTCCAAATAATATTCGGCCATTAGGACGTTGATGGCAATAACCAGCACGACCGAAGATTTCCCAATTTTGAGCCACTAGATAACCTATCTCTGCGCCATACCCAATGCCATTACGATCAGATTCTTGAAAGCCAAAATTAAGCGGGGAACGGTAAGCATTTTCTTTTCCTCTAATGAGGATGCTTGTTGCGTTGGGTGGAGAAACATTAGGCAGCAAAAGTCCCGGCACGTTAAACTGACTGTCCTTTTGCCTAAACCCGATGCCGAACGTGGAGAAATTGAAATTCAGGGGCTTAATGGTAAGGGTGCCGGGGGCGTAAGGATCAGCATACGATTGGCTGACCCAGATATTCATCAGCAACGTCAGTGTTATAAGGAGAAATCTAGAAATACGGCTAAACGTGAATGACATTAATTAAACCCCACCTTCGCATTTTTTTAATTTAAATTAATTTTTATTAAAATTAACGTATCGTTAACAATTTCGCAAGGGTGAAGTGAGCTGCGCCTGAATTATTTAACTGCCTTCAAAGGAATGAAGGTAAATCGTTTATCAATTTAAAATATCGTTGCCATCTGAGTGGTATTCTTATATTTTCTCTATCAGCTAGGATAGGCGGATGCGGGAAAAAAAACTTTTCAAACACTGGTTCAACGTAATGGGCTGTCCATGTCAACTGCAGCTCTATTGCCATGATAAGAAACAGTTTTCTCAAGTAAAGCTGGCCGTGCTGAAAGAGCTTAGCCGCCTCGATAATTATTACACTAATTATTCCGAAAATAGCTTTACGTCTCAGATTAATCGTTCCGCTGGTTCCCCTGAAGGAATTCAAGTAGACGAAGAAACGGCCGCACTGCTCGACTATTCTAGGCAATGTCACATTCATAGCGGGGGGCTTTTTGACATTACCGCCGGGACTTTGCGTAAAGTTTGGAACTATCAATCACCAGTTCCCAAGCTTCCAACCCCTGAAGATGTTGATCAACTCATGGACGCCGTGGGTTGGGATAAGGTTATGTGGCAGAAACCATTTTTACAGCTTCCCATTCCCGGCATGGTGATTGATTTTGGAGGGGTGGTTAAGGAATACGCAGCCGATGTGGCGGCCGGAATTTGTTATCAGCACAATATTTTTAACGGTTTTATAAATCTAAGCGGAGACATGAGAGTTCTTGGGCCGCATGCGAATGGAAAGCCTTGGTGCTTAGGCATACGAAACCCTATTAAGCCTGACAAAGATATAGCATATGTTTTTTTACAAGGTGGGGCGATTGCAACAAGTGGTAACTATGAGAGGTGCATCCGTGTGGATGGACAAGTTTATAGTCATATCATCAACCCAAAAACCGGTTGGCCAGTCATGGATGCGTTCCCTTCGATTTCTATTTTGGGAGACCATTGCCTTGTCGCAGGAAGCGCCGCTACAATTGCATCCTTAAAAAATAAGGCCGACGCTTTAGCTTGGCTAGACGAACTTGGGCTGCCTTATATTTGCGTTGATGAAGCGGGTAAAATACATAAAAACTGTTGTGATACAGTGAGCAATTGATTGACGACTCTTGGCGTATCCAGATCCGAGAAAAACTTGGACGAATCCAAAGTATATGGGGAAAAAGGGGTCAAAAGACTCCCCCTTCACACTCACATAAAATTGGTCAAAAACCACCTCAGGTTCCAATAACGCAGGGTTGTGGGAATAATTTCATAAAGTTATTGCTACTCACGATCAAGAACCTTAAAAAGATAAAGGCAAAATCTAAGGAGGTGGCGGTTGCCTATTTAACAGTGGGTTGACTAGATCTCCTTTTAAGAACTAGAATATGCCTCAGTAAGCTGTATTCACGCTTTTTACAACCAATCTAAGGTCAGCGCAACTATTCCAATAAAATTATGTTTGGTGATCGCTTCATCAATAATGGATTTATACTCAAAGTGAGTTCACAGTGAATAAGATATGAGTAAAGTCATGTGCAGGGCCATTGTCTTCATAATGTTGTTGTCGCCTCTTGCAGCTTCTGCATATTCTTCTTATAACGTTTTGCCAATTGATGCCAAGCTCTATTTGCTGACCATTCGTGCACCCTCGCCTTCCGATCCGACTTTGGTACGTCCGGTTCTATCAATCGCGGATATTCGGAATGTTTCGCTCGCGTCAAAGTCTTGTAACAATATTTGCAAGAAGATTCTGGTTAGTCATTGGAAAGCCCGTGCTGAGCAGTTTTTTCCGTTCAATCTAGAGTTCTATTGCCCATATAGCCCAACGATGAGGCGAATTTTAGCTGAACAGACATTGGACGAACAACAACTTGAGCTTGCCAGAAACGATCGAGATTGGAAGCTCAAACGAATTAGGGATCGCATAAACTGTTTTAAGAACAATAGATTGGCCTATCCTGAATACCCATACCCCCTTCACAAGACCTTGATCAGGTATCATGAGACCATCAGAGACGACTTGGTGAAAGCCTATATGAGCTACGACATGGAATTTAACATTGTTGCTTTGGATACTGAAGTCACACCTGAGCTCGATGCCTTTGAGCATCTGGCGGTGGCTCTGGAGAGGTTGGGTGTTGGAAATATCATGGGTCAGTTAATCCGAATAAAAGAGCATATATGGCAAAAAAAACTAGACGATCCCCATTCAGAGAAACTAAGAAAGACAGCCCATTGGCATGCGAAACTTTTTGCGTGGGATGTAAACACATTCTACCTTTCAGACTATCGAGCACGCTATGATCCGGAATGTATCTTCATGAGCGAAAAAGGGTATGATCTTAGAGCTTACATTCTTGCCCAGAGACAGAGAGCCTTTCAAACCTTTGATCGCTATATCAGATTGGGCAGCCGCGATGGCATACGACTGGCCGAATACTGTAAATACGCCTATGGGAAATGGTTTTTTTGATGAATAAACAGAGGATACAATAATGATTGCTTGCAGCAACAAGCACATCATATCTCGAGCTTCTATCCCATTTTCGCATAGTTATGGAATGCGTTACGCGAATCCTTCAACAAATTTTTCTATTTGGTAGCTCAATAAGAAAGCCACTTATTCCTTAGCTTCAATATTTGAGCTTACGTCCCCACTAAGTCCGCCCAAGAAACTGTACTTACTTCTAGCAAGTTCCATCGCTTGAGCTATTTTCGCCTTAAGGAGCTGGGCAGCGCCTTTCTCGATAAAATCAAACTTCTCAAGCATGTCTATGCAACGTTGGTCTTCG
>Ga0182030_10018982_pt1 | contig 13132 bp, 10 predicted proteins | sample 812S3MmetaG_FD_121299 | JGI IMG/M metagenome (GOLD analysis project Ga0182030, IMG submission 121299) | Permafrost microbial communities from Stordalen Mire, Sweden - 812S3M metaG (Illumina Assembly) | ecosystem: Environmental > Terrestrial > Soil > Wetlands > Permafrost | place: Sweden... | reverse complement strand
CCTTTAAAGTTATCCCAGTTAAGAGTTGTAACAAGCATTTGGAAAGGTTTATCTAGCTCTACTTTAGGAGCTGGAACATCGTTTTTAATTGCATCAAAGATAATATTTAGGTTAGCGTCTTCTTCAACATTAGCTGGAATTTCTTTCCAAGCTTTACCTTCTCGGCCGATAGCATAATATGTTGGGTAATGAAGTTGGTCTTCATGAACAGCAAGTTCGAGAAAAAGATCAGCAATTTCATCTTCGACTTTACCTAGTCTAGATCCAGCTTTATCTATTTTATTAATAATTACAATGGGCTTTAGGTTAAGAGCTAGAGCTTTAGTTAAAACAAATTTAGTTTGAGGCATAGGGCCTTCCTGAGCATCAATAATTAGTAAAGCGCCATCAGCCATATTAAGAGTTCGCTCAACTTCACCACTAAAGTCGGCATGCCCCGGCGTATCTATAATATTAATTCGGTAGTCGTTATATTGAACAGCCGTAACTTTTGCAGTTATTGTTATACCACGTTCTCGTTCTTGATCACCACTATCCATGATAAGATCTTTAGTCATTTCGGCTTGGTTATCTCGAAAAGTTTGGGACTGCTTTAAAAGGCCATCAACAATAGTGGTCTTACCATGGTCAACATGGGCAATAATAGCAATATTCCGAATTTTAGTCGGGTCTTGTTTTACAGGCATTTAAAAAAATAAAAGCGCTTGATTTTTTAAAGCGCTACCTCTCAAGTTGTAATTATAACATAAGTGTAATAAATTGGCTATAGAAGTTAAAACTTACTTATATTCTGGATTGTCAGTTTTGGCGTTAGTAACATGTTCCCAGCCATCTGTGGTGTTGCCAATGGCTGGAATACCACCGCTATCTTTTAGTGCTCTGGCTTGATGCATTAAATTCCAGCACATAAAAGTTGTGTTTCTATTTGTAAAATCGTTTTTAAAACCAAGTGGAGTTTTACCATCACCGATTGGTTTGCCGTCCCACTCAGTATCACCGTAACTAGGTCCTGGACCGGCTTCTCCAATCCAGCCACAATCGGCTTGTGGTGGTATTGTGTAGCCAATATGTTGAAGGGCATAAAGGATATCCATAGCACAGTGCTTTATGCCGTCTTCATTACCAGTTATTACGCAGCCGCCAGTTTTACCGTAGTAAATATATTGGCCTTTTTCGTTTCTATCGCCGCTATAGGCATACATTCGCTCAATTACTTTTGTAGCGACACTCGATTTAACTCCAAGCCAAATAGGTGTGCCTATTACTAGAATATCGGCTGCCATAATTTTATTCTGAATTGTTGGCCAGTCGTCTTTTTGACCTTCTTCTTGGCCGTCTTTAATCATGCCGGTGGCTATTTCGTGGTCTAGAGCATAGATTTGTTCGACGCTTACACCTTCTTTTTCCATTATATTTACAGCTTTATTTATTAGTAGCTGAGTATGACTTTTTGTTTTGTCTTTCTTAATAGAACAGTTTATAAAAAGAGCTTTTAAATCACTAAAATTATGTGTAGTTTCTTTATTCATTATTTAATATTAGCATCTATTAATTGTTGGCTAGTTAAATATTTAATTCTTTGGTAGTTACATTTGATACAATATAGGTGGTTACTAAAAAATAAAAAATTTTAAAAACAAAAACTATCAGCATTTAATATGCAATTTATCTTTAGCAAAATAATAAAGTTTATTACCAAACTTAAAACTTTAGTGTTATCTTCTAGGCTTTTAAAGGTGTTCGCCCCGGATATTGTGGGCGTAAGTGTGTTAGCTTGTATTGTTATCGTAATATTTTTATCTTCTGCGCATCAGTCTATTTCATCTAAAAAGCCGGTTGTTTCTAAGCCGGTTAGTAAAACTCAAGTTACTAAACAATTACCTAAGATTGTTATGTCTACAAAGCCAGCACCTGTACCGACTCCAGTTGCCACTCCAAAACCTGTAGTTTCTAGACCTGTTAGTACTTATGTACCTGCTCCAACTCACGCAGTTGTGCCTTCACCATCTTCAAGTGTGTCAAGCCTTACTCCCACTAATTCTTCTCCGCCAACAGTACCTTCTGGCGGATCGGGTGGATCAGGTAATAGCACTCCGGCTACGGGTGGATATACATCGCTTAACTGGTCTGGCTATATGGCAACAACAGCTAGTTATTCAAGTGTGTCAGCTTCTTGGGTAGCACCAAGTGCAACCGGCAATGGCACTTCAACTACGGCAGATGCAACTTGGGTTGGTATTGGTGGAATTACTACTAGTGATTTAATTCAAGTTGGAACTAGTAATATTGTCTCAGCAGGTGGTCAGGTATCTACTTCAGCGTTTTATGAAATGCTTCCTAATGTTTCTATTACTATTCCAGGAGTAAGTGTTAGTCCAGGTGATTCTATTACTGCATCAGTAACTGAAATTAGTAGTAGTCTTTGGACGATTTATCTTAAAGATAATACGGATAATGAAACGTTTTCACAAAATGTTACATATGCATCAACTAATTCTTCGGCTGAATGGATTGAAGAAGAACCAAGTTATGCTTCTAGGCAATTAATACCACTAGATAACTTTTCTACGGCAAGCTTTACCAATTGTTTAACTACAGCTGGCGGTAATTCAGAGAACTTAAATGCTAGTTCATCTCAACCTATTACTTTAGTAACTAGTTCTAATACTGCAGAAGCCACTCCAACTATTATTGGTAGTGATGGAGCTAGTTTCAGCGTAGCTAGAAATTAATTAAAATTTATCTGAAGTAAAGTATATAAAACCGTGATTGTTTGCCCAGCTAGCTGCTCTGCCAATATGTCTTTTTAACTGCTCACTATTCATTCTAGGTCTTTTCATAGCCTCAATCCATTTAGAATTTGTTTCTTCTAACTGATATTGCAACTGATAGGTAAAGCTATTCTCTGCAATAGCAATATTAGCAAGATATGACCGGCTCATATCTTTGCGGTGCTTTATTAGCTTTTCTTGAAATTTTGGTTCTATCTCGCTAAGCCTAACTAGGTTACTATCTACTAGAATAAGTGGGTCTATTTCTCTAACTTTTAAGCTGGTGAGTAAGAATTCAAAGCCTAGGTTAGCTGATTCATTTAAATCTTTACCTTCTTCAAATTTAAGCATTGGGTGATGTGGCAAATAGTCTGAGAATATACCGGAATCGGCACTGTCTATTTCATCGTTATATAGTCTACTTTGCACCCTATATTTTCTTCTATACCAGCCAATTTTACGCTCGTACCTAGCTATATCGTCCATGATTGTATCAAGGGCATAACCAAAAGGATCGTGCTCCTGCATGGCTAACAAATACTCTGGGTCAGAACAATACATAACATCTCTAGGATGAAAATCTAACCAGCTAGATTCATGGCCGTGTTCGGCGGCTATAACTCTTTTAGCTCGCTCCATATATAGTGCAAGCTGCAGCCTATGAACTGGATCGTTCCAATGTTCACGGCTAAGTTCTAAAAAAGATTCAGCAAATGTTAGAGCTTTTACTTTGTCTGTCATAGCAAGTTTGCCGTCTTTTATAACTAAATCTTCCATGCTATCTTCTCTAAAGATATATCTGAGATCTAGCTTACCGGGAAGCCATCGACGCATTTCTCTTAGGGCATAATCTAATCTATCTATGCACAGGTCTGGCTGAGGACTCTCAATCCAGTCTTCAATTTTAGGAAATATTACATCATTAGGATTTATGTTATTTCGTTTTAGTACTTCATTTACACCTGTTGCTTCTAAATAATTGGTAAGTTCTTGGTCGTGTTGGTCTTCACTCCCACCTAAGCCCTGGAATAGCCAGTCACCTAAATGAGATCCAGTGGTATGGCCGACATCAGATAGCAAGGTTCTAAGTTGTAAGTTAAGAGAATCCTTACTAGATAATTCATATTTTCTGGCCAGTCGTCTTGTTAGAACTACACTGCCCCAAATGTGTTCCCAGCGACTAAACAGAGAGGTATTAGGAATGGTTGTGTAGTTTCTCGGCAAGGTAAGTTGTTCAACTGCTTGTAGTCTTTTTAGAGCATCGTGATTAGCGAGTTCAACTAGTACTTTATCGCCTGCTTGATCACCAATTATTTCTCTACCCCAGACTGGGTCATCTATATATAGATGTTCATCTCTAATTTCGTATTGTGGCATCCAATCAATAACGTCGACATAATATTGTTGCTCCAAACTCATGTCAGGACCGAATCTTCGACTATTTAAATTGTGCTCACTAAAGAGAAATCTATCTTGCTCCATTAAAGATAAATAATAGATCTGTTAGGAATAATTGCAAGCATTAGTGAAATATTAAATAATATATAAACTATTTCTTTTTTCGCCAGATCAGTCGGTGAACTGGAATAATTCTTGGAATATCTCTTAGGCCTGGGATAAATGGAATAGCAAGTAATAAGAATGTGCCCACAGCAGTTAAGTAAATTGCTATTAAATCTACGTTAGCCGAGGTATTAAAACCTGGTACTTGGTACCAAAGAGTATAAAGCCATAACCAAGGTTGACCAGGATAGCTACCTGTTTCATTCATGACACCCCATTGTGCACCTGTTAAATGTTGTTTTTGAGCAAGGCTAGAAAAGTAATTGCCGTCTTCAATAAATAGCAATGGTTTTGTATAGTTAGTTCCATAAAATGGTTGCTGAGCCAAAAGGTCTGCGTCCAATGCACCCGATTGAGCGGTAGTTAACTCGTCACTTACTAGAATTGGTATGGGGCCGTCTTTAGCTTTTGGAAGACTTGGTACTCCGTTATTAAAATTTACTTTAGTGACAGCGTTTGCATAAGCCGTGTTCCAGCTGGCTTGCATACTTGGGCTTGCTGATTCATATGTATTAAGCGCTTTTTGTAATGACTTATTTTGCGGAGCAATCTTTTGTAATGGCATAAGTACGTAAACTTCGGCCGTATTAATCTGCTGATGTACACCGGAGAGCATTTGCCAACCAATACCAACTTTTTGGACGTTTCCAGTACCGTTATTATATGGTGGTCCATAAGTCGCTGTTTCACTAGTTCCAGCTAGTTCGCTAGAAACTGTAGCCATAAAGTCGGCTGGAGCAATTCTAGACCAACTCTCTACCGTAACAGGTGGTTCATCAGGTGACGATAGTACATATGCTAGACCCACTACTAAAATAAGTACAACTATGCCTGCTATAAAAGCTTCTTTTAGAATGTCATAGCGCTTAGTTGGACCACGCCAGGCCATGGCTTCAGCTGCTTTAGCGGCTTTACGCTCTGCTCGGCTTTTAGGTCTTTTTTGAATTGGGTGGACAACACCACGCATTCTAACAAGTAATATGTGAGCTCCAATTAGCGGAATTAATACTAATGGGATTAATAATATGTGCCACATTAACATCTGGCCAAAATTCATTAAATTAAAGAAAGTACCAAGTCCGGTGGCATTAATGGCGTCTTTACCGTTAGTTGCTATCCACTGGGAATCAAAGTTTTGCTGAGAGAGATAGCCAGTAAAACATTCGATAATTGAGAACATAAATGCTACTACACCGGTTATCCAAGTTAGTTTGCGGTTACCGCGCCAGGCTGCCATCCAGAATTTGCCCCATAAGTGAATAACCATAAAGGCCATAAATAACTCGACGCTCCATAAGTGAATACTGTTAAAGAAGTGTCCTATCGGGTTAACGTGCCACCAATCTGGCCCACCAACTGCTAGCACCGTACCAGATATTATTACCATAGCTAGAGCTGCTAGAGTAGCAACCCCAAAAATATATATCCAAGATGCCACATAAGCTGGTTGCCTATCTGGCATTAATTTATCTGGTGGTAGCCTCTTTAAGAAATATGCCCTAACTTTGTAGGTCCACATTTTAGAAGTAACTGCGTCTGTTTTAGGTAATAAAGTATGTTCCTCGTGTGGCTGATTTTCGTCGTCTTCATTTTTAGATTTAGGAAACGGCAAAATTAGAGCCAATCCAAAAATTAGTACCATAACGGCGATTATTACTAAGTTAGCGACAGAGATCGTAAAAATTGACCAGTGGAGGTAATTACCTGGGTGATTTAGATTAGTGAGTAACGCTAAATACATAATGCTAATGACATCATACTACTTATTATTTTCAAATAAATGATTAGCGTCACTTTAATGCTTATGTTTTAAGCTTATTTACTTGCTAAACTACTCTTATGTCAATTCACTCACCTGAAGTTGCCCTTATTGGAGGGGGCACCGGTAGTTTTACACTGCTAAGCGAACTAAAAAACTTTACACCAAATATTACAGCCATAGTTAATATGTGTGATGATGGTGGCTCAACCGGAATACTTCGTGATGAACTAGGTGTATTACCGCCCGGTGATGCCCGGCAATGCTTAGTAGCCCTTAGTGATAACCCAAACGTAAGAGATTTATTTAGTTTTAGATTTGGAGAAGGTAGATTTGAAGGTCAATCTCTAGGTAACATTATTTTATCTGGACTTGAAATTCAACATGGTAGTTTTACTAAGGCTATAGATGTTGCCAGTGAAATACTACATATTACTGGCAAAGTTACGCCGGCAACCCTTAGTAAACATACTCTTGTTCTTCAAGATGGTGATGAAATTATTCGCGGAGAATCTAATATTGCCGATAGCAAAATTAGTAGTCTTGATGCGGTTGTAAGATTAGAACCATGCCCTATTATTAACCCACAAGCTGCTGAAGCGATAGAGTCGGCTGATCTAGTTATTATTGCGCCGGGGAACCTATATGCTTCTTTGTTACCTATCTTTGCAGTTAATGGTATAACGGAAGCACTTGATGAAACGGACGCTAAAATTGTTAACGTAACTAATTTAGTGACTAAGCCAGGACAAACAGATAACTGGCATGTAGTAGATTATGTTAAAGCTTTTGAAAAATATATTGGTGAGGGTCGGATTGACGCAGTTTTATATAACGATGAACCAATTAGGCCAGAACTTCTTAGAAAATATGCAGCTGAAGGTGAATACTCTGTTTCAACTGAAAAAGAAAGATTTAGAGAAATTGATGCAAGAGCAATTGGCGCACGACTAGTTTCTGAAGCCATTAGTGCACAAGATCCTAATGATAAGAAGATTAAGCGAACTTTAATTAGGCATGATGCCAAACAAGTAGGTCGTCAGTTAATGCGCATCTTTTACGAATAGAAATTTTAAGCATAAGGCTTATTATTTTATCTAATATTATGATATAAATGTCTATATTACATGGAGAAGAATAGTTTTAATCCCGAAGAAGAATTTGTTTACGCTAATAACCAAGAAATTATTAGAAGTGTAATTAATGCTAATTTATTTATTGAAAGAAATATTGCTACTTCAATAATCATTAATGCGTCATCGGGTGATAGTGAAATTGTTGTTGGTAAGATAGCGCCTGAAGATATTTATGGTCAAACGCAGGAAGATTTATCATATGATCAGGCCCGAGAAACTGCTGAACATGGCAATAACATAAATATTAATAACGCCCAAACTCAACTTAGTGCACTCCTAAGACAATGTCTTATGAAGAGAGATTTAGATGAACATGACCGATTGGTTAGCGAAGGAAGTGGTGATGAACTTGCTTTTTATATAGTTAAAGAGCTACCTCAAACTTTGGACTTTGATTACTGCCGAGTTGATAGAGCAAACCTAAAACATGATGACAATAACAGCGTTGAAGTAGTTAAAACTTCAATTGTTAATCTAGAAAGTTACGGTTCGGCAGAACGATATATAATTAACATAAAAGAACATGGTATAAATAAGATGCTAAGGATCTTATTTATTGATGAGCAGCCAATTTCAGTTAATACTTCAGTTTTTACTTATGAAAATCCGTTAAAAGAAAGACTAGAAATAATACTTAATCCTGATGAATTAGAATTTGCAAGTCATTTAATAGCTGGGCATTATTTTGACTTTGAGGATTTAGATAATAAAATTCAAACTTTTAGAGAAAGCTTAAAAGGTAAATATTCAGAATTAGAAGCAGAATCCTTAATTGGAGAAATTAGAAACCAAGCAATCTCTCAAAAAGAACTTACACTTTTTGCAATTAAACATAATCTAAGAAAACCTAATCTAGATGAATTCGACTATTTTAATAGTTTCTTAGATTAAATTATTTTTAAAAAAGATTATAATAACCATAAGAAATAAGGGTTTATTTGAGTTAATTATGATTTTTAAGAGTATAACTAAAAGAAAGATTCAAGTCGTACTTGGTGTCTTATGGCTAATTGATGGATTTCTTCAATTGCAACACCAAATGTTTACAGTTAATTTTGCTAGAACTGTTATTGATGGCGCTGCAACTGGTCAACCTCTAATTGTGGCTGGGCCGATCCATATTGCGGTGCATTTAATAACTGCGCATCCGGCAATTTACGACACAATATTTATATTAATCCAGCTTCTAATCGGTATTTTAATACTAAATAAAAAGACTGTTAGGCAGGGACTAATACTATCTTGTCTATGGGGAGTTGGTGTCTGGTATTTTGGTGAAGGAATGGGCGGGATATTAAGTGGTAATACAAATTTAATTATGGGAGCACCTGGAGCAGTAATAATATATGTAATATTAGCTCTAGCTGTAATGCCAAATAGCAAAGAAGATCAAACCAAGACTCATCCAGCTTTTTGGTTACCTATTTTTTGGGGATTATTTTGGATAGGTGGTGCCATTTATCAGTTATTGCCGGGACAAAATTCGGCATCAGATCTTGCTTCAATGCTAAATATTAATAGTGTCTATGCACCTCACTACCTAGCAAGTTTAGATAATTGGTCAGCGCGCCAAGTTACCTTGTATGGCTTTAAATTTATCTGGATTTTAGCTTTAGTAGAGTTTCTTATTGGCGTGTTTATATTTATGCCTAAGCCTTATAAGCAAGTATCACTTTTACTTGGAAGTATCTTGGCTATAGTTTTTTGGGTGTTAGGTCAAAGTTTGGGAGGTTATTTTACAGGCTTAATGACAGATCCTAATAGTGGCCCATTATTCGTAATCTTAGCAATTACTATACTTGGTTGCCCGATTCTAAAAAACCAGACATTATTTAAAAGATCTTGGGTATCGCTAGAGAAGTTTATTACTTAATTTACAGATTAGTTTTAAGCTTAAGTGTGTTATTATTTTACTATAGAAACTTTAACTTTAAAAAGTAAAAGGTGATTACTGCTTTAAAGCTTCTTTAAGCTTTAAAAGTAAGATTGGGATGAAACGAAAACACTTAGTAGCAATTATATTAATTTTAGTAATTGCTTTTTTAGTAATTGCTGGGATTTATTTAGCTGGTTCAAATATTCAAGTACTAGATCCTAAAGGTCCAATTGCCCTAAAAGAAAGAAATTTAATTTATGTGGCACTTGCCCTTTCTTTAATAGTAGTTTTGCCAGTTTATGGCCTAACTATTGCTTTTGTTATCCGGTACCGAGAAGGCAATAAAAAAGCTAAGTATTCGCCTAACTTGCATGGTAATTGGGCAGCAGAAACCATCTGGTGGCTGATTCCATCGACTATTATTGCTGTGCTAGCTGTTATAGCCTGGAACTCATCGCACAGCTTAGATCCTTATAAGCCAATTGCATCTGTTAATAAACCAATTAATATTCAAGTTATTGCAGAAGACTGGAAGTGGTTATTTATTTATCCAAAAGAAAATATAGCTAGCGTTAATTACTTTCAATTTCCTGTTAACGTACCACTAAATTTTAATATTACAGCGGATGCACCGATGAATTCCTTTTGGATTCCGCAACTTGGTGGGCAAATTTATGCTATGCCTGGGATGGATACACAGTTGCATCTAATGGCGACCTCTAAAGGAAGTTATTATGGGTCTTCAGCCAATATTAGTGGCACAGGTTTTGCGGGAATGAACTTTACGGCGCAAGCTAGTTCGCTCTCCAGTTATAATGAGTGGATTAAAACTGTTAAAAACACTGGTATTAAACTTAATCCATCAAGTTACTATAATTTAGCTCGACCTTCTTCATATAATCCAATTAGTTATTATTCATCTGTAAGTAATGGTCTATTTTTATCTGTTATTAATAAATATATGACGCCGATTCAGAATAATAACTCTAATAATAGCTCAGGTAACAATAACAATAACAATAATATGAATATGAATGGGATGAGCATGTAATGTTAGACTTTGCTAATTTACTAGGTAAACTGCATGGGAATATATTCCCTAGCGATATTATGACGATAGGAGCCGCACTTTCAATGGTTGGTATAGGCCTGCTTATTGTTATTTATCTAACAATTTCTAAGCGGTGGCACTGGCTATTTAGAGAATGGCTAACTTCAGTTGATCATAAGAAAATTGGCATAATGTATATAATTGTAGCGATTGTAATGCTGATTCGTGGTGGAGCCGATGCACTTTTATTAAGAACTCAGCAAGCTACTTCTGTTGGGTCGTCACACGGTATAGTTTCGGCTAATACGTTCCAGCAGATATTCTCGGCTCACGGTACCATCATGATATTCTTTGCAGCGATGGGTCTGATGTTTGGATTAATTAATTTAGTATTGCCACTTTTAATTGGAGCAAGAGATGTAGCTTTCCCATTCCTAAATCTAACTGGTTTTTGGTTGTTTGCTGCCGGTATGATTTTAGTTAATTTATCTTTAGGAGTCGGCGAGTTTTCTGCGGCTGGGTGGCTAGCTTATCCACCATTATCTGAACTACGTTATAGCCCTGGGGTTGGTGTAGATTACTGGATTTGGAGCCTGCAAATAGCTGGTATTGGTAGTCTCTTTAGTGGCATTAACTTTTTATCTACTATTGTTAAGATGCGAGCTCGTGGTATGAACTTAATGAAGATGCCGATGTTTGTTTGGAGTGTACTGGGTAGCATGCTGTTAGTCCTTTTTGCGTTCCCAATTTTAACGGCTACTTTATCTTTATTATTCCTTGATAGAACGCTTGGTATGCATTTCTTTACTGCCAGTGGCGGAGGAAATGCCATGATGTACGTTAATTTAATTTGGGCCTGGGGGCATCCAGAAGTTTACATCCTAATACTACCTGCTTTTGGAGTATTTTCTGAAGTTGTGGCAACCTTCTCTAAAAAAAGATTATTTGGCTATACGACAATGGTATGGGCAATTGCGGCAATTACAATTTTATCTTTTAGCGTCTGGCTACATCACTTTTTCACTATGGGAGCCGGGGCTGACGTCAATGGTTTCTTTGGGATTATGACAATGGTTATTGCTATACCTACAGGTGTTAAGTTATTTAACTGGTTAGCAACCATGTTTAGAGGAAGAATTAGTTTGAAGCTTCCAATGTATTGGTTTCTAGGTTTTGTTGCTCTCTTTACGGTTGGCGGAGTAGCCGGAGTAGTTATGGCTGTGCCACCAGCTGACTTTCAGTTGCATAATAGTCTTTTCCTAGTAGCTCACTTTCATACCATGATAGTTGGTGGTGTCCTATTTGGCTATTTTGCCGGTATTAATTATTGGTTTCCAAAATTTACTGGGTTTAAACTTAATGAGAGAATAGGTCGTTATGCATTTTGGTGCTGGGTGATAGGATTCTTACTAGCTTTTGTTCCGTTATATATTCTGGGACTAATGGGAGCAACTAGGCGAATTGATCATTATTCTGCAAGTCTTGGTTGGCAACCGCTGTTTATTGTAGCTGGAATTGGAGCCGGTATTATTGGTCTTGGTGTCGTACTTACTCTTGCTCAAATCGTGTATAGCATTTGGAAGCGTAAAGACAACCTAGATTACTCGGGTGATCCTTGGGATGGCCGAACTCTAGAGTGGTCAATCCCCTCACCTGCACCTTTTTATAACTTTGCAGTAGTGCCAGAGGTTGACAGTATTGATGCTTACTGGGAACAAAAGAAGTCTGCTAGCGCTAAAACTAGGCAAGCAAAAGTCGTTTATGAGGATATTGTTATGCCTAAGAATGCTCCTGAGAGTGTCATTATTGGAATGTTTGCAATCGGGCTGGGCTTTGGTTTTGTTTGGCATATTTGGGCCCTAGTAGTCGTTTGTTTTATTGGCATAATTGTTACGGTCATAATTAGAACTACCTCGGAAGATCCTCATGAATACGTCCTAAAAGCTTCTGTAATTGAAAAGATAGAAAAAGACGCTCTATTAAGGAGTAAAGCTCATGCCTGAAATAGTCGCTAAAACTCCAAACTTTATAACTGATATAGATTCCGAGAATAAGACTATCTTTGGTTTTTGGGTTTATATAATGACGGACTGTGTTTTGTTTGCCAGCTTATTTGCAACTTATGCAGTGCTTCATAACAATACTTTTGGCGGTCCAAGTGGATCACAAATTTTTAGTTTGCCCTATATTTTAACCGAGACTATTATTCTACTTACAAGTAGCTTTACCTGTGGACTAGGAATATTATCTGCCCGCAATAAACATAAGAATAAGGTGCTATTTTGGTTTGGTGTTACTTTTTTACTTGGTCTTGCCTTCCTTTTAATGGAGTTAAATGATTTTCATCATTTAGCGGTAATAGGCGATAGTTGGCGAAGAAGTGGCTTCTTATCTGCTTTCTTTACATTAGTAGGAACTCATGGAGCACATATTACAGTTGGTCTTCTCTGGATGCTTACAATGCTAATTAGAATTTGGCAGGTAGGGCTAAGTAAGGCTAATGTGCGGCGACTGACTCTACTAAGTATTTTCTGGCATTTTCTTGATTTAATTTGGATATTTATCTTTACGATAGTTTATCTATTTGGAGTAATGAAAGTATGAGCAGTAAAAAAGAAGTTATAGTTTCAAAACATTCTACCGAGTATGGGTCACTTAAAACCTATACAAAGGGTTATGTAATATCTATTGTGTTAACTTTGAGTGCTTATTTACTGGTAGTTAATCGTCGTACTATATCTAGAAACTTGGTTCTTACCTTAATAGTGGTTTTTGCGCTAACCCAATTCTTAGCTCAGCTATATTTCTTTTTACATCTTGGTAAAGAAACTAAACCGCGCTGGAAGCTATTTGTTTTTGGCTTTATGGTTTCGATTGTTCTTATTTTAGTATTTGGATCTATATGGATTATGAATAACTTAAATTACCGTATGACCCCAAATGAGGTTAATACCTACCTTAACGATCAGGGTGGTG